>Ga0316217_10002978_pt1 | contig 19841 bp, 16 predicted proteins | sample 1anoAmetaG_FD_203633 | JGI IMG/M metagenome (GOLD analysis project Ga0316217, IMG submission 203633) | Freshwater microbial communities from Trout Bog Lake, Wisconsin, USA - 1anoA | ecosystem: Environmental > Aquatic > Freshwater > Lake > Hypolimnion/Profundal zone | place: USA: Wisconsin...
CCACGCTGAACTATGCCAGTTCGGCCAGCCAGGCCATCGCCGGCGTCAACACCGGCTCCGGTACGCTGCTGATCTCCTCCGGTGAACTGTTGGGAGTAACGGGAGGTGGCTGTTCAAATAACCCCGATTTCGTGGCCGCTGGCGCGACGAACGGCGTGCTGGGAGGGGTGTTTGGCGTGTCTTGGGCCTGTAGTAATTTGACCTATCGCGCCGGGACGACCTATCTCGACATCAATTTCGGCAGCTCCTATCCGAGCACCACCGCCGCGCCGCTGCTGGTGAACGGGAACCTGACCAATAATGGCACGCTGAACCTGATCGTCCGCTCCAGCGTGGGCATTGGGGCGGGGACCTATCCGCTCCTCAAATACACCGGTGTGACGAACGGCCCGCTGCCGGCCACGGCCATGGCGCTGCCGGCGGGCATGGTGGGCATCATCAGCAACGATGTGGCTAATAAATCTTTGGACTTGATCGTGACGACGGCGGGCACTGGGCCACTCCCGCTGGCATGGGCGGTTGGCAACGGGACTTGGGACGTTAATGCGAGCGCCAACTGGAAGGATCTTAATGGCCTCACCGGAGATTATTATACTGGCGGGAATGAAGTGACGTTCGACGACACTGCGTCCGGAGCGTCACCGATTGCGGTGACCTTGAACAGCATCGTCAGTCCGGCGAGCTGCATCGTGAACGCCACCAACAAGAGTTATACGATCAGCGGTAGCGGGGGCATCGCCGGGGCAACCGGGCTGACCAAGAACGGCACCAACACGCTCACGCTGGGCGGCGTGAACACCTATACTAACGTCACGACTATCAACGCGGGCAAGGTGCAATTTGCCGGCGCCAGCGCGCTATCGGGCGCGTCAGCCATCAACCTCGGTGCCGCCACGCTCCAGATCCTCAACGACGGCACCGGCAGCGGCGGCACCATCGGTCTCGGCAACAATATCACCCTCACTGCGGGAGTCACCACGGATATTATCAGTGTGGGCAACAATGGGAGCGGCCACACGGGCAACACCGTGGCCTTTGGGACGTTGTATAATAGCACCCCGGCCTTCAGCTCCGCCGCCAACTTTAACTTCCTTGGTGCGAACGGCTATCTGATCAGCTTCAGCAGCTTGGCGCTGCCGGGGGCCACTGGCAACAACACCTTGTTGAACCCCACCAACACCTCGCTCATCATTGGAAATGTCGTAAACCAGGAAATGCTCGTTTTCTCCGGCCATTATGATAATCTCTATCTGGGTGGAAACAGCACCGGCAACGTGATCACCGGGGTGATCTCCGACTCTTCCGGTTACACCAGTATCGGCAACGGCGACACGCGCATCACGATGCAAGGCATCGGCTGGATGCTCTCCGGCACGAACACCTTCCACGGTCCCATCAGCGTCAACAGCGGTACTTTGACAATTGGCGGGGTGGGCGAATTGGGTGTCGGCAATTATGCGGGGACCATCTCAATCGCGACCAACTCGGCGTTGAACTATGCCAGCTCGGCCAGCCAGATCTTTGCCGGTGTCATTTCTGGCTCCGGTTCCCTGACGAATGTCGGTGGCCCGCTTACGCTTACGGCCACGAACACATTCACCAACAGCATGACGATCGGTCTTGGCTCGACGCTGACGATTGGCGGCGCGGGCAAGCTGGGTAACGGCGTTTATCCGGGTCCGATCATCAACAACGGCGCGTTCAACTATGCCAGCTCGGGCAACCAGACCAACAGCGGTGTCATCTCCGGCACGGGCTCCCTGACCAACGCCGGACCCGGCACCCTGACTTTGAGCGGCGCGAACACCTATACCGGCAACACCACGGTTAATGGCGGCACGCTGGTCATCACCGCACCCACGCTGGCGACGAACTCCACCGTCACCGTGAACAATAGTGCCCTGTTGAAGTTGACCTTCGCGGTGACCAACCAGGTGACCGCCATCGTGCTGAATGGTGTGCCCCAGGCTCCGGGTGTCTATAACAGCGGCAATACCCCCTTGATCACCGGTACCGGCAGTTTGCTGATTCCCTCGAACGGCCCCGGGATATTTGCCAATCCCACGGGCATCACCAGCTTCAGCCTGAGCGGGGCCAACGTGGTTATCACCGGCACGAACGGACAGGCGGGCGACGCCTACTACTTGCTGACCAGCACCAATCTGGCCTTGCCGCGGAGCCAATGGCAGCCGGTGGCGACCAACGTGCCGGGCAGTTCTGGAAACTACACATTCACCGCCACCAATGCGGTGTTCTTCGGGGCATTGCAACAGTTCTACATCTTGAGCAACACCAACTTCTAATGATGCTCAAATTAATTTCCGCCCGTCATGGGTCTGGCTGGATGTAAAGCCAGTGGGTTGGGCTAGTCCGGTCCGCAGGGTTTGGGTTCCCTACGGGCCGGCTTTAGGCTGACGGCCAATAATAACAGCTGACGAAAAGACCAGCATAGAGGTGCGAGCGCGCATCCGCGCCACCCAACCGCCCCGGTCCCAGCAAGCGATGAGAGTGGAGCATGAATACGAGCGCCGGGGCGCGAGGGCCTATCTGGCGGCTTGGGATGGACATCACGCCAAAGTTTTTGGCCGTTGTGAAGCCCAGAGCGGGGTCGCCCCGCTTGATTGGTTAGTCGAACAAGTCTTCGGGTGTGGGGCCGCCACCAAATTGTTTCCAGTAGAGTTCCTTGAACGGGGTCATGTCTGTTGGACCGGCGATTTTGCTCCTGCGGAGCTTTTCCGGTTTAGCGGCGGCGAACTACAAAGATGCCGCGCCTGACGGCGATCCAAGATGTTTCGCCGGAACATTCATCCCACCTCAACCCACTTGCGCTTGTGCGCGGCTTCGTACATGGCTTGCATGACCGTGACGCGCGCGGCGGCTTCACGGGGAGTCACCAGAGGCTCGTTTTTCGCCCCGGCCACCGCATCGAGAAACTGGTCCATTGGCACTTTGGGCGCTGACGGCAGCTTGGTCACTGGTTTGCGAAAGTCGCTGGTGTCCACTTTGTCGCTGCGATAGAATAGCTTGTCGTCGTAAATCACCGCATGGCCTTGCGTGCCGGAGATTTGCAATTTCACCGGGTCTTCGAGATCCACCCAACCGGCGGCCAGCGTGGCGATGACGCCGTTCTTAAAGCGCAGCAGAGCCTCACCAGTCTCGTCGCAGTCGCCGTAGCGATGCGTCACGGGGCGAATATCAGCCGTGACTGCTTCGACGCCGCCCAGCATCCACATCAAGATATCAAGTTTGTGCGTGCCGAGATCGCCAAAGGCGCCGACGCCGGCGATTTTCGTATCCGTCATCCAGCGCCAGTCCGTGTCAAACCACCCGGCGAGCGAGCCGTTGTGGCAATTCGAGGCGCGGACGCGGGTGATGACGCCGAAATTGCCGGCGGCGATCTCATCCTTGAGAAAAATATGCTTGGGATCCGTCCGCGAAAAATAGCCGGTGGTGAACAGCCGGCCGGCCCGTTCAATGGCCTCGGCCATCTCCTGGCTTTCGTGGCTTGTGATGCCCAGCGGTTTTTCCACGAACAGGTGCTTGCCCGCCTTGGCCGCCGCCAGCACGAGCTCGTGGTGCAGGTTCGTCTCGGATAGGATGACGACGACGGAAACGTCCGTATCCGACCAGATCGTGTGGAGGTCCGCGACGGATTGCGCGCCGGTTTCCTTGGCCCGGCTTTCCGCCCGGGCGGCGTCGTGATCCCAGACATACTTGACGCGCACATCGGCGCGCTGCTTCAGCAGATTCAGATAGCCGGGCGTATGAATGTGCGCGACGCCAACGACGGCGACATTGATCGTTTTACCCGCGGCCTGCGCCCAAGCGGGCAGGGCGGAAGCCGCCAGCGCCGCCGCGCCGGTGGTTTTCAGGAAATCGCGGCGCGTGCGTTGGGTATTCATGGTTTATGAAAGCGCCCAGCCGGGACGATTATCGCGCTTGATGAAGGGCGCGGCTTCGGGACAATTGGTGGCCACCATCTTCGGTCCGTCCCACTCGATTTTCTTGCCGGCGCGCAAGGCCACGCAGCCCAGCAGCATGATTTCCGTGAGCTGCGCGGCGATCTCAAAGCGCGAGTAGCAGAGTTCCGGCTGGCCCTGTTTGATGGCGTCAATCCACTCCAAGTGATGGATGTGGTCGCTGTCGCCCTTCTTAAAGAACTTGTTGCGGGGAATCGTCTGGGGAATGCTCTCGAGCGCGGCGTATTTCTTATACTGCACGAATTTGGGATCGTCGTTGCGCTTGATGTAAAAATCCTCGCCGTAGTCATCGGGAGAAAAGATTTTGCCTTTGTCGCCGATGAGCAGACAAGCACTGTTGGGCACTTCGCCGCGAAACGCCTCGATGTCAACCAGCAGGTCGCGGGGCGGTTTATTGCTGAAATCATGGCCGTTCGGCGCGCCGGCATCCGGCTGACCGCCATCATACCACGTGAAGGTGACGGGATCCTGCTCCAAGGTGTCGTGCTGGTGAAAGAAAGTTTTCTGGGCTGCGGGAACGCTGGTCTTTCGGGCCGGGAATTCAAAACGGATTTTGGAGCCCATCGGGTAGCTTTCCTTGTTCATGGCACCGAGCGCCGTTGCTTCGATCTCATTCGGATAGCCCAAGCGCAATGCGCGGAACGGCATGTTCACCGTGTGACAGGCCATGTCGCCCAGCGCGCCGGTGCCGAAATCCTGCCAGCCGCGCCAAACAAACGGGTTATAAACTCCGTGTTTGTAGGGCCGCATGGGAGCCGCGCCAATCCAGATGTCCCAATCGAGTGAACCGGGAACGGGGTCCGAGCCCGTTGGCCGGTCCATGCCCTGTGGCCAGACAGGACGATTGGTCCAGATGTGGACTTCATGTACCTGGCCGATAATGCCGGCCTGGATGACCTCGACGGCGCGACGCAGTCCGTCCGCCGAGCTGCCCTGGTTGCCCATCTGCGTGACCAGCTTGCCGGACTTGGCGAGGTTGCGGAGATAGCGCGCCTCATAAATCGTCTGCACCAGCGGCTTCTGACAATAAACGTGTTTGCCCTGCTTCATTGCCAGCGACGCGATGATGGCATGCATGTGGTCGGGCGTGGAGACGGTGACGGCGTCAATGCCGCTGGACATTTCGTCAAACAGCTTGCGGTAGTCCTGATAAAATTTCGCGCCGGGATATTTTTGGCGCTGTTTGGCGCAGCGGTTGGCGTCCACGTCGCAGAGCGCCACGATGTTTTCGCTGCTACAGTGGTCGGTGTCGCTCTCGCCCTTGCCCATCGCTCCGATGGAGGCGATGTTCAGCTTGCTGTTCAGGTTGGCCGCGCGCAGGAGCGCCGGCACGCCAAAGGTGACGGCGCCGGCAGCGAGGGCGGAGGTCTGGAGAAACCGGCGGCGGCTTACGGCGCCGGACAAGGATTTGCGTTGGGAGTTCATGGCGGGGATATTAAGTGGACAAGGGGACGGCGAAAACAAAAATCATGCTGGCAACGGCAGATTTTTTCAAGCGGAATATGGTTGGCGGCAACGGGCACGCTGGGAGAGAAGACGCAGTGAGGTCGCGAAAGGTAACAGCGTGGTGGGAGGCAGATTTGCCTAAAATTTGAGAATGAGTGTTTGTAAAAATCCGCCGGTTCTGTCAGACTCGCCGCTCACATAACTCCCATGAAAAAACAATTCGTTTATCTCGCTGCCGCCTGTGCTGCATTCGCAGGCCTGACCTCCTCCGCCACGCCCATTCCGGACGATTGCAAAACCGGCGGTTTTGCCATCGGCTGCCAGGCGTGGTCTTTCAACCATTTCACCGTGATGGAAGCCATTGACAAGACCGCGGCGGCCGGCGGCAAAGTCATTGAGTTTTATCCCGGCCAAAAATACAGCACCGAACAGCCGGATTTGAAATGGGACCACAATGCCACGCCGGAAATGATCGCCGCCGTGCAGGCGCGCTTGAAAAAAGATGGCATCCGCGCGGTTAATTACGGCGTCGTGGGCATTCCCAACAATGAGGCCGGGGCGCGCAAGATTTTTGCGTTCGCCAAGCAGCTCGACCTTTACGGCATCACCACCGAATCGGTGGAGTCCATTGACGTCATCGAAAAGCTGGTCAAGGAATTCGATATCCGCGTGGGCTTTCACGATCATCCGAAGCAGCCCAACAAAGCGTCCTACAAAATGTGGGATCCCAATTACGTCTTGAGCGTGGTCAAGGATCGCGACGCCCGGATCGGCTCCTGTGCTGACACCGGTCATTGGGTGCGCTCGGGGCTCAACCCGGTGGATTGCCTGAAAATTTTGGAAGGCCGCATTATCAGCTCACATCTCAAGGATTTGAACGAAAAGTCCCCCAACGCCCACGACGTGCCCTACGGCACCGGCGTCTCGGACGTGCCGGCGATCCTCGCGGAGCTCAAGCGCCAGAATTTTGTCGGCAACATCTCGATCGAATACGAATACAAGATGGAGGACAACCTGGCTGAAGTGACGAAGTGCATTGACTTCGTGCGCAGCGGCGCGAAGAATTAAGGGATTACGAATCTGTCGGCGGCAACGCGCGGCTCCCTAGGGACCGCGCGTTGCCATTTTCCTCCAGAAAGACCAGCCAGGATTTTTCCGCAGCCAGAATTTCGGCGATCTCCGTTTCGGACAGCACCATGCAGGCGGTGGACAAGGCGTCCGATTCGGCGCCGGAGTCGCACAAGGCCCAGGCGCGATTTTGCCGCTGGGCCGGCTGGCCGGTGCGCGGGTCCAAAATGTGCTTTCCCTTCACGGCCAAACCGGACCCGCTCAAGGAGGCGTTTTTGAGCCAGTAACGGCAGGGCGAATCGTCCTCGCCCAAGCCGCATGACCAGCCGGGCCGGTCAGCGGGCGCCTCGCCGGCGAGAATGCTGCTGCCGCCCGCCACCAAAAGAAAGGCCGGGCAACTCCATTCGCGCAATAACTCCGCCAGGCGGTCCAGTGCAAAGCCCTTGCCAATGGCGCCGAGATCGAATTCCGGTCTGCCGCTGTCGCAACGGACGAAAAAATTTTGCAACGTCCATCGCGGTGGCGAGGGCTGGGAACGCAAGGCGGCGGCCGTGATGGAAAATGCGCCACGGGTGGCCAGTTCCATGCTTGCGGCCAGTTTGAGACAGGCAAAAACCGGCTCGCTCACGCGCACGGATTCACCGGGCGCAAGCTGGGCGATCTGGGAGATGTCGCTATCCGCACGGAAACGGCTCAGTTGCGATTCCAATCCGTCCAGCAACGCAAAGGCAGTCTGCGCGACTTGGGCGGCATACGTTTTGTCCTCCCCCGCGATGCGCACCTGAAACTGCGTGGCCATGGCGTGATGATTGAAGGCGTGGATGTCGGTCATGGCGTCAGGCGCTGAGTTGAGAGATAATCGCAGAGATGCGGAGAACGCGGAGAATCGCGAAGAAAGCGAAACCGAAACTCCGCGCCGCTTTGCGTCCTCCGCGCCTCTGCGTTAAAAAATTCATGGCGCGGATTTCAAGGCGGGCGGTATCCACAGCAGGATCAACACCCCCGGCCGGACGCCGAAAAATTCCGACCGGAAATCTTTCAGCCGCTCCTTCAATGGATCAGAAAGGTCCGTGGTGGTGATGATAAAGTCAGCGGGGCCGGTTTCCTGGCCGGGCTGCCAATAGCCGACATTGGCGAACTTCCGCAAGTACCACGGCAATGGCCACGCATCGGCCGCGATCACGGCGATGCGCGGCTGGACCAAATTATTCTCCCGGGCCAATTGTTCCAGTCGCGGCGGCAGGCTCAACAAATCTTCGCCAGTATGCGCGTAGGCGTACGGATTTTTTTCGTCCGCCGGCCGGTCAAAGACCAGGTCTTTGGTTTGCGCCGCCAGGGTGACCAGCAAGAAAACCCCGGCAATGCCCACGATCCAGCGGCCGGCGGCCGTGTTGATCTGTTCCCAAAAGGCAGCCACACCCAGACCGCACGCCAGCGCCAGCGGCAGCCACAGGTTCAACGCCAGCCACGGCGTCTTGTACGGAATGGCGGAGTAAATCAAAAAAACGACCAGCCCGTAAATGATCAGCAGGAGGGGCGGTTTGCGGACGCGGTTGACGACATCGCAAACCGCCGCGTACGCGCCGCCCACGGCCACAATAAACAAAACGAGCATGGGATCGAGCAGATGAAAATAATAGCCGAACGGTTTTGCGTGGCCCTCGCCGCCGGCGCGGGCGGCAAAGCGTGGAATCGCGCGCCCCAGATCGGCGAATACGGACCAGTTTCGGCCAAACCAAGTGAAGAGCAAGACGGCGGTGGCCAGAAAGGACACGAGCGCAATGGCCACAACTTTGAGCGCGGGAAACTTTTCCCGCGGCGGCAGCAGCCAGGCGCAGAGCCCCGCCACGCCCAAGGCAAAGAAATGAATGACGGCGGTCTCCTTGCAGGCCAGCATCAGTGCGGCGCAAAGGCCGGCGAGCGCGGCGGGTGGCACAGGTGATCGGCCGGTACCTTCCGGCGATTCGGGTTGAGCACATGCCCAAGCGCGGCCGCATGAAAGAATCAAGCCCAGCGTCGCCGCCACGAAGAGCGTCTCGTGGATGAAATAGCGGCTGTAATAAACCGGCAAGGGGGCGAAGGCAAACAACAGCGCGGCGACGAGACAGGGAATGAAGCCGAACATCTCCACGCCCGCGCCCAACAGCAAAATCGTGGCGCTGCCGATGATGACCGGCGTGAGGCGCAGTTGCGCTTCCGCCAGTTCGGAGAAGTTTCTTGCGCCCAGCAATTTCACCAGCGGTTCGGCCACCGCGAACAGGGCCGGGCCATGCCGGTCACGCGAGTCGTAACGGTAGGCTTCGCCGGCCAGCAATTGGCCGGTAATGTAGGCGTTGATGGATTCGTCCGTGTGCATCGGCCGGGCGCCGAGCTGCGGCAGGCGGATGGCCAGCGCGAACAGCGACAGGGCAATGAAGATCGCCCAGCGGAGTTTTCTCCAGGCAGTCCTGATCTGGGGTTGATTAATATTGTCGGTCATCAAAGCAAAGATCACCGAAAGGAAGGCTTTGGAAGGGCGGTTTTCAAGGGGACCATTTCGTCGCCCAGACTATTGGTGACGGCCAGCTTTCCAAAGACTTCCACCTCAATGTAGTGGTTCATTTTATTGGTGGTGTTGCCGTTGCTGTACAGGCGCACGTAGCGGCCTTTCACGCCCTTGGCGTCAATCAACTTGCCTCGATTCGATTCAATGTATGGACGATCCTTGCCGGCGGACGAATTGTCATAAATCGTGCTCACATCCTTGGCAAAGGCGGGATCGCTGGAAACCTGTACCACTACATCGCGATAGGCGCGTGGCTGATTTTCGTTATGCCAATGCCAGATGAAGACGGCATAAATCTCCGCGGATTTTTCGAGGTCAATCTGGACCCATTGCTTACCGGTGCCGAATTCCACCCACGAACCCTCCTCGCCTTCTTTGTCGCCGTCGGTCACCAAGTCCAGCGTGCCCGCCACCGGCGCGGTGTCGCTGGCGGTGACCTTCTTATCCTTCGCCAAATTGACGGTGCCAACGGGCACCATGAAGTCCGGGCGATCCCCCTTTAGCTTGGGTTCCAGGTTGGGCAAGTCGGGCAGCGGCGTCGGCGTGCCGACGAACACCGGCTTGGGCAAAACCGTCTTTAAGGGCACCTTGTCTTCGGCGGAGGCTGCCAGTGGGAGCAAAACCAGGACGGCAAGTGCCGTCCAGCGGATTTTAGGCGATGGCGTCATAAGCTTGATCAAAATCGGAGCGCCGGTCTCTTGACCCGGCTCGTTGGGGTTCAAGCTTTAGCTTGTCTTCCACTGGCGACGCTCAAGTCTGACTCCAACTCGGAAACACGCCGGGGCGGTGCTCAGCGATCCACCCGCTGGGCAGGCGGGATTCCTGCCGTGGAGTCGGGCTTTCCAGCCCGGCGGAAGAAACCCCACGCAACTGGACGCGCGTTGGGATTCCCTCACGCCTCAATGCCAGCCAAGCCTTTTCCGGGCGGCAAGGATGCCGCCCTCTACGTCAAGCAGGGATGCCTGACGCCACAGTGGCGGGACGCCTGCCCTACTTTAGGCGGCGGGCTTGCCCCAGACTTCCACCTCGATGTAGTGATTCATCTTGTTGGTGGTGTTGCCATTGCTGTACAGACGCACGTAGCGGCCTTTGACGCCCTTGGCGTCAATCAATTTGCCTTGATACGTTTCGATATATGGACGGTCCGTGCCGGCGGAGGAATTGTCATAGATCGTCTTCACATCCTTGGCGAAGGTTGGATCATCGGAAACCTGCACCACCACGTCCCGGTAAACGCGTTCCTGCGAATGGAAATGCCAGACCAGCACGGCATAAATCTCCGCCGATTTTTCGAGGTCAATCTGCGCCCATTGCTTCCCGGGCGCGAGTTCCACCCAGGAGCCTTCGTCGCCTTCCTTATCGCCGTCGGTCACCAAGTCGAGCGTACCCACCACGGGTTCGGTGTCGCTGGCGGTGACTTTTTTCTTGCTGGCCAAGTTCACCGTGCCGGCGGGCACCATGAAGTCCGGGCGTTTGCCGGCGAGCTTGGGCTCCAGATTGGGCACGTTGATCGGCACCGGGGTGCCCACGAACAGCGGCTTGGGCAATTCCGTCTTGAGCGGCACCTTGTCCTGGGCAAAGACGGCGGTGGCGGCAAACAAGACCGCGACAGTTAATGTGGAAAACAGTTTATTCATGTTATTATGAGACTTTTGGTTGATCGAGTTGTTCAAAATTTCAAGTGATGGCCTTGGTTTCCTCGGGCGTGATGGCGATCACCTTTTGCGCGGCAATGGCCTCGTTCGCCTTGTGAATGACATATTCGCTGGCAAAGGCCTCGTCGCCCGGACAGTTCAAGGCCTTGGCCTTGCCGAGAATGGTGTTGAAAAAATTCTCCAAATGCGGCATGTGCGGCGGCTTGTTGAGCGAGATGGGAATTTCAAATTCCGCCAACTGCGCCGTTTCGCGCACGTCCACCTTGGCGGCGTCCGTCGGCACTGCCGGCGCGGCCTTGGCGCGAATGAAATTTTTCCGGATGATGTCATCCCACGAGGGGGCGCGGGCTTCCCGAAAAATTGAGGACAAAGCCGGATTCTCCGACATCTTGATGGAGCCTTCATCGCCCATGAAATACTCAAAATAGCCGCCGCCGGCGCTGGTCGTGGTCTGGACCTGATAAAACGCGCGCACCACGCCAGTGGGGGTGGAAAACTCGTAAATCACCATCGCGTTGTCATACCACTCGTGCGTGGTGTAATAATCGAGCCCGCCGCTGGCCATGACCGACTTGGGCTTGCAGTTGAGCCACCAGTTGAAGATGTCAATCTGGTGCGCGCCGAGATCCGAGAGCGGACCGCCGCCCAGCCCCTTGAACCAGCGCCAATTGCGGAACTGATGCATGTCCTTGAATCCATATTGGGCGAGTTGCTCGGGCTTCAGATCGGAATGTTTCGGCCAGCCGAAATCCGGCGTGACCGCGCGGTTCCATTGCGCCTGCGCGGCGGTGAGCCGGCCGCAGATTTTCGCGTTGTTGACCAGTTGATTCAGCGCAAAAATATAGCGCGGATTGCTGCGGCGCTGATGCCCGATCTGCAATAATTTGCCGGTCTCGTGCATCGTTTGAACCATCGAGCGCGCATCCTCAATGGTGTTGCTCATCATCTTCTCGCAATAGACATGCAGTCCGGCTTTGAGACTGGCATTCGTGACGCGCGCGTGCCAAAAGTCCGGCACGGCCACGATCACCGCCTGCAAATCCTTTTCCTTGGCGAGCAGGTCTTCATAGTTTTCGTAGGCGTTGACCTGCACCCCCAGCTTTTTGAGGTAGCGTTCGCCGTAAGTGCGCGCGTATTCCCAGATGTCACAGATGGCGACGAGCTGGATGGTCTGAATTTTTAGCAGCGATTCCAGCAGCACGCGGCCTTGCGCGCCAAATCCGATCAGGGCCACGTTCAGCTTGCCATTGGCCGAAACCTTTGCCGGGGCGGCCGCCTGGCCAAAAACTTTCGCGCCGGAGGCCAGCATGAGTCCCGCGCCGGCAGCGGCGGTGGCCCCGATGAACTCGCGGCGGGTGAGGGGTGATTTTACCATTTTTTGAGGAGGGCGAGTTTGTTGTGCTTGGCGAGGATGAGCGCGAACGCCACGAGCGCCACGTGGATGCCCAGCCAGGAAATGCCATCGTCCTGCTTGATCAGAATCAGCCCGACTGTGAGCGCGATGTAGATCAAACCCTGCACGAACAGCGAAAGCCGCGTGCCGATGCCGAGTAGCAGCATCAGGCCGGTGGCGATGAGCGCGGGGCCGAGCAGACGATCGAACAAGTGGAGCGCGGTGTGTTGCAGCATCGGCTCACTGGCGAATTTGTCCTTGAGCGACGCGGGAATGCCGGAGTAGTTGGTCAGCGCGTAATATTTCACCTTCACGTCAATCATCGCGCCGCTGGGGTCTTCCATCCCGGTCGTGGGATCAATCAGCGGTTTCTGGATGGTGTTGAAGGCGCTGTATTTTTCAACGCCGGTGAAGATGGCGCGCACCGCCAGCCAGCCGCGCAGCACCAGAAAGGCGAGCGTGTAGTCGCAGTTGCACTGGCCCTCGCAGGAGCCGTTTGTCTTTTTGTCAGTCGAGTCGTTCATGTATGTTTGATGTTTTCGCTAAAACCGGAGCGCGCCCATCCCGGGCGCAGCAACGTCTAAATTTCAAAGCCGCTCCGCGTGGTTCGCAGACACGCGGAGAAGTTGGGCCGTTGTTCATCCTGCCAATCATACCCCAATCGAGTCCATTGCCAATCATGAGTTTCCATGACATTTCTCCCCGCGGTTGCCAACCGGCGCAACCGTGGATGCAAGGGTTGACGCGCAGGTTGGTGCAATGGTTTCAAAAGCTTATGCGTTTCCATCAAAATGATGAAGTTTTTTTTGCATCAAAATGTCGGCGGGCAAATCCAAAATATTTAACCACAGATGGACACGAATGAGTTTCCATTTGGGTCGCCATCGGATTGGAGCGCCGACCTCCGGGCACGGCGTGGCTCCGAAACTGCCATCCCGACGAGCCGGGTTGGAGACCGCCGCTCCGTCGGATTGGCGTTTCGGTCTTGGGATGATGGCCCAAGGTTGCCACGCTGCACTGGACAAAGCAGGGCGGGCGGGATGCCTGCCCTGCGTTCGGGGAAGCGGAGCCGAGCGTGCCGGGAGGCCGGCGCTCCGTAGTTTTGCTCCGTCGTTTCGCTTGCTTGGATTGAAGCATTGTCCTAAATCTCAATGATGAGCGAAATGATCAGACAGGCGGCAGCGGCCATCCAAGCGGCTGACGCGCTCCTGATCACGGCCGGGGCGGGCATGGGCGTGGATTCCGGTCTGCCCGACTTCCGGGGCACACAGGGTTTCTGGCGGGCTTATCCCGCCATCGCCAAGTTGGGCCTTTCCTTTGAGCAGATGGCCAATCCGTCCGGTTTTGCGGAAAACCCGCGTCTGGCGTGGGCATTTTATGGACACCGGCTGAATCTTTACCGCCAGACTGTGCCGCACCAGGGATTCCGTCAATTGCTGGAAATAGGAGGAGCCAAAGCGCACGGGTATTTCGTTTTCACTTCGAATGTGGATGGTCAATTCCAGCGGGCCGGGTTTGCGGCGGAGCGAATGGTTGAATGTCACGGCTCCATTCACCATTTCCAATGCAGCGCGCCATGTTCGGATGAAATTTGGGAGGCCGACCGGGAAATCGTGCGGATTGATAAAGCTGTATTCCTCGCCCTGGACCCGATGCCGCAGTGTCAACGTTGTGCGGCCCTGGCCCGGCCCAACATCCTGATGTTTGGCGACTGGTTGTGGCTTGGCCAGCGAACGGACGCGCAAGCGCAGCGGTTTGACGCCTGGCTGGAGGAATTGCTTGAATGCAGGGCGAAGCTGGCCGTCATCGAACTCGGCGCTGGCAGCGCCATTCCCACCGTGCGCCGCACTTCGGAACGGGTGCAGGCGCAACTTGGCGGCACGCTGATCCGCATCAACCCTCGCGAGGCCGAGGTTCCTGGCGGACAAATCAGCCTGCGCTGCGGCGCCGCAGAAGGAATTCAACGAATATCCGATCGCCTGACCGCTGCGGTGTGACCCAGTTCCATCATTGTTTCTTCATCTGTGCCCATTTGTGTCCACTCGCCGCGCCGGCGCCGGCGCAGCGAGTCTGGGGCTAAGATTTTTTTGCTGAATCGCTTGACGTAGCCGCGCGGCTTGGCAATATCAGCGAACACAATTCCAAAACTTATGTCACGACCTGTCACTCTTTTCACCGGCCAGTGGGCCGATCTTTCACTCACGGATCTCCTGCCGCTCGTCAAAAAAATGGGCTACGACGGCGTGGAACTCGCCTGCTGGGGCGACCACTTTGAAGTGGATCGCGCGCTGGCCGAGCCCGATTACGTCAAGAAGAAATGGGCGCTGCTGCAAAAGCACGGCCTCACTTGCCTCGCCATTTCCACGCACCTGGTTGGCCAGGCGGTGTGCGATTTGATTGATGACCGGCACAAGGCCATCCTGCCGGCGTCGGTCTGGGGTGATGGCAAGCCGGAAGGTGTCCGCGAGCGCGCCGCCGAGAGCGTCAAGGCTGCCGCGCGCGCCGCGCGCAAGTTTTTTAACGCCAAGCCGGGGCGCAAAGGCGGGGATGATCATCCCGCTGTGGTCAACGGTTTCACCGGTTCCTCCATCTGGCACGCGCTGTATGCGTTTCCCCCCACCAACCAAGAATTCCTCGAGCGCGGCTATGCCGACTTTGCCAAGCGCTGGACGCCGATCTTGGACGTGTTCGAGAAGGAAAACGTCAATTTCGCGCTCGAAGTTCATCCCACCGAAATCGCCTTCGACATCGCCTCGGCCCAGCGCGCGCTGGCCGCGGTGAAGCAACATCCGCGTTTCGGCTTCAATTACGATCCGTCGCACCTTGGCTATCAGGGCGTCAACTATGTGAAGTTCATCCGCGAGTTTGGCGGCCGGATTTTCCATGCCCACATGAAGGACGTGTGGTGGGGCCACGGCGACGGCTCAGTGGGCGTGTTCGGTGGTCATACGGATTTCACCGACCCGCGCCGGTTCTGGGATTTCCGCTCGCTCGGCCACGGCGACATCAAGTTCGAGGAGATCATCGTGGCGCTGAACGACGTGGGCTATCGCGGCCCGCTCTCAGTGGAATGGGAGGACGGTCGCATGGACCGCATCCACGGCGCGACCGAAAGCTGCGCGTTCGTGCGCAAGCTGGATTTTGCCCCCAACCAAGCCGCCTTCGATGCGGCCTTCTCGAAGAAAAAATAAATTAACCACAGATGGACACAGATGGACACAGATGACAGACCGGATTTGCCGGATCTGCGACGCGGGGGCGAGCCGAGGTTTGTTCTGAAGGCTGAAACGGAACAAATCATCGGCTTTGCCTTCACGGTCTTGAATGAAATCGGTCCTGGGTTGAATGAGAAGATCTATGAAAATGCGCTCACGGTGATGTTCAAGTCGAATGGCATTGCATATGACCAGCAACGGGTGTTTCAGGTCTTGTTTCGGGGCGTTAAAGTGGGCGAGTTCATTCCTGATTTGATCGTGTTCGGCTCGGTCATTGTGGATACCAAAGTCATTGACCGCATCACTGACCATGAACGTGGAAAGATGATCAATTACCTCCGTATTGTTAAACTGAGGGTTGGATTGCTTTTGAACTTCAAAAACGCCCGGCTTGAATATGAGCGTATCGTTCTCTAATCTAAAATAATTAACCACAGATGGGCACAGATGGACACAGATATGTAAAGGCCGCGGACTGCGGGACACGAAATCGCAAGTCCTGCTGGCTTTTCTTCAGTAATCCCGTCTTTGCTTTTCCCCATCTGTGTCCATCTGTGTCCATCTGTGGTTAAAATAATTCAAACATAAACCAAAATATTATGATCAAAAGACCTCTCAATGTCGGACTCGTCGGCGGTGGCAAGGGCGCGTTCATCGTGCATCCCCACCAAAAAGCCATTCATTTCGACGGCACGCGGCGCGTGGTCGCGGGCGCGCTGTTCCCGGACCCCAAAATTGCCTTGGAAGAGGCCGCCAACTGGCCTTATCCCATCACGGGCTACGGCTCGTATGACGACATGATCGCGGCCAACAAAACCCTGCCCGAAGATCAAAAGCTGGATTACATTCTGATCGTCACGCCCAATTTCGTCCATTATGACCCCGCGATGAAGGCCATGAAAGCCGGCATTGCCGTCTTTTGCGAAAAGCCGCTGTGCCTGAATCTCAAGGAGGCCAACGACCTCGTGAAGACCGCGCGCAAGCTGAACGTGCCGTTCGGCGTGGCGCACACTTACCTTGGTCATTGGACCAGCCGCTTCAGCCGCTACATCGTGCAGAGCGGCCTGCTCGGCGACGTGCGCTGGGTGGACAGCTATTACATTCAGGGCTGGCTGGCGACCAAGCTCGAAGCCACTGGCCAACAGCAGGCGTCATGGCGCGTGGACCCGAAGCGCGCGGGCGGTTCCGGCTGCGGCGGCGACATCGGCACGCACGCGCTGATGCAACTGCGCTATGTCACCGGCCTGAATGTCACGGAAGTTTCCGCGCAGATGGAAACGTTCGTCGAGGGCCGCCAGTTGGACGACCATTTCACGATCTATTGCAAGTTGAGCAACGGCGGCAAGGCGCTGGTGCGCGCTTCGCAGATTTGCATTGGCTCCAAGAACGACCTGGGCATCCTGGTCGCCGGCACCAAGGGCTCACTCCGTTGGCGCCAGGAGGAACCGGAGAGCATCACCATCTGTCTGCCAAACCAACCCGACCGCGTATATTGGCGCGGCGCGGTGACCGGCGGCGATGGTTTCCTGCCCAAGGATTTGCCCGCTGATCTGATGGCCGAGCCGACGATTCCCGCGGGGCATCCCGAGGCGTTTCACGACGCTTTTGCGCGGCTGCATCGCTGTTTCGAGGCCGACGTGCGCAAATGGAAAGCCGGCGAGAAGTTCGCCTGCGACGGCAGCAAATACGCCAACGTGCAGGACGGCTGGACGGGCATCGCGTTTATTGAAACCGCGGTGAAGTCCGCGGCGTCCAAAGGCAAGTGGACCAAATTTCCCAAAGCCTGAATGAAAAATAGGTGTTTGCTGCTGGCCTTGTCGGCGCTGGCGGCTGGTGTCCTTCCGATGCCGGCCGCCGAAATGGAACCGGACGGCAAGTGGCAGGTCCACGATCGTAACCGGCCGCAGCCGGCCGTGGTGGCACCCGGAGCCACCTTTAGTCAGGGTGCGCCGGCGCCGGCGGATGCGGAGGTGCTTTTTGACGGCACGGGGCTGGCCAAGTGGGAAAACGAGCGCGGCGACGCCGCCACTTGGATCACCAATGCGGATTACGTGGAGAGCGTGGCCTCCGGCTCGACTTTGGGCGGCGGCATTCGCACCAAGGGCAAGTGGGCGGACTTCCAGCTGCATGTTGAGTGGGCCTCGCCGAATCCTCCCAAGGGTCAGGACCAGGGACGGGGCAACAGCGGCATTTTGATCAATAATATGTACGAGATCCAGGTCTTGGATTCCTATGAATCCAAGACCTACGCCGACGGGCAGGCGGCTGCGATTTATGGCCAGAAGCCGCCGCTGGTGAACGCCTGCAAACCGCCGGGTGAATGGCAAACCTACGACGTGGCTTTTGAATCGCCGCGCTGGAATGACAAGGGAGAACTGATCAAGAAGGCTTGCATCACGGTGCTCCACAACGGTCTGGTGGTGCAAAATCATTATGAATTGGTGGGCATGACCGATGGCATCAACCGCGCCCAGCCTTGGCAGACTGCGTCCAAGTATGGTCCGCCGCATTCCCCGGAAGTGTTTATCCAGTTGCAAGACCATAAGAATCCAGTCCGTTTTCGCAACATCTGGATCCGCTCCCTTCACTCGGGGTCCAACGATTAAGGCGCGTAATCAATATGTATAAGATCTCCATCGTCGCCCCCCTCATTGCCATGCTCGCCGTCGCGGCCAATCTGGCGCTGGCGCAAAACCCGACGAACGTCGAAGTGACAATTGACGGCGTCACCGGTTTCCAAGACACGGCGCTGCAGCCGGATGGCAAATGGCATGTCCACGATCCGGCGCGTCCGCAGCCGCCCATCGTGACGCCGGGCAATTTCAGCCAGATGGCGGCGCCGCCAAGCGACGCCACGGTTTTGTTCGGCGGCAAAGCGGAGGATCTGTCGCTGTGGACGGATCGCCAGGGCAATCCCGCGCCGTGGACGGTTGAGGATGGCGTGATGGTTTCCGCCAAGAGCGACATCCAAACCAAGGAGCAATTTGGCGACTTGCAACTCCACTTGGAGTTTCGGGAGCCGACTCCGCCCAAGGGCGATGGCCAGAGCCGTGGCAACAGTGGCGTTTTCCTGATGGGCCAGTATGAGATTCAGGTCTTGGATTGCTTTAAGAACCCCACCTACGCCGACGGCGCCACGGGTGGCATTTATGGGCAGCATCCCGCGCTGGTCAACGCGTGCCTGCCGCCCGGCGAATGGCAGACTTATGACATCATTTTCAACGTGCCGCATTTTGGCCCGTCCGGCGAATTGCAGTCGCCCGGCTACGCCACCGTAATTCACAACGGCGTCGTGGCGCAGAATCACCAGGCCATTCGCGGGGCGACCAATTGGAAAAGCCCCGGCAAATACACCCCCCACGGTCCGACCGGCCCCCTCGCGCTGCAGTTTCACAACAACGCCGTGGCCTTCCGGAACATCTGGGTGCGCGCGGTGCCGGTGGTCAACGATCCGTGAACCATTACAAATTACCCCGTAGCGGCCGAAGTGACGAGGCTCAAACCGACGAACCAGAATACGGAGCCTCCTTACCTCCGCTGTTACAAGACTAAAACCAAAACTGGCTGGAACACTTAAAATCGAAATCATTTATGAAAAAAATCACCGCACTGTTAACCTTGAGCCTGCTGGCGACCGCCTTGCACGCCGAACCGAAAAAATTGCTGGTCGTGACCACCACGACGGGCTTCCGCCACAGTTCCATTCCCACGGCGGAAAAAATCCTGGAGCAACTTGGCCAAACGAGTGGCGAGTTTACCGTGGATTTCGTGCATCAGCCGCCGGGCAAGCCGGCGGATTTGAAGCCAAACGCCACCGACGAACAAAAGGCGGCGTTTAAGGAGGCCAATGACAAATGGAATGAAAGCCTGAAAGCCGCGCTGCAAAAGCTGTCGCCAGAGTCGCTGAAGAATTACGACGGCGTGGTGTTTGCGAGCACCACCGGCGATCTGCCCATTCCCGACCAGCAGGGTTTGCTCGACTGGATCAAGGCTGGGCACGCGTTCATCGGCATTCACGCGGCGGGCGACACGTTTCATCATTGGCCGGGCTTCATTGACATGCTCGGCGGCGAATTTGCCCATCATGGCAAACAGGTGAGCGTGGATTGCCTGAACCAGGACCCCCAACATCCCGCGACCGCGCCCCTGCCGGCGACGTGGACGATTTCCCAGGAGGAAATCTATCAGTTCAAGAATTATGACGCCGCGAAGCTGCATGACCTGCTGATTCTCGACAAGCATCCCGAGAGCGGCGCGCCCGGACATTATGGTGTTTCCTGGTGCAAACCTTATGGCGCGGGAAAGGTTTTTTACACCTCCCTCGGCCATCGCGAGGACGTCTGGGACACCGATCCAATGATCAAAGATCGCAAGAATGCGCCGGAGATCAGCAAAGCGTATCAGGCGCATGTCCTCGGCGGCATCGAGTGGGCGCTGGGACTCAAGGGCGCGGCCAAGCCGTAAAGGTAGCCGCTCGCGCTCCTAGGTCGAAGCGGAGAGTTCCCGCAAATCCGCCACGAACGCATCCACGTCCTCCGG
>Ga0316217_10002979_pt1 | contig 19838 bp, 13 predicted proteins | sample 1anoAmetaG_FD_203633 | JGI IMG/M metagenome (GOLD analysis project Ga0316217, IMG submission 203633) | Freshwater microbial communities from Trout Bog Lake, Wisconsin, USA - 1anoA | ecosystem: Environmental > Aquatic > Freshwater > Lake > Hypolimnion/Profundal zone | place: USA: Wisconsin...
CCTGGCGCCCACGAACCGGTGGCCGGCGTGTTTTGAGGACGTGGAGACGGCCATTCGCTGGGTGAAGCGGCACGCCGCCGAATACAAGGGCGACCCCAATCACCTGGCGCTGCTCGGGTATTCCGCCGGCGGACATTTGGTGACGCTGGCCGGCACGCGGGCGGCGGCGGATACGAAGGTCCAGGCCGTAATCGGCTTTGCCCCGCCAACCGATTTGGTGGCCGACAACCAAAGGCGCGGAGGCTTGAGCCCGTCCATGCGAGCCATGTTTGGCGTTGAGACCACCAACCTGACCGACGCGGTGCTAGCCGTGCTGCGGGAGCATTCGCCCTTGACCTACGTTACGCCGGATCTGCCGCCGTTCCTGATCGTGCAAGGCAGCGCGGACAAGACGGTGCCCGCCGGGCAATCGGCGGCGTTTGTCGCCAAGTTGCAGTCGGCCGGCGTGCCCTGCGACCTGATCACCATCACCAACGGCCAGCATCGCATTGCCGATTGGACCAAGTTCGATCCGGACTGGCAGGGCAAAGTAAAGGCGTGGCTGAACGCCAAGCTCATGGTGAAATGAACGGTCTAACAGCCGGTTGTTTAATCGGAAAAATGCCGCGTGAGGACACGCGGCCCACAGGCTTTTTGAGCAAAGCGCCAAAATTCTGTGGGCGGAGCGCGACTGTGTCGGGAGACCAGTCGCAGACGCGTGGTCAGTCTGAAGGTCGGTCGGACGGATCAAGCCCATTGAATCGCGAACGTTGCTGCGACTGGCTTTCAGCACAGTCGCGCTCCGGCGTCGCGGTCCGCCAGGCGCAGGTCAAAATTCGTCTGCCCTGCCCAAAGCTCAAATGGTCGCCTCCCAGCCCCGGTGTCCTCACCGGGCGGCCGGGGGAATAGTTCGACAAGCTGTTCAGGGCACTTTTTTCAAACTCATTTGCAATTTCTAATTGGCGGCAAGGCTTGTTTTTATGCCCTTGAAACTTATGATTCCTTTTAGATTCACCCAGTTTTTATGAATGTAATGTACAATAAAAGTACTTTGATTCTGGCAGCTTGTGTCTTGGGCACGCCGCTGGCCGTCAAGGCACAAACCACTGTTTTCAGTGATAATTTTGGCAATGGCAGCACGTTCAACGGCACGAGCACGCCCGGAGGCACCCCCACGGCGTCTTCCACCAGCTACGACCTGTCATCCAGCAAAACCGCAGTGGTTTCCATGACCTCCGGTGCCTTGAACTTGGGGCTTTCTGCCGGGACCACGAGCGGCTTTTGGGAGGCCCAAGCCGTGTTCACCGGCTCGCCAGTCACGTTGCAGTCCGTGGGCGATTACATTGACCTGACCTATACTTTCACCGATACCGCCAATTTGCTCGCCGGCGGGAGCTCTTCATATGTTATGACGGGCCTGTATGGTTCTGGTGGCAATCTCCCCGTTGCCGGAACTTCCGGCGTGTCAGGTAATGCCGTGACATTGAATACTACCGCGGGATCTCCTAACGCCACGGGCAATGCCGCCAATTGGCAGGGTTATGTGGGGCGATTCGCCGGAAGCGGCGGTTCGTCAGAGAACTATACCCGTCCTCTGCAAAATGGCAGTGGAACCACGTCCGCTAATCAGGAGGTGCTCCTCGGCAGCGGTACTGGCAGCGGTAGCGGTACCTACGTTAATCCTTCCGGTTCACAGGTGGGTAGCACTGTGGCTTCGACGCTGGCTCTGACCACAGGCAGCCAATACACGATTGATTATCTTATCACCCTCGATACGGGGGGGCTCCTCACCCTCAGCGATAATCTTTATAGTGGAGCTGCCGTTAATCCTGTGGATCTTCTTTCCAGCGTGAGCGAGACTACGACGTCGGGTCAGGTCAGTACCAATACCACATCATTTGATTCGTTGGCCATTGGCGCCCGTAATAGTGGGACGAGTTTAAATCCCCAAATGCAGATTAACCAAATCACCGTCACCGAGAGCATCCAATCGGTGCCGGAGCCGGCGACCTTGGCCTTGGCGGGTTTGGGTGGCTCGTTCATGTTGTTTTTAAGCCAGCGCCGCCGGATGCGTTCCTAAGGCTAGATTTTATTTTTTCGCGACAGGCGCTGGCAAATCTCCAGCGCCTGTTTGTTTTTTCGCAATGCTCACGGATAAACCAGCCGCAGAAACACCGCCCCGTTCGTCGGATTGACGACGATGTTTGTGGCCATGACGTTGGTGGAATTGGGCACGGTGACCCAATTGGTGGCCAGTCCCAAGCCGAGAGTGTTGGTTTGGATCTGCAGCCTCCAACCCAGGTGATCCTGCGGCCAGGAGAGCTGCAAGTGGCCGCCCGACGCCTGCAGGACAAGGTTGGTTGGTTGATTAGACGGCAATGGAATCGCGCTGGCCGGCAATGAGTTGGTGCTCTCGCCCCCGGCGCCCACGGCTGAGACCACGTAAAAGTAAGGCACTGCATTCGTCACGGCGGCATCGGCATAATTCGTGGCCGTCAACCCGCTGAAGATCGTGGGATATGAGCCACTGAGGGTGCCGCGCTTCAAATTGTAGTTCGTTGCGCTGGCGACTGAATTCCATGCCAGGTGGATCGCCAGATTGGTGGCGCTGGCCGTCAGATTCGCCGGTGCGGCGGGGGGTGAGTTCACCACCAGTTTCACCAGTCCGGCCACACCGGTGTTGAATGAATAACTGTAGCCGGCGGGGATCGTGCCGAGCACCGGCGGCGTCCCGCTCAAGGCACCGTTATAACTCATCAGATTGAATGTCCCGTTCGTAAAACCCGGGCCGGCGGAAATATTATTCGTGCCGCCCAGCGTGAGGTTGCCCGCCACGGCCAGCCCGGCCGCATTGGTGCCAAGGGTGAAATTCACGACGGTATTTGGCTGCAGGCTCAGGTTGTTGCTCACGGTCAGGGAGCTGGCCGCGAGCGTGAGCGAGCCGCTGCCCAGCGCGTTGGTGTTGGCCAGCGATCCGGTGGCATTGTAAAAAGCCATGGTGTTGACGTAGCCGTTAGTCGTCAGGCCGTTAAAAGTGAAGAGCGTGTTGGTTGGCACGCTGTTGGTGATGATCAGTTGCGCATCATACAGCTCAAAGGTGCTGTTGCCGATCGAGGGTTGGAGTTTGCAGTCAATGAATTGCGCGCCGCTGACATTGTAAACGTCGAAACTGCGGTCGCCGGTCACATTGACCCGGTCAAATACAATATTGGTGGCTGGCATTTCCGTGCGCGCCCAGAGAATGCCGATGGGAAAGCCGCTGACGGACGTGGCGTTGATGTTGCTGAAGGTGAGGTTGCGGTAAATCGGGGTGTAGCTGGAGCTGGAAACTGCGGCCACGATCTGGGTGGCGGCGTAGTAGGGTGAAATGCTGCTGGGGGTGCCAATCTCCTCGTAGTAGCTGTAAACCTGGATCGGAAAATTCACGTTGGTCATGCCGATGTTATAATAGGCAATGTTCTGGACCAAGCCGCCGCGGCCGTCATCCGATTTGATCCGAATGCCGTTGTCCGTTCCGTTCATGGTGCAGTTGATGACCATGATGTTGGAGACGCCGCCTTTGTCAGTGTAGCTGCCGATGGAGATGCCGTGGCCGGTATCGTAGGTGTTGTTGGTGAGCAGCACGCCCGAGGTCCCGCCCCCGCAGGTGAAATCGTCGTCGCCCACGCTGATGTTGCAGTTTTGCACCAGGATGATCGTGCCGTCCACATCACAGGCGTCGGTGTTATGCGACGGCGGATTGGCTTCTGACGAGGGTGCCCGGACGGTGACGTTTTGCACCGTCGAGTTGGCGGAGCTGCCGCCGCTGATGGCGATGTGAAACATGGGCGAATTGGACAGGGTGATGTTTTGGATCAGCAGCCGGTTGCAGTCGGAGGGTGAAATCATGGAGGGGCGGCTGGCGCCATTGGTGTTGGCATAAGGCCACCACGGTCCCCCTTGGCCGTCAATGGCTCCCGGTCCGCTGATTTCGATGTCGTGCAAATTTGAGCCGGAAATAAAGGTGGCCGGATTGCTGGTGCCGCCCGGATACATCCCGAGGGGCAACATCCGCAAAATCGCGCCCGCATCAATCTGCAGGTTGACCGAATTGGCCAAAGTCAGGGGGCCGCTCAAATACACCCCGGGCGGTATTTCCACCGTGCCGCCGGCCGCGCCATTGGTCGTGCCGCCCAGAGTGGCTTGGTTGATGGCGGCTTGGATGGCGGTCGTATTGGTCGTCACCCCGTCCCCCACCGCGCCGTAGGCGGCCTTGGTCACCACGATGATGTTATTGGTGTTGATGTTGGGCAACGCCGGGGTGGTGTAATAAGCGCCTCGGACTGGCAGGAGGATGGCCCCGGCGAGCAGCCAGACGCAGCCGGCGGCCATTAACCGCCCCCGTTTGGCAAATGTGGCTGGCCTCATGAATATTGAAAGTATCAGGGCTTCTGGCTTATTGGGCCTGCTCCAGCGAACAATTCACCAGTTTCACATCCGCGTTTTCCACCGTGTCCGGTTTCTGAATTTGCTTGAAGGTCGAATCGCAGATCCGCACGCCGCTGATATCGGCGGCGGGGAATCCGCGCACGTTCAGCACCCGCGGCGTCCGCGCCACGGTGATGTGGTCCATCTCCACGTTCCGGGCCACCGGCTGGTATGGGCCGTTGGCGCCTTCTTCGTAGAGAAAGTCAATCTGCAACACCGAGTCCTTGACCAGACCCACGTTGACGTTCCGCATGTAGATGTTTTGCAGCACGCCCCCGCGCACGGCGTTGGATTTGAGCCGCAGCGCGCAGACCAAGTTTGAACTGCTCATCTCGCAATTCTCCACGAACACATTGCTGCAACTGCCGGAAATCTCACTCCCGATGGCCGTGCCCGCGTGCCCGTCGCGCATGGTGCAATCCCGAATGATCAGGTTCACCGACGGCACGCCCACCCGCCGCCCGTCGTTGTTGCGGCCGGATTTGATGGCGATGCAGTCGTCGCCCGTGTCGAAGCGGCATTTCTCCACCAGCACATCGCGGCAGCTTTCGGGGTCGCAGCCGTCATTGTTGGCGCCATGGGAAAAGATGTCCACGCCCCGCACTGTCACATTGGTGCAGAGCAGGGGATGGATCTCCCACATGGGGGAGCGGCGGATCTTGACGTCGGCCACCAGCACATTGCGGCAGCGGTTGAACTGAATGAAGTTTGGCCGCAGAAAATCGCCGGCGCCGAATACGCGCTGGCTCACGGGCACGCTTTCATTGTTCATGGTGTCCAACCGCTTGCGCGCCGCGTTCTGGTTGTTCGTGCCGCCTTTCCGTCCCCGCCACGCCAGCCAGGACGAGTCATCGGCCTGCCCGTCCAGGGTCCCCGGGCCGGTCACCGCCACGTTCTCCTGTTCGTAGGCCCGGATCAGCGGCGAATAGTTGTAACATTCGATGCCCTCAAACCGGGTGAACACCGCCGGCAGATAGGCCGCCGCATTGGTGCTGAATTCCAGCGTGGAATTGGTGGCGGCCAGATGCAGGTCCACGTTGCTTTTTAAATGGATTGGCCCGGTCAGAAAGTCGCCCGGGGGCACCACCACATGTCCGCCGCCGCCCGCGGCGCAGGCATCTATCGCCTTGGCGATGGCTGCGGTGCAATCCACCTGGCCGCCGCTCACCGCGCCATAGTCGGTGATGACAAAGTCGCGCGCGGGAAACGCGGGCGGAATAATCCGGGCCAGGATTTCGGGCACCTGCTCCCAAGCGGCGGGGTCGGCGTGGAGTAAAAAGGGCGCGGCCGTTGCGGCCAGGGCGATCAAGATGGTTTTGTTCATGTGTGGGACGCCAGTAATCTAGCATCTGCCGCGCCGTTGTCATGGTCTGCGGGGACCGGATGGGTGCAAAAGTGTTTGAAATATGGGAACTTAACGAACCCGCAGAGTCATCAGCGCGCCCACGGTGGCAAACACGAGATTGGGCAGCCAGGCGGCCAGCCAGCCCGGCAATTGGCCGTTCATCCCCAGCGCCAGGCTGACGTGCTGGAGGATGAAATAGGTGAAGCCGATGAAAATGCTGCCGGCCACGCCGAAGAAGAGATTGCGCCGGCTCGATTGCGCGCCGAAGGGGATGGCCATCAGCACCACCACCAGGCAGGTCCAGGGCATGGCCAGCCGGCCCCAGAATTTGGTCTGCACGGCCTGCATGTTTTCGGCGCGCAAGCCGGGATTGGCCTGCATGTATTCCCACAATTCGGCCAGCGGGATGTCCGCGTTCACGGAACCCCGCAACGTCTGCGAGTCGCTGAACTTGAGCAGCAACCGGATGCGCTCGGGCGTTTCATCAAATTCCGGCATCGCCAGCGCGTTGGTCTGCTGTGTTTGCTGCTGTTCGGTTATTTTGAAAATCTGCGCGTTAAAGAACGTCCAGACGCCGTTGGTATGGATGGCGCTTTCCGCCTTCAAGACCCGGACCCGGCCGTCGGGCGTGGTCCAGCGGACGGTCGGGTTGAGCAGCCGGGTGGTCTGCGGATCGTAGTCCACAAACCACCATTGGCGCCGGGCCAGCGCGTTATCAAAGCTCCGGGTGCCCTCCACATTCTTAACCGGGCTTGCCTTTTTGGTGTGGCGCTCCAGGATTTGTTGCGCCCAGCGATCGCAATGCGGCACGGCCAGTTCATTCAAGGCGAAATAAACGACGGTCGTCACCAACCCGACGGCGAAATAGGGCAGGCACAGGCGCCACAGGCTGATGCCGGCGGCGCGCAAGGCGTTGATCTCGTTATGTCGGGCGTGCTGGGTCAGGGCGTACAACAGGGCCAGCAACAGCAGGATGGGCAGGAGCAGTACGAAAAACTCCAGCAGGCTCACCCCGCAATAGGCCGCGATTTCCGCCGGATTCAGTTGCTTTTCCTGGATGGTATCCAGCTCTTTGGTGAAAAAGACCGAGACCGCCAAAATAAGAAAGCCGCCGAGGCAGAAGGCCAACGGCGTGAACAGTTCGCGGAAAAGGTATCGGTCATGCAACCGCATGGCGCAGGTTAAACGGCGCGAGGCGCTTCGCCAATCCAATTGATGGGCCCCATTTCACGCTTTCGGGTGTGAACCATGTTTTAGTTCGCGACTAGATTTCATCCTCGCGCCCGATGAAGAAGAGCTGGCGGGCGCGCTCGTAATCGGCTTCGGGCACCAAAACGTTGGCTGGGCGGTCCAAGTCGCCGTCGTCGGGTGCGGCGGGATCCACAAATTCCTGAACGGCGGCGATGCCATGTTTTTCCAGCATGACGACCAGCAGTTCCGTTTTGACGACGGGACCGGTGAAAAAGAGTTTGGTATCGGCGGGTTTCACGGCTTGGTCGGCGGCCCTTGCAACTCGTGCAGCCGGGCATCGGCCCGCCACCACAGCGCGCTTCCGGGCGGCGAATTGCTGCGGCAATTCTCCAAATAGGCCACCGCTTGGTTGGTGTTGCCGTGGTGCTGTGCCACCGTGGCCAAACCGAAACTGACCATGGGCGAAGTGTCGCCCTCTTTTTTAAGTTGCTCCAAATCACTTTGGGCCAGGGCGAAGTTGGTGTTGGCCAGGCTGGCAAAGGCGCGGTTGATGCGGGCGATGGGCAGATTGGTGAGCGTCAGAACGTGGTTCAGCAGGGGCATCGCCTCGGCGGCCCGTCTGGATTGCAACAGGATCATGGCCTTGTTGTTCAGCGAATGGAAGTCATCCGGGTCGCGCGCCAATTGCGCATCCACCAGCCGCAGGGCATTGGTGGTGTCTCCAAATTCAGCGTAAGCCGCGACCACGCGGTTGTTGATCTGGGAATCGTTGGGATGCCGCTGGACGAGGGCTTGGAGCGTCTCGCGGGCGTTGGCGAGGTTGGTTTGTTGCAACCAGGCATTGGCGTCTAGCAGCGCCAGATTCAAATCCAGCGAACTATTCTCCGGCCTCTTGGCGGCCTCCAGGCGGAGCTGGTTGATGAGCGGTCGGCTGCGGGCCACCAAGTGGAGGCGGTTGTAGATATCGGCCAGGGCCAATTCGGGCGCCAGCGAGCCGGGCACCAGCGCATGGGCCCGTTCCAGTTGTTCCGCCGCCTGCACCAGCAATCCCTGGTCCAGGAAGGAAGTGCCCCGGAGGAAAACGATGGTGGGTTCGTCAAATGGGCCGCCCGCGTTGATGAACCCATTCAGCCGGTTTGGGTCGTCCAATTTAGGGGCCAACTTGCTGACGGCACTCAAGTCCATGAGGTTGGTGGCGGCGAGATTGGTGTTGCATTCCAAACTGAGGTGGGCCGGGATGTTGTTGGAGTTCAATTGCACTGCTTGCTGCAGGCGCACCCGGGCTTCTGCCAGATGGCCCACTTGCTGCAGCCGGACGCCCCAATCATCCAGCGCCAGGGAATACCAGGCCGCTTTCAGACGGTCCTGTTGTTCAGGCGCCGGGGTGAGGGCCAAACGCGCCAGTTGCTTCTGGAAGAAGGTTGGCCGATGCGGGGGTGGCGTGGCCAGCGCGGCAAGGTCCTGGGTCCAGACTCCCGTCCAAAAACTTTCATTGGCCACCACCACGGAGTCGGTCAAGGGCGGAACGGCCAGCGGATCGCTTCCGCGCCGCTTCATCTCATAAATTGAACCGGTGGGAGCCAGATAAAAGTCTTCAAAGAAAGCGCCGTAACTGGGGTGCAAGTAGAACAGGCGATTGGTGCGAGCCACCTGCTCCAAGAGTCGGGCGATTTCCAGTGCATTGAGCTTGTGCCGGTTTAGGTCGGTGAGCCAACCGGCGGGCCGGCGGCGCTCTAATTGGGCGCGATAGCTCACTGCGGGCAGTTGCCGTGTGTCCACCGCAAGCCATTCGGCGGTTTTGTGGCAGCGGGCCAAGCCGGCCTGAAACACGGCCAGCTTGTCGGGGAAATCACTCAACACCACCCCGCCGTCAGCGGGCAATGATTTTGCCGCCAGCACGCCAAATTCATCTATCGGATGGTAGTTTAAACGCACGATGGCCGGGGCGTTCCGGAGCATCAAACCCGCCACCGCTCCCGCGACCAAGATGAGGACCGCCGGGAGGATGAAGGGTTTCCAGGCCAAAGTGGAACGCCGGCTGGAGGTTCGCTGGCCGGATTCAGGTAGGGAAATGAGCAGGAGATTGCCCAGCAAAAAGGCGGCACCCAACGCGTTCAGGTAATCGAACGTCAGCAACGGGGTCCAGATATTCAGTTGATGTTGGAGCACTTGGCGCGGTCCCACCAGCGGGTCCAACGCCAGCCAGAAGCAGGCCAGCAACAAGCCCAATCGCAGCGCGCGATAGAGCCAGATTTGAAACTGATCCACGCCAAGTTTGTTGCTAGTGCCCTCGTCGCGCAGGCGTACCAGCAGTGGCAGCGTGGGCACGAGGAAATAGACGGCCACCGCGACGGCCAGCAGCCGGCGCGCGCGCAGAATTCTATATTGCAGCAGTAACACCTCCTTGGTTTGGTGCAGGCTGGCCAGCCAGGCCTGCCCCAAGGTCAGGGGCGAATGGGGGGCCAGGCCGTTGGCCATGGGCAGCACGATATAAATCGCGAAGCCGGCCAGTCCCAGCGCGGTCATTCGCACGAGGAACTTCCGTTCGAAGAACTGCAGCCGCCGGAGCCAGAGGATGGCGATCATGAACAACGGCAGCGCCAGGATCATCACCCAGTTTTCCGCCATTCCGAGGCCCCACACCACGGCGGCTGCGTCCAGCCAGCGGAGGTCTTGGCGGACCTTGAATTCCAGCAGCAGCCACACCGTGGCCACCAGCGGAAGCAGAGCCAGGAGCTCGCCGGATTCGGAAGTGGCGTTTTGCCAGAAGCTGAATTCCAAACCGCACAGGGCGCAGCCGGTCAACACCGGCAGCGCCAGGGTCCAGCGCCCGGCTGGGTCCCAAGTCCGGTCCCACGGCAGGAGTTGCAGGGTCCGGGCGAGGAGGCCCAGAATGAGCGCCGCCAGCGCGGCGGCCTGCACTTTCACCGCCAGCGCCAGCCAGGCCACCGGCAGCAGATGCAAGGGCAGCGTCACGAACCACAATAGCGGCTGGCCCAACAGAGGCAGGTTATCCCAACTGGCCACCCGGGCTACCGTAGCGATGCTGTTGGCGGTGACGCCATCCCCCATGGTGAGGGCATAAAGCATAAACCCGGCGGCTGCAACGATCCAAGGCAGGCGGCCATTTCCATTTTGCATTAGCGTATTTTGAAACAAATGGCGGGCAGCGCCAGTTAAAAGCACGTTACATCTTGTCTCAGGCCAGCCAAGCGCATTTGCCGGGGTGCGAACTTGCTTTGCACCCCGTTTTGGCGCTAGGGTGGAAAAGCAACCCGCCGCCGGTGGTTTTGGGCCAATCTACCCGCCGCCGGCGCCGCAAGCGCGTGGCACGTCAGTTGCATTGACTCATTAAACTATGTCTCCCGGAGTTAAGTTTCGTCTGGCCGCCTTGGCTTTGGCCATGGGGGTGTTGGGCGCCTTGATTGTGTTTGTCACGCTCAACTCCCAGCGCCAGGGCGCCGACTTGGGCGTGAAGCTCAAGGAGGTGGAGGACCAAAGCGCGAGCATGGCCGAGTATTTCAAGGACAAGCTGCGCGAAGGGGGCGACGATCTGACCCGCTACCGCACCTCCCGGGATGAATCGGCCTGGGCGGATTTTCTCAAAGCCAGCGGTGATTTGAATGCCTGGATGCAGCGGGAAGTCAGCAGCCCGCTTACACCACGGGAGCGGACGCTGCTGGAACAAATGAACGCCAGCTACTCTGCCTACGTGCAATTGGCCGCGGCGGTGCATCAAAAAATCCAGGCCTTTCCCGCCACGACCAGCCTGCCGGTGGATGTGATGGACAAAGTGGGCCTGGCCCGCCGCCAGTTGTTTGACTTGGGCCAGAACTTGTCGCAGGCACACTTGGATTTGCGAAAGCAGTTGCTGGTCGAGGCGCATCAAATGCTCGTGCGGTTGCGGTTGACGGTCTTGGGCGCCCTCGCGTTGCTCTACCTGGCCGGCTTGGCCCTGGCCGCTTTCGTCTATCGCGACATGATTGCGCCGTTGCGCAGCAAGTTGGTGGAAACCCAGGCCATGGCCGAGCAGCGGGAGAAGCTGGCTGCCCTGGGCCTCCTGGCCGCCGGCGTGGCCCACGAAATCCGCAATCCGCTTACGGCCATCAAGGCCGCCTTGTTCACCCAGCAAAAGAAATTTGCCGCCGGCTCGCCCGAACATGCGGACGTCAAGGTGGTGGAGCGGGAAATCTTGCGCTTGGAGCGGATCGTGAGTGATTTTCTCCAATTTGCCCGGCCGGCCGAGCCCCAGATGACGGTGATTGCCGCCGATTTGCTGCTGCTGGAGACCAAGGTCTTTTTTGAGCCCCAACTCGAAAAAAACCGCATCCAGTTGATGCTGGAACCCTCCACGCCCCTGTATGTGAGTGTGGACCCGGCGCAGATGAAACAGGTGTTGATCAATCTGGTGAAAAATGCCGCCGACAGCATCGGCCAGGACGGCGTCATCACGCTGCGCGCCCGGCATTCGCGCAAGCCGCTGCCGCATGGCGAGAAAAACACCGTTATTCTCGAGGTGGCGGACACCGGCAAAGGCATTCCGGCCGAGGCCCAGAAGCGGCTGTTTGATCCGTTTTTCACCACCAAGGAAAATGGCACGGGCCTGGGCCTCTCCATTGCCGCGCGCATTGTCCAAAAACACGGCGGCGTTTTGCAGTATCAAACGCAGGTGAATCGCGGCACCACTTTTGGTATCCTCCTGCCACAGGCCAGCACATGAACGCATGAACGCCGCGAAAATCTTACTCATAGACGACGATGCCGGCATCGTGGACACGCTGTCGCGCGTGTTGAGCGATGAAGGTTACGAGGTGACCGTGGAGAAACGCGGCGACGACGGCCTGGCCCGCGCCCACCAGGACCCCTTCAACGTGGTGGTGACGGACTTGAAATTGCCCGGGCTGGACGGCTTGGAATTGGTGCGGCAGTTGCACGCGGCCCGGCCCCGGCTGCCCATCATCCTCATCACGGCGTTCGGCACCACGCAAACCGCCATCGAAGCCACCAAATTCGGGGCTTATGATTATCTGCTCAAGCCGTTCGACATCCCCGCGCTGCTCGACCTGATCCACCGCGCGGTCAACAGCAACCGGTTGATGTCCGAGCCCGTCACGCTGGGCGAAGCCGGCGCGGCGCGCGACGCCATTGTGGGCCAGAGCGCGGCCATGCAGTCCATCTACAAGGAAATCGGCCGCATCGCGGCCAAGCCGGTGAATGTGCTGATTCGCGGGGAGACGGGCACCGGCAAGGAGCTGATTGCCCGCGCCATCTACCAGCACAGCGACCGCGCCCAGGCCCCGTTTGTGGCCATCAATTGCGCGGCCATTCCCGAGACGCTGTTGGAAAGCGAATTGTTCGGTCACGAGCGCGGCGCCTTTACCGGCGCCGTCGCCCAGCGCGCGGGCCGGTTCGAACAGGCCAATCATGGCACCGTGTTTTTGGATGAAATCGGCGACATGACGCCGGGCACCCAAGCCAAGCTGCTGCGCGTGCTCCAGGAACGGTGCGTCCAGCGCCTCGGTGGTCGCGAATCCACGCCCGTGGATGTGCGCGTGCTGGCGGCCACCCATCATGACCTCGAAGCCGCCATTCCCGAGAAGCTGTTCCGCGAGGATTTATATTACCGCCTCAACGTGGTCATGATCACCATGCCGCCGCTGCGGCAGCGCAAGGAGGATATTCCCGACTTGGTGCGTTTCTTCCTGAGGAAGTATGGGCCGGAACTGGGCAACAGCAGCCCGTCCATTCACCCCGAGGCGATGGAGTTTCTCCAATCGCACGAGTGGCCCGGGAACGTCCGCGAATTGGAAAACGTCATTCGCAAGGCGTTGTTGCTCGCGCAGGGGTACACCGTGAACTTGGACAATGTGCGCGCCGCGCTGCACCGGCTTGCCGGTCCGGTCGGGGCGGCGGGCCCGACGCAGACGCTCGGGGTTTACATCGGCGAATTGCTGGCGGCCGCGCAGCGGGGCGAGCGGGACGATGTCCACGCGCAGTTGCTGGAAGCCGTGGAGCGGGAGTTGTTCCGGCAGGCCATCGAGCGGGCGCAAGGCAACCAAGCCCGCGCCGCGCGCTGGCTGGGGGTTTCCCGCATCACCATGAAAGCCAAGCTCATCCAGTTCGGCTGCCATCCGGGCGCCGAATAGGGGGCCGAATAGGAGTTTGAATAACATCTGAAGCCGATACGGAGCGCGGATTTTTTGGGCTTGGACGAGGCTGGAGCGAAGGGGCACGCCCAATTTCATAATTCTTCTCTGATATTTTACAAGTTTCACCTCATTCTCTCCCACGCTGCCTCCGCAGCCGGATGAAATGATCAATGAGCGCACAACGCAATGAATTTGGAAAGCAGCCTTAAAACAGTGCGTTTTGCAGGTTTTTGCGGGTTTGACTCAGCTGGCATTAAGGTTAAATTGGGATAGCGATGATTGTGGAAATCCCCGAAACCATTGGCCAGTTACTTCCCAGCGAGCCGGCGCAGAGGCTTCGTAGCGTCACGGAAGGGCTGGTGCTGGGCGCTTACACCCAGGGTATCATTACCCGTGGACGCGCCTGCGAACTGCTCGGTCTGAATTATTGGGAGGGCGAGAAGTTTTTTGCCGGGCGCGGTGTTCTTGTGAATTACGACCTGGGTGAGTTTCAACACGACTTGGAAACCTGATTTATGGCAGTTGTGGTATCGGACACTACTCCGCTGCATTACCTCATTCTGATTGGCCGGGATTCCATCCCCAAAAAACCGCTGCCTTTACCATCCAACCGCACGCCTACAGATGTTTCTAAAAATGCTCAAGGCGCCGAATAGGGGTATTATTCCCAGCCGGTTTTCTTCTTGGGCTTGTCCGCCCCGCCGGCATCAATATCCGGCGAGGCCGTGCGGACGTTTTTGTATTCGATTTCACCGGCGCTCGCCGTGGCCAGCGTGGGCCCGGCATAGACCACCGCCAGTTCCGCCAGCGCGGCCGACTCATCCGTGCCGTAGCCGGACGAACCCGTCAGTTTCAACCGCCGCGCCGTCATCGTTTTGCCGAAGACAATTCGCTGTTCGTCAAACGTGGAGGCCAGTTGGCCGCAGGCGGCTTGCTGCCAGTTGGTCCCATCCTCGCTGGTTTCCACAGTGTATTCCCGGATGTCGCCCTGGTGTTCGCGGTGATTTTGCCGCGGCATCAGGACCAGTCCGGTCATGGCCACTGGTTGCGGAAAAGTGATCTGGATTTCGTGCGGCGGTTTGGGGCCGTTGCCGCGCGCATCGGCGCTGGACCAGAACGTATTGGGATCGCCATCCACCAGTTCGCTCGCGCGCCGGCCGTCGGCCGTGGCCGTCGCGCCCAATTCACGCATGATGCGCGTGTCAAAGTGCAGGCTCTCCAGGTCCGCCGGGGTGATGGCCGCCTGCGGCTGGAATTTTTCGCCGCTCACGTAATCCAGCAAGGAGCGCCGGAGTTGCCGCGCCACCGGGCTGGGATTGTGGTCCAGATCGGCTGCACACATCAACAGTTTCCCCGCGCCCACCTTCGCCTCGAAGATCAGGCCGAGCTTGTCATTTCGGTTCCAATCGTCAATCGCCGACACCAGCGGCTGCAACGCCCCGGGTAAATGGTCCAGGTTGATCGCGCGGGTATTGCGCATCAGCTCCGCCCATTGCCAGTCGCAATTGGCGGCAGTGGGGAATTCCGCCAGGGCCGGGGAATGGGTGTTGCACCACAAGCCCAGCATCCGACTCCAGGTCGGCCCCATCAAGGCGTTCCAGAATATCGGCAGCCGGCCGACCGGCGGGCTGCTCCAGTCCAAGTCGGCTGCGCGCGGCATGAAGCAGACCTTTTTCCCCTGCGCCAACGCCGATTCGGCTTCGTCAAAGGTACTCGTCACCAACACGTTCGCTGGCACCGCCTCCGGGATTTGCGCCGGGTAGAGCCAGAAATTCCACTGGTTCTGCCCCGCGGCCGGCAACTGCTTGTCGGCCGCATTCGCAATCACACATATATCCAGAATGTATTGCCGTGGCGCCGGCAGCTGGGACAAATCGAGCGACACTGTTCCCAGCGGAATATTTTTGCCGACGGGCAGCGTTTGACTGTCCAGCGTCCCCTTGGCGTAGCTCTGGCCGTTCAGGTCAAGCACCGTCCATGCCGCCGTGGAGTTGGTCAGCGGCGAGGCGCTGAAATTGGCGGCTTCGACCGGCGCGTCGAATTTGTCAGCGGTGGTGAAGACGCGGGACCGCAGGCGCGCCAGCGGCGTCACCGGTCCGCAGAATTGCTTGAATTCAGCCGGCGTCACATAGCCTTTGGTCTGCCAGAGCGGATCCAGCAATCCCACCAGCGCGGTGCCCTGGCCGGTATAGTCGTGCAAATCCAGCAATTGAAACCCCGCCAGGCCCGGCGTGCGCAAATTGGCCTCGATCTCCTCCTTGTAACACGCCAGTTGATAGCGGCCCGACGCCCGCGCGAAATCCCGATTCGCCGGCGCCCCCGGGCTGGTCGCGCCCTCGCCGGCAAACAATCCATGGGCCCGGGCCGAATCGCGGAAAATCTCATAATTCCCCGGCCGCATGAAGCCGGTGAATTCTTTGATCACGTCATAATCCGGATATGCGCACCACTGGCCCAGCTCATGGGCGATGACCGGCACGTTCACGCCGTCCAGCGCCTCGCGGTAGTCGCGTCCAAACCAGCCGGATTCGCCCCGCGTGCGGCCCTGGCCGATCCGCCCGGTTACCAGGTAATCCGCCCCGCTGACCGGGCCCGGCTCGTTGATCGCCACCCAGCCGGTGTCCGGCGTGTAGAGCCGGCGTGGATCGGCCGCGCGATAATGTTCCACCCAGCGCGGCAGCACTTGCTGCCACCGGCCATGCGCCTCGTTGCTCGCCGAGAGCAGCAGCAGCGACGGATGATTGCCGTAGTCCCGGATGATCCGGTCGGTCTCGGCATACAGCATTTTCTCCATCTCGCCGCCGGGGGTGAACTCGTTCCACATCCCGCATTCCACTTGCAGGTAAAAGCCCAATTCATCCGCCGCTTCAAACGCCGCCTCCGGCGGACACCACGAATGAAATCGCATGTGATTCAATCCATAGTCCTTGCAGGTTTGGAACAGCTTCCGCCATGAATCCACATCGGTGGGCGGATAACCCGTCAGGGGAAAATCGCCGCCGAAATGCGTGCCGCGAAAACAAATCGGGCGGCCGTTCAGCTCGAATTGCGTGCCGTTCGCCCGCAGCTCGCGCAGGCCAAAATGGACTCCGGCCGCATCCCGTTGCCCGAGCGATACCATCAGGCGATAGAGGGTCGGATTGAATTCATCCCACAATTGGGCGTCGGGCCGCAACGGCAATTCCATCTCCACCGTGCCGCCGTTGGTGGACCAGGAAACGGCGAGGTTGGTTTCGCCCGTAATTTTCGGGTGGGGGTCCAGGCGGAAGGGCGTCACGGCCAGGGTCATCCGGTCGCTGCCGGGCTGCCCGGTGAGGTTGCCGAGGTGGGCCCTGATGGTTACCGATTTGCTGGCCACATGGGGATAGACTTGCAGTTGCTCAATCCACACCGGCGCCGTGGCCCGCAACTCCATTTTCCCCACGATCCCGTTCCACGCGTCGTCCAGCGAATCCGAGACGCTGTGCGCGTCCGGGCGATAGGGCAGGATCATCCGGTTATCCACCCGGATGGTCAGACGATGTTGGCCGGGCAGTATGGGCCGAGGCGCGGGCGTGCCGCCCGCGAGGTTACGGGTTGCCGTTCCGCCGGTTGCGATCAGACCCAGCTCATATTCATGTGGGGTACACAGGCTGATGTCCGAACCGATTTCCTGGTCGTCGAGCCACACGGTGGATTTCCAATGCGGCCGTTCCAGGAACAACGTCAGCCGCCGGCCCTGCCAGCCGGGCGGGATTTCAAGGTCGCGCTGGTACCACGCCGCGCCGACATAATGGCGCGGCGGCTGGCAGAGGAACGGGACTTTCACGTGGCCGGCGTTCGTGTACGCGGCGTAGTCCGCGCGCAGATACCAGAAATGATCGTAGAGCGATAACACCCAGGGCGTGCGGATGCTGATGTCATCGCCGTAGCCCTGGGATTCCAAGATGCCCGGCAGTTGAATCTGGTCCGGCAACGTCTTGGTGAACCAGCTTTCATTCCTGCCGGCGTCGGCCTGGTCCAGCTCAAAGCGCCACGCACCAGCCAGCGGCAGGGTTTCCGCCGCCCATCCATGCGTGGCTCCCAGGGCGGTTAGCAGCCACAGGGCGATCAACAGATAGCCGCATTTTATCGAACGGGGGGCCCGGTGCGGCTGGGGTTGGTTCGGTGGTCTCATGTTTTGGTGATACCTCGCAGCCTACGCCAAATCCGCCCCGGGCAAAATCGCCAAATCTGGTGATGGGGGCGTGCATCTGCGAATGAGGACAGATTTTGCCGTTGGTGAAGACGGCGCAAGACCGACGTAGCGCAGGTTGCCAAACCTGCCGTATCGCCGATTTCCAAATCGGCCGCGTGTTATTTACCGCGGCACAGAGAACTGCGCGGGTGGCGTCTGTGCCTTATAGCTTTGTGGTTTCACCCGGCCTGCGGGTTTGGAAACCCGCGATACAGCAGACTTCGAAGTCTGCGCTACGGGGTTGGCTATGAAATATCCGCTCCTCATTCTTATTCGCAGATGCGCCCCGCTTAAATCACGCGGCACTTTCATGCGCTGGCCAGAAGTTCGTCGCGAACCAGGTGCAGCCGGATTTGCTTGGGTTTCTGAGGCTGGTCAAAATAAAAGGCGCGCACGGCTTCCAAGACGTTCTGCCGCACGGCGTCCCAAGTGTTGCCTTGCGTGAAAATATTTTCGGAGAGACATTCGGCGCAGAAGCCGCCGTCATCTTCCTGGACCACTTCGAAAACCAGTTCGTTCATGCGGATAGTATCGGCGCCACGGTTGGTTTTGGCAAGGCGGCGCCTGAAACAGCCGGAGTATGCAAATGACAGACCATCGAAGAGGGGGCGGTCTGAGAAAAGTGAAATGTGTTGATTCGAACTTGTTGTCAACAGGTCAAGATTTGTTGCATTGGCAAAGCGGTTTTTATCAGGGTGCATCCGTGCCCATCCGTGGTTAAATTGGTTTTTGTCTGAGGCTTTGCTTCCGTAGGTTCCTTGACAATTAAAACGAAAGCTTCTGTTTCGTTGGCGTCTGCGATTGGTCTCCGACACAGTCGCGTTCCGGTAGAGGGGCCGCCCATTCGAGCTTTGGGCCGGGCAGAAGATTTTTGTCTCACCATCCCAGGTCAGTCCGGCTTTGGGTCCAGCCGGCTGATCGCGGCCATGATTTCATCCGCCACTTGCTGATAGATTTCCTTCAGGCGCGCCTTGTCGCAGGTTTTGGCCTCGGCCCGCAATTTCTCAAAATCCAGCGGGCGGCTGTACTTGACGATCACCCGGTGCGGGCGCGGCAGGGTCAGATGCCGCCCGTACGCCTCGTAGGTTCCAAAGACGCGGACGGGCACCACCGGCGCGGTGGATTTGATCACGGTCAAACCGATGCCCGAGCGGGCCGGCTGCAACCGGCCGTCCTTGGTGCGCGTGCCTTCGGGAAACAAAATGATTCCGCCGCCGGCGAGCAGCCGGTCCAGGATCGCCCTTAAGCCCCGCGCGCCGCCCCCGTCCCGGTCCACCGGCACGGCATTCCAGGACCGCAGCAGTGCGCCGATGCCCGGATAGCGGAACAGGGATTCCCGCGCCAGATAATTGATGTCGCGCTTCAAGCCGCAGCCGACCAGCGGCGGATCCAGAAAACTCGCGTGGTTCGAGGCCAGGATTACGCCGCCCTGCGCCGGCACGTGTTCGGGATTGAAGACACGCCAGCGAAAATACGTCGCGTACATCAGGCGAAAGGTCGTCCAGCCCAGGCGATAGCTGAGATTCATAGTCGGCAAAGGGCGCATGCCCGGTGGGGATGGATTGACGAAGCACTCATGACGCAGCCGGCGGCCGCTGGTTTGAAAAGGGCATTGGAATTTCTTTGGTCATTCGCCGCGGGTCATTTGCAGGCTTCCAGCCGGGCGCGAATATCCTCCAGCAGCGCGGCGCTGGTCTGCGCGGAGGTCATGGCGGAGTTGTTGATGACCTTGGCGCCCAGCGCGATCATGAGCGGGGCCACGGCGCGCTGGCTGTCGCGCTGGTCGCGGGCGGCCAGATTATCCTGGACGCCGTCGGCCGCCCGGCGGGCGGCGCGCTCGGCCAGCGTGGCATCCAGGTAATATTTGTAATCCGTTTCGGGAAACACATTCGTGCCGATGTCGCGGCCTTCCATCACCAAGTCGCCGAATTGAACGCAATCGCGCTGGGTCTTCTTCATCCAGATGCGCACCTTGGGCACCGCCGCCACGTGGGAGACGGCGGCGGCCGTTTCCGGCGTGCGGATTTCCTTTTCCGGAAAATAGCCGTCCACCAGCAACTGGACCGAGCGCAGGCCGTCCTGCTCCGCGCATTTGAGCGACGTCTTCCAAGTGCGGCACGCGGCGGCCACCGCCTTCTCGTTGTGTACGTCCACGCGTTTCTGGAGGCAATGCCACGCCAGCGTGCGGTACATGGCGCCGGTGTCCACATAGACGAACCCGAGTGCGCGGGCCACGAGCTTGGCGTTGGTGCTCTTGCCGCTGGCGCTTGTGCCGTCAATGGCGATGACCTTGGGGTATTTCTTCATTTTTTAAATCCTCCGCCGCTTTATTACTCGAGGCTGGGCATGGGGCTGGCCAGATTTTTTAGTCCGCAAACAAATCCGCGCCGCTCAACGGCCGCTGGCGCTGGCCGGCCTGGATTTCCCAAATCTCCACGCCCAAGCCGTGCGGCGGGGGCGCCGCCAGTTTCTGGAAAAAATTCGGGAACGT
>Ga0316217_10002980_pt1 | contig 19834 bp, 22 predicted proteins | sample 1anoAmetaG_FD_203633 | JGI IMG/M metagenome (GOLD analysis project Ga0316217, IMG submission 203633) | Freshwater microbial communities from Trout Bog Lake, Wisconsin, USA - 1anoA | ecosystem: Environmental > Aquatic > Freshwater > Lake > Hypolimnion/Profundal zone | place: USA: Wisconsin...
CCAGGGCCGCCCACAGCCCGAAGGCGTTCTGGCTCAGGCCGGCCAGGTGGCCGATGGGCGGGAACAGCACCAGGGCCACGCCGTTGAGCAGGAAGACCGTGGCCAGCGCCACGGAGACCTGATGGGGACGCGCCCGGAGCACCGGGGCGGCGGCGGCGATGGCGCTGCCGCCGCAGATGGCGGTGCCCACGCTGATCAGGACCCCCGCGTCCCGGTCGACCTTGAGGAACTTCCCCAGCAGGAAGCCGGCGGCCATGACTAAGGTCAGGCTGATCGCTGTGTAGCCGATGCCATGGAGCCCCACCCGGGCCACCGTGCCCAGGTTCATTTCCGCGCCCAGCCCCACCACCGCCAGTGGCAGCAGGCGGTGCGTCCAGCGATGGGTCAGGGGCTGGACCGGGTTGCCGAAAATCAGGGCGATGGCCGCGCCAGCCACCAGGGCAAAAGCGGCGGAGGCCAGGGGGGTCAGGGCCAGAATGGCGCCAAGGACCAGGAGGGGGAGGGCGCCCCTGGAAAGCGGAGTACCGGGAGCATCGTTCGCGTGACTCATAAAATTGAAGTTAATACAGTGATATTAAATTTTCAAATTCATTATACATATAGCTCATCGGAAATTCTGATGAGCAAAATTCCGGCTAGAGGCTTGAATGGGACATGCCCTCCCCAGCCCCCATCGCCCTGGGTTCCCCCCGGCTGGAGACCTTCCTGGTGGTGGCCCAGAGCGCCCAGGTTTCGGCACCGGCCTGGCTGCTGAACCTGTCCCAGCCCGCAGTCACGGCCCAGGTCCGCCAGTTGGAAGCGGCGGTCAGGCAGCCGCTGTTCTTGCGCCACACCAAGGGCATGCAGCTCACGAAGCGTGGCCGCCGCCTGCTGGACTATGCGCGCCAGGTCCACGACCTGCTGGCGGAAGCAGCTGAAGCCATGGTGGGCGAGCAGGCCGTGGCAGGGGAACTGCGCCTGGGCGCCAGCACCACCGCCGCGGCCTACATTGTTCCCAAGCTGCTGCAGGCTTTCCTTCGCAGCCATCCCCTCGCGACGGTCACCCTGGAAGCGGGGAATACGGACGAAGTCCTGGACTGGATCCGGGAAGGCCGGATCGCCCTGGGACTTGTGGAAGGGCTGACCAAGGCGCCCGGGGTGTCGCTGGAACCCTACCTGCAGGATGAGGTGGTGGCGGTGCGCCCCACCGGGGCGCCGCCCAGGCTGGCGGCGGTGCGCAAAGCGGCGGACCTGGCCGGCGTGCCCCTGATCCGCCGGGAACTGGGCTCCGGCACCCGGGCTGTGCTCGAACGCGCCTTCCTCAAGGCGGGCATTCCGGTCCAGACCCGGCCAGCCGACCTGGTCGTCAGGGATACCGAAACCATCAAATCCTGCGTCCTGGCGGGGCTCGGAATCGGCTTCCTCTCGCTCTGGACCATCCAGCGGGAGTTGGCGAACCGAAGCCTTGAGGTGATCCCCATCCCGGACCTGAGGATCCTGCGGACCTTTTCCTGGGCCCACGGCAGCGGGGCCCTGCCCGGCCTTGCTTCCGCTTTCTGGCGGCATGCCGCGCAGGCACCGCCGGACTCACCAAACTGAGTCGCCCAGACCACAGACCTAATTTTATATTGAGCATATGTTTATATCAGGAGTACCCTGGAAGCTCGCTTCAATTCGGAGGTCCCATGGGTGATCCGCTTTTCTGGCATCGGCTTCAGTTCGGGTTCACGGCCACGTTCCATTACCTGTTCCCGCAACTCACCATGGGCCTGGCGCTCCTCATCGTCCTGTTCAAACTGCTCGGGTTGAGGCGCGGGAACGAGAGGTACAACGACGCCGCCCGGTTCTGGATAAAGATCCTGGGCATCAATTTCGCGGTGGGCGTCGTGACCGGCATCCCCCTCGAGTTCCAGTTCGGCACCAACTGGGCGCGGTTCAGCGCCTTCTCCGGGGGCGTGATCGGCCAGACCCTGGGCATGGAAGGCCTGTTCGCCTTCTTCCTGGAGAGCACCTTCCTGGGGCTCCTGATCTGGGGCGAGAAGCGGTTCGGTCCTCGCTGGCACGTGCTGTCGGCCGTAGCCCTGTTCGCCGGGAGTTGGCTGAGCGGGTATTTCATCGTGGCCACCGACGCCTTCATGCAGCATCCCGTGGGCTATCTGGTCGCCGGTGATGGGACCCTGCAATTGGCGGGCTTCTGGACCTTCGTCCTCAATCCCTGGGCCCTGGTCCAGTACCTCCACAACATGATGGGCGCGGCGGTAACGGGCGCGTTCGTGGTGGCGGCCACCGGGGCCTACTGGACACTCCGGGGACTTCATTCCGAACAGGCCAGGGTGTGCCTGCGGGCGGGCGTCGTCACCGGCCTCCTGGCCAGCGTGCTGGTGGCCATGCCCACCGGCGACCTCCAGGGCAAGCTAGTGGCCAGGCACCAGCCGCTGACCCTGGCGGCCATGGAAGGGCGCTTCGAAAGCGGTCCCAGGGCGGAAATGAACGTGATCGGCCAACCCAATGTCGACGCCGGCCGCCTGGACAATCCGGTGCGGCTTCCCGGAGTCCTGAGCTACATCGCCTATGGCTCCTTCGGCGCGGACGTGAAGGGGCTGAACGCCTTCCCCAAGGACCAGTGGCCCACCAGCATCGAACCGCTCTACTACAGCTTCCACATCATGGTCGGGCTGGGCACCCTGTTCATCGCCCTGATGGGGCTTGCGACCCTGCTGCTGTGGATGGGGCGGCTCCAGTCCCAGCGCTGGCTGCTCTGGATCCTGATGCTGGCCTTCCCGTTCCCCTTCATCGCCAACACCGCGGGCTGGATGACGACCGAACTGGGTCGCCAGCCCTGGCTCCTCTATGGGGTGATGCGCACCGCCGCAGGTTCCAGCCAGCTCGTGCACAGCGGCCAGACGGTCTTCACCCTGCTGGGTTTCATGGGGCTTTACCTGCTGCTGGGGCTCCTCTTTCTTCTTTTGATCGGGCGGGAGATCGCCCACGGTCCCGCCCCCAGCGGCCTTGGGAATTGAGGAGGCAGCCATGGAAATGCTCTGGTTCTGGATTGTTTCAGTGATGGTGGCCATCTACGCGGTCATGGACGGATTCGATTTCGGTGCGGGAATCCTGCACCTGTTCGTGGCCAGGACCGACCGGGAACGCCGCCAGGTGCTGGCCGCCATCGGCCCCTGGTGGGACGGCAACGAGGTATGGCTCCTGGCGGGCGGCGGAGCCATGTTCCTGGCCTTCCCAAGGCTGCTGGCCGCCGGCTTCTCCGGGTTCTACCTGGCGATGTTCCTGGTGCTCTGGTGCCTGACCCTGCGGGGCATCAGCCTCGAGTTCCGCAGCCACGTGGGCGACGCCATGTGGCGCGCCTTCTGGGACGCGGTCTTCGCGGCCGCCAGCATCCTGCTGCCCGTGCTCCTGGGTGCCGCCCTGGGGAACGTGGTCCGCGGCGTGCCCCTGGATGCCACCGGCTATTTCAACATCCCGCTCTTCACCAGCTTCGCGACCACCAACCCGGTGGGGATCCTGGACTGGTATACCGTGCTCATGGGCGTCTTCGTGCTGGTGACCCTGGCCGGGCACGGCGCCACCTTCCTCGCCTGGAAGACCGACGGCGCGGTCCAGGAGCGCAGCCTGGGCCTGGCGCTGCCCTTCTGGAGCGGGGTGGCGGTCCTCTGGCTGGCGGCGACCTTCGCCACGGCGGCGGTGGCCCCCAGCGTGTTCCAGGGCTGGTCGCGCTCGCCCCTGGCCTGGCTGGGAACGGTCATCTACCTGGCCGGACTGGCCGCGGTCTTCCTAGGACTCCGGACCGGCCGGCACTTGTTGGCCTTCCTCGGCTCGTCGGCGTTCATCCTCGGCATCCTGGCGGCCAGCGCCGCCAGCGTCTGGCCGGTGATGCTGCGCTCCAGCTTGGACCCGGCCTGGAGCCTGACCGCGCAGAACACCAGCGTCGCGGCCTCCGGGCTGCGCAAGGGCCTGGTCTGGTGGCTCATCGGTTTCCCCATCGCCCTGGGATACTTCGCGATGCTGTTCCGGCTGTTCCGGGGCAAGGCCCAGGCGGCCGCTGAAGGCGAGGGCTACTGACCTGGGCGCGGCCCCGCCCCCAGGCGGGGCCGCCCGGGCACTCTAAAGGATTCCGGATGAACATCGCCTTTTCCTTTTTGGACAACCGGATCGCTCCCGATTTCGATTCGGCCCGGCGAATCCTGGTCGTGGAGATCGAGGCCGGGTCCATCCGTTCAGAAAACCCTGGCCAGGATGTCGGTCCAGGAACCCCTTGAACGGGGCCAGTTCCCTGGCGGCCATGGAAATCAGCGTCCTGGTCTGTGGGGCGATCTCCCAGGCCCTTCATCAGTGCCTGGTCAACCAGGGCATCCTGGTGATCCCGTTCAGGACCCGTTATCTGAAGGACATCAAGGCTGCCTGGTTTAAGGGGAAGCTGGATGGCGATAAATATTGGACACTAGGCCGTTGTCGGCCCAGTGTGTTCCCCTGCCCCAAAGGCGGCAGGAACCGCAGCCGGAATGGGTCCGGGAAGACCCGTCGTCCGCAGAGCTGCCAGGAGACCGGCGCCGGAACGACGGACGCCATTCCCCATTCCTGACAAGGAGGAAACCATGGCATCAGCAGCTGGGATGGGACCGCAGCAGAAGCGTCGCCGGGGAACCGGTGCGGGACCGGGTCGCGGGAAGGGTCCTGGGGATGGTACCGGCCCCAGGTGCCGCAGGGGGGCAAGGGAGGGAGCCGGTGCCGGCCAGATCGACCAGGACCCGACTCCAACCCAGGAAAGCCTCCTTCGCCTGGCCGAGAGCCTGGATGCCCGGCTCGCAGCCGTGAGGCAACGCCTCCATGACCCCGCCAAGGCCACCAAATGAAGGCCATTACGGACCACCCCGCCGGCGGCCCTGAGCGGCGGGGGCCTTCACCGTTCCGGGCCGTGGGCCTGCGGGTCACGCGACAACGGGAGGCCATCCTGCGGGTGCTGGAGGGTTCCGACCATCCTCTGAGCGCCGAGGAGATCCTCGCCCGGATGCAGGGCTTCCCCACCGGGGTGCCGACGGTCTACCGGAACCTCCGCCAATTCGTTGGCCAGGGCTGGGTCGAACCGGTCATCGGCAGCGACAAGGCCCTGCGTTTCATTCGTTGCCGCTCGGCCCGGCATCATCACCATATCCTGTGCGAGCATTGTGGAAAAATGGAGGAGGTCGATGTCAGCGAACTTGGCGATACCCTGGACGCTTTCGCCGAACAGTCGGGATTCCGCATCACCCGACACCTGCTCCAATGGTTCGGACTTTGTCCTGAATGCCAAACCCATGACTGACCCGGGAGGCCGACGATGTCGTTGAATATCCAGGGACGCCTGGTGGATCATCTCTGGAGCGATTCCCGCGCCAGGATTGTCGCGGATGTGCGGATCGGACTGGGCTATACCGCGGTGAAGCTGGATTCCGGCCATGGCGGGGTGGCTTGGACTCCCAGGCTGGAATCCCATGGATGCACCCACTGTCAGGAGGCCGGAACCCTCGCGGGCCGTGCTGCCTCCGCCCTGCTCCAGGGCTTGGCGGATGATCGTTCAAGCCTGACCAGGGCCATCGGGTTGGCAACGGCCAATGCCCTCCTGGCCGGCCTGCCCGGTCCCGAGGCGGTCCGTGAGGATGTCGTCTCCATCCTGTGCCTGAGGCCGCAGGAGCGGGTGGTCATGGTCGGCTACTTCGGGCCGCTCATCCCGACCTTGAAGGCAACCGGCTGCCAGCTCGACATCATCGAGCTGAGTCCCCATCCCGGGGAAACGCTGACACCTGAACAGGGATGGGCGGCACTGGCAGCCTGTGATGTCGCGATCCTGACCGGCACCTCCCTGGTGAACGGCACCTGTGACGACCTGCTGGCTGGCATCCGCAAGCCCCGGTCGGTGGTGCTGCTGGGACCCTCCGCTCCCCTCTGTCCGGCTGCATTCAAGGGAACCCCGGTCACCCATCTCGCCGGATCGCGGGTCCACTCCGCCGATGCCGTCCTTCGGATCGTGTCTGAAGGCGGTGGCACGATGCTTTTGAAAAAGCACATGGATTTTGAAACCGTGCCGGTCGAACCGGCCATGGCTTGAAGGCTAGGAGAAGCGTTCCGGCTCCCGCCGCAGATGGCCGCAGTTGGCGGTCAGCATCGCCCTCCGGTTCAAGTAGTCGGGGTGGCTGAAGGACTTGGCCTTGAGCCGGCAGCGCTTGACGCAACTGGAGCAGCGGATGCAGAGGTCGGGGCCGACCTGGCGCGGGTCGGCGAAGCTGATGGCGCCCGCAGGGCAGTGCTCCGCGCAGGTGAAACATGCTGCACAGGCCTCGCTGGTGTCCGGGGCCATGGGCACCCTGGGCGGCCGGTCCCGGTAGGGGCGGTTCCCCGGTACCACCAGTTCCGGCAGTGCCCCCGGATCCGGGTGGCGTTGGCATTTCCCGGCCGCTTCGGCACCAAGAGCCCGGGCCGCCTCCAGGTCCGCCCCATCGGGCCGGGAGGCCGCCACGGCGGGAGCGGTGGAATGTTCGGCGATGAAGGCGCCTGCCGCCAGACAGCGAAATCCGCGGCCAAGGCAGAGGTCCTGCAGTTCCAGGAGGGCATCCTCGAAGGCCCGGTTGCCGTAGACGGCTATCAGTATGGCCCTGGCCCCATGGCCATGCACCCGCTCGAAGTGGTTGGCCACCAGGAGGGGCACCCGGCCGGCATAGACGGGCACGCCGACGATGACCACATCGGATTCCGTGAACGCCAGGTTCTCGCGGCGTCCCCCGGGCAGGGTCAGGTCATGAGCCAGGGGCTCGAGGCCAAACCCCTCGGCGACCGCCCGGACCACCTTCGCGGTCCCGTCGGTGGGACTGAAATAGAGCGTATGGAGAGAGCCGGGCGCCATCTTTCCAACCTCCTGCCGGATGCCATCCCAGAGTAGCGCAAGGCCCGGGCGGCTCAGTGATGGCCCTTCCGGATGATCCGGACCATCTTCAGGTTGATCACCAGGAAGCGGTACATCTGCCATGGTATCGAGGTCCGCAGGAAGCGGGTCAAGGCCGTGGGCTTGGTGGCGAAGAAGGCCTGGGCCTGCTGGCTGAGCTCATGGGGGGTCCGTTCAGGGGTCATGGCTACTCCGGGATCAGGGACCAGAAGGGACGCATCTTCGCCTTGTAGAGGAAGAGGTGGTGCAGCAGGATCTTGATCCAGTGGCCCGCCAGGCCGATCTCCCCGAAGGTGTGGCGGGGATCGCGGCCGTGCTCGGGAAAGCGCTCGAAATCGGGAACGATGGGAAAGACCGTGATCGCGGCGGCGGTCCCCCGGAACGGATTGGCGCCCGCCGAGGCCACGCAGGCTGCGCCCATCTCAGCCATGGAGGCGGTGTGGCGGGGTTCCTTGGCGCCCCGGATCAGGTCCACGATGTTCCGGGCCACGGCTTTGCCGATGGTCGCGCTGGGCATGCCGGTGCGCGGGGGGGCCGGGGTGATGCTGGTTCCCTTCGGGCTCTGCCGGGGCCGGGAAATGGGATGCGGGGGGGCGAAGGCGATGCCCGCGGCGAACAGGTTGGGGAAGGCGGGAGCCTGGTAGGTCCGGGGCCAATCGGCGGCTCGCCAGTCCCCGAACGGCTTGGGCGCGTAGTCGGCATCCACCTTCATGAATCCGGAGGGCGCGAACAGGCGGTCGGTGATATCCGCGCCCATCCGGTCCAGGGCCCTGAGGCCGACGCCCTTGAAAGGCGGCAGCAGCATGGCCAGGTCGAAGGTCTCTTCACCGTCCCCGCCATCCAGGAACTCCAGCGAAGCCCGCCCCCGCTCCAGGCCGGTGACATGGGCCTGGGTGACCCAGCGCAGGCCCCGTTCCGCGAACAGGGACTCCGTGAAGATGTTGCTGGGGGTCACGTAGCCGCCCCGCTGGATGTGGACGCCCCCCATGCCGAAGTCGCCCAACTGGAATTCGTTGGTGAGGTAGGTGATGTCCGCCTGGTGCCGAACCCCGCGGGCCCTCAGCTCGAACTCCAGATTGACGATGTATTCGAAGGCGGCCCCCTGGCAGGTGCAGGTCCCGTGTCCCGTGCCCACCAGGAACTTCTGGCGCTCCCCGCGGCGCATGCGCTCCACCGCCTCGTCCAGGGCCAGGGCCGCCGCCTTGGCATGGGGCGCCGTGCAGACCGACAGGCTGTGGCCTTTGGGCCCCAGCCCGGGGGTGGCCTCGAACGCCAGTTTCGGGCCGGTTGCATTGACCAGGAAGTCATAAGGGACCCGGATCGGCTCGCCCTCCTTCCCTGGCAGGGTGGACTCGGCTTCCACGAAGGCGGTGGGGTCACCCTCGATGCCCTCCGGGTGCAGCACCGTCGCCTTGGCCTGGAGGAACTGGATGCCGGTGCGGGCGTAGACGGGCTGGAGCGGGAGCAGCACCTGGGCCGGTTCCAGCAGGCCTACCCCGACCCAGATGTTGGAGGGGATCCAGTTGTAATCCGGGCGCGGAGAGACGACCGTCACCTCGGCCTCGTCCCCCAGCCATTTCCGGAGGAAGCCCGCGCTCGTGTGGCCCGCCACCCCGGCCCCTAGAATGACGACCCGTGGTCGTGCCATGGTCCCTCCCGGTAGGTTGATTGAACTATGGATTTGTTGCCAGCGGATTCGAGTCCCGACCAGCCGATCCGGATGGACCGGAAGGCCCCTGCCCTTCCCGGGGCGCGGCCGTCAAGCCAAGGTCCTCTGCCATGGCCCAGCATTCCGCACCTGGGTGAACCCGGCCTTGTCCAGGATGGCCTTGGCCGCGGCGCTCCGGGCGCCGGAGGCGCAGCAGACCAGGATGGGCTTGCCGCGGTCGAGGGCCTTCATCTGACCGGAAAGACGGTCCAACGGGATATTCCGGCTCCCGGGCGCATGGCCCTGGCTGAATTCACCGGGAGTCCGGACGTCCAGGACCATGGCGCCCTGTTCGACCAGCGCGCGGATCGCTTCCTGCGAAAGTCCGGAACGCCTGGCGAGAACGGCTCGAAGCGCGAGCACCAGGGCGACGATGCCGATGCCGGTCAGGATCACGGTGTTTGCTTCCATGGGGTTCCTTTCGGTTGAACGAGGGATGGCTGTTGCCAAAGGGTCACGGGAAAGCCATCCAGGATGCATGCAGCCCAATTCACAACTTTTCTACTGTTAAGTTATATTGTTATTTACCGATGTCAATGAAATTTTTAATTCGGTTGCTGGCTTGCCAAGACCATGGGCCTGCCCGGACACTGGTCCTGGAGGATGCCTTGCCCCGTCGCCCATGCTGCAAGCGAGTGGAGGAAATGCCTGGGGTGAGCTATTTCAAACCCCGGGCTGTGCCCTTGGCGATTCTGGAAGAGGTCATCCTGTCCGTGGAGGAGCTCGAGGCCCTCCGGCTGGCCCACAAGGAGGGGCTGTACCAGCAGGCCGCAGCCGAACGCATGGCCGTTTCCCGGGCAACCTTCGGCCGGGTGCTCGATGCCGCGCACCGGAAGGTCACCAAGGCCCTGGTGGAAGGCTGTGCCCTGCGGATCGAAGGCGGATCCTTCTCCATGGTCGGCCCCGAACGCTGCGAGCGCTGTCCAGCCAAGGCCGCCCTGGTCGAGGGTGAACCTTCCCCCTGCGAGGCCTGCCCGGTGAAGGGATCGCCGGCCTGACCCGCCCGGCAGGCCCCCAGGGCAAGCAGGGGTTCGCCGGGCGCCTTCATGGGACCACCGGCAGGTTCAAGCAGGTTGCCGTCCTGGTTTGGCTGGGCCGCTCCAGGGCGAATGGATCAAGCAGGTCCACGACTTTCTCCGGCAGGCCAGGCGCGCCTGTTCCCGTTGTGCTATAATGAGCATATACTCAAAATATGCTGATGGATTCCATGACTGTGGCACCCGGATTCAAGGTTGCCGGCATCCACCCGGCCCCAAGGCAGGCATCCGTTTCCAGGAGATGATCCATGAATTGGCTCGAGTCCGTCGGTTCCCGCACCACCCCTTTGAATTTCGGCCCGATGCGGGACAGCCACGCCCACGGGCGCGTCGCGGATTCCCGCGGAGACACCCTGGAGGTGTGGCTGCGCATGGACGGGGTGAAGATCCTCAAGGCTTCCTTCACTTCGGATGGCGACCAGACCGCGATGGATTGTGCTAGCCTGGCGGTCCATCTGAGCCAGGGCAGGACCCTCGGCGAAATGCGCCGGTTCCAGGCGGTCGACGTGCTGGAGGCGATGGGCCAGCCTGGCAATGGCGAGGCCCTCCTCGGCGCGGAGTTGGCCCTGCGGACCCTTGCCATGGCCCTCCGGGACTATGAGAAGGCGCTGAAGGCCCAGGATGAGCCGGAACCGCACTGCAGTTCCGGCTGCGGCGAGGGCTGCGAAGAAACCTGCTGCGAGGGCTGCGACCACCAGGAGGAGGGCGGAACCCAGGCCCGGAGTGCCGTGGGCGGCCCGGGGGTGGGTCAGGTGCGCCGCCGGATCCTGGTGATGTCCGGCAAGGGTGGGGTCGGCAAGAGCACCGTCGCCGTGAACCTCGCCCTGGGATTCGCCGCCGAAGGCCTCATGGCCGGCCTGCTGGATGCCGACCTGCATGGTCCGAGCGTTCCCAAGTTGCTTGGATTGGAGCGAGATACCCTGCAGACCCAAGGCCAGACCCTGCTGCCGGTGGAATTGGGCACGCTCAAGGTGATGTCCATGGGGTTCGCCCTGAAGCCGGACCAGGCGGCCATCTGGCGGGGTCCCATGAAGGCCGGGGTGATCGAGCAGTTCGTGAAGCAGGTGCAGTGGGACGCGCTCGACGTGCTGGTGGTGGACTGTCCGCCCGGCACCGGCGATGAGCACCTCTCGGTCCACCAGGCCCTGGGCCAGGTCGAGGGTGCGGTGATCGTCACCACCCCCCAGGAGGTGGCCACCCTCGACGCCCGCAAGGCCATCACCTTCTGCCGCTCCTCCCGGATTCCCGTGCTGGGCATCGTGGAAAACATGAGCGGATTCATCTGCCCCGCCTGCGCCACCTGCACCCCGATCTTCCAGACCGGCGGCGGCGCCCGCCTGGCGGCGGAACTGGGCCTGCCGTTCCTCGGCAGCCTGCCCCTGGATCCTTCGGTGGGCGCCGGCGGCGAGACCGGCCGTCCCAGGCTTTTCGCAGGTGGCGTGGACGCCGCGGCCCGGGCGTTCCAGCCCATCCTCCAGGCCCTTCTGGCCGGGGGGGAGGCGAAGGTCTGATGGGACAGGAGTCAGGAAGGACCGAAGTCCGTTACCTGGGAACCATCCGCACCCCCCATCTGGAACTGGACCACACCCCCATCCAGCCGTGCTTTGCTCGGGGCATCCGCGGGGAAATCCAATTGGATCCCGGTCTCGCCGAAGGATTGAAGGGCATCGAGGGTTTCTCCCACCTCCACCTCATCTACCACCTGCACCGGGTGGAACCTGGTCCCCTGGTCGTGACGCCCTTCCTGCTGGACGAGCCGAAAGGAGTGTTCGCCTGCCGCCACCCGGCGCGCCCCAACGCCCTGGGCTTGAGCGTGGTGAAACTGCTCGAGGTGCGGGGATGTTCCCTGGTCATCGAGGATGTGGACATGCTGGACGGCTCGCCCCTGTTGGACATCAAGCCTTTCTTCCCGAAGGCGGATGTCCCGGAGCGGACCTGGGGCGGCTGGACCGAGCAGGTGGACCCCAAGGAAGCGGAGTTCAGGGGCCGCCGGGACATTCGGAATCCTGGCCTCGTGCCTGCTGGTTCCTATCTCCGCGAACCGCCCCCGCCGGATCTGCCCCCGCCGGACCTGCCCCTGCCGTGACGTCCTGCTTAGCCCTCATCGCCTCACGCTCTTGGTGGGCCACAGGCCATCGCCCCGGGACTAACCACTGAGCATGGGTTGAGCTTCCTTCTAAAACTGGGGAACCCAGTCATGAAGCCGTTGTGCAGATGCTCGACCGAACACAGGAGTCTTGCAACGTTCCCGGGCCAAAGACCTCCAGCCCAGGTTGGACATTCAGATCAATCCCAGCCTGCCCTTCAGTTCCGGTGTGGCTCCGCGGCTGGCTTCCAGTTCTACCCCGCCCGTCAGGCGGACCATGACCCTGGTGCCGCCGCCCGTTGAGCGCAGGCCCAGCACCGCCTCCGGCCGGATGAGGAGATGGCGGTGGATCCGGAGCAGCCCGGCCTCGGGGAAGAAGGCCTCCACTTCACCCAGGCTCTTCCACTTGGTCCTGAACCGTTCCCCGGTGAAGGCCCATACGACCTGCTCGACGACCTCGAAGTAGATCGTACGCGCCAGGTCCAGGAACAGGAGTCCGGAGCCGGCGCTCACGGGGTAGCGGGTCATTCGCGCCCCGGTGCCCCGGACGGATCCGGGAGCCAGCTTCCCCCTGATCCGGTCCAGAGCTTTCACCAGGCGTTCCGTGGTGACCGGCTTGAGCAGGAAGTCGACGGCCTCGACGTCGAAGGCACCCACAGCAAGTTCGGCGTGGGCGCTGACGAAGACCACCGGAAGCTCCCTGGGGAGGGAGGCTCTGAGGCTCAGACCATCCAGGCCGGGCATCTGGATGTCGAGGAACAGGGCATCGACCTCGGGCCTTTGCCGGAGCCACTCCTCCATTTCCAGCCCATTGGGAAAGGTGGCCACCACGGCGCATCCGCAGTCCTCCAGCAGGCGCGCGAGGCGCCTGAGATTCATGGACTCGTCCTCGGCAATCGCCACTTTCATGGAGGTCATGTAGACAGGTTAGTCCGCAGGAAGATCTCAGCCAAGGTCCGGCCTTCCGCCTCGCGGATCACCAGGCGGCCGCCAAGCTGGGACAGCAGGGCCAGCCGCTCCCGCAGATTGGAAAGTCCGGTGCCTTCAGGGGCCCGGGGATCCAGGGCCGTGCCGGTATTGGCGACCTGGAGGAGCAGTTCCTGGCCCTGGCGCCAGACCCCGATGCAGAGTTCCCCTCCCCCCGGGCTGGTGGCGATGCCGTGCTTGACTGCGTTCTCGACCAGGGGTTGCAGGAGCAGCGGTGGCAGTTCGACCGCGTCGGCCCACTCCGGCCAGTTCCAACGGACCTGCAGCCGGTCCCCGAGACGCAGCGCCTCGATGGCCAGGTAGCGCCGCAGCAGGGCCCGCTCCTGAGCCAGGGGCAGGCTGGCCGCGCTCCCGTTCCGGGTCAGCATGCGCAGGAGGCCCACCAGGTCGATGATGCCCTTTTCCGTGGCGTCGGGATCCTCGTGCACCAGTTCCGCCAGTCCCCCAAGCACATTGTATAGGGCATGGGGATGCAGCTGGGACTGCAGCGCCAGGGCCCGGGCCAGGCGTTCCTTTTCCATGAATTCCCCCTCCCTGGCCTCCGCCGCTTCCTTCCCCGCCAGGAACCAGCCCAGCACCAGGGCGAAGGGCAGGTTCAGCATCAGCAGGTTCAGTTCCTGGGGAAGGCCCGGCGGAAGGGCGTCCGGGCCTGAAGCCCGCTCGCTGGGAGGGGGCGGCGGCTCCGCCGGGCGTCCGGCCGATTCGGCCCGTTCGCTGGGACGGGGCGCCGGGCGCTCAGGCTTGACGAGATCCTTCACTCCCCAGAGCAGCAGGACCACCCAGGCGGCATTCCAGAGCAGGGCCTGGAGCGCCCCCCATCCCGGGGTGGGCCCGGTCCGGCGATCGCCGGACCACTGCCATGGCGCAGGGGCAAGGACGATGTGGCCGAAAATGAACAGGGCCGGAACGAAGAGTTCCCAACGGCCGATCTGGTCCAGGGGCACCCCGGAGATCCGCCTCGTGACCACCCAGACGGCTTCGAAGGCCACCCCCGCCCCCCAGGTGACGGGGGAGCGCAGGCGCCGGAACATGGCCTGGGCGATGGTATGGCTGTTCATGGTGAGGGTTTCCCGATCTGCGCCGGCATGGGATCCAGGCTCCGAAGAAACCACTGGCATCCGTTCACGGTTCGAAGAAAAAGTAGTCGGTGTCCGCGATGTACGGAGCCAGCAGGGTCAGGTCGGTGATCGGCTCCGAATACAGATAATAGGTGATGCAGGTGTTGAAGTCGAAGCTTGTGCCATCGGCATAGGTGCCGGTGAGGATCGACTTGCGGAGGGCTCCGAGCCTGGCCAGCTGGTCGCTGGAGAGAGAGCCGTAGACCTTGGCGAAGACCGTTGCGTAGTTGTAGTTGTTCTCGCCATCCAGTTCGCCGTAGAGACCCGATAGCGCCAATACCCGGGTGCGGATCACGTCTCCGGAACGGGTGGAGTCGCGCAGGCTGCGCAGGAGGGTGGCGATTTCTGTGCGGACCTGGACGATGCTCGTAGCCCCGGCATAGAGGTTGTCCTTCTGGGTGGCGACCAGGGAGTCCATGATCTCGGCTTGGCTGGCGGTGACGTAGCCCGCCGAGGGATCGGAGAGGGCCAGACCGGCCGTGGCAGTGAGCGTGGTGCTGATCTGGTAGCCCTCATGGCCGACCGCGGGAGCGTCCTTGAAGTAGAAGCCCCCATAGTAGGTGCCGTGGCGTTCGGGGCAGAAGTAGACGTCGGAATCCACGTTCCCCGCATACCAGCTGAAGAGGTCGCCGGCGTAGGTCATCATGGCCACGACCACCCCGTTGGGCAGGCCCTTCATACGGTCGTTGATGGACTGCATCTGGGCGGTGCTGAGGCTTGGCCATGCATTGAAGCCCGCCTTCAGGCTGTCCAGGAAGGCCAGCTGAGTGGTGCCGGGGTCGCTGTTGCAGGGGGTAGCACCGGCCATCGAGGCGTAGATGTCGGCATAGAGCAGGGCCCGGTCGAAGGCGATCTGGCCGTCCACTAGGTAGAGCCTGCTGGAGGCGGCCTTGACGGCAGCCAGGTTCAGCCCCGGTGAACCTGCCGGGATGCTGCCATCCATGAGGCGGCGAAACGCCTTCATCAGGGCATAGCGTTGGTATCCGTAATTGTCAATGTCCCCCTGCTGGGCTTGGGCCAGGGTCTTTAGCCGAGCCATCTGGCTGTCGTTTAGGATGTAGAGCACGTTGTTGGCGAGATTGGTCATGAAGCTGGTGTTATGGCCCAGCCCGTCGGGGGTGTTGTCGCGCAGATACTGGAATCCGGTGTAGTCGGCCACCTTGCCGGGGGGGAAGAAGGTCTGGCCCTGGAGGTTACCGGTGAGCATGGCCAGGCCGTCGAAGGCCAAGGTGGTCTGCTGGGCCCCGTCGGACAAGGACTGGGCCATGGTGAAAGGGTCGATGGATGGCGGCAGGGCGGTGCCCACGACCACAGTCCGGGTGGCGCTGCTGTTGCCGGCCGCGTTGCCGGCCTTCAGGGTGACCTGGTAGCTGCCGGGGCTGGCGAAGACATGCGCGGGGAAGGGGACGGTGGCAGTAGAGGCATCGTCGCCGAAGGTCCACAACCAGGAGGTGGCGCCGCCGGTGGAGGTGTCGGTGAAGATCACCGTCTGGGCCGCCGTGGGCGCCGCCGGCGCGACCAGGAAGCTCGCCGCCGGGATGCCGGCGGCAATTCCAGTAGATGTGGCCGGGGAGGATGACGAGCAGCCCTGGAACAGCAAAGTCGCCAGGGCCAGGTTCGGTATCAGGACGCGGTGGACGGGGTGCATGGAGGTCTCCTATGGATGGACCAGGGGTATCCGGGGGGCTAGCGAGTGCGGCCCAGTAGGAACGAGGCGTCCGGCAGTTGGGCCATGGTGATCCGGTCGGAATACAGGAAGGCGGTACCGCACTCCCGGCTGGGCTGGCCGCGCAGGGCCTGCAGGCGGGCCTTCTGGGGCCCGTCCAGGGTGCGCTGGATATCCCGGTAGGCGGTGGCGTAAAGAAAGGCCAACTCCCCGTCCAGTTTCCCGTACTGGCGGCCGAGAGCGCGAATCTCCGCCTCAGAGGGGCCGGTCCCGTCAAGGAACGTCCGGAGCAGGGTGGCGATCGCCCGTCGCACCTCCACGATGCCCTGCAAGGCACTCCGCTGCTGGTCAACCACGCTGGCGAGGCGGTCCCTCTGGGCCGGATTCAGGGCGTCCAGGAAGGCTTCTCCAGTGTCTCCCGTGAGGGTGGTCGAAATGTCAAAGTCCTTCTGACCCATCGCCGGCAGGTCCTTCATGTAGAAGCCGCCGAAGTAGGTTCCATGGCGTTCGGGACAGAAATAGGTGTCGGCTTCAACGGACCCGGCCACCCAGCTGAAGAACTCGCTGGCCAGGGTCATGAAGGCCACACTCTCCAGTTTGGAACCTGCCCGGGGGAAGTATTCCCGGAAGGTTTCGCGGTCCACCTCGGGCCAAGTGCGAAAGTCGCCGAATTTCCAACTCCCAAGGGCCCGCCGCTGCCCGTCCGAAAGTGAACGGCAGACCCTGCCGAAGGCCCGGGCCCGATGCCAGGCCAGACGGCTGTCCTGCTCGAACAGGTCCGCACCGTAGGCCTGGACGGCGGCCCGGTCCAGGCCATTGCACCCCTTCGGCAGTTCCCCTGACAGTTCCTGGTGGAAGGCCGCGACCAGGGGCAGTCGCATGCGGGCAATGGCCTCCAACTGGACCGATTCCTCCCTGGCAGCCTCCTGGAAGGTCCGGCGCTGGGCGTCGGTGAGCAGGCGCATCACGTTGCCGGCGATGCGGTCCAGGAACATCGGATTGTGCCCCTTGCCCGCGGCGTCGATATCGCGGAGGTACTGGAACCCGAAGAAATCGGCAACTTTGCCCGGCGGGATGAAGGTCGATGCCCCCGGCTCCCCGGTCAGGAACGCCAGCCCGTTGAAGGCGATGGTACGGAGTTGGGCCCGGTCGGAAATGGCCTGCTCCAGGCTGTAGCCGCCCCCCGCCCGGTCCGGCCGTGGCGGTGGCCCCGGAGGCGGCGCGGGCGGAGGTGGCGCCCCGATTGCCTGGGGGGGGGCTGAGGCCAAGGTCAGACTGATGAGCAGGAAGGTGAGGCTGCAGAATCGTCGCATTACTTTCTCCCCAGGAGAGCTCCGGACGGAAGGCCGGTGCCGCAGCTAGAGGTTGGGTTGGAGGCCGAACCCTGTCACCGGCCCGTTCCGGGCAGCAGCCGGCGATGGCCGAATAGCAGAATCGCGCATCCCGATGGGGTGTGCGGCCATTGGACCGCTGGCCAGCGACTCCATGGTGCCTATCGGGATTTCATGGCCGGCTAATACCTGGGGGACAAGGTCGTCCAAACCCGATCTTCCGGTAATCTGGCCACTTTGACCCATGGCAGCGGTTGACCTGGATTGGTTCCATCAGCTCTGGTCCCGGTCTCTCCATGGTATCCGGATCGCGCAGGAATAGGCAGAACGAGCTGGTACAGGCCCCGTCGCCGAACTCAGACCTCCGGTTTGACGCCAGGATCCCGGGGCCCTTCCGCCGCGGCCCCCGCCGGCAGCGGCTGCGGAAACTCCAGGCTGAACTCCGCCCACTGGCCCGCTTCGCTCCGGGCATCCATATTCCCCCCGTGCATCTGTATGATCCGCCAAGCGGTGTAAAGGCCGACCCCTGTGCCCTTCAGCTCCCGGAATTCCGGCACCCTCAGCCGGCTGAACTTGCGGAACAGCCGCGGCCGTTCCTCAGCAGGAAAACCCGGCCCCTGGTTCCATACCGACACCCCCACCCGATCCACCTCACAGGCCACTCCGAGACGCAGGATCCCCCCATCCTGGCCATACTTAACGGCATTGCCCAGAAGGTTGACCAGCACAATCCTCAGCAGATCCGGATCGCATTGGACCGGGCGCGGAGCCACTACGTAATGGCGCTCCAGGCTCATGTTCCGGGCCTGCAACTGCGGCAGGATGAGCTCCACCGCTGGCTCTACCACCTCATCCATGAAGCCGCAAGTCTTTGGCTGGAGCGCCAGCTTGCCGCCCTCCATCCTGGCCAGATCCAGGTAGTCCCGGATCAAGCCCAGGAGGTACCTCCCGCTGCCCATGAGCCGCACCAGCTTCTGGACCTGGCGGGGTTCAAGCGAACCCAGGTAACCGTCGGCGAGCACTTCGGCATCGGTGATCATGGAAGCGATGGGGTTTTTCAATTCGTGGCTCACGAAGGCCAGCATTTCCATGTAGGCATGGTTGGCCTGATTCAGCTGCGCCACCATCCGGTTGAAGGTCTCCGCCAGCCGGCCGAGTTCGTCGTGACTCTGGACCGGGGCCTGGGCGGTCAGGTCGCCTTCGGCGATCAGGGTGATGGACCCCGAAAGCGCGGCCAGTGGCCTGAGGATGCTCCGATGCACGAAAAAGCTCACGACCAGGGTGACCACGGCCAGTACCGCCAGCCCGATCAGGCCCGCCAGGAGTCGCGTGGCGGCCACGCTCCGGTGCAATTCGGCCATCGACATGGACACGCCGAAGGCACCCACCACGGCGCCGTTCCGGCGCCCCTCCAGGAGCGCCATTCCGCTCGACGAATGGCAATGCCTGCACTCGTCCTGGAGAATGGCCGAAGCCAGGACATACAGCCGGGGGTCACCGTTCGCCGCCTGGAACTGAAGCGAGAGAAAGGTGACCGTGGGATCCCGCTCGAAGGAGCGCAAGGCGGCCCGCTCGAATTCCGCGGCCGGCCCGGAGCCGGTGACCCGCCCGGGCAGGACCCGGTGGAAGACCATTCCCCGGCTCCGGCAATAGTCGGCAGCCGCAGAATGGATCATGAAGCGCGATGCTGCAGCGAGGGACGTAAGGTGGGCCTTGAAAGCCGCCTCGGCCGTTCGGGTCTGTGCCGCGCTCACCGCCCAGATCACCAGGACCATGACCACGGCTAGCGCCGAACCCACCGGGAACATGAATCTCGGGGTTAGCGTCATCGGTCTCAAGGGAGCCCCCAAGCGGCGGCGAGACTGTTGCCGTATTTCTCAACCCATATGCACCTGTTATTTCGAAAAGATCATACATCCGAGGCCCGACCCTGGGATGAAGTGGAACCATAACCCCGCCTTCGTTTTGGGCCTAGTGGGGCTGCCCCCCCAGGGCCCACACCAGCCCCATGAAGGAGCCGTAGAGGATGCCCCGCAGCGGGGTCGCGGTCAGCGGACAGGCTCCGGTGCTGCAGCCCACCAGCCGCTGGTAACCGAAGCCCAGGGCGCCGCCCGCCAGAAGGCCTACGGCGAGCCGCTTGGCCAGGAACACGGTCAGCATCACTTGGCCCGGGACAGGCCGCAGGCACCGCCGTCCTTGATGCCCGCCTTGGCCAGCAGGGCGGACATCAGGCACCAGTTGGTCAGGCCGCTCTGGAGCAGGTTGGCGCCGACGAACACGGTGAACCAGATCCAGTTGGGGTTGTGGTACCTCGCCAGGGCCAGGCTGGCCAGGATGAAGGTGCCGGCGACGGTGTGGACGATGCGGTCGATGCTCATGGGTTCCTCCAGGATGGATTCAGGAATGGGCTTCCAGGGCGGCCACCAGCGCCTGCGCCGGCTGGACCCCGACGAAGCGCTGGACCAGCTTGCCCTGCTTCAGGATCACCAGGGTGGGGATGGCCTGGACGCCGAACTGCGCAGCCAGGGCCCCCTCCTCGTCGACGTTGACCTTGGTGACCACCGCCCGGTCGCCCATCTGGGCGGCGACGGTGTCCAGGATCGGGCCCTGGGTCCGGCAGGGGCCGCACCAGGGGGCCCAGAAGTCGATGATCACCGGCCTGGACTGGGCGGCCAGGGCGGGAAAGGCGGGGGTGGTGAGGTGGATGACGTCGGACATGGCGACCTCCGGACAGAGGGTTGCGGGGAATTCAAGGCTCCAGGCCGATGGCCTGGCGCTGCAGTTCAGCGGCCCGACCGCCCCGGGCGACCAGGTAGTAGAGCACCGGCACGGCGAACCGCGACAGCAGGGTGGCGGCCACTTCCCCGGCCATCATGCTGATGGCCAGGCCGTTGAAGATCGGGTCGGCGAGCATCACGCTGGAGCCCACCATGACCGCGGCGGCGGTGAGCAGCATGGGCCGGAACCGGACCACCCCGGCCTCCTCCACCG
>Ga0316217_10002981_pt1 | contig 19830 bp, 16 predicted proteins | sample 1anoAmetaG_FD_203633 | JGI IMG/M metagenome (GOLD analysis project Ga0316217, IMG submission 203633) | Freshwater microbial communities from Trout Bog Lake, Wisconsin, USA - 1anoA | ecosystem: Environmental > Aquatic > Freshwater > Lake > Hypolimnion/Profundal zone | place: USA: Wisconsin...
GCCTGGAGGCGCTGCCGGTCCGCGCCTTTGTGCTGCAGGGCCTCGTGGTAGGTGGCGACGGCCGCCCGCTTGGCATGGTCGAAGGCGGTCCTGTGATGGGAATGGCTGGCCGGGTTCGCCTGGGCGGCAGCGTGGGAGGCATCGGACTGCTGGCGCGCCGGGTCGGAGGTATTGGCGTAGCGCAGGTCGGCGACCCGGGGGCGGCCGGCGATCCGGGTTACGCCAGCCTTGAGCGTGGCGACCTTGGCGACGGCCGCCGCGGCGATCCGCTCGACCACCTTGGCCCAGGGCTGGCCGGTGCTGGCGGCGGCGGCCGTGATGGCGGCTGCGGTCCGGTGGGCCTTCCTGATGGCTTCCAGGGCTTCCTCGGGCTCGGCCTCCCCGGTTTCGACATGGGCGGCCTTCGTCACGGCATTGCGGATCGCCCCCAGGGACTGGACGATCTCTCCCTTCATCGTGGCGATCTTCCCGCCGGCCCCTTCGGAGGGATCAAACATGCCATCGTCCACGATCTTGTCGATCGCGGTGTGGAGGGCCTCCATGGCGGCGACCGGAGTCTGGTTCGTGGCTCCGCGGAGGGCGTTCTCCAGGATGACCCCGCCGCCCAGGGCCGGGAGTTTCTGGCGGAAGATGGCGAGGGTCACTGGGGTGTGGATGGAATCGGCGCCTTCGGGCCGGGTGGCCTCAAGATCCAGGAGGGATTTGACGCTCTGGACCGCATCGGCGAACCCCTCGCCGCGGCTGTTCACCGCATCCATGGCGTTCCCGGCACGGGTGAACCCCGCCGTCATGTCCCGCGTCCAGTTGCTGGTGCCGGCCGCCAGATTATCGCGGAGGCGGGTGGTCCAGAGGGCCAGTCGGTCCTGGTGGAAGATGGTCCCCCGATCGCTCCCGTTGTGGATGCCGAGGGATTCGGCTGCGGTCAGGGCTTCCTGGTGGGCCCGGATCGCCTCGGCAATGATCGGCCGGCTCGAGCGCTCGGTGGCGGAAACGTTCCGGGCGGCATTCCCGGCCGCGTAGGCGGCGGTGGCGAGACGGTCGTAAGCGGCATTCGTCACCGCCGGGGCGGCCCGGGGCGGCGCGCCGATCCCTCCACTCATGGCTGCGGCGCGGGCCTCGACCTGCTGCTGGGCGACCGGGACGACGCTGGAGTGCTGGTAGTTGTCGAGGGGCGAGAAGGTGATGCCCTCGACACCGTCCTGCTGGACCCCGTAGCCGTCCCTCGCCTTGAGTGCCCGCAGTTGGTCGACTTTGGCGTCGGCAGCGTAGAGGGACACTGGGGTGCTGGTTTTGGTTTGGACCGACGGGTGGACGGCTCCGTTGCGGCCGTATGCCACGTTGACCACGTATTTGTCCGGCCCGACCTGCCTGATGTCGATGGCATAAAACTTGTTGGTGTTTGTCGTGGGGTCGACGTTGTCCATCCAGACGCGCCGCCGCAGGAGTCCCGCCCGGTGGGCGCTGAAAAAGCGGACCTCGTTGGATCGGGCGGCTGCGAGGTCCTCGCCGGTCAGGACGGGGATGGTGGCCGGCGCAGGTTCCTCCGCCGCGGCGACCTGGGCTGGGGTGATGGTGAACCCGGTTTCGGCGGCGGTCGCCGGGGGCTCGGGCTCGGCAGTCAGGGGCTCCCGGTGGTCGTTCTCCAGTGCTCGGTGGACCGCGTAGGCTTCGTCGTCGGACTGGAAATAGATGTGGGGGTAGGCAGAATGGCGGCCGTGGTGGTTGGCGCCGCTGGCCCGGTGGGTCACGACATGGACCCCGAGTTCCTGGGCCTTCGCCAGAATCTTGTCGCGGTCCTCGGAGTCGGTGGCCCGGATGTAGTGCTCCCCGTTCCGGTTTATGTCCTTGACGCTCCGCTCCTTGAGTGTGGCTTCCCGGTGGGCCCCATGGCGGTTTGACTCGTAGTCCTGGATGTATTCCACCCGGCCGTTCCGCACCCGGTAGTGGCTCTTGGTGTGGACCGACCTGCTGCCGTCCGGCCGGTCGTCGACATGCTTGATGATCTCTCGGGCCTGGGCCCGCATCTCGTCGGTCACCGGGTAGAGATCGTTGTCGTCGGGCGCGGCCTTGGCGACTGGGCGCGCTGCGCCAATCGTGCCGTCGGCCATCTTCTTGACGGGACGGGTCGCCAGGGTGGCGGCGAGGGGCCCGCTCATCGGGCCGCCCATGGCGCCAGCGCACTTGACGATCAGGTTGCTGCCCTCGCTGGGGTCCATCCCCTCGCTGCAGGCGTCGTCGAAGGCTTTGAGCAGGTCCAGGCCCTCGGCCACTTCCTCGACCGCCTTGCAGAAGTTGCGGGGGGTGGATTTCGCCTTGTAGTAGGTGCCGGCCTTGGTCGCCAGGACGTCAGCATGCGCCTTCGCCATGGTCGCTTCCCGGGCGGTCCGGTGGTTTCCGATGAAGTTTTCCATGGGGGCTCCTATTCCTGCTCGGTCTGGTTGGCGATGGCGGCGCGGCGGAGTTCCAGGGCCGCCAGGGCGACCGGGTCGCCGCCGACCTTGGTTTTCATCCGGTCCAGGTGGTTGAACTGGGCCTCGATCATGGCCTTCTCCATGGGGCGTCCGATCCTTCTGGCTGCCGCTTTGTGCGCCTGCATGGCCGCGAGGTGGTCGTTCGCTGCCATCTGGTGCGGGCCATGGTTCGTCGCCTCCCCTTCGGTTTTCCGGGTGTGGTGGTCGAAGGCTTTCGTGTGAGCGAGGGCGGCGGCCATATGCTGCTCCGCTGTCGCCTCGGGGTGGGTGGCCCTGACCGTGGCGGAATGGGCATCAGCGGTAACGTCCCTGCTGTTCTGGTCGGTCATCGATCGGGTCCGGGTGAGGGCCCGCTTGGACGGGGTGTGCGCCTTGTCCTGGTCGTCGGCCGCCATTTCTGCGGCTTCACTGGACGCAGCCTCGCGGGCCATCCGTTCGTGGTGCTCCTGGAGCTTGCCGTGGAATTCGCGCCGCTCCCGGTGGTGTTCCACCCCGGGCCCGTCGTTCGCGCTGTCCTGGGCGTCGTAGTGAGCCTGCCTCGCTGCCCCATGGGCCTCGGCTGCTCGGCTGTGGTGGCTCGCCCTGCCGCCCTCCCGGGCGCTATCGGACATGCGGATCGCATGCGCGGTGGCTTTGCTTGCGACGGTTTCGCGGTCAGCAGCCTCGGTGGCCGCGCCCCTCAGCCGCGCGGCTTCCGCCTTGTGGCGGGTGACGTTGTAGGCATGACCGCCTCGGGCGATCTGGTGGATATCCCCGTCCTGCTCGTTCTCGGCCGTCCGCTGGGCGGCGAAGTGGGCGTTTTCCGCCTTCTTGTGGGCCTCGGCTGCGGCTTCGTGGGCCTCCGGGGTCTGGGCCCGGTCAGCCTCGTCCGTCGCCACCTGGGCCTCGCTGGTGTGGTTGAATGCGGTCCTGCTGTCGGTTGGCGCGACCTTGCCGCCCCGCTCATCGCTCTGGTCGTCGCGGTCGCTCACCGCCGCCCCCCGGGGCCGCTCGTCAGGTTCCGTATGCCTTGCGTCAGCCGCCCTTCGAAGGTGGCTGTGGATCGCCTGTGCGTCCTGCAGGCTGCTGGTGTGGTAGTGGTCGTAGGCGCCGACCCGACCGAAGTGATTGGCCCCCGCGCGCCGCTTCTCCGTGTGGATGCCGAGTTCGTCCGCGGCCCGCTTGATCTTGGAGCCGTCCTCTGCGTCGCTGGCCCGGAGGTAGTGGGTGCCGCTCTTGTGCTTACCGATGGCGGTCCTCTCATGAAGTTCGGCCGGCCGGCCCTGGCCCTCGCCGCCCTCCCCTACGTGGACGACCTTGCCGTTGACGGTGCGGTAGTAAGCCTTGTGGTGCATGGGACCTCCGGGGTCTATGAGATTGGACCGGGCCGAGGGCCTTTGACCGTCTAAGGTAAGGCGATACCTGGCACATATTGCCGTGTAGGGGCGTTGCAGGCATTGCATCCCCGGGATGCTCCGATGCATGGACGCCTCCCTGTTCACCCCCTCCGTGGATCCCCGCTGCCCCAGCGGGTTCCAGGTTCGTGTGCAAATGGACCGCCCGATGTTCAAGGCCCAGGCAGAAATGCAGGGGGGGCACCGCGTCGTCTACTTCGAAGCGTCGACCGAAGTCAGGGACCTGCAGGGCGAGCGGGTTCTGCTCTCCGCCCTGGAGCAGAGCATCCCCTACTTCCTGAAATACGGTCGCATCGACCTGGACCATGCCAGCGTCCTCGGCCAGATCCGCGGGACCAAGGTGAATCCCTACGCCTACGAGATCGGAAAGCCCCTGGATGCCCGCATCCAGGACGGCTCGGTCTGGGTGAAGGCGGCCATCTTCTCCAGCGACGACCCCGAGAACCGCTTCACCGAGGCGGCCAACATCTTCTGGGATTCGCTCCAGACCAAGCCTCCCGTCTCCTGGTTCCCCTCCATCGCGGGTGAGGTCTATGCCGAGGCCCCTGTGGACGACGGCGGCCTGCCCACCCAGGAAATCCGGGGGATCCGCTGGCATTCGATCGGGCTCTCCCGAACCCCGGTGAACCCCGCCGTCGGCTCCGTCACCACCCTGCCGGTCCGGGCCTTCGCCAAGGCTTTCGGCAGCCTGGGCGACCTGAAGGACATGCTCGGCCTGCTCAAGCCCATCACTTCCCCCCAGCCCCCCTTCTCTGCCGTCGAGGCGGGGACGGGTGTCGACTTCAACCCGGCCCTCATCCAGAAGGCGGTCGAGGCGCTGATGGAAGCCAAGCCGGGATCCGGGATCGACGGCTATCTCACTCACGCCCGGGAACGTGGCGTCCCCGACGACGTCGCCATGGGCCTGTTCGTCGTCCTCATGTCCAAAAAGTGAAAGGTGCCTCATGACCCTGCTTGCTGAACTGCACGAGAAGGTGCGCTCCATCCTCAAGGCTTCCGGGGAAAAGAAGGCCGCCGTCCCCACCGACCCCGGCGATCCCGACGAGCTCCAGCCCGACTATCGCGTCGGCGACGCCAGCCCCACCAAGGCCGACGCGAAGGAAGCCGGCAGCGAAGAGCCCGCCGAGGACGAGGAAGGCATCGAGGGGAAGGATGGCAAGGACTCCAAGGCCGCCGTCCCCGGGGAAGAGCGGGACGACGAAGCCGAGGAAGAGAAGCCCGAAGATGAGGACGAGCCAGAGGGCGACGATGGCGTCGGCCGGCCGCTGGAAAAGGGCTTCGACGAATTCGGCAACCGGGACATGAGCGACGACGAAGTCCGCTCGATCCTCAAGAGCTACGCCACCGCGCCCAATTTCGGGATCGAGACGAACCCAATCCCGCAGAAGGATCTGCTCACCGAGGGCGTCGACCTCAAGGGTGTCCTGGATGACGTCCTGGCCCTCATCCTGCACCAGCAGGAGAAGCTGGACAACTACTCCAGCGTCATGGACGACCTCCGGGCGGAGCTTGCCCGGATGAAGAAGGGCATGGCGAAGAACGAGCGGGAAATCGCAAAGGCCATGGACGTCCTGGGCGATCCCAAGACCGCCCCCGGCATGGCTCCCCGCTCCGTCATCAAGGCACTGATCCCTGCCGCCCCCGAGGCCCCCGCCTCCCGCGGTGCGGACCTCGCCAACACCATCTACGCCGACCTCAAGGCCGGTCGTATGACCCATGAGCAGGCCCAGGCGAAGTGCCGGGAAGCCCGAGCTTAATCCCCCTTTTCGGCCACTCGGCCCCTTCAAGGAGTCCTCAAATGGACGTTCTCTCGATGCTCGGCTCGCTGGCCGACACTTCCGCGGATCCGCGAATCCGCACCCTGGTCAAGTCCCTGACCTCGACCCAGGCGGGCAACAACATCGGTTCCCTCACTGGCGGCGGTGCGCTGCGGGTGGAGGCCCTGGAGCCCGAACTGGCGACCGCGACCGTCCAGAACCCGCACTTCGTGCTTTTCAACTTGCTTTTCCCGAACCGCCACACCTCCTGGAGCCTGCTCGACCAGCAGGTTGTCCAGAACGGCATCGGCGGCTTCCCCGGATCCTCGATCTCCAACGAGACCGGCAGCAACCTCGGCGATCGGAACGGCGCCTATTCCCGCGTCGTGACCGAACTGAAAGTGTTCGCCGAGTTCGGTGGCGTGTCCGTTCCCACCGCCATGCAGGGCGCGCTCCAGCAGGCGGCCGGCGTGGCTGATTTCAACGCTGCCGAGCAGGAAATCTTCTCGGGCCTGTCCCGGGTCCTGCAGTCCGTGGAATGGTCGCTGCTCTACGGCGACATGACCATGAACCCGCTGGAATTCACCGGCCTGATCCCCGGCCTGACCGCCAACGCCCCGGGCAACATCACCGACCTGCGCGGTTCGGCCCTGAATACCGCGACCCAGATCGCGCCCATCGCCGCCAAGCTGTCCGGCTACGGCTCCTGGGGTTCCCCCGACGTCCTGATCGTGTCCCCGGCCTGTAAGGCGGATTTCGACATCCACCTGGAATCCGGCTACCGGGTCAACCTGGACAGCGCGATCCCCACCACCACCCTGGGCGCGATGGTCAAGTCGATCCGCTACAACGGCCTGGGTGTCGGCAATGGCCTTCTGGATCTGGTTCCCCACGTTTTCCTCGATGAGAACATGCGGCAGCCGGTCGAGAACTACGCCGCGACCGAGATTTCGGGCTCTGCCCCCACCACCGTTGTCGGCACCCCCTCGGGCAGCAATGGCCTGTTCACGGCGGGTCAGGCCGGGAACTACTACTACCGCGTGGAGACCGCCATCGCTGGCGCCGTGTCCGGCACCCAGGTTTCGGCGGCCGTCACCATCGCCGCCACCAATCAGGTGTCCCTGGCGATCGCTGCCCCGGTCGTTGCCGGGACCTACTTCAACGTCTACCGGGGCCGGAAGAACGGCACCAACGCCTCCAACGACACCCGGTTCATCGGCCGCATCCTGCAGACCGGCGCGACCACGAACTTCATCGACATCAATACCAGCATCCCCGGCACTTCCAGCGCCCTGATGCTGACCAGCGCCCCCCAGGCCGCCGCTCTGCGGTTGGTCCAGATGGCGCCCCCGGCGAAGATCCCCCTCGCCATGGCCGTCCTGCAGTATCGCTTCGCGGTGATGTATATCGCCGCCCTGCGCCTCAGCCTGCCCAAGAAGCATGCGCTGATCACCAACGTGCTCCCGACCTCCGCCGTCTGGATCCCGTAGTCAACCCCCCGCACTTTTGGGCCTGGGTGCTTCGGTGCCCAGGCCCGATTTTCAGGAGAGCCCTGATGGCTTCCGTTGTTCAGATCGCCTTCTTTTCGATGCCCTGCGACCCTCCCTCCGTCATGATCCTGGGGCAGATCGTGGATTTCTTCCCGGACCCCGATGGGTCGAAGTCCTGGCTGGCTGAGGTCACAGAGGAACAGGCCCAGGCTGTCCTCCCCGTCACCGGCTACTCCCTCTGGCTGCCGGCCAAGGCGGAGGCCCTGGTGCCGGACAAGACCTGGACCGTGATGGGTCTGGTCGCCTACGCCCAGGAAACCCTCGGCCTCACCCTCGATCCCAAGACCGGGAAGGCTGCCGTTCTGGCCGCGATCGCTGCCGGCGCTGCCGCTCCGGTCGCCGATCCTGCGCCGGCCGCCGCCGCTGCTGCCCCATCCCCGGCTCTGGCCGCCATCCAGGCTGCCGAAGTCGCCCTCCAGGCCGCCGAGGCTGCCGCCACCCCCCAGTCCTAGAGGGATCCAATGTCTACCTCCGTGACCCCCACGTTCCTGCTGAACGGGCTTCTGAGTAGTCTGGTATCTCGAATCCCCCAGCTTCAGGACCCGAATATCACGACGCCCCTGCTCGAGCTCGGCATCGCCCAGGCGGTTTCCGACGTTCAGCGGGAACTGGGGACCCGGATCGATGTGACCCATTTCGTCCCCTACCTTGGCGCGGCAGCCCCCCCCGACCTGGACCAGTCGGACGTCCCCCAGGAATATTCCGGCTACCAGCAATGGCCCGGGGCGATCCCGGGCGACGGCTTCCCCTCCTTCCGGCCGCGGATCCGCCCCCTGGTCGGGATCAATTCCTGCACCCTTTATTTCCCGGGCGCCCTGATCACCACCTTCAATGTTCCGCTCTCCTGGTTCCGGGTCGACCGGACGACCAGCGAGATCGTGGTCGCCCCCACCGGGGGTGATACCGTCTACGCCCTGGCCTATGCCAGCGGCGGCATGGGCTGGCGGACCCCACAGACCATGGCCCTCGACTACACCGCGGGCCTTGGGCCCGACGGGCTGCTTCAATGGCCCCAGGTGGATCACCTGATTTCCATCCGGGCCTTCATCAAGGTCCTGCCGACCATCTCAAGCATGTTCAACCCCACCGGCCTGTCCTCCATCAGCGCTGACGGGCTGACTCAAAGCCGTTCCAGCGGATACATCTTCAAGGACCTGGAGGACCGGCTAACCAAGGAAGCCGACGATTTGAAACGGTCCATCCTGGACCTGTGGGACGGTCCCTCCTTCGTGATGCTCTAGGAGGCGCCGTGTTCAACCCGATCAACCTCCTGCCGGCCTTCTACTCGTTTGAGATTTGGGATTCGGATTCCACCGGGATTCTGGCCGGCGCCCTCTTTGGGCTCCTGTCGCCGAAGGCCCAGGTGACGTTGCGCCTGCCCCCCCAGTCCCTCACGATCGAGCAATCCTACCGCATGGACCTCGGCCTGGATCTAGCCGGGAACCCGGTCGTCGCGGAGGCGGGGTTCGGCCCCGGCCGCTGGAGCCTCCGCGGGGTGCATGGCGTCGGGCCCAGTGGGATGGGGACGGGTTCGATGGTCGCGGGCCCCCTTTCCGCGGGGCGGGCGTCGGATGGCATCGGCCTGATCATCACCCGGGGCCTCCAGAAGCGAACCGACCTGCAGAACCTGTTCCTCGCCTACGCGGACGGAAACAAGGAGCGGCTTGCCGCGGGGCTGCGCCCCTACAAGCTGGTGTTCGGGATCCGGGGCGGGCCCCCGTCCGAGTTCCAAAACGAGGAATGGTGGATCATGCCCATGGGGATGCCCACCGACGAGCGGACCGCGGGGCGCCCACACGACTGGGCCTTTTCCGTCTCCTTCTGGGCCCTCGACCGGGTTTCCTCGGTCTACACCCGGCCGATCACGATTCGGTCCATCAAGGGGCTGTTGGCCGACATTCAGGACGCCATCGCGGCGGTGAAGCGGCTCACGAAGGTCCTCGACATTTCCCGTTGGCCCATCGTCCAGTCGATCCGCGCCGGCCTCCTGGTCGTCCAGCAGGCCGCCTATGCGGTCCAGTCCCTCCGCACCACCGTGCTCAAGGACGTCAAGACCGCCTGCGGGCTGCTGGATCAGGCGTCCACCGCTATCTCCGTGGTGAGGAACGCGCTGAACCTTTCGACCCTCCGGGCGGACATAAAATCCGAGATTCACTCGTCCATGAATCAGCTTCGGGTGAGCCTGGGGCTGGTCGACCTGCATCTGCGGACCAATGCGACCTCCCAGGCGGCCCGCCCGGTGACCCCGGCGAAGATGCCGGTCGTCCCAGGAAAGGACCTTCGGCGCATGGCGGCTGCCGCCTACGGCGACGAGTCGAAGTGGACCCTCATCGCCGACGCGAACGGCTTGGTTTTCCCCTGGGTGGCTTGGCCGGATGCCGGCGGGAACCTGCCGGCGAGCACCCTCACCCCCGGTATCGTCCGCACCCCAGGCTCCGCCGTCCAGCCCCCCTCCCTCGCCGCCCAGGCGGTCCTGGTGGACGACCCGGTCGGGACCGACATTGACCCGGCAGGGGTGGTGGATGCCAACGGGCACCTGGGGCTCGTCGGTGGGATCACGAACCTCAAGGGTGCCCTGCTGCGGCGCCTGCAGACCCCCCGGGGGTATCTCCCTCAGCACCCCGATTACGGGAGCCTCCTGGCCTCGTTCCTCGGATGCCCCTTCGACGTCCCGACCGCCCTCGCCATCCGGGCCGATGTCTCCCGGACGCTTCGGCAGGATCCCCGGGTCCAGAGCGTGTCCGCTGTCTCGGTGGCGCCCTCGGCCGCCGGGGGCGTCGTGGTTTCCGCCACCGTCCAGACCGTTCTCGGTTCCTTCGCCATTTCCACCCCTGCCCTGATTTCGTGAGGTTCCCATGGCCGCTTTCGTAGTTCGGAACTGGGAGACGACGCTGCAGCAGATGCTCGGCTGGATCCAGGCGAATCCCAACCTGTCGCCAGATTTCACGGATCCCAATGCCCAGAACGTCGGCCTCCTGGCGACCGATCTCACCCCGGGCTCCCTGGAGGTCGCCAACCTCGAGGCTCTGGCGATGATGCTGGAGGACTACGACGTCCGCGCCCAGCAGGCTGTCGCCTACGCGATCTCGGAGAGCGCCTATGCCGCCTTCGGGTTTCCCCGGCTGCCGGCCACCGCCGCGACCGGGCTCGTCACCTTCACCGCCTATCAGGCGCCTTCCTTGGACCTCACCATCCCCGCGGGGCTGGTGGTGTCAACCGCCGACGGGACCCAATTCAAGCTGGCGGCCAGCGCCGTCATTCCGGCCGGGGGGTTCTCGGTCCAGGCCAGCGTCCAGTGTTCGACGGTGGGCCTCTCGGGGAACGTGGGGGCCGGCGCAATCCAGCGGATCGTCTATCCCCTGACTGGGGTGGATGCCGTCGCCAACGCTTCCCCGATCTGGGGTGGCGGAGAGGTGGAATCCGACGCCTCCCGGGCCTCCCGGTTCCAGGTGTTCGTGAACGCCCTCGTCCGCGGAACCACCGCGGCTCTGGAGTATGCGGCCCTGGTGGTCGCGCCCGGGTGCGGGAACGGGTTCACTGTGAAGTCGGCCTATGCCGTCGAGCCGTCGACCCTTGTCCCACTGAGTTCCGGGGCCTCGGCGAGCCTCCCCTACAACGGGATCAGCTATGCAGGGCTCGTGTGGCTGTTCGTGGACGATGGGTCCCAGGGCTCGGGCGCCTGGGCCACCACGACGCTGCCGGCGGTGAATATCGCCATGAACGGCGGGACGGACCTTGGGGGGAATGCGGTGCTCCCCTGGCGCGCCGGGGGCGTGATCGTCCAGGTCCTGCCGGTCCACTACCAGCCGGTCTATGTGAGCGCGACCGCCGTTCTCACGGTGGCAGGGCATGGACGGACCAGTGAAATCCAGACCGCCCTCAACAATGCGGCCCTCGCCTACTTCAATTCCCTGGGGGTCGGCATCTCGGCGACCTACTGGGGGCTGCTCTCTGCCCTGGCGTCCGCCGACGAGGACGTCCTGGATGTCGCCTCGATGGGGATGGGCCTGACCTCGGGCTCCCTGGGGACCGTCAACCTCGCCCTGGACCCCTTCCTCCAGGCTGGCTATCGGTTCTCCACCGCGGCCTCCCCCTACCTGAATTGGACCCTGGCATGAGCGGAATCGCCTACGGCATCCAAGTCCGGGTGTTCCTGGATTCCGTTGGGGCGGTCGCCCCGGCGCCCCCGGACCGCACCTACTCTCTGGCTCTGGACGGGGAGTCATGGAGCGCCTCGGGCGCCCTCACTGGGCTCAGGGGCAGTTGCGGGATCGTCGGGCTGGACGCCACCCAGAGCATGTCCGGCCATTCCGCCACCCTGGAAATCCTTGTGGGGGACGTCGGCGCTGCCTTGCGGACCCTGGTGGAGTGCCAGGACACCCTCCGCATCGAGATCAACAACGGCCGCGGCTGGGAGGTCGCCTTCGACGGGTTCGTCAGCCAGATCGCATTCTCGGAAACGTCGACCGTCCAGGGGTTCTCCTGGCGCATGTCGCTTTCCGGCGAGGGCATCCACAAGCTCTGGAACCAGTTGTGGATGAACTGGGCCTCTGTCATCAAGGCTGGGCAGGCGAGTTGGTATACCGCGGCCGGGATGAGCCTCTACTCCGAAATCACCAGCGACCATGGGTTCCATCTCCCCTCCGTGACCGTCCACCGGCTCCTGGATTTCGGGGTGTCGAACCTCATGAAGCTCTCGGTCCGCGGAGCGGGGATTGGGATGGCGAAGAGTGGACAACCTGGTTTCTGGCAGACCGGCGCCGAGGTCGACCCTCGGTTCTGGAGCGACGCATTCGGGCTCTCGACCACAAGCGAGGTCGCCAATCGGCTGATGCAGAATGGGCCCCTGTGGGGGATCATCCAGGGCCTCATCGAGCCCGACCTCCAGGAGTTGTTCGTCACATACCTGCCCTCGATCGCGGACCTGACCACCCAGATCCCGACCGTCGTGTTCCGGCCTCATCCGTTCCCAGGGGCGAAGGGGGACGACGCGGGCTGGGCCGGCATCGCCGATGATGCCCTCCTGATGGGGGCCGAGAACGACGCCCCGGGTCCTCTCAGCATTTCGGCGACCAAGAACGACTCCCGGCGCGCGAACGCTTATATCTGGTCCATGTCGTCGGCCAACGATTCGGACCAGCCGTCAATGTTCTCCAAGACGGCCGTGGGCTACTGGATCGACATGGATTCCGTTAAGCGGTATGGGTTTGGAGCCAAGCAGTTCCACACTTCGCTCTGCGCCCGCGGGCTCACCGACTGGTGGACGACGATCATCCCGAAGGCCCTCGAGCGGGTCGCCTTCCAAAGCCACCCGCTGCCCTGCCTCTGGACCCATCGGCGGACCTATCCCCTCACCCCCCATGCCCGGGTCGGGACCCCCCTCTGGGATTCCACCGACGGCTGCTGCGGCTACATCGTCCAGGTGGCGCATCGCGTTTCCTCCACCCCCACTGGATTCAAGGGCGGGACCACCGTCTCCGTGGATCGGGTGGTCGAGGGGCTGGGGGCACTGGCCGACTACCCCGAGGCGGTCCGTCGGTTCACCCAGGGGCTCGTGAAGGATCAATTCCTGGCCGACAGCGGGGTCCAGGCGGCCCAGGGGGTCGATCGGGCCCCCCTCTCCCCCTCCCATGACGTCCGGGTGCCTCCGTGCCCTCTGCCGGTCAAGGGTAGCCCCATCGGGGCGGCGAGGAAGTGTGGCGCCTTCCATCAGGGTGTCGATTTCCCTATGGCGATCGGAGTCGTGCTCCGGTCCCCCTGCAATGGCACCTTCCAGAAATCGGAATACCAGAATGCCGGCGGGAACGTCGTCCGCTTCGTCGGGGTCGATGGCTCGGTCCATGCGTTCGCTCATCTAGATTCGGTCGCGTCGCTGCCTCCCGGGGAGCTACTGAAGGCTGGGGTCACGATCCTTGGGACCTCCGGGACCTCCGGGAACGCCTCAACCGGGCCCCATCTCCACTGGCAGATTTTCGGCAAAGACCGGCAGCCGGTGGACCCCACCATCTGGCTCCAAGGGGGCGCGTCATGATCGGTCTGAACCTCGCAGTGGTCCACGAGCAGCGCCCCGACCAGAACGGGGTCCTGGTCGCATGGAGGGATGGGACGTCACAGCAGGAGTCGGGCACCGGCTGGGGCTTCTGTCGGGTGCTGGAGGGGCGGGCCCACCCCACCCTTGGCTCGTCCTCGGACCTGCCGGCCGTGGGGGAACTGGGGCTGGTCGCAACGGTGGACGCGGAGGTGAGCGTCTGGATCGGCTCTGTCCACTGGCAGGCGAACAACCCCATCGCCCCCGCGGTGGAAGGTGTCCCGCGGCGCAGTTTTTGGCATCACGATTCCGGCGCCTGCCTCCAGATCGACCAGGAAGGGGCGCTGCAGGTCGACCTGCCGTCCGGGATCCAGATCCGCAACAATGGGACCGACACCCCCTGGCCCCTCCCGAGCGGGAGCTCCAAGGCGACGCCTGGGGGCGCCGTCGTCCATCCCCTCACCATCGCCCATCCCAGCGGGCTCTCCATCCAGATCAGCCCCTTCGGCGACCTCTCGATCACCGACGCCCGGACCATCTCGGCGACCTCGGCCGGCGCCGTGGACCTGACTGCCTACGGTGCGGTGACCATCCAGACCCTTCCCATGGCCCAGGACCCGCTGGCCTCGCTCGACGAGGACCTCATCAACCTGGAGCCACCCGTCGTCCCGAACGTGGATATCACGGTGAACGGCGCCGGGGCAGTGAACCTCAACGCGACCGGGGCAGTGAACGTGGCGGGCGCCTCTGTGGCCCTCATGGACGGGTCGGTCCAGTTCGCCATGAAGCCCTTCGTCGACTGGGTGACCAGTTGGCTGACCTCCCATGTCCATGCGGGGGTCACCACCGGGGGCGGGACCTCTGCCGTCCCCACCGTGACGGGCACGACCGCCAGCACCCCGCCTGCGGCTGCCCTTTCCGGCCCCACCCTCACCGGGAAATCCGCGTCATGAACGACTTCTCCTTGTCCGTCCCGGCTGGGATGCTGGATGCGCTCCGGGACCAATGGCTCGCGGTGGGGACCATTCTCCCCGAGCACTTTCGGAATTTCGGGGATGGGTTGGCCGAGGCCGCGACCATGGCCGCCCGGAATTATGCGGACTACCTGCTGGGGCACCCTATCCCCGGGCACGGTGCCCTCAAGCGGCCCGCCGTGCTCCAGGGCGGGATCATCTGCCGGTCGATGAACCTCATGGCCTGGACCATCGGGCACGAGGACGACAAGGCGCGCCTGATCGAAATCGGGCAGCCCGAGCACGACATGAAGCAAGACCTCCCGACCGCCCGGAAGGCGCGCCGGTCCAAGGCGGGTGCCCTCTACCTGATCATCCCGTTTCGGCATGGGTCCAACGGGGACGGCAAGGGCACCCGGGGACTAAATGCGATGCCCAAGGAGATTTACACCCTGGCGGCCCGGATGGCGTTCTCCCGCGTGACCAGCATGGGGGCCAGGAAGTCGGCTACCGGACATATCGTGCCGCAGGCCAGATACCGCTGGGGAGACCGGCTGCCGTCGGGACTGGCGCCGATCATGAAGCCCCACCACAAGGGGGATATCTACGCGGGCATGGTCCGGTTTCGGGACGCGGCGACGACCGGGCAAAGCCGCGCCGCCTCCTACATCACCTTCCGAACCATGTCCCAGCGGTCCGATCCCCGCTCGTGGATCCGCCCCGCGCAGCCGGGGCTGTTCCCCCTGGAAACCGCCATGCAGGAAGCGTGGAACGGAAACAAGGAGGGCCTGGAGTCCGCTTTGTGGGCGGATATCCAGGTCCTCTTGGACGGGGCCGGCGGCTAGATCATGATTAGATCAACCACCAAGGAAGTTGGGATCGCCCAGGAGCCGGTGGTGTTGCGGGTGATGATGTCGCCAGCGGTCAATGCGATCATCTCGGTGATCGCCTGAAGCGGAATATTTGATTGCCCGGTGCCTATGACGGAAGAGTCCTGCATGATTTGGCTTCCGTTCCGAAGAAGGTTGATGATTTGGTTTTGCGCCGAGCCGGAGCTATTGTTTGCGCTCACAGCATTCATCACGATCCGGTAGAACCCGGTGGTGTTGATCTTGATGCCACTGCTCCCGGAGTCGAAGGTCGGCGAGCCAGTGTTTCCCGCAACCTGGATGCTGCCAGATGTCCAGGTGCCAATCCCGGAGACCTGAACGCAGATTCCCCCAGGAACCCCAGGGTTTCCGGTTGCGCCGGTCGCGCCGGGGGCGCCGGTTTCTCCGGTTGCGCCGGTCGCGCCGGTCGCGCCGGTCGGTCCGGTCGGCCCTCCGGTCAGGGTGATCGCGGCGATCCGGGCGGCGAGGCTGCCGTAAGTGAGGCGGGCGGCCTGGACCTCCGCCAGCAGGGCGCCGAGGTTGGCGATCCGGCAATCCGAGGCCGGGTAGACGCTGACCGTCGGGGTCCCGCTGGGCGGGACGGACACCTGGAAGAGCGGAACCGGGATGCCGCCGGCCGCCGGGGCGACCCAGCCGCTCGGGAACACGGCGGGCAGCGCTGCCGCTGCCGGGGTCGCAGCCGAGGCGCCAGCCAGGGTGCCGTAGTAGGGCGCCATCTCGGCGGTCATGGTCCCCAGGGGGCTGCTGGCGGCCCAGTGTCGGGCCCCGAGGATCAGGTCGATCCGGCTGAGTCCACCGCTGAGGTCCCCGGCGCTCGGGGAGGCGACGAAGAAGGGGCCGATGCTCCCGGTTTCGAAGATGGCCTGCCGGCCGTGGGTCACAGATCCAGCGTCACGCCAGAGGGAGAACCCGGCGGGCCCCACCGGGATCATGACGTTCCACCCCCCGGCCGTCGCCGAGATCGTCGGGGTGCCGACTTCGTAGACCCCCTGGGGGAGCGAGACGGCGAGGTTGATGGCGTCGTCCGTCAGGACCTCGCCGTGCTGAACATGAAGGGTTGCCATAATTGTTCCTCGTGGGTGGGGTTAGGGGGCGACCGGGGGATAAATTTGGCCGACAGATGGAAGAATCTGTGTTGCCACCTGGAGTCCGTTGGAATACTGCATGTAGGTTTTTATGGCCCGAGTCGGCTGGCACTGGGGCACATCCATGGGGGGGATCGAGTAGGTGATTGCCATGGCTTAATCCCAGCGCATCCCTATGAACGGATTAGATGCCCCAAAGGCAGTCGGAAGGATCCCATTTCCCGCTTGGCCTGGAAATCCCAAAGGGTTGACCGTGTGGGTATTGCCATCCCAGCAGTTGACCGAGACGGGGTTGGAGGCGGTTAGATCGGGCCCGAAATACAAAAATACGTTGAGGGATGGGGATGATTCTGCAAGATTCGCCCAGATCCGAATAGGGTAGAGGTAGACGGAATTTCCCGATGCCGAAGTGGTGGCATTCGGCATTACGGTTGCCCAGTCCGTCCGGGCTGCTGGAACGGCGCCGGACGAGGGGATGAACTGGTTGTAGGGTCCTCCAAAGTCTCCGCCTGCCATAGCAATGACCCCAACCCCAGTATCCCCGCCGGCAGAATTGTGGGTCCTCTCGACCGATGCGAAAGGGCAATAGAACCGGTTCGATGCCGCATAGCTTCCCCACTGGAGGAACACGAATCGGTTGGGGCCTCCTGAAAAATAGGACGTGGACGGGGTCAAGACACCCCCCTCTCCGGTCACGCTCATCCTCGCGCCCACCTGCCCCGTCAGATTTCCGGCCCCATCGCTGCCGCTGCCAACCGTCATCCAGAGGGCGGCCCCTCCTGGCGCAAACTGACTACACACTCCATATTCCATTTTGATAAACACAGGATGCGTCGCCTGGAGGGCGTCCTGGAACATGAAGATTTCCCACCCGGCACTGGTCTGGTCCACGGTCGGGGCAATGACGGTAGTCCAGTTGATCGCCCCGACGTCCGTGGACCGGGCAAGACCTAACCCGAGGAGTGCGTTTCCAACAATGACCCCCCATGCTCGGAACTGAGCACTGGTGGACGAATTCGGCTGGGATGAGGGGGTGATAATCAGGGTCATGGGCTACTCCATTCGAATGGCGGAAATGGTGACGGCGGTAATGGTAGTTCCTCCGTTCGGTTCAAGGTTGTCGACGAGAACCCAGGAGAGTCCCTGCGGAGCGCCATAGGCAAATGGTTTGAATGGGATTGACAGGATGTTGTCGGCGGTGATCGCCTCGGCGATGAGCCCGCTCCCTGGGCTCACCATGGTTCCCATTGGCCGGCCAGCATCGGCCAGCAGTTGCGCCTGGGTCCCATAGACGCGGATTCGGGCGGCGGTGCTGGTTGAAATCCCGTCGATCAGAAAAATCCCCCCAAGGTCGACGCTCTGGGTCGCTTCGGCCCCAAATAGGAGGGACGTCGTAGAAAACACCCCCGTCTCTGGCTGTGGCAGGATCTCCATCGTGGCGACCCCGGTAGCAGTGTCCCTGCTCGTTCCTGTCGCCGTGGCGCTGACAGTGCATATGCTGCCCCCTTCCCCGAGGGCAAAGGTGATGGCAGTGGTGCCTTGGCCGGCAAGGACGTAGCCGTTGGTGATGCTCCAGGTTAGGGTCGCGTCGGTGGGTTGAACATAGGCGGAGAACCCTGGCTGGCCCGCCTGCCCAAGTAATGCGCTGAGAATGACCACCGGGGTCACAAGGGGCTCGCTGCCGGCGGCGGTCGCCAGCATCCGGCCGCGGTAGCTGGAGCGGAGGGTGGCGTCCAGACAGGACTGCAGGGTGACGGTGAGGTTGCCGTTCACGAGGAAGGCCGGGACCCCCAGGGTTTCGAAGTCCTCGCTCTCCCGGAGGTTGCTCGACGGGTCCGGCCACCCGAGGGCTGAGGCGGCATCCTGGACAACCTCCAGGGCGCCCCCCATCCACTCCCCCAGGAGGGACCGTTCCTCGGGGGTGCCGCACCAGCCGGTGACGGAAAGGGCGAGGCTATAAAGCCGGCCCCGCTTGTAGGCGATCGAGAGGGCGTCGGGGTGGCTGTCGGCGCCGAGGACGTCGCCGATGACCAGCCCGGTCGGGGTCATGGCGTCTACCTGGACGTTGACCGCGGGCCAGGAATGGGTGTCGCGGGGGAAGGCCCGGGTGACCCGGAGGTCTTTCCCATTCGGGAACGGGGGGGCGTGAGCGGCGATCTCTTGCAGGCGCTGGACGACCCAGTCGGCGCTCCATGGGAAGCTGGCCGCATAGTTGGGGGTGAGGTCGACGTCCGTGAAGCTCGGGCCCGCCTCCCAGGCGCCGCCCAGTGTCAATCCGTAGAACTGGACGCAAAGGCCGGTGACCCCGACCGCCCCCCAGAAGCATCCCCGGGCCCCAACCTCAGCGTTCTCGGCCGGGGCGATCTGGATTTGGAGCAGGTCGGCTCCATTGTCGTCCTGGCTGTTCGGCAGGCGGGGCCCGACGAAGATCCGGGCGCTGGCGTAGGGGGTGGCCGGGTCGACCTGGATGAGCACCAGCCCCGCGCCGCCGATGGCGAGGGGCATGACCTCGACGTAGTTCCAGTTGATCGTCGTCATGGGCTATCCCGTCACGATGGCGACCCGGGTCCCGGCCGCTTTCTGGTTGACCAGGGCCGATTCGACCAGGGCGATGAGGGGGCCGGACCCGATGGCTGGGTAGGGGAAGTCCGCCAGTCCCGAGGCACCGACGCCCGGGACGTTGGCCTGGATGCCGTCGTTGGTCTGGAGCCCGGTGTTGAACCGGAGCATGCCACTGGCCCTGCCGAGGGTGCCCGGGGGGAATGCGACGCTGAGTCCGCCCCCGGAGGTATTGAAGGGGGCATCAAATCCGACGCATCGGACCCCGCAGTTGGCCTGGACCCCGTTGTTGAACTGGTTGAAGCTCGCCTGTGTGACGTCGGTCACGACCGTTCCAGTGACCGAGAAGAACGAATCAAGGATCTTGCCCAGAATCGGCAGGGTGATGGATGGCTGAACCAGGACGGCCAGGATCCGGCGCGCGTAGGTGCTGTCGTCCTCGTAGCTCTGCCTGGGGACCCCGTAGACCTGCCCGTAGCGGTCGAGGCTGATCCCGGCGGCGGCCGGGAATGCGCCGATCACCGCCTGGGTCGTCGTGCCCGGATGCTGGATGGTGGCGCCGAGGGCCATGGCGCCCTCCATGTTCTGCGCCTGCATGTCCTGGGTGGTCATGCCGCCCACCGCCGACTGGGCGCCCAGAAATTCCGCATAGGCGGCGAGGCGCTGCAGGGCCAGCCCGGAGGTCGGGGGGGATGGAGGGATCAGGTTTCGCAGCCTGTCGAGGAAGTATTGGAGCCCGCTCATGGCTCGATTTTGCTGGATCCCCGCCGCTGCTCGGGCGCCGTGTGGGCTTAGGCGCCCCCTAACGCCTGGGCCGACCTCCACCCCCTGGGGAATCCTGGGGAAATGAGGTTTCATTCGGAGGCCACATGCCCGGCAACATCGGAATCAACGTAAGCGGATCCCAGTTGGTGCGGCCGTCCGTCGCCACGGTGGTCAACACCAGCGCCCTCGTCCCCTCCGCTGGCGTCCTGGCGGATATCGCCGGGGTGATCGGGTATGCGGACGGTGGGGTTCCCAACGTCCCGATGACCTTCACCAGCTTCGCGGCTGCTGCTGCCGTGCTCCGCGGCGGCCCGATCCTCAGCTACCTCGCCCGGATCTTCAACCCGAGCCCCGATGTCAGCGGGGCTAACACCGTCC
>Ga0316217_10002982_pt1 | contig 19828 bp, 16 predicted proteins | sample 1anoAmetaG_FD_203633 | JGI IMG/M metagenome (GOLD analysis project Ga0316217, IMG submission 203633) | Freshwater microbial communities from Trout Bog Lake, Wisconsin, USA - 1anoA | ecosystem: Environmental > Aquatic > Freshwater > Lake > Hypolimnion/Profundal zone | place: USA: Wisconsin...
GCGCGCCACTGGCCCGTCCAGGGAGCAGCCGATGCCCGCGCGCGGGTGGAGCGACTGGCGCGCGCCGGCGCCGACCTGGTGGTCGTCGGCGGTGCGGCGAGCCTCGGCGACGCCGAACTCGGCGCGATCGACCAGGCGGCCCGCGCGGCGGGCCTGCGCTGGTACGCGGAAGTGCGCGCCGACGCCGACATCGCCCGCGCGCTCGATGCCGGCGCCGCCGGGCTGATCGGGCTGGGCACGGGGACGGCCGACGCACTGCCGGAGGCGGCGCTCGCGGCACTGCGCGAGCGGGCCGGACGCGGCGTGCCGGTGCCGTGGAGCGCGGGGGCCTCGGTGCTGACCAACTACGAGTGGCTGCGGCTGGATCCCGGGCCGCTGGCCGATCCGCGCCTGTACCAGAGCATGCCGCCGATCGTCGCCGAGGACGTGCGCCGCTCGCTCGCCGACCTCGTCACCCAGATCGACCTGGAGACGCCGGCCCTGCGGCGCGCCGTGCTCGCACGGCGGCTCCAGGCGGCCCGCACCGCAGGCGCCACGCTGGTGATGGGTTCCGACGCCGGCGAGCCCGCCCAGCTGCCGGCCCGTGCCAGCTGGCAGGAAGTCGAGGCGCTGGTGCTGGAGGCGCACCTCACGCCGACGGAGGCGATCCGTGCCGCAACGCTCGATGCCGCCCGGGCGCTGGGCATCGACGCGGAGACCGGCAGCATCACTCCGGGCAAGATCGCGGATATCATTGCTGTCCGGGGCGACCTGCTCAGGCACGTGGAGCGGCTGCAGGACGTCGAACTCGTGATCCACCGCGGCCTGCGCTACCGCTAGTCCGCTTCGTCGGGGAGATCCTGCGATGAATGCCATCCTCATGCGCGGCGCGTTTGCGGCGATCGGTTTCTGGGTCGCGACCTACTTCGTCGGCGGGCTGCGCTTCGACAACGCCGCGACCGTCATCCTGGCGGGGGTCGTGCTGGGCCTGATCAACGCATTCGTGCGGCCGCTGTTCGTCCTGCTGACGCTGCCGATCACCGTCGTGACGCTCGGCCTGTTCCTGCTGGTCATCAACGCCGCGATGGTCGCCTGCGTCGCCTGGCTGCTGCCCGGCATGCGGCTGGACGGGTTCTGGGCCGCGCTCGGCACGTCGCTGATCGTCAGCGTCGTAGGCTGGATAGGCGGCGCGCTGGCGCGCGCCTGAGCCTCAGCCGGTCGGCTCGATCGGCGCCGCGTCCCGCGGCACCGGCCAGCCGTCCGGCAGCGAGACGAGCACGACGCCGACGAGGATCACCGCCGTCCCCACCAGCTGCGGCGGCGACATCCGCTCGCCCAGCAGCAGCCACCCGACCACGGCGGCGATCGCCGGGTTGACATACGCATAGGTGGACAGCCGCGCCGGCGTCGTGCGACTCATCAGGTAGCCGAACGCGGTGTAGGTCAGGCATGAACTGAACAGCGTCAGGAAGGCGAGCGCCGCGAGGCTGCGGCCGTCCGGCTGCCAGCGCGCCGCCTCGCCGAGGACGATTCCCGTCGCAGACAGGGCCGTCCCGCCGATCAGCATTTCCAGCGCGAAGAACATCAGCGTCGGTGTCGTCGTGCGGATCGAGCGGAAGTAGCGCGTGCCCACCGCCCAGCTGAGGCAGGCGAACACGATCAGCATCTGCCAGCCGAAGTTGCCCAGCGAGAAGCCGCCGTGCGGCCACAGCAGGAAGCCGGACCCGAGGAACCCGATGCCGAGGCCGGCGGAGATCCTCGGCGTCAGCGGATGCCGGTCCCGTCCCATCGCGCCGAGCAGCGGAATCCACAGCGCCGCGGTCGCGTTGAGCAGCGCCGACTGGTTCGAGGCGACATGCGGCATCACCAGGATATTGACCCCTGCCGAACCGACGACGTGGAACAGGGCCATCAGGGACATGTGGCGCCACTCGACCGGCTGGCGCGGGATCGCGATTCCGCGCAGCGAGGCGATGGCCACCAGCAGCAGCCCCGCGACGGCGAAGCGCACGCCGCCCGCCAGGAACGGCGGCAGCGTCTGCACCATGTACTTGGTCGCCGCGAAGCTCGAGCCCCAGACGAGGTAGATCGCCGCGAACGCGGCGACGAGCAGTGGCGACGAACTGGAGCGGGACATGTCTTGCGGCCGGGCCGGAGCGGAGCCCGCAGCATGCCACGCCGCGCCCGCGCGTGGCGTCAGTCGGTCGCGATGGTCGCGCTGCGGTACAGCCACCAGGCGATCAGTGCCAGGCCCCCGAGCCCGAGCCACTGCCCGAACTGCAGCGACGCCGGCAATGCCAGCACGTCGATGTTGCCGGTGACGACGATCGGGATCGCGATCAGTACGCCGATGATCGCCTCGCCGGCGATCAGGCCGGAGGCGAACAGCAGTCCCGAGCGGCGTGCCGTCTCCAGGTCGCCGCCGCCGCGCCGCGCATGCCTGCCATCGGCGAGCTCGGCAAGCAGGCCGCCGAGGAAGATCGGGCTGGTGTACTCCAGCGGCAGGTAGATGCCCACCGCCACCGCCAGTACCGGCGTGCGCCAGCGGGTGCCGCGGCGCGCGAGCGCGAGGTCGAGCACGATCACCGCGATGCCGACCAGGGCGCCGAGGACGATCATGTCCCAGGGCAGGCCGCCGCCGAAGATGCCCTTGGCGACCGCCGCCATCAGCGTCGCCTGCGGCGCGGTCAGCGCGCGCACGCCCGCGTGGGCCGGCGTGCCGATGCCGTACGCCTCCAGCAGCAGGTTCAGCACCGGCGCCATGATTGCCGCGCCCGATACCGCGCCGATCGCCAGCATCACCTGCTGGCGCCATGGCGTCGCCCCGATCAGGCGCCCGGCCTTGAGGTCCTGCAGGTTGTCGCCGGCGACCGCCGCGGCGCTGCAGGTGACGGCACCGATCAGGATCGCGGCGACCGGACCCACCGTGCTGCCTGCGCCGAGGAACCCCAGCAGCACCAGCGAGGCGAACAGGATCGTGGAGATCGTGATGCCCGAGACGGGGTTGTTGGAGGACCCGACCAGGCCCGCCATGTAGCCGCTGACGGAGGAGAACACGAAGCCCGCGACCAGCATGATGACGGCCATCGCGGCGGCGATGCCGAAGCTGCCGACCACCGCGTAGTACAGCGCGAACAGCGGCAGCACGAACAGCACGATGCCGGCCAGGATCGCCGCCATCGGCAGGTCGCGCTCGGTGTCGACGAGCGGGCCGCGCGCGGCGCCGATGGACAGGCCGCTCTTGACGCCAGACAGCAGCGACGTGCGCAGTGTCCACAGCGCCCACAGGCCGCCGACCAGCATGGCGCCGACGCCGATGTAGCGCACCTTGGTCGTCCAGATCAGGCCGGCCGCGGCCTCCGCGTCCACACCGGCGAGCCGCACCATCAGCGCCGGGTCATGGTCGAACAGGAAGGTGTTGTAGAGCGGGATGAACAGCCACCACGCCAGCAGCCCGCCCCCGACCATGACCACGCCGATGTTCAGGCCGACGATGTAGCCGACCCCGAGGAGTGCGGGCGACAGGTTGACCCCCGCGTAGGCGATCGTGCGCTGGCCGACGTAGCGGGCGAGCGCGAACGACTCGGGAACGAAGCGCAGGCCGGACATCACCAGCTTGAACAGCGCGCCGGCGAGCGCGGCGAGCCCGAGCAGCCGCGCGCCGCCCGTCCCCTCGCTGCCGGCGCGCAGGAGTTCCGCGGTCGCGACCCCCTCGGGGAACTGCAGGTCCTGGTCGATGATCAGCGTCCGGCGCAGCGGCACGGAGAACAGCACGCCGAGCAGCCCGCCGAGGCCGATGATCGCGAACACCCACCAGTAGTCGAACCGGCTCCAGTGGCCGAGGATGATCAGCGCCGGGAGCGTGAACACGGTGCCCGCCGCGATCGACGATCCGGCCGAGGCGCCGGTGGCGACGATGTTGTTCTCGAGGATGCTGCTGCGTCCGAGCAGGCGCAGCACCCCCATCGAGACCACCGCCGCCGGGATCGCGGTGGCGACCGTGAGACCGGCAAACAGCCCGAGGTAGGCGTTGGCCGCGGCAAGTACGACCGTCAGCAGGATCGACAGCAGGACGGCACGGAGCGTCAGCTGCGGCACTTCGTTCATGGGCGTCTCCAGGGCCGGCGCGGTGCTAGCGGACGCTGCCCATCCAGCGCCTGAACACTGGCGCCAGCAGCAGCATGACGGCCCCGGCACCGACGCCCACGAGCGTCATGCGCAGGAACTGGCTCGGCATCGAGGCGACGTTCGTGCCGATGGCGCCGCCGATGCGCCCGGCCGCCAGGTTGCCCACGGCCGCGCCGAGGAACCACGTGCCCATCATCTGGCTCGCGAAGCGCGGCGGCGCGAGCTTGGTGACGTTCGACAGTCCGATCGGGCTCAGGCACAGCTCGCCGCAGGTGTGCACCAGGTACGTCAGCAGCAGCCACTGCGGGCCGACCTTGCCGCCGCTGGCGATGATCATCTGCGCGGCGACGATCAGTACGGCGAAGCCCACCCCGAGCAGCGCGAGGCCGATGCCGAACTTCACGGGCGCGGACGGATCGAGGTTGCGCCGGCCCAGCGCGATCCAGACCCAGGCGAAGAACGGCGACAGCAGGATGATGAATACCGAGTTCACGGACTGGTACCACGACGCCGGATGCTCGTGTGACTCGAAGAAGCCGCCCAGCAGCGAGCGGTCGGTCAGGTCGCGCGCGAACAGGTTGAAGGTCGTGGCCGCCTGCTCGAAGCCGGCCCAGAAGACGGAGGCGCACAGGAAGAAGACGATGATGACGCCGACCCGCTTCTTCTCCGCCGCGTCGAGCCGGCCGAACGCCAGGACGCCGCCGAAGAACATCAGGGCGAGCAGCGCCATGAAGTTGCCGAGCCAGTCAGCGAGCTCGCCGGCACTGGCGTGCACGACGCCGGAGCCGATCAGGCCGACCAGCGCGGCCAGCACCCCGATCCCGGCCAGCAGCAGCCGCACGCTGCGCCGGCGCGCCTCCGGCGGCAGGTTGCGGGGCGGCAGGCCGGCCTCGCCGAGGTGGCGGCTGGTCAGCCGGTACTGGAGCAGCCCGACCAGCATCGCGGCGCCCGCGGTGGCGAACCCCCAGCGGTAGCTCAGTGTCTCGCCGATCGTGCCGGTCAGTAACGGCGCGAGCAGCGCGCCGCCGTTGATGCCCATGTAGAAGATCGAGAAGCCCGCGTCGCGCCGCTCGCCGGGCTGGCCGCGGTACAGGTCGCCGACGATCGCGCTGACGTTGGGCTTGAGCAGGCCGGTGCCGAGCGCGATGCACAGCAGCCCGCCGTAGAAGACGGCGTTGACAGGCACCGCCAGCATGAAGTTTCCCAGCGAGATCAGCACGCCGCCGTACCAGATGCTCCGCCGCTGGCCGAGCAGCCGGTCCGCGAGCCAGCCGCCCGGCAGCGCGAACAGGTAGACGGAGGCGGCGTACAGGCCGTAGATCGCGCCGGAGGTCTCGTCGTCGAAGCCGAGTCCGCCGTGGGCGACGGTCGCGGTCAGGAACAGCATCAGCAGAGCGCGCATGCCGTAGTAGCTGAAGCGCTCGAAGAACTCGGTGAAGAAGAGCGTCGCCAGTCCGCGCGGATGGCCGAAGAAGGTGGTCCCTGGGGCCGGAGTCGGAGTCATTCTGCTGCGACCTTGGCCCGTCGAGGGCTCGTATTGGAGTTGCCGGAGTGTGACGCATGCCGCGCCGCACTGGCAACGCCGCCGGCGCGCCGGTACGGTCAGCCGCCGCCGTCCGCCTCCGACTCGGCGGCGGCGGCGGCGGCGGCCGCCGCCCGCTCCTGCAGCTTGCGCTTGGCAAGGATGCGGGCCATGACGATGCCGATCTCGTAGAGCGCGTACATCGGCAACGCCATCATCGTCTGCGAGATCACGTCCGGCGGGGTGATCACCGCGGCCTGGACGAACACCGCGATGAGCACGTAGCCGCGGTTCTTGCGCAGGGTCTCGAGCCTGACCAGGCCGGTCCATACCAGCAGCACGATCGCGACCGGGATCTCGAACGCGAGCCCGAACGCGACGAACAGCACCAGGACGAAATCCAGGTACTGGGTCATGTCCGCCATCATCTGCACGCCCGGCGGCGTGGTCGCGGTGAAGAACGCGAACATCAGCGGGAACACGACGAAGTAGGCGAACGCCACGCCGGCGTAGAACAGCACGATGCTCGAGATCAGCAGCGGCAGCGCGAAGCGCTTCTCGTGCCGGTACAGGCCGGGCGCCACGAACGCCCACAGCTGGTACAGCACATATGGCATCGCCATGATCAGGGCGACGTAGAAGGCGAGCTTGAAGGGGGTCAGCAGCGGCGCCGTCACGCTGGTCGAGATCAGCGACGCGCCTTTCGGCAGCACCTTCAGGAGCGGCCGGGCGATGAACGAGAACAGCTCGTTCGCGTAGACCATGCAGGGCAGGGCGACCAGGATCACCGCGAACAAGGCGCGCATCAGCCGCGTCCTGAGCTCGAGCAGGTGCGAGATCAGCGTGGCTTCGGCGAGGGGCTCCTGCTCGGGTTCAGGGTTTGCCATCGGCCTTGGGAGCGCTCGCGTCGGTCACCGGCGAGGGCGCGTGCGGAGGAGGGGCGTCGCCCGGGCCGCCAGCCGCCGGCAGGGGTGCTTCCGGTGCCCCCGCGGCCGGCGAGCCGGGCTCGGGTGGCGGAGCGGCCGCGGCCGGCCGGGCACGCTGCTCGCGGGTGATCTCGTCGAGCCGCACTTCCTGCTCCAACTGGCTGCTGAGCTGCCGCGCCATCGCGCGCGCCCGGCCCACCCAGCGGCCGATGTCGGCGGCGAGCTTGGGCAGCTTGTCGGGCCCAAGCACGACGAGCGCGATCACCATGATCAGCAGGATTTCGCTGAAGCCCACGTCGAACATGAGTTACGCAGCCCGGGTCGTGCGGAACGGACGCCGGTTCAGGCCTTGGTGTTCTGCTCGGGCTTCGTGCCCTGCTTGTCGGCCGGATGGAAGTCCGCATCCTGCGCGCCCAGCTGCTTGAGCGGCTTCTGCTCGGCTTCGCTCTCGCCCGAGTCCATGGCTTTCTTGAAGTCGCGCACGGCGGCGCCGAGGTCGGAACCGATCGTCCGCAGCTTCTTGCCGCCGAAGATCAGCAGCGCAATGACGAGGATGACCAGCAGTTCGCGGAAACCGATACCCATTTGGACTCTCCAGGGCCACCCGTGCGGGGCTGAGGATGATACCGCAAAGGCGCCCGCCCCTGATCGGTACGGATCCCCGGCTCAGGTCGTCGCCCCGCCGCGGGGGGGGACTTCGAGCCAGAACGTCACCGGGCCGTCGTTGACCAGGGACACCTGCATGTTCGTCCCGAACCGTCCGGTGGCCACCCTGTCCACCTGCCGCCGGGCGCAGGCGACCAGATGCTCGTACAGGCGCTGGCCCTCGGCGGGCGGCGCGGCGGTGCTGAACCCCGGACGGCTGCCGTTGCGCGTCTCGGCCGCGAGCGTGAACTGCGAAACGACCAGCAGGCCGCCCCCGGTATCCAGCAGGCTGCGGTTCATGCGCCCGTCCGCGTCGTCGAACACCCGATAGCCCAACAACCGCTGCAGCAGCCGGTCCGCCTCGGCCTCGCCGTCACCCCTCTGCACCCCGAGCAGCACGAGCAACCCGGCCCCGATCTCGCCGACCAGTTCGCCTTCCACGCGCACCGCGGCGCTGCTGACCCGCTGCAGCAGGCCGATCACGGCAGCCGTCCGGGTCGGCAGCCGTCAAAGTCGCCAGATCTAGCGAGCATATAACAGTTTCTCCCATCTTCTAGGGATTCATGGCCATTAATTTGCATTTCAATCCCACAAATGTCATAAAAATTGGATTTATAAGGATTTTATTTCCACTTATTTTCTTATTTATAAATAGTGTAATTCTGATTGCAATTTAAGACTATCTAATTGGCTTTAGTGGGAATTATGACATTAGAAAACCCGTTCTTTTGGCCTCGAGTCCCCCATAAACACCGATATTCCCCACCGAATCGTTGAGGCTAGCGGACTGCTCGCGCCGCGCCCGGCGACGAAGCGAGCGTCACGCGCGTCGAACCGAGGCCGTACCGCCGGCATTCTCGACTACCCTCGCCCCATGACCATCGACTCGAGCCCGCCCCCCGCCGCGAGCAGCGCGCTGCGCCGCCTGCTGCGCAACCGCGAGGCATCGTTCTGGGCGCTGCAGGTGCTCGGCTGGAGCGCGTACTTCATCGCGCAGTATGTCGCGGCGCTGTTCTACCCCGAAACCCTCGGGCCCGAGAAGCTGACCGGCTACGTGGACGTGCTGGTGATCGCGGCCCTGACCGGCCTCTTCCTGTCCTCGCTGCTGCGCTACGCCTACCGGCGCATCCGCGACCGGCCGCTCGGCCAGGTCGCCCTGATCGCGTTCGTGCTGATCGAGGTCGCGGCGCTCGTCTGGCGCGTGTTCATCAACGGCGCCTACATCGCCTTCATGGGCGAGCACGACCTGTTCGCCGGCGCTGCCCATATCTTCGCTGGCGCGCTGATCTCGACGTACCTGCTGATGTCATGGAGCGCGCTGTACTTCGGTCTGTACTTCTACGACTCCGTGCGGCGCGAGCGGGAGGCGACGCTGCGCGCCGTCGCGCTCGCCCAGGAGGCGCAGGTGAAGATGCTGCGCTACCAGCTGAATCCGCACTTCCTCTTCAACACCCTGAACGCGATCTCGACACTGATCCTCGACCGCGACAACGCCACGGCCAACCATGCCGTCACGCGCCTGTCGGCATTCCTGCGGCATACGCTGGACCAGGACCCGATGAAGAAGGTGACGCTCGGCCAGGAACTGGAGGCGCTGGACCTCTACCTGAGCATCGAGAAGCTGCGCTTCGGTCCCCGCCTGCGCCTGGAGCGCGACGTCGATGCGGCGGCGCTCGGCGCTCTGGTGCCTTCCCTGCTGCTCCAGCCGCTGGTGGAGAACGCGCTCAAGTACGCCATCGCGCCCTCCGAGACGGGTGGCACGCTGCACGTCGGTGCGCGCCTGATCGGCGGCCGGCTGGTGCTGCACGTCGCCGACGACGGCCCGGGGCTCGCCGACGAGGCGCAGTTCACCGCCGCCCGCGGCGTCGGGCTGCGCAACACGCGCGAACGGCTCGCGGCGCTCTACGGCGAGCGGGCGCGGTTCGCCGGCTACAACACGTCGCCTGGCCTGCGCACGGAGATCGAGATCCCGGCCGAGGTCGCCTCGTGAGCCGCATCCGCACGCTGCTCGTGGACGACGAGCGCCTCGCACGCCGCGGCCTGGAACTGCGCCTCGCCGCGGCGCAGGACTTCGAGATCGTCGGCGAGTGCGAGAACGGCCGCGAGGCGATCGAGAAGGTCCGCACCCTCGCGCCCGACGTGATGTTCCTCGACATCCAGATGCCTGGCCTGTCCGGCTTCGATGTGCTGGCGGCGCTGCCGCAGGACACGCTGCCGGTCGTCGTCTTCGTGACCGCGTTCGACCGCTACGCCCTCGATGCGTTCGAGGCCCGCGCCCTCGACTACCTGCTCAAGCCCGTCGACGACCAGCGCCTGGCCGTGGCCCTCGAGCGCATCCGCCGCCAGATCGACACCCGCGACTCGCTGTCGCGGCACGAGAAGATCCTTGCGCTGCTGGCGGACGTGCACGGCAGCGGCGAGCTGGACGCTGAGGCGATGCTGGCGAGGATCGCCGCTCCCGCGGCCCGTTACCCGGAAATCCTCGCAATCCGCACCGGCCGGGATGTCGTGCGCGTCCGCGCCGCCGAGATCGACTGGATCGACGCCGCCGGCGACTACATGTGCATCCACGCCGCCGGCCAGACACATGTGCTGCGCGCGACGATGAAGCAGCTGCAGAGCGCGCTGGACCCCGCCTTGTTCCAGCGCGTGCATCGCTCGGCGATCGTCAACCTCGCACGGGTCAGGAAGCTGCGTCCCCACGCCAACGGCGAGTACTTCCTGACGCTAGAGGGCGGGCAGGAGTTGAAGCTGTCGCGTACGCACCGCGACACGGTCGAACTGCTGCTCGACGGGGCGCTGCGGACCGGTGCCTGAGGGCCCGGCCCGGTCCTGCTAAAATGTGCCCTGCGCCTCGATCCGGCGCGGTTCTGACGCGGGTGACCCCCATGGCCGTGATACGCGAAGACGATCTCATCCAGAGCGTGGCGGACGCCCTGCAGTACATCTCGTACTACCACTCGCCGGACTTCATCGCCGCGATGGGCAGCGCCTACCAGGTCGAGACCAGCCCCGCGGCCCGCGACGCGATCGCCCAGATCCTGACCAACTCCCGCATGTGCGCGGAGGGCCACCGCCCGATCTGCCAGGACACCGGGATCGTCGTCGTGTTCGTGAAGGTCGGCATGCAGGTGCGCTGGGACGCGAAGCGGACCCTCGACGAGATGATCAACGAGGGCGTGCGCCGCGCCTACCTGCTGCCGGAGAACAAGCTGCGTGCATCGATCGTCGCCGATCCCGCCGGCAAGCGCCCCAACACCCGCGACAACACGCCTGCCGTCGTGCACGTCGAGATGGTCGCGGGCGAGGGCGTGGACATCACGGTGGCCGCGAAGGGTGGCGGCAGCGAGAACAAGTCGATGTTCGAGATGCTCAACCCGTCGGATTCGGTCGCCGACTGGGTGCTGGCACAGGTGCCGCACATGGGGGCCGGCTGGTGCCCCCCGGGCATGCTGGGCATCGGCATCGGCGGCAGCGCAGAGAAGGCGCTGCTGCTGGCGAAGGAATCGCTGATGGAGCCCATCGACATGCCGCAGCTCCGGGCGCGCGGACCGCAGAACCGTCTCGAGGAACTGCGCATCGAGATCTACGACCGCGTGAACGCCCTGTGCATCGGTGCACAGGGCCTCGGTGGGCTCACCACCGTGCTCGACGTGAAGATCCGCGACTACCCGACGCACGCCGCGTCGCTGCCGGTGGCCGTGATTCCGAACTGTGCCGCGACGCGCCACCTCCACTTCCACCTCGACGGCAGCGGCCCGGCGCGCCTCGCGCCACCGAATCTTGCCGACTGGCCGCGCGTCGACTGGTCGCCGGACGGCGGGACGCGCCGCGTCGACCTCGACCGGCTGACGCGTGCCGAGGTCGCCGCCTGGAAGCCGGGCGAGCGCCTGCTGCTCAACGGCAAGTTCCTGACGGGCCGCGACGCGGCGCACAAGCGCATCTGCGCGCTGCTGGACGCGGGCGAGCCGCTGCCGGCGGGCCTGTCCTTCAAGGACCGGGTCATCTACTACGTCGGCCCGGTCGACCCGGTCCGCGACGAGGTGGTCGGGCCCGCCGGCCCCACGACCGCCAACCGCATGGACCGGTTCACCGAGACGATGCTGGAAAAGGCCGGGCTGCTGGCGATGGTCGGCAAGGCTGACCGCGGACCGGAGGCGATCGAGGCGATCCGCCGCCACCGGAGCGCCTACCTGATCGCCGTCGGGGGCGCGGCCTACCTGGTCTCCAAGGCGATCCGCTCCAGCCGCATCGTCGCCTTCCCGGACCTCGGCATGGAGGCGGTGTACGAGTTCGAGGTGCGCGACATGCCGGTCACGGTCGCGGTCGACTCGCACGGCGAGTCGGTGCACGAGACCGGGCCGAGGCGGCTGATGGCGAGCCTCGGCGGCATCCCCGTCCGCGTCGAGTGACGCCGGCGCGGCCGGCCCGCCGCGGAGCGGCTGGTCAGTGCCGCCAGAACGCCGGCGTGAACAACACGGCGACCGTGAACACCTCGAGCCGGCCGATCAGCATCGAGCAGATGGAGATCCACTTCGCCGCGTCCGGCAGGTGCTGGTAGGTGCTGGCCACGCGGCCGAGTCCCGGACCGGCGTTGTTGATGCAGGCCGCGACCGCGGACCAGGCGCTGACCTGGTCGACGCCCGTCGCCATCATCAGCAGCATCATGAGGCCGAACAGCACCAGGTACATCGCGAAGAAGCCGGTGACCGCGGCGAGCACGCGGCCCGCCACCGGCTTGTCGGCAAACTTGACCGGCAGCGTCGCGCTCGGGTGGACGAGCCTGAGCATCTCGCGCTGCGCCTGCTTGAGCACGAGTTGCCAGCGGATCACCTTCATGCCGCCGGCGGTCGAGCCGGCGCAGCCGCCGACGAAGGTGGTCAGCATCAGCAGCGCGGGCAGCATGCCCGGCCAGTTCGCGAACGGCGTCGCGACGAAACCCGTGGTGGACTGCATCGACACGACCGCCACAGCGCCATAGCGGAATGCATCGCCGGGGGAGGTGTAGGTGCCGGTCGCGAGCAGGTAGCCCGAGACCAGCGCGATCAGGCCGAGCGTGAGGTAGAGGTAGGCGCGGAACTGCGGGTCGCCGAAGTACGACCACGCATCCTTCGTGCGCCAGGCGACGAAGTGCAGCGCGAAGTTGACCCCGCCGAAGAACATGAACACGACGGCGACCGTGTCGATCGCGTACGAGTTGAAGTGCGCCAGCCCCTCGTCGTACGGCGAGAAGCCGCCGGTGGACACCGTCGAGAACGCGTGCGAGAGCGCGTCGAACATGTCCATTCCGGCGAGGGCGTAGGACGCGGTGCAGGCGACGGTCATCAGCACGTACACGCCGGACAGCGCGCGCGCCGTCTGCGCGATGCGCGGCGTGAGCTTCTCGTCCTTGACCGGGTCCGGCGTCTCGCCCTTGTACAGCTGCATGCCGCCGATGCCGAGTACCGGGAACAGCGCGACGGCCAGCACGATCACGCCGATGCCGCCCAGCCACTGCTCCTGCTGGCGGTACCAGAGCAGCGAGCGAGGCAGCGCGTTCAGGCCGGTGATCACGCTCGCGCTCGTGGTGGTGATGCCGGCGACCGACTCGAACACGGCGTCGGTGAACCCGAGCCGCGGCATCTCGCCCAGCAGCAGCGGCAGGGCGCCCGCGAGGCTCAGCACCACCCAGAACAGGGCGACGATGACGAATCCATCGCGCAGCCGCAGGTCGCGCTCCACGTGCCGCACCGGCAGCCAGAGGGCGAGCCCGGCGATCGCCAGGATCCCGAAGGACTGCAGGAAAGGCAGCCACAGTGCGTCGCCGTAGTACACCGACACCGCGACGGGGGGCAGCATCGTCAGGCTGAACATCGTGACGACGAGCCCGAGAATCCGCTGGACCAGCGTGAGATGCATGCCGGTACCGCTAGAGGTAGGAGACGCCGGCCTGGAACAGCTTCTCGACCGCCTCGACGTGGCGGCGGTCGGTCAGGAACAGGATCACGTGGTCGCCTTCGGCGATCTCGGTGTCGTGGTGCGCCATCAGCACCTCGTCGCCGCGCACGATCGCGCCGATGGTCGTGCCCTCGGGAAGCTTGATCGCCTCGACGGTCCGGCCGACCACGCGCGAGGTCTCGCTGTCGCCGTGGGCGATCGCCTCGATCGCCTCGGCCGCGCCGCGGCGCAGCGAATGCACCTTGGCGACGTCGCCCCGGCGCACGTACGCCAGCAGCGAGCCGATCGTGATCGTCTGTGGCGAGATGGCGATGTCGATGCGGTCACCCTCCATCAGCTCGGCGTACGACGGCCGGTTGATCAGCGCCATGACCTTGCGGCAGCCGAGTCGCTTGGCGAGCATGGCGGAGAGGATGTTGGCCTCCTCGGCATTGGTGACGGCGACGAACGCATCGGCGCTGTCGACGTTCTCCTCCAGCAGCAGTTCCTCGTCCGCCGCGTCGCCCTGCAGCACGATCGTGTTGCGCAGCATCTCGGAGGCGTAGCGGGCGCGCTTCGGGTCGCGCTCGATGAGCTTGACCTGGTTGCGGCCCTCGAGCGCCTGCGCCAGGCGGATGCCGATGTTGCCGCCGCCGGCGATGATCAGGCGCTTCATCGGCGCCTCGAGCTTGCGCAGCTCGCTCATGACGGTGCGGATATCCTCGCGCGCGGCGAGGAAGAACACCTCGTCGCCGGGCTCGACGACGGTGCCGCCCTCCGGCTTGATGCTGCGACCCTTGCGGTAGATCGCCGCCACCCGCGTCTCGACCCTGGGGATGTGCTGGCGCAGCGCCGCCAGCGGCTGCCCGACCAGCAGGCCGCCCTCGATCGCCCGCACGCTGACCAGCCGCACGTGGCCGTCGGCGAAGTCGACGACCTGCAGCGCGCCGGGGTTCTGGATCAGCTGCTCGACGTAGTCGGTGACCAGCTGCTCGGGGCTGATCCAGGTGTCGACCGCGAAGCCGACGTTCTCCGAGAACAGGTCCGGGCGGGCGGTATAGGCCGAGCCGCGGATCCGGGCGATCTTGGTAGGAGTCTTGAACAGGGTCCAGGCCACGTGGCACGCGACCATGTTGACCTCGTCGCTGTTGGTCAGCGCGACCAGCAGGTTGGCGTCGGCGCAGCCGGCCGCCTCGAGCACCGCAGGGCTCGCGGCGTTGCCGCTGACGGTGCGGACGTCCAGCCGGTCCTGCAGCTCGCGCAGCACGGCGTCGTCCGAGTCGACGACGGTGACCTCGTTGGCCTCTTCGCGGGACAGGTGGTAGGCGGCGGTGCGGCCCACCTGCCCGGCGCCAAGGATGATGATTTTCACGTGACCACGCGCGACTAGTCCGGAGCAGACAGTCTAGCAGGACGCCACCGTCCGGGCCTCGGCTGCCCGGACGGGGCGCTCAGATCGACTCGAGGTTGGCGTACTGCAGCATCAGTACCTTGCGTCCGGTCCGCTCGAAGTTGACCTCCACCTGCGCGCCCTGGCCGTGGCCGTCGACCCGCAGCACCACGCCCTCGCCGAAGCGCGCGTGACGCACGCGCTGGCCAAGCTTCATGCCGCTGCCGCCGCTCGGCGGCTCCACGTACCGGCCCGGGTCCTGCGCGCCCTGGTACGCGCCGGCGCCGCCACGGCTGCCGCCGCCGGACGAGGCGCCCCCCGACCGGCTGCCGTACCCGCTCGCGTAGCCGGAGCCTGACGAGGAGGAGCTGCCATAGAGCGGCCGCGACACCTGCACCCGGGGGCGCACCTCCTCGATCAGTTCGGCCGGGATCTCGGCGATGAACCGCGACGGCGTGCCGTACTGGTCCACGCCGTGCAGGCGGCGCTGCTCGGCATACGTCAGGTACAGCCGGCGCATGGCGCGCGTGATGCCGACGTAGGCGAGCCTGCGCTCCTCCTCCAGGCCGCCGATGTCGTTGATAGAGCGCTGGTGCGGGAACAGCCCGTCCTCGAGCCCGACCAGGCAGACGATCGGGAACTCCAGGCCCTTGGCCGAGTGCAGCGTCATCATCTGCACGCTGTCCTCCCATTCGCTGGCCTGACCCTCGCCGCTCTCGAGCACCGCGTGGGCGAGGAACTCGTCCAGTTCGCCGAGTTCGGAGCCCTCCTCGCGCGTGAAGCCGCGCGCGGCGGAGACCAGCTCCTCGAGGTTCTCCACGCGCGCCTCGCCGCGCTCGCCCTTCTCCTTGCGGAAGTGCTCGAGCAGCCCGGAGCCTGCGATCACGCGATCGACCTGCTCGTGCAGCGGCAGGCCGGCGGTCTCCCGCGCGAGCCTCTCGATCAGCGCCAGGAAGGCGTGCAGGGACGCCGCGCCCTTCGGGCCGAGCGTGCCGGCGCTGATCGCCGTGGCCGACGCCTCCCACAGCGACAGCGCCTGCGCCTTGGCGGTGTCCCGCACGGTATCGAGGCTCTTGGCGCCGATGCCGCGCGTCGGCAGGTTGACCACGCGCTCGAACGAGCCGTCGTCGCGGCGGTTGGACACCAGCCGCAGGTAGGCGAGCGCGTCCTTGATCTCGGCGCGCTCGAAGAAGCGCAGCCCGCCGTAGACCCGGTACGGGATGCGTGCCGCGATGAACGCCTCTTCGATCACGCGCGACTGCGCGTTCGAGCGATACAGCACCGCGCAGTCCTGCCGCCGCGCGCCGAGCCGCGTCGACTCGAGGATGCGCTCGACCACGAAGTTGGCCTCGTCGCGCTCGTTGAACGCGGCGTAGGTGCGGATGGGTTCCCCCTTCACGCCGTCGGTCCACAGGGTCTTGCCCATGCGGCCGCTGTTGTTGGCAATCAGCGCGTTGGCGGCGTTGAGGATCGTGCCGGTGGAGCGGTAGTTCTGCTCGAGGCGGAACACCGTCGTGCCGGGAAAGTCACGCTGGTAGCGCTGGATGTTCTCGACGCGCGCGCCGCGCCAGCCGTAGATCGACTGGTCGTCGTCGCCGACCACGAATGGCAGGCTCTCGCGTCCGGCCAGCAGCCGTACCCACTGGTACTGGATCGAGTTCGTGTCCTGGAACTCGTCCACCAGCACATGGCGGAAGCGCCGCTGGTAATGGGCCAGCAGGTCCGCGTGGTCGCGCCAGAGCTCGAACGAGCGCAGCAGCAGTTCCGCGAAGTCGATGACCCCGGCGCGCTGGCAGGCGTCCTCGTAGGCTGCGTAGACGCGGATCATCGTGCGCCGGGTCGGGTCGCCGTCGTCGGACAGTGCCTTCGGTCGCCGGCCCTCGTCCTTCTGGCCGTTGATGAAGTACTGCAGGTCCTTCGGCACCCAGCGCGTGTCGTCCAGCTCCAGCGCCTTGACGACCTTCTTGACGACGCGCAGCTGGTCGTCGGAGTCGAGGATCTGGAACGTCTGCGGCAGGCCGGCCTCGCGCCAGTGCAGCCGCAGCAGCCGGTGCGCCAGGCCGTGGAACGTGCCGACCCAGAGCGCGCCGCCGGGCAGGCCGAGCAGGTTCTCGATGCGGCCGCGCATCTCGGCGGCGGCCTGGTTGGTGAAGGTGACGGCCAGGATCGAGTGGGGCGAGACGCCTTCCTGCGAGATCAGCCACGCGATCCGGCTGACGAGCACACGGGTCTTGCCGCTGCCTGCGCCGGCAAGCACGAGGATCGGGCCGGGAGTTGCGGAGACAGCCGCACGCTGCGCCTCGTTGAGGTGCTTGAGTAGTTCTTCGGGTTGCACGGCGCGATTCTATCGACTCGCGAGCGACTCGTCTGCGAAGCGTACGAAGGCGACGAACAGCGATATCACGACCGGTCCGAGGAACATGCCGACCATGCCGAACGCGGCGAGTCCGCCGAGCACGCCGACGAACACGGCGAGCGTCGGTACCTCGCTGCGGCCGGAGATCAGCAGCGGCCGGAGCAGGTTGTCGGCCAGGCCCACGATCAGCGCGCCCCACACCAGCAGGAACGTCCCCGCGCCACCGTGTCCGGTGGCGTAGAGCCAGGCCGCGCCCGGGCCCCAGATGAACGCGGTGCCGCCTACCGGCAGCACCGACACGACCGCGGCCAGCACGCCGAACACGATCGGCGACGGCAGCCCGACGAGGCGGAAGCCGATCGCGACCGTGATTCCCTGCAGCACGGAGGTCGCGAGCGTGCCGAACACGACCGCCCGGGTGACCTCGCCGACGTGGTGCACGAGCCGCTGCTTGCGGTGGCCCTCGACCGGGATCAGGCCGAGCACGGCCTCGAGCATGCTCCGTCCGTCGCGCAGGAAGAAGAACAGCAGGAACAGCGTCAGCGTGAAGCTGATGACGGTGCCAAAGGCGCCGAAGAACGCGCGACCGCCCAGGGTCGCCAGCGGCGTGAGCAGCTGCTGGGCGCCGGCGACCGCCCACTCGCGCAGCTGGCCCGCGGTGACCGGCAGGTGCTGCACGGTCCAGGCGATCGCCTGCTGGGCGCCGGGCAGCGCGATCAGGTCCTCGATGCTGCCGATCTGCAGCCGCTGCACGAGGTCCTGCAGCGCGTTCACCAGCAGCGCTGCCTGGGAGGCGAACGCGGCGCCGACCGCCATCAGCGGACCGACCAGCATCGCGAAGCAGGTGCCGGTGAGGATGCCCGCGGAGAGTCCGGCGCGGCCACGCAGGCGAGCCTGCAGGCGGTCCTGCAGCGGATGCATCAGGTAGGCGATCACGGTCGCCCAGGCGAGCGGGGCGAGGAACGGCCGGATCACGGCATAGAGGAGCACGGCGAGCAGCGCCGTCACACAGAGCCCGAACACACGACGGTAGAATGACAGCGCGGCGTCGTGTTCGTTGGCGGGGCCCATATGCGATTCTAGTCCCAGATCCGGATTCAAAGGCGATCGGAGTGTTGAAGCAGACCCTGCAGTCGGGCCGCACCGTTCTGGTGATCAGCTGCCGCAGTTCCTCGGTCAAGGCCGCCGTCGTCGACGGCGGCGGGGCGCATCGCCACGAGCTGATCGTGGACGGCCTCGGAGGCGCGCCGCAGCTGACGGTGGACGGTGCCGAGCGGCCGGTCGAGGCCGCCGGCGTCGGCCCGGCGGTACAGCTGGTCCTCGACGAGCTCGCGCGCCTCGGCGTGGCGGAGCAGGACCTCGCCGCCGTCGGCCACCACGTCGTGCACGGTGGTGATCGCTACAGCGTGCCGGTGCTGGCGGACGCGACCGTCGAGGCGGCGATCGCCGAGCTCGGCCGGCTGGTGCCGCTGCACAACCCCGCTGCCGTGGAAGGCCTGCGCGTGGCCCGGTCCCGCCTGGCGGGCGTACCGCAGGTGGCGGTCTTCGACACGACCTTCCACGCGACGCTGCCGCGCCGCGCGCGCGAGTACGCGCTGCCGCGCGCGCTCACCGACCGGCTCGGGCTGCGCCGCTACGGCTTCCACGGCCTCAGCCACGACGCGGCGACCACGGCCGCCGCGGCCTGGCTAGGCGTCGACCGCGCGAGCCTGCGCATCGTCAGTTGCCACCTCGGGGCCGGCGGCAGCGTGACCGCGGTCGAGTACGGTCGCAGCGTCGACACCAGCATGGGCATGACGCCGCTCGAGGGCCTGGTCATGGCGACCCGCGCGGGCGACCTCGACGCCGGCGTGCTGCTGGAGTTGCTGCGTGCCGGCCACACGCTCGACGACCTGGACCGGCTGCTGCACCACGACGCGGGCCTCGCCGGCCTGACCGGCACGGCCGACATGCGCGCCGTGGAGCGGCGCGCCCGCGCAGGCGACGCCGATTGCCGGCTCGCGCTGCAGGTCTACGCGCATCGCGTGCGCAAGTACATCGGCGCCGCGGCAGCCGCGATGGGCGGCGTCGACGCGATCGTGTTCACCGGCGGCGTGGGCGAGCACAGCGCGACGTTACGGCACCGGATCGTCGAACGGCTCGGCTTTCTCGGCGTGGAGATCGACGAGGACCGCAACCGCGACGCGCGGGTCGATGCGACGACGCGCGTGGCGCAGGTCTCGGTGGAGCACGGCCGCTGCCCGGTGCTGGTCGTCGCCGGCGACGTCGATGGCGCCATCGCCGCGGCGGCGCTGCGCGTGGTCGAGGGCGAGCACGCCGTCGCCAGCACGGCGGCGATCCCGATCGCGGTGTCGGCGCGCCACGTGCACCTGACGCGCGCCAGCGTCGAGCGACTGTTCGGGCCGGGCCGGCGGCTGACGGTCGCGCGCCCGATCTCCCAGCCGGGCCAGTTCGCCGCCGTGGAGACGGTGGCGCTGGTCGGCCCGGCCGGTCGGCTCGAGCATGTCCGGGTCGTCGGCCCGGAGCGCTCCGTGGACCAGGTGGAGATCTCGCGCACGGACGAGTTCGTGCTCGGCGTCGATGCGCCGGTGCGCGAGTCGGGCGACCTGGAGCGGACGCCCGGCCTGCGCATCGAGGGGCCCGCCGGATCGGTGGTGCTGGCGCAGGGCGTCATCTGCGCGCTGCGGCACATCCACATGCAGCCGGCCGACGCCCGCAGCTTCGGCGTGGTCGACGGCGACCGGGTCGATGTCCACGTGGGGCAGGGCGGGCGCGAACTGACCTTCGGCGACGTCAAGGTCCGGGTCCGGGAGGATTTCCGCCTCGAGATGCATGTCGACACCGACGAGGCCAACGCTGCCGGCATCGCCACCGGCGCGAACGGCGTCCTCGAGGGCGTGCACCCCAGCGCCCGGATCGTCGTGCGGCGCTGAGCCGGCAGCCCATGTCAACCTGATATAGCAATC
>Ga0316217_10002983_pt1 | contig 19821 bp, 11 predicted proteins | sample 1anoAmetaG_FD_203633 | JGI IMG/M metagenome (GOLD analysis project Ga0316217, IMG submission 203633) | Freshwater microbial communities from Trout Bog Lake, Wisconsin, USA - 1anoA | ecosystem: Environmental > Aquatic > Freshwater > Lake > Hypolimnion/Profundal zone | place: USA: Wisconsin...
TCATTTACGTATGGATTTACATTCGTCGTCAGGCCGTAGGGATCGGAATAGTATGGCGACCAACCCGTGACGGTAGCCGTGCTGCCCCAGAAGGCAGAATAATCGCCGAACGACCCGTTGATGTTGAACTGGTTTGCGACGGCTCCAGCCCCCTGCACGGCATTGGCCGCCTGGCTGAACCCCCCATTGATAACGAGATTCGTCACTGCTGGAATGGCCGCAAAAGGTGCCACCGGTATCGGGGCGACCACGAGATACAGTGTGGTGGGAGAGTTGCTCAAGGAAGCCGTCAGGCCGAACGCCAACGCCGAGTTAAGCCCCGAGGGAACCGTCCCGGACTTGGAGCCCCACGTCATCAGCGGATAGACGCCCACACCCACCGGACTTGATCCCACGATGCTCACCGTGGGTTTGGTCGTGAACGTGGCGGCGCCGGTGACCACCAGCGGAGCCACCGTGGTGCTGGGAGTCACGCCGAAGTTGAACTGCAACACCCCGGCGGCGGCGGCGGTGAACGCGGCGCTCGTCCACGATTTGGTGTTGTCCGTGACGGAAACGCCGTTGGTCGCCGTGCTGGCATTCAGGACCACAGTCGAATTGGCGCAACTGCCACCGACCACGCCTTGGAGGTTGCCCGCGTTGATGGTGGTGTTGCCAGTGTAGGTGTTCACGTTGGTGAGGGTCAGGGTGCCGCTGCCGAGTTTGGTCAAGCCGCCGTCGGACGTGGCCCCGAGACCGGAGTCATGCACCAAAGGAATCCGGACGGTTGCGTTTAGGTTGCCGGTGTCAATGGTGGCGCCGCCAGCCTTCACAGTTGCGTTGACAGACGCATTCGCGCTGTCCGGGCCGGTGGGAACGTCGATCAGATTGGTCGGGGCGCCGGCCTTCAGCGTGCCGCCGTTGAAATTGACGTTCAAAGAATGGCTGGCAGTGCCACCGGTCGTGCTCACATACAGGCGATTGGCCACCAGCGTCCCGCCAGTGTTCAAGTTCACCGTCAGGCTGCTAGTGCTGACGCTGCCGCTACTTTCATAAACATTGCCGGCCGTCACGGTGGCCGTGTTGGTGATGGTCAGTATGCTGGTGCCACCGTCTTGGTGGCGGATGTTGCCGGTGGTGGTGAGCGACCCACCCGAGAGGGTGAATGTCGGGCCAGTGTTCCATCCGACGACGAGGTCGCTCCCGAGGATCACAGTGCCGCCCGTTTGATTGAAGGTGCCGGTGTCGGGACTATAGGTGCCCAGACCGTAGGTGTTCACGGTGGTGCTGCCTCCGGAGACGGTCAATGTGCCGGCTTTGATCTCAATCCCCAAACCTGTGCTGCCCGCTTGGCCGCTGATGTTGTTGCCAGTGCCGGAAAACGCCAACGTGCCCGCACCCGACATGGTAACACCACCGGAGCTGACCAGAGCGGCGCTGACCGTTGCGGTGCCGCTGGCCAGGCTGGCGGCACAGGAACTGCCGGTCAGCGTGCCGTTTTGAATCGTCGCCGCGCCCGTGATGCTGACCGCACCCACGGTGGGGGTGGTTTCCCCGCCTAAATCCAAGGTGCCGCCGGACAGGGTCAGCGCGTCGGAGGTGCTGCCGAGCGTGCCGCTGCCGCTCAACGCCAGCATGCCGGCGTTGACGGTGGTGCCGCCGCTGTAAGTATTGTTGGCGCTGGAAAGGGTCAGCGTTCCGCTGCCTGCCTTGGTCAACCCGGATGTTCCGTCAATCTCCGCCGAAATGGTGGCGCTCTTGCCCGTGCCGAGATTGCTTACCGTGACCGTGGGCGTGCCGCCCGCCAGTGTCAGCGTGTTCGCGCCGGAGCTGCCACCGTCATCCACAATCCAGTTCGCCGTCGGCGAAACATTCGTGTTGCCAAAGATCAGATTGCCGATGGTGTAGCTCGTGTCCAGATGAACCGCCGTATCGCTGCTGATACCCACCTGGCTAAAATCCGCGGTAACGCCGGCGCCGCTGGCAACGGTGCTGGCAAACCAGTTGGCGGCCGTGCCCCAATTACCGCTGGTGGTCACCACCCAATGCGGATTGGCCACGAGGTTGCCGCTGGCGGTCGTCGCCACATTGACGGACGCGGCGCCCGCGCTCGACAGGACGACATTGAGCGAATTGTAGGCGCCCAAAGCCGCCGCGGCGGACAAGCGCGCATACAACGTGCCGCCACTGGTGGAGAAAGTGGCGGTGGGGCCAAAGCTGCTGCCATCACTGGAAACTTCCAAGCCGGTCGGCGCCGTGGCGGTAATGCCGGCGGTCAGACCGGAGCCAGAAATGGCCACGCTCGTCGAACTGGAAGCCGTGCCGACCACCGTGCTGATGGCGGCGGGAAAGTTGGCCGGGGCGGTGAGGGTGGGCACTCCAGAAATGGTCAGGATTAATTGGCCGGCCGTGACCACCACCGAAGCCCAAGCGGGCGAAGCCGTGCCATTGACCGTCAGTGTGCCCGGCGTGCCCGTCACCGTCGTTGTCCCATTGGTGGCTACCAGCGTGTAAGCGCCATTGGCCAAAGAGGTGGTGGTCGTCACGTTCACCGGCGCGCTGTTCATGGCCAAGGCGCCGGCTGCTCCAGCCAGCGTCAAGGGAGCGGTGGCGCCACCGCCATAGGCGGTGAAGGCCAGACCACCCGCCGACAGCGTCAGGTTCTTGCCGGAAGCCACCGTGATAGTGCCGGTGGTGTTCGCGCCGGTGGCGCTGGCTTTCAAAGTCTGGCCGGAACCCAAAGACAAAGGGGTGGTGGGCGCGGACACATCGAAAGTGGCGCCGCTGGCGACGGTGATGTTTGCCGAGTTGGCCAGCGTGCCGCCGCCGCTCAATGCCAGCGTGCCCGCGCTGATGATGGTATCGCCGCTACCGGTGTCTGCGCCGGACAGCGTCAGCTTGTTGGCACCTTGCTTGGTGATGCTGCCCGTGCCCAAGACCGTTGCCGCAATGGTGATATCGCTGGAGCCACTGATGGCGCTGGCGGAGGTCACTTTGACCTGCGAAGCGTATAAATAGCCCGAAACGGTGAAACCCGAACCGCTCGAAAGCGTTGCGGATGTCGGCGGCGTGGTGTAACCGCTGCCGCCAGCCGTCACATTGATCGCCACGACGGTGAAGTTGGCGGCGTTCCAAGTGAATGTGGCCCCGGTGCCTGTACTACTGGTAATACCAGTCGGAGCGCCGGTGAATCCGGTGCCAGCCTGAGCCAAAGTAACCGCCGTTATTACCCCACTGCTGACGCTGGCTACTTTTAGCACTGCACCAGAACCGCCACCACCAGTCACGGTCAGTAGATTACCCACTGCATAACCAGTCCCGCCGCTTGAAAGTGAGTAGGAAGCCGAGGTCAAACCCAAAGACGGAGTCGCCGCCAGACCCGATCCGCTACCACCGGAAAAACTCAGCGTGGACCCCGAACTGACGCCGGAACCACCCGCGGAAAAAGCGATGGCATTAATCGCGCCAGCGGTGCCGGTGGCGCTGATAGTGGCGGGGGAAGCGCTGTTGTTGGCGAGCGTGCCGCCCGCCAGAGTGATGGGATAACTGAGGGTCTGCGCGTTGATATCCAGCGTGCCCGTGCCGCTGACCTTGCTTTCCGGAGTCTGGTTCACATAAGTGATGCCGTTCGTCGCCCCGAGGGCAAAATTGTTGCCCACTTTGAGCGTTCCCGCCGAAGTGCTGGTGCCACCGTCGAACGTATTGGTACCACTCAAGGTCCACGTTCCGCTGCCGGTCATGCTCAAAGTCACCGAGCCGCCGCCACCAAGGCCAGTTCCCTTAGCCATCGCGCCGCTGATGGTGCCGTTATGCGCGCCCGACAATGTCAGCGTGACAGGAAATGTCCCAGCATATGCTGTCCCCAACAAGTTGACGTTGGTGAAGGCAAAATCTCCCGAAGTCGCATTCCAGGTGACGACGTTACCTGTGCCGGTCCAGAATTGTTTAACCGTGGTGTTGAACGTCTGGAGGTTCGGACTGTTGTTGGCAAACGTGACCGATGCCCCGGCGGCAAATTGCATCGTCCCACTCCCCGATGACGTAATGGTCATCGCCGCCGCTCCGGGGTTAAACACAAAGCTATTCGGGTTGCCGGTCACATTCACATCGGCATTGGCATGATATGGGGAAATCAGCGTGTCAAAAGTGATACTGCTGCCGTTGATGGTGGTTACGGACGGACTCCCCACCCAGTTGGCAGACGTGGAAAATTCGCCGTCCGCCCCGCCGCCGTCCCAAGTGTAGTTCGCGCTATAAGCGGACACGGCGCAAAACCAGGCTAACGCGCCCACGGCGCGCAGGGTGAGGGTGAGGGTGGAACGGAACATTGCGATGGTCTTCATACATTTCATTTGGTTCTTGGTTGCGGGGTTCAGGGGCGACGGATTGCCGATTCGGTTGATGAGGTTCTTTAGGTTTTGGTTTTGGTGTTTCACGTTATTTGTGCCACACTACCACGCAACTAACACGCCGCCTATACCCATAAACATGGGTATGTCCTGCTGCTGAACCTGTTCCGCCGCGGCTGGCCGAAGCCGCCGCCCGTCAGCCCCGGGGCATCAATTTGGCGACTGCCTCGCCGCGGGAGTGGACGTGCAGCTTCGTGTAGAGGTGTTTGACGTTCATCCGCACGGTTTCCAGGCTGACCTTGAGCTTGTCCGCGATCTGTTTGTAAGCGTCCCCGCGGGCCAGCAATTCGAGCACTTCGCGTTCCCGGGGCGTCAGCTTTTCACATTCCGAGGCCCGGTCGCCCATCCGGTTGAAGTATTGCACCACTTTCCGGGCGATGTTCGCGGTCATGGGCGAGCCGCCGGCCCGCACCTGACGGATGGACTCAATGATTTGGGGCGTGGGCGTGCGCTTGAGCAGATAGCCGCTCGCGCCGGCGAGCAGCGAATTGAAGATCTGCTCGCTTTCCTCGTAAACCGTGAGCATGAGAATTTGTGGCTCGGGACAGACGGCTTTCAGTCGGCGCAGACATTCAACGCCACTCATACCGGGCAGATTGATGTCCATGAGCACCACGTCCGGGGCCAGGCCCGGAATGCCCGCGAGCGCGTCTTCTGCCGTGCCGTAGGCACGGAGCACCTCGAAGCCGGCGGTTTGCCCGATTTCCTGCTCCAAGTTGGCGCGCAACCAGTCATCATCATCCACAATCACCACGCGCACCACTGCGGCCGGGGAACGGGACCGCCCTGCGGGGGAAGCCGTCACCGCCTGGGCTGTGATATTCATTATTTTATGATGCGGTTTCATGGCAGTTTTTGGCAATCCCCATAAACATGGGTAGCCTTCGTTTAGGCGGGAGCCAGCGGGACGTCAAGCTCAATGCGGGTGCCCTGGCCGGGCACGCTGGCCAGTTGAAAGCGGCCCCCGACGGATTCCATGCGTTGTCGCATGTTCGCCAGACCGTTGCGCCCGCCCAACTGCGCGTCCGGGTGGAACCCGGCGCCATCATCCTCCAAGACCAGGGTGAGCCGGCTTTCCTGCACCGCCAGCCGCAGGCGGAGCCGGGTGGGGCGGCCATGCTTGACGGCATTGTTCAGGACCTCCTGCGTGACCATGAATAGATTGTGGCGGACCTCGGCCGAAACGGGGATGGCCGAAAATTCAAACGGCACGTCCAATTCGCAATCCACACCGCAATGTCCCAGGAATTCCTCCGTGTAATGGACCAGATAATTGACCAGGTTGTCCAGCGAGTCGTTCCGGGGGTTCACCGCCCAGACGATTTCATCCATGGTATGCACGATCTGGCGCGTCGTATCCGACACAACTTGGAGCAACGGCTTGTGCGGATCGGCGACGGCGGACTGGCGGTCCAGGAATTCGGTCAGTTTGCCGATCTTGGTGAGTTTGGCCCCCACTTGATCATGAATGTCACGGGCGATGCGCGTGCGCTCCCGCTCCAAGGCATTCTGATGCTCCAGCCGCTCGATCTGCTGCCGGTGTCGGCGGCGGATCATCCGGAGCATCACGCCGCCCAACAGCGTAAACGAAAAAATTGGCGCGGCGACACGAAACCACCAGGTTTCCCAGAAATGCGGCAAGACGCTAAACGCCAGCGTCGCCCCCGTCTGGTTCCAGACCCCGTCGCGGTTGCAGGCGCGCACCTCGAAGCGGTAGTGCCCGGGCGGCAGGAAATTGTAACTGACCGTCCGTTGACTGCCGCCCTCCACCCAGTTTTGTTCCAGCCCCGCCAGCCGCCATTGAAAACGCATGCTTTCCGGTGCCGTCAGGCTTAAACCGGTGAAGCGAAATTCCACATAGTGACGTCCCGGACTCAAGGTCAGGGCGGGTAATTGGGGCCGGACGATCTGGGCGACTCCATCCACCCGTACCCCTTCGACCACCACCTCGGGCGGCAATCCGTTCGCCGGCAGGTCGCCGGGCTGCACGAAAACCGCCCCTTTGACTGTCGCAAACCACAGCCGCCCATCCCGTCCGCGCCAGCAGGCCGGCTGGTAGGCGGCCGAACATTCCAGCGTCGGGAGTCCGTCCGATATGCCAAAGGAACGGCAGAAAATGCGGTCGGCTTTGCCATCCAAAAAGGCATTCAGCACGGCCCGATTGACCGAGAAAATCCCCGCGCGGGAACCCGCCCACAAATTTCCCAGGGCGTCCTCCAACAACTGCGAGATGGTGTCGCTGGGCAACCCGTCGGCACTGGTGCAGCGCAGCAATTGACCATCCCGCCAGCGCAGCAATCCGCCGCCCAGCGTACCCACCCAGATCGAGCCGTCCGGGTCCGCCAGCAATGACCAGAAACGGAATCTGGGCAAAGATGACGGCAGCATATATCGGGTGAATCGGCCGGACGCGAGCCGCCAGAGCTGGCTATCCGCCGTACCAATCCAGATGGCGCCGCTGGCATCCTGCGCCAGCGCCAAAACATATTGGTTGTCCCAAAAACCTTCGGCCTGGGTGAACTTATGTAATTTCCCGTCGCTCCAGCAATACAGGCCAAACTCGTTGCCCAGCCACATTCGGCCTTGACGATCCTCCATCAACGCGCGCACCACCGTGCCAATGTCAGCGGGGGGAAAAGGCTGCCGCATCCGGCCATCGTTCCAGATCCACGCCCCGTTCTGCACGGTCCCGGCCCACATCCCGTCCTGCCGGGAAGGCCAGAGCGTCACATCATGCACCGGCACCCAGGTTGCGGGAATGGTCACCGCGCCAAAAATTCCCTCCTGCCAGTGAAAAACCTTGCCGTCCGAACCGCCCAGCCAGATCGCCCCGGCGGCGTCCTCACAGACCGACCGCACCACCGCCCCCACCGCCGAATCCGGCCGCCGCAGGATTTGAAAATGCCGCGGCCGCAACCGCACCAGTCCGCCGCCTTCGAGGCCCAGCCACACATTGCCCTCCTGATCCTGCAGCCAGCAATCCAGCAGACCGTTCGGCAACCCATTGGTGTCGCTCCAATGCTGCATGCCACCATCCGGCTGCACCCGCCAGACCCCCTGATGTCGGTGCCGGAACCAGACCCCGCCATCCCGATCTCCATGCAGCTCGGCCGCGTCCGCAACCGTTGGAATCGGCACCTCCGACCAGCCCTTCGCCTCGGCAATCCACTTTCGTCCAGCACACTTGCGCAACCGGTCTTTCGTGCGCACCCACAGCCCGCCATCGCCGGCAAAAACCAAATCTTGCACGGCCACCTCGGGCTCGCCGTTGGTCGGCGTCAGTTCCATAAAATTTGTGCCGCTCCAGCAAAAAACTCCTTTGTCAGTGCCCACGCAAAACCGCTCCTGGGCATCCGTGACCAGTGCGCTGACTTGTTCTCCGCGTAAACCTTCGTAAGCCTGCACCGGTTCGGCTTGGCCATTTTTCCAGCAGCCCAACCGCTGGTCCACCCGCCGATACCAAATCCGGCCATCGCTCGAGGCGCCACAACGGATCATCATCTGTGTGGCGTCCGGCAGACTGATTTTTTCCCATACTGAATTGGTGCCCGGCCGCCGCCAACCGTGGATCAACCCCTCCCGTAGCGTGGAAAAAACCACCTCATTGCTTCGTGAATACACCAACGCGTTGATGGTATCCCTCGGGGAGAGGGGCAGGCCGGACTCGACCGTGAACCGCCCCGCCTCCAAATGCGTCAGGAGTCCACCCACCATCGCCACCCAAAGCACGCCTTGGGAATCTAACATCAACCCGTGGATGTCAAATCGCGGCAACCCCGGCGAATTGGCCGGATCAAAGGTGGCAAAGCGCACGCCGTCAAAGCGCGCCAACCCGGCCTGCAGCGTGCCCAACCATAAATAACCGTCCGGCGTCTGCGCCAGGCTCACGACGCTATTCTCCGGCAAGCCCCGTTCCGAATCCCACACGTCAATCAAATAGCCGCCCGCCGCCGAAGTCGTGTCGGAACCAGCGGGAACCGCCCCGAGGTGCGCCGGGCCGAGGCACAGCAAAATCACCAGCAAACTCCATGGCCGCAGAAGCTCGGCCCGCTCAACGTCTGTCCGTGGGCGTGGCGCGGGCTTGGATTCAGCGGACATCATGGGGACCACCTTTCCCGACCCCAAGACCGCAAGCATCAGCCATCGAATGGCTTCCTTCATAAATTCAATCCCATAATATTCTTTGCTTTGACGCGATGCTGATAATAGGCTGCCCCCACCGCTTCGCGCAACGTTAGTTCAAGGCATAGTTCAAGGACGGCGGATCATGCATCACCCCGTCCACCGATCCAACGATCCCGAAATTTCTCAGTTGCATTTATGCAACGCTGGCGCAAACATTCGTCATGCTTCCGAAAGTCTGTTCCGCCGCCGTGAACGGCATTGACGCCTATCCGGTGGAAGTGGAAGTCAACGCCGGCTGCGGCGACAGGCTCCTTTGTGGTCGGGGAACTGGCGCTGACCAGCCCCGCTTGCCATCGGCATTCATTATCCAACTCCCCACCTCGCACCAACCTGAAAGGAATGAAAAAAATGAACAACCATCATATTAACCGCCGCTGTTTCTTGAAAACCTCGCTGCTGGGCGGGGCCGCGTTGGCTATGCCGTGGGGCGTTCACCGTTCCCTGGCCGCGCCGGCCGAATCCGCTGGGCAACCAGCGGCAGGCCGGCTCGCCAGCCGGGTCGCGGTGGCCGCCGGTGAGGATCGCGCCGACCTGGCCTTCCAGGCGCTCAAGCCCTTCGCGCGGCCAATCGCCGCCGCGATTGGCAAAAAGCGGATCATCCTCAAGCCCAACAATGTGGTGATTGATAATCCCTTGGCCGCCAGCGATGCCAGGAATTTGGAGGGTATTCTCGAATTCCTGAAGTCCATCGGCAAGGCGGGGAATGTGGTGATCGCCGAGTCGCCCGCCGGAGGCTCGGTGATGGAGGGGTTCGCCAATTACGGTTATGACAAAGTGGCGGCAAAATACCGCGCCAAGTTGATGGACTTGGACCAGGATGATTACGAAACGCTTTATTGCCTCGACGAAAAAGACTGCCATCCCCACGCCTGCCGCGTGGCCAGAACGCTGCTGAACCCGGACAACTTCATCATCTCAGCGGCCAAGTTCAAGACGCATGACCTGGTGGTGGCCACGCTGTCGCTGAAGAATATCGTGGTGGGCTCGGCCATCAAACGGAGAGGCGGGGAGCGGCCGGAAGGCGGGCCTTGGGGCGCGAGCGACAAGCCGGTCATCCACGGCGGCGGTTACCGCGGCATCAACTATAACTTGTTCGCGCTGGCCTCGAGACTGCATCCGCATCTGGCGGTGATTGACGGTTATGAAGGCATGGAAGGGGAAGGGCCGGCCCACGGCACGCCGGTGCCCTCGCGTGTGTGCGTGGCCAGCCTCGACTGGCTGGCGGCCGACCGCGTGGCGCTGGAATTGATGGGCATTGATTACGCCAAGGTGGGTTACCTGAATTACTGCGCCCGGGCCGGCCTGGGTCAGGCGGACCTGGCCCGGATCGAGATTGTCGGTCCCGCGCTCAAAGACCATATCAAGTCTTACCGACTGGCGCACAATATTGACCAGCAACTGATTTGGATGAAGCCGGTCACCAACGGATGAAACCGGGCTAAAGGTAATGCCTATCGGGAATGCCGCGCTTGAATCCCAAAGGGATTCCATCTATCAGCCCAGCACCGGTGTTGCGACGACTGGTCGCGCCGTAGTGCAACGCAGGCGGAAGGAGCTACCCTGGGTAAATGCCCCAACCACGACCTACCCCAACGGGAGAATGGCGCTTAGTTAGCATATAAAGCTTTGATTACAAGCAGGATGCGGCATTTCGGTTTTAGCGCCGTAGGCGCGCAATCTTTGTAGCACGCAGCCAATAATCTGCTCTGTCAATTCATGCTCTTCCTATGGTTGGACAGGATTAACAAGATGGACAGGATGCGGATGGCACGCCGCAGCCAGCGCCAAAGGAATCCAAGGTCAAAATCCTGTTCATCCTGTCGCAGAAGAATTGATGGCTTTGTATCACGCAGCCAATAATCTGCTCTGTCAATTCATGCTCTTCCATATGGTTGGACAGGATTAACAAGATGGACAGGATGCGGATGGCACGCCGCGGCCAGCACCAAAGGAATCCAAGGTCAAAATCCTGTTCATCCTGTCGCAGAAGAATTGATGGCTGTTGACTGGAATGAAACTTACCACTCTCAGTCCAGCGTCTTCGTGGCTGGATTTCCAAACGCCTCCCTCCTTGAAAAATTTTCCAGCCGCAGGTGATCTTCATTCCGTCTCGACAACCACGGGCAGATCCGTTCAACCCAAAACGGGGCATGCGTGTGTGTGAAAAGTGGAAAATTGTAACGGTGCTGGACAGAATCTGGACAGAGTTTTGACAGTGTGAGCCCAAAAATCGGCGCACCGTTAAAACCAGAAGCGTGGAGCCGGAAGTCAATTGTTGGCATGGCTTCTGCTTCCACCTGTTTGGCTTCAGTTTGATACCGGCTCATACTACGCGGGTGTCAAGCTATCCTAGGTCACAATAAATCACTAATCATAACAACTATGAAAAACAACCTCGCTCGAATTGTCTTCACGTCGTCATTTGCTGCTGGGGCAATGATGCTTGCCAACGTAGCCAGCGCGCAGTGCGATCTTTACCCGATCGCCATCTCGGCAGACAGCATCGCCTCGGTTGATCCGGGGACAGAAATCAAAAACATTGTTGAGGGGACAAGGGCTGGCGATTTTGCCTGGCTGACTTGGACCGGCGATCAAAGCGACGCCGACCTCCTGGCCAGCCTCACCGGCTCGGGCAACAGCTATACGTACGTGAATCCCACCGGCTCAGACGATAACACCATCGCGGTGGGCAGCCTGATCGTCGTCCAAGACAACCCTCCCGACGGCAAGCGTATGCGCGCTGCGCTCAAAGACCTGGCCGGCGTTGTCCTCACGGTGCCCGTGTGCGATGTCGTCACCCAATTGCAGGTCGGCACGAAACACCATGAACCCGTGTACAAAACGGTCTGTCACGTGGTGGGTTTCGCCCAGATTCAAATCGCGGGCCACAAACTGGCCGCCGGTGGTCATGACCGGCTGAGCGTTCTTTACCTGGGCCTCGCCAGTTGCGGCGGCGCCGCTGATTGAGTTCATCGGTCCGGCTCTGCTTCCCTGACTGGCTCATAAACGCCAAGGGGTCAAACCACGGTTTGACCCCTTGCTCGGAGGCACAGAGAAAAAACGAGCAATTTCCCATCTCTGTGCCTCCGTGCCTCCGTGGTTCAAGGTCCGTAATCCCTTGCATCCGTGCCATCCGTGAAATCCGTGGTCAAAGCAAATCAGCCTTTGCCATCGCCCGCTCATTCCGGTTAAGCTGTCGCCATGCTTTCAAAGGTCTGTTCGGCCGCCGTGAACGGCATTGACGCCTATCCGGTGGAAGTGGAAGTCAACGCCGGCTACCGCGACACGCTCATCGTCGTCGTCGGTCTGTCCGATGCCGCGGTCAAGGAATCCAAGGACCGCGTATCCACGGCGTTGTCGAATTCCGGCTACAAATTCCCCATGGGCCGCACCACCATCAATCTCGCGCTCGCCGATGTCAAGAAAGAGGGGCCGAGCTTTGACCTGCTGATTGCGCTGGGCATCCTGGCCGCCAGCGAGCAACTGGAGACGGATCAACTGGACAATTTCATCGTGGTCGGGGAGGCGTTGTTTTACGAGTTCAAGCGCAAGGGCGGGATGATGGAGAAACTTTTGCAGTTCGCCCGTGTGCGTCCCAGGGCGGCGGAAAAGGCGAGTCTGTTTGACTGACTGACAGGGCTACTGCACCAGTGGTACTCCCATTGGCCATTTATAGCTGTTGAAGGCGGTAAAACCGTTGAAGCTGATTTGTTGCGGGATCAACAAAAGGGGCTGTCCCGGTCAGATTTGTGACAATGCCGAGCGAATTCCAATTGACCAAATTCGTGGAGGTTTCAATTGCCACAGTCAAACCCGGCGTGCTGCTGACAGTGAAGCAAAACCCGTTGGTGTAAAAACCGCTTTCCAAAATTGTGAGCGGTTTAATTTCAACTGGATTGAGCAGGAAGCAATTGCCGTTGCCGCCAACCACGATCTGTCCCAAGTCGTTAATCGCAGCGGCGATGGTGGCAGATACAGAATTTGAATTTACAATAGCCGCCATCAAGTTGTAGGTGGTGCCATCCTTATAAAGTAGTGGCCGGCCGTCGCAAGAAGAACCAACAATTTCGCCAGAACTATTCATGTCGCTCGCATCGCCAAAACCCGCCGCAGTGAGATCTTGCATCACAGAATTAGCGTAAAGGAACCAATGGAGCTCACCGTCGCCTATATCTGAAATACCCAAAATTTCCGCCGAATCGTTGATGCGATAGGCCTGGCAAGAGGAGCCACCAGGCAGCGTCGGCAGTTGCGTCATATTGCCGCCACTAACGAGGAAACTGGTGTAGGGGCCGCCGTGGGTTGTCATATCCCATGAAACAATGACTTGCCCGGAATTATTGATGCCCCAAGCACTTCCGCTCACCGATCCAATGCTATTCGTGAGAAAGCTGATGTTTCCGTTGGCCAAAATAAACGGCTGCCCGAACTCCACCCCAGGCAGCCAGCCGTCCCCGACGATCACCCCTGAATCATTGATGCCAAAGGCAAAACCACCGTTCTCTAAAAGATCGTTGTTTAGTACGCCGTCGCTGTAAAAAAAGGCTTGGCCGCCACCGAAGTAGCCGACAATCTGGCCGGAATTGTTTATTGCCTGAGGCATTGCACCGTATGCACCAGCAGCACCGAATGTTTCGACGGAACCACCGCTATAAAAACCGACAGTGTTGCCGTTAGTGTTGCCAACAGTGAATGCAATTTGGCCGGCATTGTTGATACGAACCGGAGCGTTGCCTGTACGACTACCGCCCTCAAAGGCAAAACCGAGGTTTAGCGCCACAAAATGCGGTTGTGCGTAGGCGATATTGAGAATCGTGTTCGACCCGATTAGGAAGGTCATCGCTGCAACCAGTCTTTTGGTGATCGTCTTCATGAAAAAAATCAACATGACAAATCCACGATGATTGTCAAGAAAGAATGGTCCTTGTTTCATCATGCCCGAATCCTTAGCCAACGCGCGGGGCAGCCAAGAAGCCTGCGGTTGACCCTTGCAACGCAAATGGGATTGGTAGTTTGGACGGACGTAACGAGGTGGGGGTGGTTTTTTTGGTGATTTGGCGGAGAGCGAGCACGCGGCAGCGGGGGTTTTGCCGGTGGCGGACCGGGCGTGGGGACAGTTCCCCCAGCCCACTCCGGAGGGTGGGCAGTCGCCATCTGCTGGAACCAAGGAATCGCTATGTCGAGTCCACGGTTTCGGTCACCGGCCGGCCGGGCTTGCGCTTGGGCACCCACTGATCGACAAAGAGCCGCCACCAGCGCAACCAACCCGCCGGGATGCAGATGCGGGCGACTTCATAGCGCGCGTGGGTGCTGACGGTAACGGGCACCGTCAGCAAATGGCGGATGATCGTCTGGAGGCGCCAGCCCTGCGCGTCCTCCGGCAAGTCCAGCAGCTTGAGGCTGGTCAAAATATTGTAGGCCAGCATGCCAAGGGCGTAGAAGGCTTGGTTGGCCAGCAGTTCCGTGCAGGGCGGATGGTGTAAATCCAAGCCGCTGAGGACTTCGCTGAAACCCTGTTCCTTGGCCCCTTTGAGCCGGTGCCGCTCAAAGACCGCTTGCGGGCTATCCTTGTCCCCGGCCTGACACACGCGATACGCATAGCGCCACAGCAGGTCCCCATTCTGCTTCCACCGCACGGCCGCAAACTTCTGCACCTGCTGACATTCTCCGGGCTGATGTTTGACCCACGCATATTGTTCCTGCGGTTGCTCGGCCGGCGGCAGGGCGCTCCATTGGCTTTCAGGCAACTCGGCGGCCAGTCGGTCCAACTTATCCGTCCACTTGTTGTAGCTGACGCTCCACCGGGTAAACTGGGCGGCCGCAATCCGGTTGAGGTATTTGCCGGCGCTGGAACCGCTGTCGGCGTAAAAATAACTGGCGCGGCCTTGCCAGCGGTGGTGGTGCTCCGCCAGCAAAACCGGCAGGTGTTCGCTCACGTCGCCGGCCCCGTCCAGAATGCCATCCAGCAGCCAGGGCCCCAGCCAAAGCGTCTGCCAGCTTAACGCGCGGTTGCCTTCGTAGTTGATGCGCGCCCCTTCAAACTTATGTCCTTCCACTTCGATCTCGGTGTCGTCAAAAAACACCTCCACCTCCCCCGCGTGCAACCAGCGCCCCGGCTTGGCTTGCTGGCGGGCCCAATCCACGAATTCAGCGTTGAGCCGGTGCAGCGCCCGGACGCGCTCTGGGGTAGCCGTCCGCAGCCATTCGCCCAAGGTGGTTTGGTCCGCCCCTTTTTTGAAGCCCAGCAGTGAAGGGGTCCCTCACAATCGCATATTTGCTTTCGCATTTTGGCCTGGCCGCAAAATTTTCCGCAAATCGTTCATTGCCTCCCTTCCCTGCTCGCTTTAATCTTCCGCAACATGGGCCAGCTTTGCCCTTCCGCTCTCACCGGAATTGTGACGTGCCGCCGGCTACTCGAATGCGCGCTGGGTGCGGCTTCCGCCGTCCGATTTCTGATCTCCCCCGTCCCCTTGCTCCTAGTCCCGTAGTCCGTGGTCCCAGTTTTCCCCAACCATCCAAGAATCCATCAATTCGGTCCCGGTGTGTTAGCGGCTAACACGAAATCGTCCAAAAAACGCATTTCGTGTTAGCCGCTAACACACCAGCCTCCGGAATCCGTGCCATACTCTCTGCGTGACTGCGACTGCCATGCAGAACGGGACGACGGGACTACGGACGACAAGACTACAGGTCTTCTGGTCTGAAGTCCGTTGTCTTGCTGTCTCGTCGTCTCTTGGTCCTTTCCTAGTGGCACGGGCATCCCGCCCGTGTGTTTCCGCTCTCCACACTTCGTTCTCCACTCTCCACTCAAAAACGTCATTAACACACACAAAAGCACGGCAAAACACAAAAGAACACACTCAAAAAATAAATTAATTCCCCCCCGCGCCTGCATCCTGCTCGAACCCAACCCCATGATCGCCAACAATTCCATTATTCCAAAATTCCAGTTTGCATGGTTTGCCAGAAGATTTTGTTCCTTCGCGCCTTTGCTTTTCAAAATCCCTATTAGCCAAGCCGAGGTCCGGCTTTGTGCAATTCGGGTCTCCTTTTTTCCAAACGAACCCATTCGAAATCTTTGGAAACCCCGCAACCACAGCGTCTTCCGCAACTTGCCCGCCTCACTTCGGCTCAAAACGAACCCATTTCAGCAACCTGGCGGTGGCTGGCAATTTTTGCTTTCTGCTTTTGCGAGGCCGACGTTCGGCAATTGCGGCTTTCTGCCAGAAATCCACCTGAATCCGGGTTAAATCCGTGTGAATCCGGCTAAATCCGACCCTAACAAATTTTCCCAAGATGTACCACCCAGCCATCCCAGAGCCACCCGCATTCCCGCGCTCTGGCCGGCTCCCAAGCTCACGTTCTCCGCTCTCCGTGGACGGGTCATGGACGGGTCAGTTCCTAGTGTTGTAGTATTTCTCTGGAAGACCCCCAAGAATAATTGAATTTTGAAGGGGTCGGGCTTGCACAAGCGCCTGTTGCGTTCAAGTTTAGGCCTGGCCGGGAAATGTACCACAGATCGCGCATTGCCCTTCCGTGAAGGGGTCGTGAAGGGGTCGGGCCCACACAAGCGCATATTGCCTTTCGTGAACGGGCTGTTAACGTATCGTTGGCCTCCTGCAAGCCTGGCCCCGGGCATCCTGGGTTTTCACAATTTCAGCTTCCTTGCCTCGCAAACGCGACGCGAGAGTCGGCTGGTTGCTTCAAGTCGTCTCGCCGACTTCTCCCGCCCGTAGCCAGGCGAAGGCGGAAGCCAAGCGGAAATGGAAGCGTTCGACGGCGGATCACGCGTCACCCCGTCCACCATTCCAACAGTCCCCAAATTCCTCAATCCCCCACGGCGTGTTGGAAGGGGGCGCCCGCACAAGCGCACCTTAGCTTTTGTGTTTTGTCCTCGCGGCGAAATCTTCCACAAGTCGCCCATTGCCCTTCTGATCCATCCTCGCCTCGTTCTCCAGCACTGTCGTCCCCGCTTTCGCTTCTTAACCACAGAGGCACATCGCGGCGTGACCGCAACCAAAGAGGATGGAGGATGGAAGGTTGAGGATGGAAGAAACGCAGAGGCGCGGAGAAGGCGGCATTCTGCAACTGCACCACAGCGGCACAGAGAAAAACAGCACTTTCCCATCTCTGTGCCTCTGTGCCTCCGTGGTTCAAGGTCCGTAGTCCCTTTCATCCGTGCCATCCGTGAAATCCGTGGTGAAACCAGAAATCAGTCTTTGCCATCGCCCGCCGACTCCGGTTAAGCTGTCGCCATGCTTTCAAAGGTCTGTTCGGCCGCCGTGAACGGCATTGACGCCTATCCGGTGGAAGTGGAAGTCAACGCCGGCTACGGCGACACGCTGATCGTCGTCGTCGGTCTGCCCGATGCCGCGGTCAAGGAATCCAAGGACCGCGTATCCACGGCGTTGTCGAATTCCGGCTACAAATTCCCCATGGGCCGCACCACCATCAATCTCGCGCCCGCCGATGTCAAGAAAGAGGGGCCGAGCTTTGACCTGCCGATTGCGCTGGGCATCCTGGCCGCCAGCGAGCAACTAGAGACGGATCAACTGGACAACTTCATCGTGGTCGGCGAGCTGGCGCTGACCGGCGCGGTGCGGAGTTGCAAGGGCGTGCTGTCCGTGGCCCTGCGCGCCCAGGCCGAGGGCAAAACCGGCGTGCTCGTGCCCGCCGAAAACGCCCCAGAAGCGGCGGTGGTCGCCGGTCTGCAAGTCATCCCCATCCAAAATTTGCGCGAGGCGGCCGATTTTTTGGAGGGGCAGATCAAAATCGCGCCCACGAAGGTGGACCTCGAGCGCATTTTTGACCAGCACGACCCGGACGAATTGGATTTTGCCGACGTGAAAGGGCAGGAGAACGTGAAACGCGCGCTGGAGATCGCCGCCGCCGGGGCGCATTGCATGTTGCTGGTGGGGCCGCCCGGCACCGGCAAATCCATGCTCTCCAAGCGCCTGCCCACCATCCTGCCGCCGCTGACCCTGGCCGAGGCGCTGGAGACCACGAAGATCCACAGCATCGTGGGCCTGCTCAAACCCGGCCAGGCGCTGGTCACCCAGCGGCCGTTCCGCTCGCCGCATCACACGGCCAGCGACGCCGGATTACTTGGCGGCAACATGAATCCCACGCCCGGCGAAATTTCGCTGGCGCACAATGGGGTGTTGTTCCTGGACGAGCTGCCGGAGTTCAAGCGCAGTGTGTTGGAAACCATGCGCCAGCCGCTGGAAGAGGGCGTCGTCACCATTTCGCGCGCCGCCGGCACCATGACCTTTCCCTCGCAATTCATGCTGGTGGCCGCCATGAACCCGACGCCCGACGGCAAGATGCCGCACGAGAGCAACAGTTCGCCGCGCGAAATCCAGAATTATCTGGGCCGCATTTCCGGGCCGCTGCTGGACCGCATTGATCTGCACATCGAAGTGCCGGCGGTGAAATTCCGCGACATCTCCGCCGAGCGCACCGGCGAAAGCTCGGCGCAAATTCGCGAGCGAGTGGTGGCCGCCCGCAAGCGCCAGCACGAACGGTTTCGCGGCCGCAAGCACGTCACCTGCAACGCCCGCATGGGGGCCAAGGAATTGAAACAGTTTTGCGCCATTGACGAAACCACCAAGGAATTGCTGAACCACGCCATGACCGACATGAATTTCAGCGCCCGGGCCTACGACCGCATTCTGAAAGTGGCCCGCACCATCGCCGACCTGGCCGGCGCGGAAGCCATCACCAGCGACCACGTCAGCGAAGCGGTCCAATACCGCTCACTCGACCGGCAGTTGTGGGGGTAGATTGGAGAACCGAAACTCAAATCCGACATCTGCCAACTGCTCTTGGAGCCAATATCATTTGCCTGAGACGAAATGCGCGACAAAAAATTTCTTGCCAAGCAATCTTTGAATACCGTATGTCTTTATGGTATAAACGACAATATGGCAGCCGCACTCACCAAGACCCAATCCAACGTTCTTGCTTTCGTCGAGCAATCCTCGGCGCAGCATGGACGTCCGCCGACGATGAAGGAGGTTGCCCAATATTTTGGCTGGTCCAGCATTTCGACAGCCCAACAACATCTTGGAGCACTTGTGAAAAAAGGGCGGCTGACCCGTACGCCGAAGAGTCCACGATCTCTGCGAGTCACGACGCGCTTGCGACAGGTGGGCTCTGACCAGGTTGTTTCCGTCCCACTTGTTGGGCGGATCGCCGCAGGATCGCCGATTTTTGCGTTGGAGGAAGCGGAAGAGGTTTTGCCCCTTCCACGAGCTTTGTTCCGCGGAAGCAGTCTGTTCGCACTTCGGGTGAAAGGCGACAGCATGATTGATGCGGGCATTTTTGATGGAGACATCGCCGTCCTGCAATCTGGGCCGGACTTCTCCGATGGCGATATTGCCGCTGTCGTGGTGAATGAGGAGGCCACATTGAAGCGTGTCTTCAAGGCAAAAGGCGGGGTGCGGCTTCATGCGGAGAACCCGGCCTACCCAGACCGCCTTGTCTCTTCGGAGCAAATTGAGCAATCCTTCCGGCTTGCCGGAGTGCTGGTGGGAACCATTCGCCGATTCAACTGACCATGTCAGCTCTATTTTCAAAAAATGATCAACGCTTGGCCAAAACGGTCACGTCATTCGGCTGCCCGCAGTCTTCCATCGTTTCCCTTCGAAACAAACAGAAGCAGTTGCCGGATCACGTCTCCTATCTGGACTTATTATCGGATCAGGTGCAGGAGGAGGCCGGTCGGCTTCCTGACGCCGTAGCGGAGTTCCAAGGCAAGCCGGTCATGTATCTGATTGATGCCGAATCGGGCGAACCCGATCAAACTGAGCGCATTGATCTTCAGCAACGGTTGGCAAATCGTGGCGACCATGCCGTTCTGGCGATTGTTCGACCTGGAGATCTAACTCTCTACCCTCTGAACCTGGATCGCAAGACCTTGAACGAAAAAGGTGTCGGAAAAACAATTCGCATCTCCGATCCTCGCGCCCCGTTTCTATTTGACGAGATTGCCACCGGCTCGCTGAAAGACCTTGAGGGACAACCCGAGGCTTCTGACCCAGTCTTCGAGGAGATCAAGAACCTGCTCGACAGGGCAATAAACGACTTGGTGATCGCAAAAGGACTGGCCGGCCTTGCCGTGCTTCCCATGAACCTCGGATCGCCAATGTTGATTATCAACAGTCCGGATGGAGGCGAATTCATGGTCGTCATAAAAGGAGTTGGGACTCAGGCTGGCTTGGTCTGCATCTCGGCCAGGCTGGGCAGA
>Ga0316217_10002984_pt1 | contig 19817 bp, 9 predicted proteins | sample 1anoAmetaG_FD_203633 | JGI IMG/M metagenome (GOLD analysis project Ga0316217, IMG submission 203633) | Freshwater microbial communities from Trout Bog Lake, Wisconsin, USA - 1anoA | ecosystem: Environmental > Aquatic > Freshwater > Lake > Hypolimnion/Profundal zone | place: USA: Wisconsin...
TCAAGTGTAAAGCCAAGATTGCAATTGGTATATCAACTGTCTTGAGTAGGTGTATCAATGTGGGAAGAATGGATACCCCGTAGGCTATGGCCATAAGTATTGTATCAAATTCTCACAGCTTAAAAGCTATCCAGCCGTCACACTTTGGGTCTAACTAACTACCATTTGTCTCAAAGAAAAGTTGCTGCCTTTATTGGACAATCAAAAACAAATCGCTTGTCATGAACTGAAGAAAAAGGCCTTTGAAACACATCCCATTTGCTATGACTAAGCAGGATTCTGCCATCTATTCAAAGAGCTTGGCATTTATGACTCAACAATTTTTGTGAAACAACTTCTCTAATTGTACGATTTGAAAGATTTCTAATCAGCCGCAGCAGCAAAACAAATTGAAATAATGGTGGAAAAATGCTTCTAGTAATTGTTTCCCAAAAGATAAAGAATCTAATTTAAATGATTGTCTTAAAGAAATTTAACTAATTTTGATAAAAATAATCAGAGATGTATTGAAACGATATAAGTGATTGAAGAATGGAAGGTAGAAAAAAGAATATAGCTTAGAAATAGAGGTAAGTTATGCTATAACTGCGGTCTATTTTGGCAAATTGGCAGAGATAAAGAGGATATCAATCATATAAAACTCACTTTCTGGCATACTACCTATGCTTTTTGAGCTAATTAAAGTTAAGCTGCATATTCCGGTAGGTAGTCTCACCCATATTCTATTCCTGCCCTTCCACTTCCTATCTTAACAGCTGATGCTGGGTTATGTAGTTCCTCAGTTTGCCATTCAGCCTGTCTATTAGTTTCTATGAACCTGCTGGCTACTTCAACTCAGCTTTTTTGCATGTGCTTTGGAAGGCTACCTACTACTTTTAAGAGGAGTTTTGGACTATATAAGTGTATTTGGTCGGATTTTGCTTTGTTTTGATTTCTTCTCTTTCTTTAAATTATAGTTTATGTCTTAAATCAGCATCTGACGGATAGTTGGTTTGATTCCTTATTTCTGAGAGTGCGCACTAAATTGAATCCTACAAATAAACCTCTTTGCTAATAGTCTACAGATTCCTAAAGTTAAGTTGAAGCTTAGGCTTTTATATCTGGCTATTTTATTGGGCATAGTTCAATGACCTGCCAATAGGAAGTGAGCAATAATTTTATTTGTTATAGCTAAGCTTCCTTCTGCAGTTACTCTCTCTGTCCTCTGTCAGTCTCTAATCTACATAATCCACTTTTAAACTGTGAGAATATGGCTACCTCACAGGTTACTATTTCTAAAAAAAGTGACGATATCCTTCCTTCTTTAAATCTCTAGCATTAAAAGTCTAGATTAGCCTATTAGATTGTTAATTCTGCCTATTCTCAACAATCTCATAGTTGTATCTTTTGTCTGAAATCTTTTTGAAGGCTGCAGCCTTCATGACACCATAATCGGCTTCCACTTGGTTACATTTAAAGCTGTAATCTGTGCGGAGGTATTTGTCGATTAGGTTTTTTTAGTCGCTTGCAGAAATTATGTCTTCTGGCTCTGCAGCTTTCATATTAGTTATGTCTTTTAGTGTTATGTTGTTTGATGAGAATTTTGGGCTCATCATTGCTTCAGTGGATTCCTGCCTAAAGCTGCAGTTCGAACTGCCTTTTTCTTGATTGGGAATGACTAAAGCCTTATTTTTACGAATAGAACCAAAAGACATCTTCCTTGAAGCTTTCTAGTCTTCTATTATCTTCATCCCATTCCTTGGTTTTTGAAACAAAGGTTCAGAAAAATATTCGTCTTCAGTTTGATTGTTTTCAAATCTAAGCTCCGGTTGGATATCTTTTTTTTCTGTCATGCATTTGATTTCTTACATTTCACTCAAACTTTCATTCAGCTTGAAATCCCGGGCATTTTCATTCTTAAGAAACCCCTTTTTGGCAGCTAGACCTTTTTCTATTTTTTAGGCTGGTTTCAATGAAGATAGTTTAGAGTTATCCTCATTCAAAGAGCTTTTACTTTTACTCTCTGAAATCCCTTTAGAAACGTATATATTTTGTAAACTTTTCTTTTTCTGTCCCAACCCCCTTTTGTCGTTTGTCTAAGACTTAGCAATTACAGATTGAAAAGTTTTACTGATTGTATTTTTGGTTTGAGGTTTTGGATCAATTACACTTTTAGGTTTTGAGGTTTATTTCTTTTAATTTTAACAGAAGCTGTCATTCTTCTGCTTAGTTTTCAGGTTCTTCTCAGTCAAAGTATCAGACTTTTTCTTGCTGAAATTGAAGCTATTCTTCTTCGTCGGAACTTCACTATTACCTGCCAACTGATGATCTCTTTTCTTATCTAAGATCGCAATCTGTTATTTATTGGTACTCTTTCTAAACTGCTGCTCCAACTTCTCCACACCATCAGATTGCTTTTTCTCAATCTCTTTGCTACCCAACCTCAAATCCTCTAAAGAGTTCTACTGAATCCCATTAACGAGCTTTGCGATCCATGAACTTTAGTTGATCTCATTATTTTATAGTTTGTTATCTTTTACACTTGAGTACTCATCCTTGAACTCGTTTGCGTTTTCTCTGGGCTTTTTACTTGGCTTGGAATAGCAGTAAGGTCTGCCCTGGTTTGAGTGCGGTTCGTAGTGGAACATCTTTTTGGCCTATTTGAAAATAAAGGAGTTATTGTCGTATTGCTGACGCATGCTTTTTATGTACTTCCGCATTTAACGTATATAATAAACTATGTTTTATCCAAAGAAAGAAATAAAATAAAATATCAAATATGAAATTACTAACGCCTCTTACGATTAATAGTCTTTATTTTCCCTGGAGTCCTGTTTTTCAAAATTGGACTCACCGCCCTCAGATCTTGTTGAGGCTGCGTGATTCCAAAGAGGTTGTTGAAATATCTGAGTTGTTATTATTTTTAGCGGATTCTCTGCTGATACTTCGAATATATGTTTTATTAGAGAATTTTTTCTTTGTATGACTATTTCAAAGGTTAACATGAGTCACTTTACATTGCTTCTGGAACATATTTCTAGGGAGTCATTTGTCTTTACATTACCCTATTTGTAGGCTGTACAGGTTTATCTGTATTATGGCGTGGCAATGATTGAAAATAATTATGATTGGTTGGAATTATGTTCGAATGATAGGCTGCCTCTTGCGACTGATCCAAAATTATATTAGTGTCAGTAGCATTAGACTTACTCTTGAATGATTCTTAGCTTTTGCTAGGTGTAACAAATCCGGCTTATTCTCGATGTCTTTAAATAGAATAATCCACTTGATTCAATCTCTCATAATCTAATAGAACTTCTTACTCTCTTAAGAACTTTGGTGTTTACTTTATGCTATTGTTCGGCAATCGAGAAATAATGTTGCCGTCACTTTCCTCCAACTTTTCTTTCAGCGACAATGTGATTGGCTTGGTTTTCTGGCGTTCTTTTGATCTTGCCCGCAAAGGATCAGCAATATGAATAATTTTTTTCCCTTAGATCATTTTATTGAAGTTTTTGATTGCATTTATTCTCGTTTCAGGGTTGATCTTTTTGATTTTTTCCACACTACTGTAAATAGATCTTTTGGCCTATGTCATCGAATTAGGCGAACTATAAATAGGTTCAGAAACTAATGATCTTTAGTATTACTACCAATAAACCTCCTCTATTTAATGCTATGTCTGGTTTCTAGTAATCGCAGGGTTAGTAATTGGAGAGTATTTGGTGTTTGGAGATATCTGCCTTCTTTACTTTTACGCCATCTAAATGGGTGGATCGTCAGGTCGGTTGATTGTAACCAAAGCAGTTTTTTGAGTTTCTTCAACAAGAGAAACATTCAATTTAGCATACATTTTCTAGAGCTGATAGAAATAGTTCAAATTGAAGAAGATGTTCTAAAAGTTGACTGATTTCAGCAGATTTTTCTAGAAGAAGTTTCTCACTTTTCCAGGTCTACTTCTGCGAATATATTACAAAGTCTCTTTCTAAGTTTTGGAAAATAGGCCTTCTTCCACCTTTGCAAACAATTGATAATCAATCAGCTTTTGACCGTATCCTTCCAATGTTTCTCCATTTAAAAAGTTACCTATTGCACTTACCAATATTGGGCTCCCTTGAATGTTATTACCTTGCTAGTCATCATGAAAGACCATCATTCTGATTCCTAGGCCCGAATTTTTGATGCCCAAAAAGCTCTATGTATACTTATTCTCTGAAGTGACCTTCCAGTGCAATTTTTTATGATAAGTCTCAATAAAATTTATTATTAGAAAAGCCTACCAACTGTCGAACTACTCTAAGTCATAATAACTTCCGAAAAAGCTATGCAATAACTATTTCAACTCATTCCGCTTTTCCCCATAGTTCTAGTATCTTGTGATTTTCGGGTGCTTGTCAGTAGGGTTCTCTACTTCTAGTAAGACTTTGCATAATGGAAGAACAGCGATGACATTGCTATCTTTGCTTGCTTGCTGCGAATAGTTCATAAAGACCCGCATCCTATCTTTGAGAAAGAAGCAGCATAGTCCACTCAACTCTTTGCTTTTGATCTGCCCGCAAAAGATCTTGCAATCAGGATAAACTGCAAAAACAGGCCCCTCGACTTCTCCATATCTGAACTGGGCAAGCATAAAGAGCAGCTGGTGGTCAATAAGTATGCCGAGACCATGAGGCTTGCCATCCTGCAGCTGACCCTGGTAGACAGCATTTCTAAAATCGATAAAGTTAAACATCTTATATTATTTATAAAACAAAATGCAGGATAATGCAGGGTGACCATAAAAAGTTGCCATGGCCTCATAAATTTCAACATACTATATAAATGAGGTTATAATATTTTCCTGAGAAAAATGTAGTAGATCAAAATCCTCATAGCCTTTATACTTACCATCTGCACTTATTTCAAATACAAGCAGACTATGGCTAATAAAAATGGGAATAACCAGCAAAGTAAAGATAAGAGGATGGAAGAGAAGAAGCTATAGTAAATAGAAAGGGATTTAGCCGAAACAGATAAAAAGTTACTCAAAATTGTAGAGAATTAAGCAGAGAAACAAAGATAACATGCATAAATACCCTTCTAAATAGATTAAGGATAAATTTAGCGCTTTCTCAGTTTACAAGCTACCCTGTTTAGCAAAGAGACAATACGAACAATCGATCCTAAGCAATCCGAGATCATAAGGAAAAGCCAAGACATCAATGATATTTTTGGAGGTGAGTACTAGAAGTGCAAAGAAGGCAAGATATACAAAAGGGACCCAAAGTTTCCTACATATTATTCGAGATCGACGCCATTCTATGCATCATAAAAGCAATCCACTTTCCCTACGAATGAATTCTACTTCGAACAAATAAAATAAGCTATCCAGTCTGAAGTCGTATCCATCAACAGATCTGGGATGGTCGATGAGAATACAAACCCAATTCATGAGAACAATCAGTAACGAAAGAATGGACAAAATAATGTTTAAGCTTAAAACTCATAATAGTAATAGCCTAATAGGCTTAAAAAGAAGAGGGTGATAAAAAGGAAGAAGATATTCAAATCTCCTAAAAACTATTTGTCAAGCAGGCCTTTCAAGAAAATATTGATATCAAATGCGTTGAACCCTAAACAGAATTTAGCAGTGCCTTTTAAATTCCCCAAGAAACCAAAGTTTAAGCGACTTATTTCTCTTGAGAAATAAATAAAAAAGAGATAGGTTTAGTTAGCTGTTTTGAAAAAAATATGCTAGACCAAAAGTGATAGCTGATCCATCATTTTCTCAAATTTTCGAGATACATCATCTTTAAGTTTTATGCTTTTTGATAATATAAACTTATTATTTGATCTTTGACCCGCCGAATGCCAAACTACTACTCAGTACTCTCATTCTGGTAGATATTCGGCATGACCATCGCTCTCCAAACCTCAAGTCTTTTCTCCCTGCCCATAATCCTAAGCTGCTTCAAAAGAGCAAACACGAATTTCGAAGGCATACTATTCAGCATGACTCTTCTAGCTTCCTTTATGTTCCATACCTGCTAGATATACTAAATTGAAATCTTTCTGAGTAAGGGGCAATGGCAAAGGATAGATAACATTTTTACTATTTCCTCTTTTGAGATTGTCATCCTGCATCTATGCGGAGCCATTTGTGGGGAGTCTTTGCTACTAAAGCTCAGCGCTATCTTCTCCACCATCATCGTACAAGAAAAAGATCCATGGAATTTCGCATACACAGTTGCTCCTTTGGTGACTTACCTCTTTGTTGGTATTTCTCTTCATTTCTATCATCGAAAAGACAGAACAATCATCTACAAAAGCAAAAATATGATAGTAGCGTCACTTGTTTTGACAGTCGGCTGTTACTTTTTCATCGCTGGACTAGATTAGGACAAAGATTACCTGAGATTGAACCATGCGGCCTGGCATTTATTCGGCAGCGCGCTGGGCTATTTCTGCCTGAATGCTGTCGAAGTCACACCTAACAAATCCCATATCTATAAATAAAGAATCAGCCCTAAATAATCGATTTAATGATGTGCATCTAAATATTTAAATCTTTGCTACTTATGCGTATAATCCAAAGTGAATATTTATGGAGCTCTTGAACTAACTTGTTGACTCCTCCTTCAAGTACATTCTCTTAGCTTTCAATCTAGTCACCCTCTTGGTAGTCTACATCCATAAGCAAAGGATGAAAGTCAACAAGGAACACCACATTCTGTTTGTGTTTGCTCATCCTGATGATGAAGCTATGTTCTTTGGGCCTACCCTCAATTCACTTGCCAATTAGTTTTTTATTCATTTTCTCTGCCTCTCCAACGGAAACACAATCAGGGCTGAAGAGCTAGCCAAATCCGCACAATACTTCGGAGTGCATAAATTTGAATGCATTCATGACTAAAATTTGATTGATGGAATGAAGTCAAAGTGGTCTTAGGAAATCATAGTTGATAAGGTGAAAAACTATGTCAAAAGCAACAACATTAAAGCCATATTTACGTTTGATGAAGACGGCATTTCGGGTCATCTTAATCATCGAACCATACACAACGCTTTATCAAAACTTGAAGTAGTATAACCTTCTGCGAAGACCACAAAGAACAAAGTTTAACAGAGTTCAACTCCCTAACTAAAAAATCCTCTTATATAAAAATAAGGCAAATAAATCTCAAGTTAGCCTCAGGAAAATGGCTAAAAAACCTCATAAAAAGAGGATCAAAAGAACGTCTAGATTGAAAACAAGCCAATCAAGATATACTACCTTGAAACTACTAACATCATTCGAAAGTATACCGGAATTCTCTAACTGCTGATCGTACCTTTTAAGTAATTTTCGTTTGCAAGGCTGAACTACTTCCATGGCTACAATTCAATGTCCCTACATAAAAGCCAGTTCGTTTGGTACCGAAAACTTTTTGTTCTTTTTAGTCGTTACACTTATATCAATACATTTAGGATGAAAAAAATCAAGTTTGAGTGATTGTTTGGCTAAATTTTAAATTAGAAATCATGAGAACAGCGACTGATAGAAATCACATTGAGGGGTTTCATTTCTTTTTCATATTCATTTTGTATTTGTTACAGTTTTATGCCCACTTTCTAGAGACGGTCTCCATATTCATAAAATTTCTTTCTTTGACAAGTTTTTGAAGTACACTTTAGTTTTGGTTTTTTCTCTAAACACATTATATTTCGAGCTGCTAGACTACTGAATCCATGTCTCCTTGCGTTCTGTTCAAAGCTTTCTTTTATCTCCTCTCCCTAATTCTCTCTAAGTGAGCCTGCCTCTTATTCTACGACATAATACAGAGGAAAGGAAACTGTTCTATATTCTTGACTTATTTCTTTTGCTCAGAAACACTCACATAGTTTATGTTGTGGCCTTTCGAAATTGCTGAATGAACTGAGTTGGTTTTCTAAATTTTCATTTTTTGCTCAGTAAATTTGCTCGGCATTGCCATTGTTGCTAACATTAGTGATTGATTTTGGTTCAGTATTCGTTTATAAGAATCTGGTAATGCTTCAGATGCAAAAATAGGTAGTTTTTTAAGTGAAAAATCCATTGCATTCAAAGGCTGGTAATCTACTTTTTCTTTTTATGGCTAATTCTTTTTTTCTTTAAAGAACTTTGAATTGTAAGTTGTTGCTGGAAACTGAAAGGAAAAATGAAAGGGTCTAAAACTTTTTGCAGCTGGTGTTTTGTTTTCTTGGGAATTTTTGGTAGGACTTTCGAGACATAGACTGTTTGAATTAGCCTCTTTATTCTTTGCGGAAAAATGTCCTTTTTGAGATTTTGGCAAATATCTACTATTAATCATTTCTTTTTCAGTCTAAGACACAGTTTTCGCATGCATTTTTTCCGTGTTTCTAAAACGATTCATAGTCTTTTTATTTAGCTTTCTCCTCTTTACAAGTACCTCATCTGCTATTGGTCTCGGCAATATCTTCTTAAGTCGAGTTTTAAGTTAAATCTAATCAGCCTAAGGTTCAGAATCTGAGCCTGAAACAGGAGAATTCTATTCTTCATTGTATAAATCGGCTTAATTACATTACTTTTCATTTTTTAGAGGCACAGAACTACTATTACAAAAAATGGCTTGAATCATCGCTTTCGCCAAATTTTGCATACTCTAAATAGTAAAATGAGTTAAAGACTTTGTCTCTGAGCTTTTATATCCAAAAGTCGACATTTCTATCGTAATGACATTACTTGATTTGGACAGTTCATAGATGAAAGCCCTAGCTGTCGTCTATTTGTATTTAGTGATGCCGAAAGTACAAGCGCGGTATCTAAATAGAGAAGTTATTCTGCTGATAAGACTGGGAACTGCACGAAAAGTCTACTCTTAAGAGCAGCAATAGGCAAATACTCCCAAATCTCGGCTATGAGTATGTAAATCTAGGCAGACTTCAATTTTGCTTTCCTATGAAAGCATTTCCAAAATTTACTTGATTTTGTAGATATGAGGGTGCATAGTTGGCGAAGGGTCTTTCCAACATCTATTGAGATCATAACCTGCAAGGTCACATCTGAAGTTACCGTATATCACTCCATCAACGTTTATCATGGGGAAGATATGCAGATTGAAGGTTTAAAGGAGCCAAGATCCTTCAACTGTGCTTTTGAAGATTAAAAATCTGAGGATCTATTCTAACAAATAAGAAGACCATATTTAGCCTGAATGCTGACGCGCTAAGATAACGATTGCAGGCTTTGAACGGTCTTTGTTTTTTGATAACTTTATATAAGGGACATTGTTTCCGCCTATGGTTCGACCTACTGATTTCATTTAGTAATAGAGGCCGTTTTTCGATGTTTACGTTTCAAAGCTATTGAGAGCTTGGATAAGTTTAGAGTAGCTGTAAGGTGGGTAAGGTGACAGAGTAAGATAATCGTTTTGATGCTAAAAACAAAGTTGAAACTCCAAAGTATAGAAAGTTTGGTTGCTTTACTTGAAGTTAGACTAGTAAAACTGAATGTTTTGCCCATCTCTATACCATCCATTTCCTTCCTTCGTTGCCCTAGCTAAAGAAAATACCAGTGGTTTCATGCCAACTTTAAAAAAAGAATATCTTTTTTTCTTCATAAGGGTAAACTTACGAAATTCACAATTCTGAAGGTGTAAAGTGTGTTGGGCTGTGCATTTTTTATTGAGAAGTAAAACCATTGACAGTACCCGTAGGTATTTGTATCACTTTGCATCATTAAGTCATAGGTATTTAGCTATTTTTGCGAACGATAAGCACAGATTAAATTCCCACACTACAACTTTGAGTCAAAAATCAGCGAATTTCCAGTTATTTAGCCACTCCTCTACAGATCTGATTCTCTTAGATTGCGATAAACCTGGTTATTGCCTACAGAAAAAGCCGATTTAAGTTTGACCTCATTTTCTAAATAAAACTGCAAATACAAAAAAGTCTCTGCCCGTTACTGAGAGGCTCCTTGTAGCGAGCATACACATTACAATAATCGTTGATATTATTGTACTTCTGATGCGCTGACAACTGCTCCCACTAGATTTTTATTTTATGAGAAAATTTGAGTTAGTTATTTCTTTCGAGAACTGGGATGTCCTGAAAATACTGGAAACTTTCTTTGATTTGTTTTCTAAGTCAACGAGGACTTACCTCAGCAAAGGAGTGCCTTCTATGTAATGGGGTTCGAATATATGATGTTTTAATTTTGCTTTGTCTTCGATCTAGCGAATACATGGCTTGATTTCTAATAAATTTGGGATAAATCCTTCGTGATCTGAGTCTCCACTTTCCTGTTCACTCATATATTGTATGATATTTCCATTATTAATCTTATTTATAAAGCAAATAAACACTCCACTGACCAATCCATACCCAAAATCCATATAAAGATGAAAACTTCTCTCTATCTATCCCCTTGAATCCGTAAATCAATTATTATTATATCATTCCAGTTGATGCTCCGAATCGTTTGGCGAATACCATGGCTATATCTACAAAACCTAGAATTTTTGAAGACTGAAGGAATTTTTACGGACTGCGTTCGTTTTTTTGAGGACTATAGCTCTATCACCTTATTTCATCTTTACTGAAGACCAAGCTCTGCGTCTTTAAGACTTCTTCTATTGCAAAATATTTTCCCTCGAAGTTTTAGACCTTTCATTTTCCAAATTTTTACAAGAAGAGCTTACCATACTCCAATTTTTTTTCGCGTGCTCACTATCTCGACCGAATCTTGTGACAGATTTGCCCTTTATATAGCTAAAGGATGAGTTGTTGAGCACTGGGTTATTGGAAAGAGCTTGAGAATTCTAGTTAGCTAGCTAGAGAATCTCTTATTTATCATTATTCTTCTTCAAAAGGTTCCATAGTTCTTGCTTAATTCGAAACTTTATCTTCTCTTTTATGCCAACTCGACGGGCATCGTAGGTTTATGAAGTCTTGCATTTGTCTTGAGATGCTTTAAGCGCTGTGATGTTAAGGTTGTAAGAATTAACGAATTTGTGAGGCTCTGGAAGCTGAAAATGGAGTTGGTTGAAGTTCTGAGAGTGCTGGTTGGTAGCTTAAGCTTTAGCCTTCAGCCTGAAGGTGCGAGCTGTTCGTTGTTCTTTGATATTTTTATTACTAGCTATCATGAAATATTATGTCCATCATTAAACCTGAGATATGAGATATTACACATAAGGTCAATCAAAAGTTACATCTCATATCAACCTCATCATTCTTGAACTGTTTAGTGTTGTTTCTTTGGTTTCGGAAGCACCCCTTAATCTTAACTATTAGGTTTGAAATAAAAGAGTAGTCTCTTTGTAAGGAATGGTAGCAATATCGCATAATTCTAACTACTTTATTAAATGGCTAATCACAGTATAGATAGGGATTTTATAAATTTAAGATATTTGTGGAGATATATGATCAAAAGATCCATCACACAAACTTTGATCTTTGCGTTAATTCTCTGCACAGTCCTTTCCGCTTAGAGGTTCGCTGATGAAGAGATGATGAAAAAGCATCACAACTAAAAATATCCCAAAAACGGACCCAACATCACTGTCCATCTTATCCCTCATTCCCATGATGATGTCGGATGGCTAAAAACTGTCGACAACTATTTCTATGGTGGAGACATGCGAACTCAGTTCGCTGGTGTGCAGTATACTATCGATACTGTTGTACAAGAACTTTCTGAACACCCAGAATATAAGTTCACTATCGTTGAGATGGCATTTTTGTACAGATGGTGGAACCAAGCCTCAGAAAAGCAAAGAGATACTATGAAGAGATTAGTTGCAAATAAACAGCTCCATTTCGTCAATGCCGGCTGGTGCATGTCTGATGAAGCCAACATGTACTACGAGGATTTTATTGATCAGATGACCGTTGGGTTGAGATGGCTCAAAGATACACTAAACTATGTTCCTGATGTCGCTTGGCACATTGATCCTTTTGGACATCACTCAGCCTCTGCATCTCTTTTCAGTCAGTTGGGATTCAATTCATTTTTCTTTGCTAGAATTGACTACCAAGACAAGGAGGTAAGACTGAACAACAAAGGAATGTAAATGATTTGGCGTCCCTTCCAATATAACGGAGACAAAAGCACCTATATCTTCACTCACGTCAACTATTATCATTACAGTCCTCCTCCAGGATTTTGTTTTGATGATGTTTGCAGAGATGAACCAATCAAAGACGATCCTACATTAGAAGACTACAATGTTGATGTCAGATCCAAACAATTTGCAGAGTATTTCCAATCTCAAGCTCTTCATTTCAGGACTACTAACCTTATGCACACTTTGGGATAAGATTTCCAATACACTAACTCAAGGATGTGGTACAAAAACATCGACAAACTATTGAATTACATCAACAATCGACCAGAATTCGGAGTCAACATTGTCTACTCAACTCCCAGTGAGTATATTGCTGCCATTCAAAAATAAAAAGCTACCTATCCAGTTAAAACTGATGATTTCTTCCCCTATGCTGATGGCTAGCATGCCTTTTGGACTGGATACTTTACTTCCAGAGTTGCCTTGAAGGGATTCGTCAAAGATTTCAGCAGGTTTGTCCAAGCAGCTAGAAAACATATCTCCTAACTCAAAATCACCAATAGCTCAGAAACGGTTTCAGTTCATACCAAACTAATTGAAAGATCTATCTTTGAGATGTAGATGGCTTTGGGAATTTTACAACATCATGATGCCGTTGCAGGAACAGCTAAACAAAAAGTTACAAATGACTACATCGCAACTGGACTTCGTTCGATTAGAGCATTCAATCTACTGTACAGTGACATAAAAGCGGAATAAATCAGAAAGGAAATCGGAGAAACCATTACTGATGATCTTTACATCAACCTCTTTTGGAATGAAACAGGAGCAGCTACTGGCTTGAGTAAGAAACTAAACGATGGGAAAAACGTTATTGTTAGTCTCTACAATCCAGGTAGCAAAGGAACCTATCTGATTAGACTTAGAGTTCCTTCTTCTGAGCTTAGCATCCTTAGCCAAACCAACACCGCCATTCCGGGAGATGTTATCTGTGCCAATCTAAAAGATTTGTCAGACTGTGAACTTCTTTTTTATCTTGATTTCTAAGAATCAAGTAACGCCTATGTCAAACTTACTACCGTTGCAAGTGGAGGAAGCGCAAAGATTGTACCAATTAAATAGTTGACAGTAACCTAACAAATCAAAGATTTTACTTTGGGCAATGATAAAGTGCGTTTCACTAGAGGAACTCAAGCCTTCGATCTTACCTTGGACGGAATTACTGATACCTTCAGAATCTTCTACAATTACTATGAAGGCTGGGATGCAGGAGGACAACATTCAGGTGCCTACATCTTTAGGCCCAAATCTGACAATCCTAAATCTTATTCAAACATCTCTAGATCCCATTATGCTGATGGAGTTACCCATGGTCTAATCATCTTGCAAGGCGATAGGACTACAACCCGAGTTTACTTCTCAAAATCTGTTAACTAAGTCAGAAATAATGGAATTCTGGTAGAAACCCAGTTGGATTCAATCCCAATCACTGACAACATAGGCAAAGAGGTCACCCTTAACATTAAGACTAACTACAAAAATGGCAAAACCTTCCTAACTGACTCTATGGGCCTTTAAGAGCAAAAAAGAGTTTTAGACTTCAGACCTACTTGGGATTACAAAGTTTGGTAACCCACTGCAGGCAACTACTACCCAGTCAACTGTTTCATCAGTCTAAAAGATGACAAATCGAATAGAGCTGTCACAGTCCTTACTGATAGAAGTCAAGGTGGAGCAGTTATTAGATAAGGTGAATTTTAGATAATGATTCATAGAAGGCTCTTAGTTGATGATGGAAGAGGAGTAGAATAGGCTTTGAATGAGACAGATGCTGATAAAAACGGCCTAAGACAAACTTTCAGACATTATTTGGTGTTCGGAAACAACTACAGAAATGTTCAAAAACAAAATGATCAAAGAATACTTCCCTCCTTTGCTGTTGTCTCTTCTAACCAATTTTCATCAGTGAATGTGAGAAAAGCACCTATTTCAGTGCCTTCATCAGTAAAGCTTTATCTCAGACCTTTCGAAGACGGAAGCTATCTTTTAAGATTCCATAACATAAATCCTTCAGCTAAAGTAAATTTTGTATAACGTAGGCATCACTTACTTTGGGTGACTAATGGAAAGTTACTGAGTATACATTGGCAGCAAATCAACTCAAGAGTGATTGGAAAGCCAAGCAGCTCAATTGGAATGAAGAAACCAAAGAACAACCCACTCTGATGAACAAAATCGCCCAATATTTCTAAGATCTAACGATTAACAAGAAAGAGACCAAAAAGAGTCTATAAGTCGACGGAGCTACTGTTATTGACCTGCAAGCCTTCGAGCTAAAAGCATTCAAACTAACGAAGGCATGATGATAAATCTAGCAACATTCAAATTTAAAACAGACAAGTTAATAAAATATAAGCGTATTATTAAACCTAAAGACAAACTAAAGCAATCAAATGAATAACTAATACGATTGTTGAATATTGAATAAAAGACACAAACTAATCACCAAAGTTATTCCTCCGGAAAGTCTATCTCTTCCAAAGGCATCTATTAAAGATCCTCTCTAACTGTCAGCTGAAAAACCATCTTAGGTAGATATTTCAAACCCTAATCTGTTATGTCCGGATTGTCGACTATATAAACTCTAGAATACTGAGAGACAGCTCCTTTATTTTACTCCATGCGTTTTCAGCCAGCGTCTTACAACCTAAATCGCTTATCAAATTGTCGTCTGAGTTATTTGGGTCTTACTGAGATAAAGCGTTTAAAGATTCACGGAGGAGAGTTTCAGCAGATCATTACAGTCATCATCAGTCAGACGAGTGAAACCTCAATAAGATACTTATTACTCAAACTTAAATGTTTCAGCTTGGGCCAATTGGCCTCCCCTAAGTTTTTGAATCCCAATTCAGTTAATTTGTTGTAAGCTGAATCAATCACTAGTTACACAAGTCTAGATATTATAGCTGAGGCCAATCAGCTTAAATTATGTAGCGAATCCCTAGTCCTTCTATAGAATTGCGGGCTTTGTCAATAAATAGGTACAGAGGTTTATTTATTTCATATTTAACCAGACTGCGGTTTTCAGGTTTTAACATCCTTCGTTTTCGATGAAGTTTCCCTCTTTATTACATAAAAGTTACGCAGGTCTAGTTTTTCAAGCAGGGGAACTTGCATCTTTGCTAAAGATAAGCATCCTTTTGCTTTTATTTCATTGCGGTCTAAAACTAGCTTTTTCAGGTTGGGCCATTTGGCTGTTTAAAGAAATTCACATCCCTTTTAAGTGATATTATTCCAGCCTTAATCAACAAAGCAATACCTAAATTGATTGATTCCAAGTTTTCAAGCAAAATTTTGTTCAAAACTGAGCATCCCTGTGCTCTGATCGAGCATTCCCCTAAATACTTTAATCCTTACATAGATTAAGATCCTTGAGTTGATGCCATTTGATAGAATACAGAGCTTTCCAAGCAGCAAACCCAAAAGTATTTTAGGCTGAATCTCTTTTAACGTACATAGATTAATCGTCAATTTGGCATTCTGAAGTGTGAACTATGCTTATCTTCGACCTATCATTGTGATTGCTTCAGCCAGTTCTTAGCTATCGAGGTTTTATGAGGCTTTATTTCAAGTGTTTTACATAGATTGTAGAAATGCAGTGTCTAATCTTCGGATTCGCAGATTTGTGGTACTATTTGAGAATAATCCATTTAGTAATGAGTTATAAGTACAAAGTAATAATTTATGATTATTATAAAGATTAATTAGAGATTCAAAGGTCATTTTTTCTTCAAATGCTTACACAAATCTTGTTGTCTTTTTATGCTGTGATCGGTACCATGCAGCAATTGGCTAAATTGGTCAAAAGATAAAATTGGAAGATAGGCAGAATGTCTTTTTGAGTTCATAGAGAAGACTAACCTAGTTAACTCATATTATTTTCTAGTTATCTCAGAAAAATAGTTAAAACATTTCAGACGTACTAGTAACCCACATAGCCAAATTAAAACGATTGTCATATGTCATATGTCTTAAAAAGTCTAGTCGGTTCATAGAACTCATTAGTTCTAAACCCTTTCGCAGTTTTCCCAGGATTATTAGATCTAAGCATGTATGAACAAATATGATCAAGCCGATTCCCAAGCGATTGTCACCATACTATTCAGTTCTATTGGCATCGCTCGCACTTTTTCCATCTCTTCTCGCCTACCGTCCTCTCCACCAATCTTAAATCAATTTAGTAGTAACTCTCAAAGCACATCCTGCAGAATATTTTGACTGGTGATATGTTTTTGGATTTGCAGAGAGGACAGCTCCCTCCTTTTTTGCTGGACCATTACCAAATGCAGTTGGCGTGGAAGCTATGCTTGCAGCTGGTTAACAGATACACTCCATCCTACAGACAGATAACGCAATTATCCTTCTAATTGAACCTTTAGTCTGCCTTTTTCCATTTGCTCTAGATTTCCAGTTGCTGCATGCTGACTTCTGGGAGGGAGTTGGCTGCAGGTGGAGGCTGATAGACAATCAGTATGTGCGAGTGTGCGTTGACTGGCAACTAAGGCGGTCTTGCTTGCGATCGATTGAACTCTCTGCATCGGTTGCAAATGTAACGGCAGCAGCAACACATGCTAATAGTAATTAGGAAGAAAGTTATGATTGGGATCACTATGTCTCCGGTACTTTGAGTGCTGTTCGTGCTGGTAGTGCATTGAGAGGAGTTATACGAATCACAGTTCAAACAGTTTTAGCCGCTAAGGAAGTAGCCTGCAGGGCATGAGGTGCACTGGTAGCTAATCAGCGTGGAGTTTTTGTCGATGCAGGTTTTGCAAAGGCTGCTGCAGGTGCTTTGTGTGAGTATTATGAAGGATGAAAAGGCTAGGATATACATAAGACTATTATAATCGATTAACATTCAGAAACTACCGCTTATGCTATCCTGCAGAGCTACCACCTATTCCAACTCAATCATACTCATTTATAGCCCAGAACATCAACAAGACAAAGAGGACCTCTAAAGGCAATCTTTTACTATGAATGGGATGAAGTTGTGGTCTTTTCGAAGATAATATTCGAAGTTATCTTACAGTTTGCTAAAATAGGACATGAATGGCACAATTCAAAGAGTCACTAGTCCAATCGATCAACTAAGATACAATTTGACCACAAAACTAAATGCTGCAAGCAGGAATGACTCTATGAGGACATCAACAAGAGTTTAATGCCTTAATCAGTATATGTAATAGCTTCTAATGTAAAAATAGATCTTATGGTTGTAATAAGCTGAATTCTGGTTGAGAATCAAGGCGTCCCCTTTATGCAAGAGTTACACTCGAAAGAGTAGCTCTATTTCACCAATCCTTGTATCTATCTCTCATCCAAGGGTAAATATTTTTGATAGCAGGCTCGACAGTAAAATTTGGCAGGAAAGAGCGTCCTAGATTCGCATACTGGACACTGCTAGTGGCCCTGGTTCAACCAATCCTGGATACAAACAACGTGGAAATGGTGTTGGCAGTCGACCTGGAGATATGCCTTCTTTTCCAGACATATAACGCAGCTCTCTGTAATATTCATCTTCTGATGCGAGTCCACCCAGCTGATTTGGATTCGTTCCTATTGTGATGATGAAACTAACTTCTACACTCCAACCACTTTCTCACCTTTCTTGCAGACTCCCAAGCAGCAAACCAATGTAACTATTAGTGCGACCGATGCCACAGAGCCGAGGACGATAAACACGACCGCTAGAGTTGACAACCCTCCATCACTATTAGTATTGGTGCCAGGGGTAGTATTGTTACCAGTGTCAGAGGAATTAGTTTGGTTATTAGGATAGCACCCCTAGGATATGAGTGTGTAGCCTGGTTTGCAAGCCAGGCAGCCGTAACTGCCATTGTGAAAGGTACAATTCAGGCAGGTAAAGACACAAGTAGAATGAGAGTATGCCACAACAAGGACGAGTACGAATATTTTAAGGTAACCCATTGCTGCTGTTTTAAACAGAGAATAACAAGTCCTCAGCAATACATGCGGTTAAGATCTATGAAATGATCTGATTGGTAATCTGGTGAGCCATTTTCCCCAAACAACCGAGTTATATTCTAGAAGGGTCGAATGAAAGCTACTTTGCAGTAGCTTAACGATATATGATAATTATACACTGGCTATTAAATCCTAAAGAAGAAGTGGTGGGTAAGATGGTATAAATAAATCAAATTTCGGATGTTTTGCAGCTGAAGCAGTTTTCCCACTTCCCGGACAGAATGCGTCTGTGAATGGTTGCCAAGTTGGCAAAAGAGTAGCTTGTGTGGCACCTCCTGCAGTAGAGTTTGAGTGGCAGTAGAGTTGCCGATTTACAAAGGGGACAGCTTTATTTCTTGATTATCCATTCGTATATGCACTTGGGGTGGAAGTAGTGGTGGCAGTTTGTTTCCAGAAAGACATTATTATCGATGCAGATGGCACAAGTTTCGTTGGCGTTGAGTTTGTAGGCCGACTTTTTCCAACTCTTGCTCAGTTCTCCCGTCAGAGGCAGCAAATTAATAGCTGAAGGAGGTTGGGGGCTAGGCTAAGGAGGAGCTAAAGTTTATTAAGTCCTGCGCTTTTTAAATTTTTGGAAGCAGCAGAACACGACTAAACAAAGCAGAGGAATAGTAACACACAATGTGATGATAATGGAAGTATGACTGGTGCCCGCACACCCCTCGCAGGAAGGGCAGTCGCTACAATCTTTGCAGTTATAGCCGGCAAGATAGTAGCCAGGGTTGCAAGATGTGCAATAGGGGCTATAGGTGTAGATGTCAGATTGGATGCAGGCGCTGCAGTACTGAGAGCAGCCAGAGAGGGCAAGTTGGAGGCAGCAGAGCCAAATGAACAGCAGTCGTAGGATCATTTAATTGTGATCCCTTAAATCCACTAACCTTAATTTTACGTTATTCACAACTCATTTTCTAGAACGCCAAGTAGCTGACGTGTGAACTCGAAAGGACCACTGGACTGGGCCAGATGCGTGATTTTGAAGTTTGTGTTATTTGTTCCAGCTGGGAGTTTCCTTTTGGGAGCTTAGAAATTGTTAGAACCACCTATAAATAAAAGCGTGGTTTCGGCAAAAAACATTTGGAATGCACATTTTGCAATCATAACTTCATGTGGTATCACAGAAATGAACCAATTTGCTGTGCTGACTCGAAGAAACAGGATTATAGAATGCTAAAAGCTATCAAAGCTTTTTGTCGCCCGCTGAGGTCCTTAGAAATGATCAAGAATCGAAATTAGGCACAACCCTCAAAAGAATGCGGTTATTGCTCAGCCGCAATAATAAAGACAACTTAGATCATGAGCTGCACTTTCAAGCGGAATTTGATTATTGAAATAAAAAGAAGTTGGCATCTGAGGCAAAGGTGAGACCGAAGAAGAAGCTGAGACCATTTGACGATAAATATGTCTGTTATTTTAATTTTACCTTTATACTTATAATAACATAACTTTCAAACGTCGCTTATATCATTAAATGGTTTTTATATGATGCCGCGTGTGGTATGGCAAATCTCAAAAAAATCACGAACAATCTGGCCGTTTCAGGAGAACAGCAGCGAAGGCAGGGCCAGTATGCAGCAGGTGAGCAGAAGATAGTCACTCTTGATGACTATCAAGTTGTCATAGTGCATCTACTATATTTTCAAACTGGCTTACTATTATTCTGCTAACCTATCGCCCTACTGCTGCCCGTGAAGCTGCATCTGAATAGCGTTTACTCTGTTGAGCACGCGCTCTAGCATACTGTCTAGCTCTTGCATGGCAATCTTTGAC
>Ga0316217_10002985_pt1 | contig 19816 bp, 9 predicted proteins | sample 1anoAmetaG_FD_203633 | JGI IMG/M metagenome (GOLD analysis project Ga0316217, IMG submission 203633) | Freshwater microbial communities from Trout Bog Lake, Wisconsin, USA - 1anoA | ecosystem: Environmental > Aquatic > Freshwater > Lake > Hypolimnion/Profundal zone | place: USA: Wisconsin...
CTTGGAGTTCTCACACCGAAACGCGCTCTAGAGCAGTTGATCAGCCGCGCGCTTATCCAGCAACAGATTCGCCAGGAAGATGCGCAGGCTGCCGAGCCCTCACAGGCAGAGGTCGATACTCGCCTGGCGGAGATTCGCAAGGAGGTACCCGCCTGCGTCCGGCAAAACTGCGCCTCGGATCAGGGATGGAAGGAGTTTTTGGCAGCGCACGGTCTGACACCGGAACAGGTCGAGGCCTATCTCCGCTATCGGGTTGAGATTCTCCGCTTCATCGAGCAGCGGTTCCGTCAAGGAATCCGCATCTCGCAAGAGGAGATAGAAACGTATTACCGCAATACGCTTCTACCCCAGTACAATCCGGGCGAAGCGATTCCACCGCTGGACAAAGTAGCCCCGCGCATTGAAGAAATACTGCTCGAGCGGCAAGTTAACGTGCTCTTCGATGACTGGCTCAACAATCTGCGCAAACAGGGCGATGTGGAAGTTCTCGACCCTGGGTTTGCATCTCCTGAAGCTGAGAGCGGTTCCGGGAAAGGAGGCAAATGAGCGAATCTGAATCAGATCCTCTTGTCCCCGATGAAAACTCTGAGCCGATTGAGCCAGAGCCGGAATCGCCAGCCGAGAAGCCGCGGCCGAGCCGTCTGAGCCGCTTCTTCCTTCGTCATCTTCCTCTCACGGTGGCTGCTGTTTTGCTTTTGCTGGCTATTACTGCCGCGGGCCTTTACTTTTTTGCCAGTTCCGCCGGTTTCGAAAATTTTGTCCGTGTGCAAATGGCGTTCAAACTGGAAACTGCCACCGGCGGCCGCGTTGAGGTCTCGTCGTTTCACTGGCGCCTGCTGCGTCTGGAAGCAGAAGCGGGCGGGCTGGTCATTCATGGCCTTGAAGCTCCCGGCGAAACTCCTTACGCCCAGGCCGACCATGTGAGGGTTCGCATTAGCATTCTAGGTTTTCTAAGTCCGCGTATTCTGTTGCGCGATCTGGAGATCAGCCGTCCGCAGATTCATTTGATTGTTTATCGCGACGGCTCAACAAATCAGCCGCAGCCTCGCAAACCGAGAAAGCCTGGCAAGCCTGCGCTCGACAGATTCTTTGATCTTGAGGCTGGTCACATAGCGGTTGAGCAGGGCGTTCTGGATTATGAAAATCGCGCGGCGGCGTTTGACTTTCAGAACAGGCGAATTCCGCTGGACTTTGCCGCAAACGACCTCTCTGTGCGCTTGTCTTATCAACCAGCATCGACCGGCAATCCGGAGAGCTATCACATAGAAGCTGGAGTTCGCGATCTGAGCCTTGCGCGTGGAACTGCTTCCGGGAAAGACAAGCTGACGCCAACAGTTCAGGGATATCTGCAAGGCACTTTGGATTTGACTCGCAACAGCGCGACCCTGCATTCGCTGCGCATCACGGCAAGCAGCCGCGGAGTCAAGGACCGGGCCCTGGATATCTCCGGCACACTCACCGGCTTTGCCCATCCCCGCTGGCAGGCCTGGGCTGTTGGCGAACTGGACTTGCGCCTGGTTGACCCTATCACCGGCTATCCATTTGCGCCCGAAGGCATAGCGCATCTGAACCTCTATGGATCGGGACAGGCGGGAATTTTTCGCACGGACGGCGGCGTCCATATTGAGAACGGCTCATACATTGGAACCGGCGTCGTCGCCACCGGCTTTGGGCTGGATGCCCGCGTTCATGCTGATCCCGAGCAGTTGCAGATTACCTTTATTCAGGTTCGTCTTCGCCAGGGCGGCCAGATTGAAGGAAGCGTTGCGCTCAATCACTGGCTGCCTGCGCTTCCGGGAGCAGCCACATTGCGGCCAGCCGAGATAACCGCCGGCAAATCTCGCAATGTACGTTCGCAGCTCGCTCCCCCCGCCAAGCCGGTGCTGGCTGACGACGTGATTACCCTGCCGGTTAACGGCAGGGTGAATGCAAACTTCCAGAACGTTGCGCTCGACACAGTGTTGGAGATGGTTTGCGACCCGCCGTTTCAACACCTCGGCTTCGATTCGCGGGTCAACGGTCCTGCTAACGCGCTCTGGATCAACGGCGATGTGAATACTCTCTCTGTCGATGCCCTGCTGAACCTGACACCTCCCGCCCAGGCTGGTCAGGGCAAAGTTCTTGCCGCGGGTTTAGTGGACGCAACTTATACCCATCGCGACGGCGCGGTCGACCTGCGCCGGCTGAAAGTTGATCTCCCCACCAACAAGGTTCAGGCCCATGGCCACCTGGGCGCGTACCCGATAGATAGCCCTTCTGCTCTCGCGGTCGATTTTCACAGCGGAAACATGGACGAGTTCGACACTCTTCTGCGCGATCTGGGCCTGGCTCGCGCGGGAAGATCCGGCACTGCGGCTCTGCCTGTCGCGCTTCACGGGCAAGCTGATTTTCATGGCGCCTGGACAGGTTCACTCGTCGATCCGCGCCTCACCGGCACGGCAACAGCCACGCAACTTGCCGTTGAGTTTCCTCTCGACATTTCCGGAAACCCATCTGCAAGGCCGCTTTCTCCGCCGCAGTTCTATCTCCTGGATGCGGTCAATGCCAAAGGCAGTTACTCGGCAGCCCGCATTGATATTGAACATGGCCTGTTGCGCCGCGGAAACGCAGAGGTCGCCATCAGCGGCAGCCTGACCGCGGGACTCGTAGCGGCTGTGGGGAGCAGCACTCACCACCCCCCGCCCGTACCGTCTTTCAATACAAATTCAGTCCTTCATCTCCGCCTGCGCGGGGACCGCATTGGGCCAGATGATTTAAGTCCCTTCTTAGGGAAAAACCTGCCAGTAACCGGATCGATGAGTGCTCAGCTTCTGGTCGACGGCCCCGTGCACGCGCTGGATGGCTCAGGATGGGCCGAGTTAAGCAAGGGCAGCATCTTCAGCATTCCCGCGGAAAAGGTCCGGGCACAAGGTTACATTTCCAGGCAGTCCATCAACCTGACTTCAGTTACGGTGAGCGAGGAAGCAGGCAATATCTCAGCCTCAGGCAGATACGACCTCGAGGCGCACACCTTCCAGTTGGACGCCAAGGGTACAGCCATTGACGCGGCACGCATCGAGGCTTTGCGCAACCTCGGGTTGGAAGTGACCGGCAAGTTGGGATTTAGTGTTTCCGGCTCAGGATCGCTCGACGACCCGCACATAGAAGCACACGCCACCCTGCCCAACCTGACACTGAATGGAGAACCCCTCGGCGGTTTGGAGTTGACGGCGCGCACCAGCCATCATGCCGTTATCTACGACCTGACCACGCGCCTGGAGGCTGCCGAGCTTTCCGCTCACGGACAAACAGAACTTGCCGGCGACTACGCAACGCAGGCCAAGCTGGATTTCTCCCGGTTCAACATTGACGTGCTTTTCAAGCTGGCCCATTTGCAGAGCATCAGCGGTGAATCCGCGCTGGCAGGAACGGTAACCCTCGATGGCCCGCTAGCCCGGCTTGAGGATCTGCGCGGCGAGGCCCGGCTCCAGGAACTCGCGGCCACAGTCTCCGGTGTTCATCTGAAAAGTGAGGGCGGCGCTCATCTAACACTCGACCATAGCATTCTCCATCTTGACCCTCTGCATGTCACTGGAGAGCAGACAGATCTGTACGCCCAGGGCAGCCTCGCGCTCCAGGACAAGCAGCAATTGGATTTTGCCGCGAGCGGCGCTATCAATCTAAAAGTTGCAGAGACTATCGATCCGGATTTGACTGCGAGCGGAAACACTGCCTTCCAGGTAGAGGCGCACGGCCCGCTCATGAGTCCCGGATTCAAGGGACGGATCGAGATTCAGAACGCAGCACTTTCTCTGGAAGATCTTCCCAATGGACTGAGCCAGTTGCAAGGAACCCTGGAGTTTAACCAGAACCGTCTGGAAGTCAAATCGTTGACGGCGATGAGCGGCGGGGGCCTGCTTAGCGTCGGCGGCTATCTGGCCTACCAGCGCGGCCTATACGCCGACCTCAAAGTCTCCGGTAACGAGATTCGCATTCGCTATCCGCAAGGGGTCAGTTCCCTTGCCAATGCGTCGCTTCGCTTGCAGGGGCCTCAGAATAATCTACTGCTCTCGGGCGACGTGCTTATTACGCGTTTTACTTTAAGCCCTGACCTGGACATGGCAGCGCTGACCGCACAAACCAATGCGGTCGAATCCATCGCGCCTCCTGAGGCTCCGTCCAACCATGTCCGGCTGGACGTGCACTTCACCTCTTCGCCTCAGTTGAATTTTCAAAACGCATACGCCAAGCTGGCCGGCAATGTCGATCTGCACCTGCGCGGCACACTCGCTTCCCCTTCGGTGCTGGGCCGCGTCTCCATCACCGAGGGCAGCGGCATCATCGCCGGAACCCGTTATGATTTGCAGCACGGCGACATCTACTTCACCAACCCGGTCCGCATTCAGCCCTTTATCGACCTGAACGCAACCGCCCGCGTCCAGGACTTTGACATTACCCTCGGCCTGCATGGAACACTGGATAAACTGGCCGTCACCTATCGCTCTGATCCTCCACTGGCGGAGGCCGACGTGGTTGCCCTGCTGGCCCTGGGCCGCACCGAGAACCAACAGCGGCTCTACACACAGCAGCAGGAGGCAGCCGGCGCCAACCCTACCACCGACGCCCTGCTGGGCGGAGCGCTGAACGCCACAGTCAGCTCTCGCGTGCAAAAGCTTTTTGGCGCAGGCAGCGTCAAAGTTGACCCCAACTACCTCGGCGCCCTGGGCAACTCCACCTCGCGCATCATTGTCGAAGAGCAGTTGGGCGCAAACGTCACCCTTACCTACGCCACCAACGTCAACACCACCGCCCAGCAGTTGATCCAGGCAGAAGTTGCCATCAACCGTCACGTCTCTTTGCAAGTTGCCCGCGACGAATCCGGCGTCTTTTCCATGGTTCTTAAAGCCACCCGCCGCTACCGTTAGGAGTTTCGTCCCGCTATGATGAAGAGATAGAAGACAGGAGAAAATGGCTTGAGCGTTTCGATTCGCAGCTATCTGCGGGCTGTGCCGGTATTGGCATGGGTGGTGCTGCTTTCGCTCGTTCTGCGCATGGCGGTGATTCCGTTTAACAGCTATCTCTTTGAAGATCTGATGGATTCCGCCCACATCCACGCTTGGGAACAGGGAAATGTGGCGCGGGCGCTGCTGGCCGGTCAGGGCTTCGGCAGCCCCTTTCTTTCCAGCCAGCCGTCGGCCATCATGCCGCCAGTCTACCCGCTCATTGTGGCCGCATTCTTCCACTTCTTCGGCATTCATACCGCCCGCTCAATCTTTGCCATTCACGTCTTCGACTGCCTGATCAACTCGCTCGCCTGCATTCCGATCTTCCTCATGGCCCGTCGCAGCTTTGGCGCGCGCGTGGCGCAGTGGGCGGCCTGGGTATGGGTCTTCTTCCCTTACGGCATTTACTTTTCCGCGGCCTGGGCCTGGTCAACGCACCTGCTGCTGCTCTGCCTGTGCTGGATGCTCTATTTGGCGCAATCCATGGAGAATTCGCCGCATCTTGGCCTGTGGGCCGGCTTTGGAGTTCTCGCGGGCTTTGCGGCTCTCACCGAGCCGTCGATTCTCGTGGTGGTTCCTTTTTTGCTTCTCTTCGCTGCCTGGAGGCTGGCTCGCGCGGGCAAGCGCTGGCTGCTCCCGGGGCTGGCGGCTTCGCTGACGCTTTGCGCGGTAATTTCGCCCTGGATGATTCGCAACGCGCTGGTTTTTCATCGCTTTATTCCCATGCGCGACAGCATGGGCCTGGAACTTTGGATGGGTAACAATGGCCGCTCCCTTCACTGGACGAACAACGACATACACCCGTTGCATGACGACGGGGAGTTGGCTGAATATAACGCCGGCGAATTGGCCTACATGGACCACAAAGTGGAGCTGGCCAAGGCCTACATCCATGACCACCCTCGTTGGTACGCATGGATGTGCGTCCGCCGCGCCGTCTATCTTTGGACCGGCTTCTGGAGCTTCGATTCGCGTTACCTGGCCATGGAGCCCACTGACCCAGAAAATATTCCGTTTGCCACCGGCTTGACGTTGCTCACGATTCTCGGTGTTTTCCTGGCATGGCGGCGGAACCCCTTTGAGGCCTTGCGCTATGGCGGAGTTCTCTTTCTATTTCCATTTATGTACTACTTCATTCATCCTGAAGCCTACCGCATGCGCCCGCTCGATCCGTTGATGGTGATACTCGTCTGTTTCGCGATTCTCACCTTGCGCGGACGGGCCGATGACAGCGCTAAATGCGCAACCGCTCCACAGCCGGCTGGCGTTCTGCGGGAAGTTTAACCCAGAGCGATCAAGTTCCGGCGTCGTTCCCCACAACCTTTACCGGAAATCTGCGTCATAATTATAGGAGCGGCAGAAGCCGCGGCGATTGTGATGCACTCATGACCATTTTGTTCAACGAATATGGAGGAGAGTGAATATGACAACGACCTTGCGTACAACCCGGACCGCGCTCGTGACGGTCACACTCGCAGGAACCCTCTGCGGTCTTCCTCTATGCTCCCTGGCTGCGGCCCCGTCTCCGGACGCAGGCGCCGCCGCGCAGTCAGCCAGCACCCAGAGCAACGACGTCGCCATCCGGTTGGACAAGAAGCAATATCGCAATGTGAAGGTGAGCGTGGACCAGGGCACTGCCACGCTGACCGGAACGGTGGATCTCTACCAATACAAGGCCGACGCCGACAAGCGCGCCCGCAAAACCAAGGGCGTCACCGCGGTACGAGATCTGATCGAAGTCGCCGGCCCCGTCATCTCTGATAGGGATTTAGAGAACAAGTTGCGCGATAAACTGGCCTACGATCGCGTCTTTTATGGCAACGCGTTCAATGCCATTACGGTCGACGTAGAAAATGGCGGCGTAACCCTTGGCGGTCATGCGGTCTCCCCGTTTGCGCGGGATTCTGCATTGGCGCTGGTCAGCAACTATCCCGGCGTAAAGAACGTGGCTGACGAGATTGAGGTCGATCCCGTCTCCATGCTCGACAACAGAATCAGGATGCAGGTCTTCCGCGCCGTGTATGGCTTTCCAACCCTCAATAAGTACGCCATCGATCCAGCGAAGCCCATCCGCATCTCGGTGCAGAATGGCCATGTGGAATTGTATGGAATGGTGAATACGGAGGGAGATAAAGATGTCGCTTACATGAGGGCCAACCTGGTCCCCGGCGTCTTCAAGGTAACGAACTATCTGCAGGTAGCCGAGCCATCCGTAAAGAAGCAAAAATAAGCGGCAGTCGTTGTGCCTGCTCTTACAGACAATACCGGCCTCGCTGAATCGAAAGATTCGGCGAGGCCGATTTCTTGAATCAACCGAAATTGTTCCCTAGAACTTGACCGCCGGAGCCGTCTTTGCGCTTTCCGGAGCCGCAAAGTAGGCCGTGTTTTCCTTGAAGCCGGCCATGCCCGCCCAGATGTTGTTTGGGAATTGCAGGACAAACGTGTTGTAGTCCTGAATCGCGTCGTTGTAGCGCTTGCGCGCCACGCTGATGCGGTTCTCCGTCCCCGACAATTCATCCTGCAGGCGCATGAACTGTTCGCTGGATCGCAACTGTGGATAGTTTTCCGTCAACAGCAGCAGGCGTCCAAGCGCCGAATCCAGTTTTCCGTTGGCGGCAATCTTGCCTGCCGGGCCCTGCGCGTTCAACATTCCCGCGCGCGCATTGGCGATGTCGCCGAAGACCGTGCTCTCTTCCTTGGTAAAGCCCTTCACCGTCTCCACCAGGTTGGGAATCAGGTCGGCGCGCCGCTCCAACTGCACATCCACCTCCGACCACTTGCTCTTCACGGTCTGATCCTTGGCCACCATCTGGTTCCGGGCGCCAACATAGCTGCCAAAAACCATCAGAACCGCAAGAATCAAAACTCCGAAAATTCCCAGTGTGATCCAAAGTCCCTTGCTCATTTTGTTTCTTCTCCTCCGGCTCTCCCGCAGGCAAGCCTTTGCTCAAGTTCTTCTACACGTGGGGCAATCCCTCAGGGGCTAAAGCCCGCGTCGATTTTGCTCCATTTGCGGCACGGCTAAAGCCGTGCCCTTTCAAAACAGAAAAAGTCGTGATGCGGCCAGAACCTTGCCCTTCCAAAACAGAAAAAGTCGTGATGCGGCCAGAACCTTGCCCTTCCAAAACAGAAAAAGTCGTGATGCGGCCAGAACCTTGCCCTTTCAATACAGAAAAAGTCGTGATGCGGCCAGAACTGTGCCCTTTCAAAAGGTCCACTCATTCGGAGATCCATTCGGTAATCCGCTTCTTCAACTTGAAAGCTACCAGCTTCCTCCGGCCCCGCCACCGCCAAAACCGCCGCCGCCGAAGCCGCCAAAGCCTCCGCCGCCGCCACCACTGAAACCGCCGCCACCGCCGCCAAAACCGCCGCCGCTGATCCATGGTCCGCCGCCCATCCACCCGCGACGGCGGCTGCCCAAGAGACCAAAGCCGAATAGAAAGCGCAATAGATGAAAGCCGCCAAAAAAGACGAGCATGAAAAGGAACAGAATCACTTTGCCCAGCGCCGGATCCTGGCGCGTATGGCGGCGCACAGCCACCGGCTCATCGCCAGTGAGTATAACCCTGGCGTCAGCGGCAATCACCTGCGCCACCTGGCCCACGGCCCCGGTCACGGCGCCGTCGTAGTCGCCAGCGCGCAAATCGGGAATCATCCCGCGGCCAATGTCGCCGACCTTGCCGTCGGGCAAAATGCCTTCCAGGCCATATCCAGGTTCAATCCGGTACTTGTGATCGTTCACTGCCAGAAAGACCAGCAGGCCGCGGTCAGAGCCTTTGCGGCCCATCTTCCACTTATCTTCGAGAGCGTTGGCAAACTCCGCCGCATCAACACCATCCAGCGTGCGGACGGTAACCACGGCCACCTGCGCATTGGCCTGCGAGTGGTCAAGCTGGGCGCAGAGCGAGTCCAGATGGGCTATGGCCTGCGGGGAGAGCACATGAGCAAAATCACTAACGTAATCAGTAGGTTGGGGCAGGTCCTCAACGCGCTCGGCCAGCGCCGGAATGGCAAAAACAGAAAAGCAGGCTGCCAAAAGCAGTGGGAAGACGGAGAAATGTGCGCGGCGAAAGCCTATCATCGCTTTCTATTGTACGGGTTTGGATGGCGAGAAGTTCCTGAATGCAGCTTTTAACCTTTAGCTGTTAGCTCCTGGCTGTTCTTGCGGGCAGGCTTTGCTCTGATCGAAACTAAATCATAACCCCACAGGAATGCAGCTAAAAGCTAGAAGCTAAAAGCTGTGTTTGCACTACACTTATAAGAAATGACCGAGAATCAGCAACATCACCCGCCCATAGCCCGCAAGGAACACAAAGAGACCGCACAGCACGGCATCGTGCTGGTAGACGACTACGCATGGTTGCGCAACAAAGAGAATCCTGAGGTCAGCACCTACCTGGAGGCGGAAAACGCCTATGCCGAGGCAGTAACGTCCCCGCTGGCCAGTCTCCGCGACGACCTTTACCAGGAGATGCTCTCGCATGTGAAGCAGACGGACGTATCGGTCCCCTACCGCGATGGCGACTGGTGGTACCTGACGCGCACCGAGGAGGGCAAGCAATACGCCATTCATTGCAGAAAACCTGGAACTGCTTCCGGACCAGAGGCCAATGCTCCCGAGCAAATCATTCTTGACGGCAACCAACTGGCCGAAGGACACGCCTTTTTCGAGATTGCCGCCTTCGACATTACCCGCGACGGAAAGTGGCTGGCGTATTCGACTGACACCACCGGCTTTCGCCAGTACACGCTGCACATCAAAAATCTGGAAACAGGCGAAACGCTGGCCGGTGAAGTCGAGCGCACCGGCTCTCTCGTTTGGGCAGCCGACAACCGCACGCTTTTTTACACCGTTGAGGACGAGGAGCAAAAACGCCAATATCAGCTCTGGCGTCACACGCTGGGCACGCCTCACTCTGCGGATGTGCTGGTTTACCAGGAAGATGACGAGCGATTCAATCTAGGCGCGGGCCGCACCCGCGACGGCAAGTTTCTTGTGATGGAATCAGCCAGCCATATCACTACCGAATCGTGGGTGCTGCAATCCGGCGAGCCTGAGGGAAAATTCACACTTATTTGTGCGCGTGAGGATGAGCATGAATATTCCATCGACCATAGGAACGGTCTCTGGTTCATCCGCACCAACGACCGCGGGCGTAACTTCCGAGTCGTAACCGCGCCCGTGGCCGCTCCCGGCCGCGAACACTGGACCGAACTGATTGCCCACCGCGACGGCGTGATGATTGAAGAGATCGATTTGTTCGCAGATTTCTTTATCGCGTGCGAGCGGGAAGACGGTTTGCCACGTCTGCGTGTGGGCCGATTCAAAGACAACGGCCCGGAGTTCGCGTCCGCAGGCGAAATCAGTTTCCCGGAGCCTGCCTATAGCGCACAGCCGCACGTGAACCGCATTTATCAAACGCCGACATTCCGCTATGCTTATCAATCGCTGGTAACGCCGGCTTCTGTGTATGAATACGATGTAGCCACTGGCGCATCCACACTTCTCAAGCAGCTTGAAATTCCCGGCGGCTTTGACCGGACACTGTACGCAAGTGAGCGTGTTCAGGCCACCGCGCCTGACGGCGTTCAAGTGCCCGTCTCGCTCGTCTATCGCAAAGACAAGCGCCAGCCGGGCAGCAATCCGCTTTACGTCTATGGCTATGGCTCTTACGGCTACTCGCTGCCGTTGGGATTCAGTTCCAATCGGCTGAGTTTGCTGGATCGCGGTATCGTGATGGCCTATGCGCATATTCGCGGCGGCGGTGATCTGGGCAAGCCATGGCACGATGCCGGCAAAATGCTGTTCAAACGCAATACCTTTACGGACTTCATCGCTGCCGTCGAAGATCTTACCGCAGCCCGTTATGGCGATCCCACGCGCGTGGCCATCGAAGGCGGATCTGCCGGCGGCCTGCTGATGGGCGCTGTCGTCAACCTCAAGCCTGAGATCTTTCGCGCCGTCCTCTCGCATGTGCCTTTTGTGGATGTGATGAACACGATGCTCGACGAGACGCTGCCACTGACTGTTCCCGAGTATGAGGAGTGGGGCAATCCGAACGAAGAGAATTATTTCCGTTACATGCTGAGCTACTCGCCCTACGACAATTTGAAAGCCGGGAAGTATCCTGCCATGCTGGTGAAAACTTCGCTGCACGACAGCCAGGTGATGTATTGGGAACCCGCCAAATATGTAGCCAAACTGCGCACGCTCAAGACAGACAACAATGAATTGCTGCTGGTTACAAACATGCAGGCCGGACACGGCGGGTCCAGCGGACGCTACGACTACCTGAAGGAAATCGCCTTCGATTACGCGTTTCTGCTCAAAGAGTTGGGGCTGGTGTGAAAACTCGCCACGCGAGAATTTTTCGCAATTTGCCAAATTATCCGCTATATTAAAGACTCCAGCATTACCCCTGACACGGCCAGGCCTGCTTCTATGGGCCATCTCATGCAACAGGGCGTTTTCCCACACGGAAATCGCGCCGTATTTGTGTATCTCCGGCAAGTAATCGCAATGGATGCAAACTCTTATTCTGGAAGGTTGCCATGCAATCATCGAGTCGCCGCACACACATACCTGCACCCCAGGGACTCTATCATCCGCACTACGAGCACGACGCGTGCGGAATGGGGCTAGTCGCCAGCATTCGCGGTGAGAAGAGTCACGGCATCATTCGCAAGGGACTCGAGGTGCTCATCAACCTCACCCACCGCGGCGCCGCGGGTTGCGATCCTGAGACCGGGGACGGCGCGGGGATTCTGATTCAGATTCCGCATACTTTTTTTGCGCGGGAATGCGGCGAGCTGGGGATGCAGTTGCCTGAGCCGGGAGCCTATGGCGTGGCCATGGTTTTTCTGCCTGTTGACAAGCACAGCCGGTTGCAATGCGAAGGAGTCTTTGAGCGCATCGCGCAGGAAGAGGGGCTGACGGTGATCGGCTGGCGCGATACGCCGGTCGACGGCGACTCCATCGGTCGCGAGGCGCGCGCATCACAGCCCTACATTGAACAGTTCTTTCTGGGCAGGCCGGCAGGGCTGGATGAAGACGCCTTTGAGCGATTGCTTTACCGCGTCCGCCGCAGAACGGAAAATGAAATTGCCGCATCGGAGATTGAGGGCCAGGAGTTCTTTTACGTTCCCTCTCTCTCCTGCCGCACGATCGTTTACAAGGGCCTGATGCTGGCTCCGCAGATTGAAAAATTTTACTTTGAGCTGGCCAGCCCGCTGGTCACAAGCGCGCTCTGTCTCGTGCATCAACGTTTTTCCACCAACACATTTCCGAGTTGGAAACTGGCCCATCCTTATCGTTATGTGGCGCACAACGGCGAAATCAACACCATCCGCGGCAACATCAGCTGGATGAATGCGCGCCAGTCGGTGCTGGAGAGCCCGCTGCACGGGAATCAGATCGACAAGCTGTACCCGGTTATCATGCCCCAGGGGAGCGACTCCGCGTCGTTGGATAACGCAGTCGAATTTCTTTTTCAGTCAGGCCGTTCCCTGCCCCACGTGATGACCATGCTGAGTCCCGAGGCATGGGCGGGAAACCCCGACATGGACGAGGACAAACGAGCGTTCTACGAATACCACGCATCGCTGATGGAGCCATGGGACGGCCCGGCGGCAATCGCTTTCACGGACGGCCGCGTGATTGGCGCAACGCTGGACAGAAACGGCCTGCGCCCTGGCCGCTACATTGTGACCAAGGACGATTTAGTGGTGCTGGCCTCGGAAGCCGGCGTGCTCGACGTGCCCGCTGAGGATATTCGCAAGAAAGGCCAGTTGCAGCCGGGACGCATGTTCCTGGTGGATACGGTAGAAAAGCGAATCGTTTCTGACGGCGAGATTAAAAAGAAATTGGCAGGCCGCCAACCATACGCAAGCTGGATCCAGGAACAACAAGTCACGCTCGATCAGTTGCCGGAACCATCGCGAATGATCGCCTCCAATCCAGAGACCCTGCTGCGCCGCCAACGAGCTTACGGCTACAGCGAAGAAGATTTGAGAATTTTGTTGGCGCCGATGGGTGCGCGTGGTGAAGAACCAATTGGCTCCATGGGCACGGATGTGCCGCTGGCCTGTTTATCGGACCGTCCGCAGAGCCTTTTCAACTACTTCAAGCAGCTTTTCGCGCAGGTTACCAATCCGCCCATCGATCCCATCCGCGAAGAGATGGTGATGTCGCTGATCAGCTACATCGGCACGGAGCGCAACATTCTCGACGAAGCTCCGGAGAACTGTCATACGCTCAAGCTGCCGCATCCAATCCTTTCCAATCGCGATTTGGAAAAACTGCGCCGCGTCTCCACCGGCGATCTGCTGGCCACCACGCTGCCTGCGCTTTTCCGCGCAGCGGATGGCGAGCAGGGCCTGAAGCGCGCGCTGGAAGAACTGAGCGCCCGGGCCACGCACGCAGTCGAGTCGGGTTACACGCTGCTGATTCTTTCTGACCGCGGCGTAGATCCCACCTATGCTGCCATTCCCAGCCTGCTGGCCATGGCGGCAGTTCACAACCGGCTGGTTGCCGAAAAAACTCGCACCCAGGTCGCGTTGATCATCGAAAGCGGCGAGCCGCGCGAAGTGATGCACTTTGCCCTGCTCATCGGTTATGGCGCCAGCGCCATCAACCCGTACCTGGCCATCGAGACCTTGCACGATTTGAAGCGGCGGGGTTTGTTGCCACACAATATCACCGCCAACCATGCGGAAAAGAACTTTATCAAGGCCATCAACAAGGGCCTGCTGAAGACTTTCTCGAAGATGGGAATCAGTACCCTGCAAAGTTATCGTGGCGCTCAAGTCTTCGAGGCTGTGGGATTGAATCAGTCGTTGATCGACACATACTTCTCCGGCACGGCTTCGCGCATCGAGGGCGTCGGTCTTGACGTACTGGCGCGCGAAGCTCTGCTCAAGCATGCTTATGCATTCCAGCCGTTGACCGAATCTGAAACCGAACTGGTCGTCGGCGGACACTATCAATATCGCGAGGGCGGCGAGTATCACCTCTTGAATCCCGACACCATCGCCAAGCTGCAACACGCGGTCCGCCAGAATAATCCGGCGACATTTCAGGAATACACCGATCTGCTCGACGATCAGAATCGCCATCTGTGTACGTTGCGCGGCCTGCTCCAGCTTAAATACGCCGACAATCCCATTCCGCTCGAAGAAGTGGAGCCGGCAAAAGAGATCGTCAAGCGATTCACCACCGGCGCAATGAGCTACGGATCAATCAGCAAAGAAGCGCACGAGACGCTGGCCATCGCCATGAATCGGATCGGCGGAATGTCGAACACCGGCGAAGGCGGCGAAGAAGAAGAGCGCTTTACCCCCGACACCAACGGAGATTCGCGCCGCTCGGCGGTCAAGCAGGTGGCCAGCGGCCGCTTTGGCGTGACGACAAATTATCTGGTCAATGCGGACGAGTTGCAAATCAAGATGGCGCAAGGCGCAAAGCCCGGCGAAGGCGGCCAGTTGCCCGGCCACAAGGTGGATGCAATCATCGCCAAAACCCGCCACTCGATTCCCGGCGTGGGCCTCATCTCGCCTCCGCCGCATCACGACATCTACTCCATCGAAGACCTCGCGCAACTGATCTACGACCTGAAGAATGTGAATCCGAAGGCGCGCATCGCGGTCAAGCTGGTCTCAGAAGCCGGCGTGGGCACGGTCGCCGCAGGCGTGTCTAAAGCGCACGCTGATGTCGTTCTTATCTCCGGCGACACCGGGGGCACGGGCGCGTCGCCGCTCAGTTCCATCAAGCATGCCGGTCTTCCCTGGGAGCTTGGCCTGGCAGAAGCGCAACAGGTTCTTTTGCTGAACGATCTGCGCGGCCGCATCAAGGTGCAAACCGACGGCAAGCTCCAGACCGGCCGCGACGTCGTCATTGCCGCTCTGCTTGGCGCTGAGGAGTTCGGCTTTGCCACCACGCCGCTGATCACCATGGGCTGCATCATGATGCGCAAATGTCATCTGAATACGTGCTCGGTCGGCATCGCAACACAAGATCCTGTCTTGCGCGCCCGCTTCAAAGGCCAGCCCGAGCACGTCATCAATTTCTTCTTCTTCCTCGCGGAACAGGTCCGCCAGCACATGGCCAAACTCGGCTTTCGCACCGTCGATGAGATGGTGGGCCGGGTAGACAAAATCGACGCTGCGGTCGCCGATCAGCATTGGAAGGCGAAGGGCATTGATCTCTCTTCCATCCTTTACGCGCCCACGCTGCCTTCGCGCGTGGCACGGCGCAAGGTGCAGGGGCAGGATCACGGCCTGGAGCTGGCGCTCGATCACGCCCTCATGGAGAAGGCCGCGCCGGCGCTGGAATCGAAGACATCTGTTACTGGCAGCTTCGCTATTCGCAACGTGCATCGCACTGTGGGCGGAATGCTGGGCGGCGAGATTGCCCGGCGCTATGGCTCGGCAGGATTGCCGGACGAAACCATCCACTTTAAATTCGCCGGTTCAGCCGGACAAAGTTTTGGAGCCTTCGTGCCCTCCGGCGTCACGCTCGAATTGGAAGGCGACTCCAACGACTATCTGGGCAAGGGACTTTCCGGCGGTCGCATCATCGCTTATCCGCCCAAGGCCTCAAGTTTTTTGCCTGAAGAGAGCATTCTGGTGGGCAACGTCGTACTCTATGGCGCAACCAGTGGCGAGGTCTTTCTGAGCGGCATCGCCGGCGAGCGCTTCGGCGTTCGCAACTCCGGCGCAACCGCGGTTGTCGAAGGCGTCGGAGACCACGGCTGCGAGTACATGACCAACGGAACGGTTTTCGTGCTCGGACGCACGGGCCGCAACTTTGCCGCCGGCATGAGCGGCGGGCGCGCCTTTGTCTTTGACGAGCAGGGCGATTTCTCTTCGCGCCGCTGCAACAAGTCCAGCGTCGATCTGGAGCCGCTCGCTTCGGAGCAGGATGTCGCCGAGGTGCAAGCTCTGCTCGCGCGCCACCGCGACCTGACAGGCAGCCCGCGTGCGGCCTGGATTTTGGAGCACTGGGCCGGCGCGCAGCCGCGATTCATCAAAGTTTTTCCGCACGAGTACAAGCGCGTCCTCGGCATTCAGCAATCCGAGGCAGTTTATTCTCCTCCCGCAATTTCGTCGCCCGTGGCGGCGTCAGTCGAGGTGCATCATGGGTAAGGTCACGGGCTTTCTTGAAATCGAACGCGAACAACCCGCCCGGCGTGAAGTCAAAACTCGCCTTCAGGATTGGTTTGAAATTTATCAACCGTTCCCAGAAGAAAAACAACGCGAGCAGGCCGCGCGCTGCATGGATTGCGGCGTCCCCTTCTGCCACACCGGTTGCCCGGTCAACAATCTCATTCCCGACTGGAACGACCTCGCCTACAACGGCCGCTGGGAGGCAGCCATTCGCCGCCTTCACGCAACCAACAATTTCCCTGAGTTCACCGGCCGCATCTGTCCTGCGCCCTGTGAAGCTGCGTGCGTGCTGGGCATAGACCAGCCGCCTGTTTCTATCAAGCTGATGGAACGCAGCATCGTTGAGCGCGCATGGGACGAAGGCTGGATTCACCCCGAGCCGCCTGAGCAGAACACGGGCAAGCGCGTCGCTGTTGTCGGCAGCGGACCCGCCGGCCTGGCCGCCGCGCAGCAGTTGCGCCGCGCCGGTCACTCAGTCACCGTCTACGAGAAAAATGATCGCATCGGCGGGCTGCTTCGCTACGGAATCCCCAACTTCAAGCTCGAAAAACATATCATCGACCGCCGTATCCAGCAGATGCGCGCTGAAGGCGTCACCTTTCTTACCAACGCCCATGTGGGCGGCGACGTGCCCGTTGAATCTCTCACGGACCACTACGACGCCATCCTGCTCTGCGGCGGTTCTGAGCAGCCGCGCGACTTGAAGATTCCCGGACGCGAACTCAAAGGCATCCACTTCGCCATGGAATTTCTGCCCCAGCAAAATCGCCGCTGCGAAGGCGACCAGATCGATTCCGCTGTTGCTATCAGCGCGGAAGGCAAGCGCGTGGTCATCATCGGCGGTGGCGACACCGGCGCCGATTGCCTGGGCACCAGCCTTCGCCAGCGCCCCTTGAGCGTTCATCAATTCGAAATCATGCCCAAGCCGCCTGAGCAGCGCGCTGCGTCAACGCCCTGGCCCATGTGGCCTCTGCAACTGCGCACGGAAACCTCCCACGAAGAGGGCGGCATCCGCGACTGGAGCATCAACAGCATCCGATTCACCGGCGACGAAAATGGAAACGTCAAGCAACTGCATGCGGTTCGTGTCGGCCCTCCGCCCTCGTTCGCGCCCATCGAAGGCTCCGAGTTTACGCTCGAAGTGGATCTGGTGCTGCTGGCAATGGGCTTCCTTGGCCCGGTGCGCTCAGGCATGATTGAGCAACTCGGCGTGGCTCTGGACAATCGCGGCAATGTCGCCGTCAATGCTGAATATCAGTCCTCGGTGGAAAATATCTTCGCGGCTGGCGATATGCGCCGCGGCCAGTCGCTGGTTGTCTGGGCCATCAGCGAAGGCCGCAAAGCCGCCGCAGCTGTCGATCGGTACCTGGCTACTATAGAGCCCTCGCTGCATCGCCATCACGCGTTGGCGTAAAGATGCTTCTGCAGAAAAAGCGAAGGCGAAGCCACAGTGGCCTCGCCTTTATTGTCTTCGGGCTTCGCATTATTTGGTTAGCGGCACGCGCAAATCTCCGCCGGTCATCTCTTTGGGCAGGCCGAGGTTGAGAATGTTCAGCAGCGTCGGCGAAACGTCGCGCAGCGAACCGTCCGGCCGCAGGCGATAGCGAGGCGCTTCTTCAGCCACATAGATCATTGGCACCGGGTTGGTGGTGTGCGCGGTGTGCGGATTGCCGGTCACCAGGTCCACCATCTGCTCGGCGTTGCCGTGATCGGCGGTAATCAGCCAACTTCCATTCTTCTCGCGGATCGCTTTGTAAACGCGCCCCAGTTGCGCATCGATAGCTTCGATGGCCTTGATGGTAGGCTCCAGTTTGCCGGAGTGGCCCACCATATCCGCATTAGCAAAGTTGGCGACAATCAAATCAAACGTGCCGTCGTTGACCGCTTTCACAATCGCGTCGCCGATGGCCTCGGCTCGCATCTCCGGCGCAAGATCATAAGTGGCAACCTTCAGCGATGGAATCAGCACGCGATCCTCGCCCGGAAACGGCGTTTCGATGCCGCCATTGAAGAAGTACGTCACATGGGCAAACTTTTCCGTCTCAGCGACGCGCAGGTTGCGCAGATGATGTGCAGCGAGCACGTTGGCCAGAATATTATCCAGCGATTCAGGCGGAATAATCACCGGCAGCTCGTAAAGCTTGTCGTACTGCGTCATGCAAAGGTAATAGAGGTTCTTCGGAATCTCGCTGCGGGGAATCGTCGCGTCGAGCGCTTCCCAGCCATCCAGGTCGCGGCCGCCCTGTTTGTTTAATCCGCTCGCGCGCGTCAGCACGCGTGTGATCTCGCGGGCGCGGTCGGCGCGGAAGTTGAAGTTGATGCACACATCCTCGTCGCGAATCTGCGTCACCGGCTTGCCCGCGCCATCTACCACCACAAAAGGAATCAGAAATTCATCCGTTACGCCGTTGTTGTAATTTTCTTTAATGCGGGCAACGGCATCGGTGTACGCGCCGCCCTCGGCTTTACCCGTGACCATGGCGTCAAAGGCCTTGCGCTCGCGCTCCCAGCGCTTGTCGCGATCCATCGCGTAATAGCGCCCGTTGATCGAGGCCACCTTGCCCACGCCGTACTCGCGCATTTTTTGTTCGAGCTGCGCAATGTAGCCTGCGCCGGAGTCCGGCGGCGTGTCGCGTCCATCCATAAAGGCATGAACAAAAACCCGCTCCAGCCCATATTCGCGCGCCGTGCGCAGCAGCGCGTAGAGGTGCTCCTGATGCGAGTGGACTCCGCCGTCCGAAACCAGCCCGAAGAGATGCAGTTGCCGCCCGCCCACTTGTGCCTGCTTCATGGCCCTTGCAATCGCAGGGTCTTTTTGAAACTCGCCGGAGGCAATGGCTGCGTCGATGCGCGTAATGTCCATTTGGACGATGCGTCCCGCGCCAATGTTCAGGTGGCCCACTTCGCTGTTGCCCATCTGTCCGTCCGGCAATCCGACAAAGTGATCGGAGGCCTGAATCAGTGTGTTGGGAAACTCGGCGAGCAGTTTGTTGTAGGTGGGTTTGCGAGCCAGAGCAATGGCGTTGTTGGCGGTTTCTGCGCGATAACCCCATCCGTCAAGGATGGTCAGTACGAGGGGACGCTTGAAGATGGACACGTAAGATAACCTCAGCTTAAATCAAAGTTCTCTCTATTAGGATAACCTGTGAAGTATCCGCGATGAGTGGTTTGCATCTCAGCCTGGACCAATCTTCCGCATAAATTCGTTTATGCTCAAGAAATTGCTACTGAAACACTCTGTGTCTCAATGTGTATTTCAACTGCTTATTCAGCTCGCCATTCGCTCAGGGAGTTCTCATCGCTTTGATACGTCATTCGTCCGTAATGCATCCACCACCCAGTGTCGATTCCATCGCGAAAACGGTGGGTTTGTCTGCCATGCGCAAGGCGACCTGGCGACTTCTCCCTGTCCTCGGCGTGGGCTATGGGATTGCCTTCATGGACCGCGTCAGCGTAAGTTTTGCCGCGTTGAGGATGAACCAGGATCTGCACTTCAGCGCCACCATCTACGGATTTGGCGCGGGGTTATTTTTTGTCGGCAATGCCATCAGTGAAGTGCCGTCAAACTTGCTGCTGCTACGTTTTGGCGCCAAGCGACTGCTGGCTTCCATCATTTTCATCTGGGGAGTGGTGGCTACGGCAATGATGCTGGTGCATACGCCGCTGGAGTT
>Ga0316217_10002987_pt1 | contig 19801 bp, 11 predicted proteins | sample 1anoAmetaG_FD_203633 | JGI IMG/M metagenome (GOLD analysis project Ga0316217, IMG submission 203633) | Freshwater microbial communities from Trout Bog Lake, Wisconsin, USA - 1anoA | ecosystem: Environmental > Aquatic > Freshwater > Lake > Hypolimnion/Profundal zone | place: USA: Wisconsin...
ATGGCGGTGCGCGGCAACGAAAACTCCTCGCCCAATGACAAGAAGGAAGCCACGCTGATTGCGGCCGTGGCCAACACCCGCCTGGGCCGGCTGATTGACGCGGTGAAGATGGATGCGGACTTTGCCCGGATCTGCAATCAGATTGAGAGCACCGGCGGGGCCAAGGACAAGCGCGCCAAGGAAATGCTCGATGCCGCCCTGGACCTGATTCGGCAACTGCGCTCGGCGGTGCCCAAGGGCCAACCGCAGCCCAAGGAACTCATCGACCTGTCGCTGGAAGTGCTGGACCTGGTGGGGGACAAGTTCGGCGATCACAAGTGGGATTATGCCCATGCGCTCACGTTGATGCAGGAATCGCGCTACAAGGAAGCCCTGGTGCTCATGCAGGGCATTTCCACGACCGATCCCAACTATTTCTCCTCGCGCTACCAGATGCTGCGCATCAACCTGAAGTTGCTCGATACCGCCGCCACCCCGCAGGAAAAAATGGATATTGGCCGGGCGCTGGTCGATAGTTGCGAAGGATTCCTGCGGCTTCCAGCCACCGCCACGCCCGAGGCCCGCAAGCAGGTGGAGGAATACCGCAAGGATATTCTGCTGATTGAAATCAGCACGTGCCTGGATCCACTCAAGGATTATTCCACCGCCATCATGGCCTTGGAGAAACTCGAGGCGTTGCCCGGTTTGACGGCCAACGTGCGCGGCGTGGTGCTGCGCGACAGGATCAAGGCCTACCAGGGCCAGGGTTCCACCGGCCAGGCTACCGATACCATGAAGGAATACATGGAGAAATTCCCGGCCGAGGCGCCGGATATCATCCGCGGCATGATTGCCGAAGACATCGCGCAGATCGACCGGTTTGAAAAGACCGATCCGGCCAAGTCCAAGGAAATCGCCGGAGCGGCCGTAACGCTGGTCAAGGTGCTCATCGATTCGGTCAAAGCCAAGCCGGGCGCCGACGTCAAGACGGTTTATTCCTACCGCCAGATCCTGGCGGACATGGAAATCCGCGCCGGCCAGATCAAGGATGCGGTGGATCTGTTCAATGTCCTCCAGAAGGAAGATCCCAAGGATCTGTTCAATTTCATGGGCGAGGCGCGGGCCATCTTCGCCGACGGGCAGTGGAACAAGGCGCACGACTATTTCGCCAAGCTTCTGCCCAAACTCACGCTCGGCGGCGAATCGTACTGGGAAGCGTACCTGCGGATTGTGCAGTGCAATACCCACATCGGATCCGCCGAGGCCATTGCGGCCAACAAGAAGACCCTCGGGGATCTCAAGGCCAGCTACAGCGGCACCGCCGGCGGCACGACCTACAAAGCCGATTACGAGGAGTTGTTCAAAAAGTACGGCCTGTGATCCGGCCGCCGCTTAATGAAACCCCAACGCATGCCCATGGCGCGGCTGGTGCTCCGCCACGGGCATGGTATTTTAGCACGACCGCGATGCTTTGATGAACCACAGATAAACACAGATGAACACAGATATAAAAAAAAGATGGATCATTGCCTCTCCAGAAAACCATCGTTGATAGCCATGGATGGTCATGGTCTAATGGAATCCTGCCGCAAATGCCTTATCTGTGCCACAATCCATCCATTTCTTCTCCCCCTGCGCAAATTTTTAGCTACTTCAACTCCTATCCTTAATATCTGTGTTCATCTGTGTTTATCTGTGGTTCCCTCTCATTGCCTTTCTTCGTGTGTCTTGGCGGTTTCGTGACTTCGTGTTTAGGTTTCCGGTTGCGGCTATGCCACGCTGGGTTTATCCAGGTTCATCTGTGGTCTGACATCGGACGTGAAGTAGCTCTGTGGCGTTAATTCAGAAAGGCCGAACATATGGCAATTTTCCCGTTGCTCAAGGTGGTGCTTATGGGCGCTTTGCTGGCGGTTTCCACGGTGACGCGGGGGGCGGAGATGAGTATTGAAAACGAGTCCCTGCGCGTGACCTGCGAGCAGGGGTGCTGGGCGGTGGCGGTGCGAGACGCCGCGCGGCCGTTTGCCATCTGTACGCCGCGGGGGCAGGGCGCTGCCGCCGTAACTGCGGAGGTGGCCCATGACAAAGTCTTTGGCTCCGGCCGGGCGCTGGTGGCCAGTTTCCCCGATGGCCAGCGTGATACCATCGAGCTGTATCCGCAAGTGCCCTTTGCCTTGTGGCGCCGCACGCTGCGCAACGGGGACGCGGCGCCGGCGATTTTTAATCGCGTGCCGGTGGCGGCGGTGCAACTGGATATGGGCGTGCCGGCGCCGCAGCTTATTACGCTGGGCACCGGCGGCCTGGCCGCCGCGGATAAGAACCCCGGCAGCTACGAATGGCTGGCGGTGGCCCAGCCTGCTACCCGCGCCGGGGTGGTCGCCGGCTACGTGACCCACGAACGTGGCTGCGGGGTTATCAAGCCCGCGCTCGTCGATGGTGCGGTGCACCTGGAAGCCCGGCAGGAATGTGGCCGGTGGCGCCTGGCGGCCGGAGCTACCGCCCAGACCGAACTGCTGGCCCTGGGATGGTTTGCCGATGCCCGGCTGGGCCTGGAGGCCTGGGCCGATGCGGTGGCGCACTACTACGCCATCAAGCTGCCACCGCAGCCTACCGTCTACTGCACCTGGTATTCCGATAAGCACGGAGGCAGTTCCGATGAAAAGGCCTTGGTGGAACTGGCCGAGTTTGCCGCCAAGACGCTTAAACCTTTCGGGCTGGACGTAATCCAGATTGATGACGGCTGGCAGGATGGCGATGGCAAGGGGAATGGTCCGCGCAAGAATTTCACCACGCATCGGGTCGATGGCCCCTACCCGCAGGGCATGAAAGCCACCGCGGCCCATCTGCGGGCGTGCGGGTTTACGCCGGGGCTGTGGCTGATGCCCTTTTCCGGCACGGCCAAGGATGCGTACTTTGCCCCGCACCAGGATTGGTTTGCTAAACGCGCCGATGGCCAGCCCTATGAGATGAATTGGTCCGGCACCGCCCTGGACATGAGTGCCGCGGGCGCCCGGAGCCACCTGGAGGAAGTGTTGCGGCAGGCGGTCGGGGCGTGGGATTACACCTATTTGAAGTTGGATGGCTTGCACAGTGGTTCGGCCACGCCCAACGATTACGTCAATGACTCCTGGAAAGAAGATAACCTGGGCGATGCAGTCTTTGCCGATCCGGATAAGGGTAATATCGAGATTCTTCGTGACGGGCTCAAATTGGTGCGACAGACGATAGGCCCGAAGACTTTTATCCTGGGCTGCTGTGTGCCCCAGAACATGCGTTCCTATGGCGGAGCGATGGGGTTGGTCGATGCGATGCGCATTGGCCCGGACAACGGTGGCCAGTTCCGCGATTGGGTGGGCGTTTCGGGCAGTTACTCGACGCGCAGCTATTTCCTGCATCGGCGGGTATGGCTCAACGATCCGGATCCGACCTACGTGCGGGCGAGCATCGGCACGGAAGAAGCCCGTTTCATGATTTCCTGGGTGGCCCTGACCGGTCAGTTGCTTTCGCTTTCCGACTGGTTGCCGGATCTGCCCCCGGAGCGCCTGGACATGTTGCGGCGGGCCATGCCGGCCCACACCGCCACGGCACGGCCGCTGGATCTGTTTACCCACGTGCCGGCCCAGGTTTGGCAGGTGACCGATGGCGGGCGCCGGCCGCGCTTTGATGTGGTGGGGTTGTTTAATGCCTCGGAGGCCGCCGTGACGCGGGAAGTTTCACTGGCGGACCTGGGGCTGCCGGCAGATGCCACGGTGGCGGCCTTTGATTTCTGGGGCAATACGTTGCTGGAGCCAATGACCGGCAAATTGACCGCCCAGATTCCCGCGCATGGGTGCCGGGTGCTGGCGCTGCGTCCGGTACAGGCCCAGCCGATGCTCCTTAGCACCTCGCGTCATATTACACAAGGGATGGTCGATGTGATCGCGGAGAATTGGAACGCCGCTGATCAGGCGCTCACCGGCCGCAGCCGCGTAGTGGAAAATGATCCTTATGAGTTGCGGATTGTCCTGCCGGCGGGATGGTCGGTCGCCGCTGTCACGGTGGGCGCAGAAGATCAGGCTGCCGGTGTGACGGCCACGACGGCAGGAAATAGTGGACTGACGCGCATCACGATCAAATCGGCGCAGAGCCGCGCTGTATCTTGGACCGTCCGGTTCAAGAAAGTCGGACCGTAGAGGGCCGGTGCTTCGGTGATTGTTGGTGCCATGCTTCTGCTGCGCAGGTCGCAGCAGAAGCATGTGCGCGTGAATCCGCGAATCATTTGGGGGGGCGGCGCACATTGAGCATGCTTCTGCTGGCGTCCCGACGCGATCAGATGCATGGCCCCAACCTTACGGCACTAACCTTATGGTTTCTCCAGAACAATCTTCCTGGTCGCCTGAATCGTTACTGGCCCCAGCAGACCGGATTCCTGTAATGGGGCATCTTTTTTCCACAGCCGCCACGAGGTGAAGGTGAATCGCCCGGTGGGGCTGGGCTTGCCTTCCTGCAGCCACTGCGGCCAGGCTTTCAGAGTGCCATCGCCGTTGCGGTCGGAATCTTCCGGCAGTTGCTCGTCGCCGATCTGGCGGTTGATCCAGAGATTGGTCACTTTGACTTCCAGCGTGTTGGCGCCGGCTTTGGCGGCGTCGGTAATGGCCACGCGGTAGGGGGGCTTCCACAGAATGCCCAAGTCATGCCCGTTGAGTTTAACTTCGGCCATGACCGCTACTTTGCCCAGATCCAGATAAAGCGGGGACTTGGCATCCACCAGATCCGCCCGCAGGTCAAAGGTGGTGCGGTAGGTGCCGGTGCCCGAGAAATATTTGACGCCGTCGGTCTCGTGGGTGCTCCAGGAAATGAGTTTATCCAACGCGACTTTCTCAGGCGCCCCGGCGCCCGCCGGGAATTGCAGATCCCAGGCCCCGGCAATTTGCTGCGGCTCGGGCAAATTCGGAACATCGGCACTGAGCGTCTTTCCGGCGGCCGTCTTGAATTCGTAATGGCCGGGCTTGGAGGCTTCCATTTGCACGTGCCCGTCGGCCGTCAGCGTCAGGTCCAGCGTGCGTTTGCTGGCCAGCGGTTCGTCCAAGTCGATCTCGTCGCCGTCCATGCCCGAAACGGTCTGTGGCTTGCCATCGGCCGTGTATTCGATCGTGAGCGTTTTGTAGACGCCAAAGGCCGGGTCATCGCCTTCGGCCATCTTCGTCACGGGGAACGTCGCTTCGCCGGTATCGACCAGGGTCTGCAACTTGGCTTTGACATCGCGGGTGTGGGCGGCATCGCCGGGTACGCCATAGGTGGCCTTCTGAATGGCGATCACTTGGCTGGTGGTGGCGGTGGGCAGTTTGATGGTATCGGTATCGTGGCCGGTGGCATGATGGGGTTTGCCCTTGATCGTGTAGTCGAGTTCCAGCGTCTTGACGACTTGGTATGCCGGGTCGTCCCCGGCGGCCAGCGTGGCCACCAGGAAGGTTGTTTGCCCCCCATCAATCAGGCCCTGGACTTTGGCGGTCACATCCCGCGTGCGGGCCGCATCGCCCGGGATACCGTAGATGGCTTTGGTTGCCACCAGCGCGGCGGGGGATGGGGCGGCCGGTTGCAGCAGTTGGCCATCCCGGCTCAGGGCGACGATGGAATCAAAGGCTTCCTGGCCGGGCCGGAAGACCACGAAGACTGACTCGGTGGCATCCAGGTGCAGCGGCAGTTGGGTGACGCCGGCCTTTTCCTCGTACGCGGCAGCGCGTTCCCTGCGCCCGGTTTCGGGATACCAGAGTTCCGGGCGTTTACCGGCCACGCGGAAGGAACAGACCCAATCGGCCGGCTGGGCTTTCTTGTTGGCCACAAAATAGAGTTCGGTGCCGTCTTCCAGATGGCGGTGGATGAAGCGGATATTGGACCGCGCTCCGGCGGCACAGGCAAAGTCCTCTGGTGTGGACCCGACAGCCAGCACCTTTTCCGGCGCTACACCCCAGACGATTTTGCCTTTGCCCAGGGCATGTTCGGTTACATTCTTGCCGTCGCAATCGCCCCAGACGCGGTCGGCAAGTTTCTGCACCTGCTGGTCGCAGTCGGGGAAGCCGATCAGGCTGGGCGATTTCTGTGGGCGCGGCCCAACGACGATAGCGCCGGCTTCGACCAACTCGGCAATCTTGGTCAGCAGCGGCAGCGTCATGGTTTGGGATTCGGGCAGCACCAGCAGACGGTAGCTCATGCCATCGGGCAGGACGATCAGGCCATCCTTGACGCTCATGCGGGTGAGCACCACGTCGGTCGAGCAGCCGTCAAAGTTGTAACCCGGCCGATCGGGCGGACTGCCGGTGCGGTGGGCGGGTGGCCCGAATGTACGCGGTGCGCCCTGGGGTTGCAGATAGCAGATATCCGCAACGAAGAGCCCCTGGCGCAGCAAATGTTGGCAGCGGGCCAGGTAACAATGCCAGGCTTTGGATTGTTCCCACCAGGTTTGGGTGCGCTCGTAGTGCAGGCCCCAGGGGCCCATGGACATGCCCGGAGCCCGGGTGGGGGTGGTCCAGGGCTGCATGGCATAGCGGTGGAACACGAAGCGATTGATGCCCTCGCAGAAGGCCCAGTCGCCCAGGGACTTGATAAACGCCGGATGACCGAGCCATTTCTCCGCATCGGTGGCGGTGAAGGACTCGGCCCCGATGATGCGTTTGCCATAGACATGGCCGGCGGAAGTCATCTCGGTGACGGATTCGTTGGCCCCACCGTAGGCCCAGGACCAGAACTCGCCCATGGGCTCATCGGCGCGGCCGCCATAGGTGATGTTGTCAAAGGCGCCATCGCCGTAGGCTTCGATGGAGAGCTTGATGTTGTTCTGCCGCGCAAGTTCCGCGAAATGCCCGGCATAGTTATCCACCAGGACGTCGGAGAGGGTTTGCCGCCAATCCCACAGGAACCGTTCGGAGACTTCCGCACTATCCACCACGTAGCCGGTCAGCACCGGCAGATAGTGGTAGGGATCATAGCCGCAGCGCTTCTGGAATTCTTCGCGCAGCAGCGGGGACCAGTTCTGGGAGTGCACTTCCCAACTGTCAATGTGCGTGGTCACCAGCGACTTGCCGGCCAGGGGTTTGGAGTCGGCGATAATCTTGCCCATCAGGCCGGCGAACATGGCATCCACGGCTGGCTTGCTGAGTTTGTCGCATTCCAGGCCGCGGCCGGTGGCCGGCGCGGGGTGATTGTCTTTGCCGGTGCTGGTGTGGCCCAAGCGCACGATGGTCCACGTGCCTTCGGGCACGTCCCAGGTGAGCTGGCCATTTTTGCACTGGGCGGTCAGATCAACAATTTTGCCGCCGGGCACGGTTTGTTCCGCCGGCACGGCCGGATAGGTGGCGGGGGCGGCGGGGAAGTCGCGGCGCTCCAGGGCGTTTTTCCCATTAAGGTCCGCGATGCGTTGGTTCCCGGCTGGTGTTGGAAAGGCGATAACGGAAAAATCTTCGTAATACCCGGCAACGGTTTCCGGCTGCTTGAGCGCCGCGGCAAAGTGGCTCGGGCCGGTGGCATTGACCTGGGTCGAGACGATCTTCTGCATCGAAAGCTGCGGAGTGATCCATGGGCCGCCGCTGCCGCACCAGCCGGCATCGTTGGTCATGTTGACTTCCAAGCCCAGGCGGTCGGCTTCGCGGCAAACGTGCTGGAACAATTCGCGCCACTGGGGGCTGCCAAAGGCGACCGGCCCGACAGGGGCGCCCTGATCGACTTCCATGATCAGCACGCCGCCAATGCCCACGCGGGCCATGGCCTCCAGGTCGGTGGTGATGCCGTCTTTGGTAAGGTTGCTGTTGAGCCAGAACCAATATACCCATGGCCGGGCGGCCGGCGGCGGGGTGACGAACGCTTTGCCCAGATCGTCGGCGGCCCAGGAAAGACGCGTCAAGGCGGAAAACGCCAACAACGCCAACAAGATAAGCATCAATCGTTTGCGCATGCCAAAAGCCTCCGAATAAGGATGCATTGTTTAACGCACGGCGGGTGCGTTTATCACCAGACGCATGGGGCGCTACGAAGCGTAATTATCGACATGGCGCGCGCCAACGCAATCAATTTATGTGCATGCGCGAAAAGTACTAAGGTGGGTGGGGGGCAATTGGGTGTATAACAGATAAGGCGGGCGTATCGGCGGCATTCCGCCCCGGCAGGGGCCAAAAAAAGTAGCCCACGGCAAGCCGTCGCAGACGGCCGTGGGTTACGATGGATTAAAGTTACGTTTTAGCCCCGGCAGGGGCGCCAGAAGGAGTCTTAAGATGGCACACTCATTTACGTCGCTCCACCTTCACATCATCTTTTCAACCAAGAATCGCGATCCAATCCTGACACCGGGGATTCGGCCACGGCTTTTCACGTATATGGGCGGCATTATTCGCGGCAGAAGCACGAGGCAATGCTCAGAACCGTTCGGCCATGTCGCGCTGGCGCTGGCGTTCGGTGGCTTTTTTCAGGGCGCGTTTTTCCCACCAGGTCAGGGAATGGAGCCCGTGGTCATGGACTTTATCCAGGATGGCGTCGATGCGGGCCTGCTCGGCCTGTTCCTGGTTGACGCGGCGGCGGGCGGTCTTGAACCAGTTCTTGCGTAATTTCCGGCGCGGCGCCCGTCCTTCATAGGTGGCCGAATCGGCAATGACGTTCTGTAATTCCTCGGGCCCGTTGGCGCGGAGTGCCTGGCGCTTGGCGTAGGAACTCGAAAACATCAGTGCCGCCACCACCATCCCCATGAAGTCCGGGCCCAGGATCGCCAGGATGAACAGTCCCGCGGACTCAATCATGCCTACGATGCAGGTGACACTGATCGCCTTAAAGAGCCCCAGCCAGGGGGACAGGATGGCCTGGAGCAGATAAGCCCCATCGAACCAATAGATGACCAGAAATAAGTTGGTCGCCACCAGCGAAATGTTGAACGCCACGAAAACGTGCAAGGCGGCATAGAGCAGGGAAATCCCCGGCTCCAGAGGCGCAATACCGCCCAACAGCAGCCGCCACGGGTGCGCCCAATCGATAAACGGAACGTGATGAAGAATGTGCAGTGCGCCGTACGTGGCGCCCGCCACTACCAGGTTGGCGGCGATGCCGCCGGCGTGGGCGATAAACGTGGGCAGCGGGCGGGACGGGGCTTCCGGTGGAATCATGCCGCCGGCGGGCCAGAGCATGAACTCGTCATGCCTTCCACCGACCGCTGTCGCCGCCAGCCGATGCCCGAATTCATGGATCAGCAACGACACAATCATCAACCCCGCCATGACGATAGCCAAGCTCAGGCTGATGCGGTTCTGCAAGGCGTTGATGAAAATAAACAGGATGCCCAGGAGCAGCCAGAAATGCAGGCGTACCCGGGCGCCAAACCACGTGCCAAAGGGGACCGACAAGGCCAGGAGCGCCGCGGGGTTGGCGAAGAAGTCATTGAAGGACGAACTGCCACGGTTGTAATCTCGGTCACGCCAGCTCACGTTTTGGTTCCTTCCGAACGTTGCCCAGGGAGTCTTGACCCCGGCTGTCGGCATGGCCAACACAGCCATGCCCCGACAGGTCTATTCTAGACCTCGGAAATGCACCCATCCTGCGTGCAAAAATATTTTAACAGGGTGGCAATGGTTTTGGCATCGACGATTTGATTGGCGCGGATCATGGTGCGGAGTTGATCGGTACCGACCGGTTCGACCCGAATTTGCTCGTTATCCTCGAGTTCCTGCTGCCCTTGGGACAGTTGGGTGGCTACGAAAACGTACATTTTCTCGGTCAGAATTCCCGGAGATGTATAGAACCAGCCCAAGGGGTCAATTTGGCCGGCGGTATAGCCGGTCTCTTCGATCAGTTCCCGCCCGGCGCAGAGCTGGGGGTCCTCGCCTTTTTCCAAGGTGCCGGCGGGCAGTTCCCATAACTCGTCCAGAACCGTATGGCGGCGGTTGCGGATCATAACGACGCGGCCATCGGCCAGCAGGGGCAGAATGATCACGGCGCCCGGATGCACCAGGACTTCGCGTTGGCGCACCGTACCGGAACTGGTGGTCATGCGGCGCAGAACCAGGTCGACACGCTGGCCACGGTAGATCACCTCGTCGCCGGGCAAAATGCCCAGTTGGGGGCCGGCGGTCGGTGGTGGCGTGGGCGGAGTATTCCGGGGGGAAGTCATCATCGGGCATTCCATAACAACAAATGGGACGGTTCATTGTATCTTCGGCACACGGCGTTGGCGTAAATGACAATTTCAAAAATCAGGGGCCGGTAAGTTAAGTCATTATCGGCCGCGTCCGATAGCAATCAAGTCTGGCCCCTCCGGCCAGGCCATTGGTTGCTTTGTGCCCGCGCCCCGGGCCTCTGAAAACCCTGAATTTGGAGTCACGCATGTCCACGCTAGTTGCCCCGCGTTGTGTTCCGTCCGTTATGCCCACCGTGGCCGATGCCATTGAACATACGCTCGAATGGCTGGACCGGCAGGGTTGTGCCGAACGGCAGCAGGAGCGGCGCAATACGCGGCGCAGCCGCTATCGCGTAACGGCCCGCATCGGTGTGCAACTGGCCTCCTGGGCCCGGCAGGTGTCGTTTGATGTTACCACGCGGAACCTCTCGCGCACGGGACTGAGCTTTATTCACAAGCATCTGCTGTATCCCGGGCAAGTGGTTAATGTGCAGTTGCCGTTGCCGGATCAGTCGGTGCGGAACCTGCGGTCCAAAGTGGTGCGGGTGCGGACGGCGGGGCCGGAGCTGTTTGAAATCGGCGTGGAGTTCCTGGAAATGGCCGTGACGGTCTGCTGAGCACCTGTTTCGGCCAAGGCGGGGAAACGGTGGAATCCCCGACTATGGCGGGGCGATTCCCTTGGGGGAATTTGCGTTTTGGGAGTTGACAGGCGACGCCGTTGCGGATACCAATAAGGGCACTTTGGTGGCGCTCGATAACCTGTGGAGAAATCCGATGAAATGTGGCGTGTTGCTGGTGTTTGGGTTGGCGGTTTGCCTGATGGGGCTCACGGGGTGCGAAACGATTAGTGATACCCCCGGTGAGAACTTTAACCGAGTAGCGCACACGGTCGATACCGACGGCAAACTCCTGCCGATCGATGCCGAGCGTCTGGCTCTAATCTACAAGCCCACCATCTTGACCCCGGACGCGGTGCCGAACCGGTAACGGCTCGGCCGCATCTTGTTCGATGCATGGCTATCCCTGAAATCCGCAGGCGCACTGCGGATTTTTTCTGCGCTGCTGACGTTCGTGGCGTCCATGACGGCGGCAAAAGTGGTCCGCATGGCCTGGGGGCTTTGGTTTTCTACGGCGGGCGCGGATAATCACAATTCTGGCGGAACTGGGTTGCTGACAGAATGGTTTAGCTGACATACACTATTGGATTCAGTAGTGGTTCCCGCATCCGTACAAAGGGATGGACTGATGAGAAATAAGATTTTCGCTTTAGCGGTCGTCATGGGTTTGCTAGCGGCAGCGGGCTGCAGTCAGAAGACTTCGTTTGATTACTATCTGCAAAGCCAGTTGGAATCGCAGCGCGGCAATATGGATGCGGCGCTGCTGGCCTTGAGCCTGGCCATTGAGAAGAATCCAGAACTGGGCCTGGCCTATGTGTCCCGCGGGGAGTTGTACAAGGCGCGGGGCGATTATGCCCAGGCGGCGGCCGACTTTGAAAAAGCCACCAAGGTCGAGCCCTACAACTTCCGGGCGCATTATCAATTGGGCGTGGTTTACCAGTACCTCAAGCGGTTTGCCGAGGCCATCGTGGCCTATACGCGTGCGGTGGAGATCCGGCCGCTGGATCCCGAGGCCAACATGAACCTCGCCCTGACCTACTCGCAAATCGGCGAGCCCGCCAAGGGGCTCGGTTATGCCCAGCACGCGGTCGAAGGCGCTCCGGGTTCGGCCACGATGCACGCCAATCTCGGCACGCTTTATGCCGTCCTGGGGTCCGACGACCTGGCGGTGGATGAACTCAAACGCAGTATCGAGCTGAATTCCAAACAGCCCGAAGTATATGTGAATCTTGCGGAAATCTACCTCAAACAAAGCCGCTGGGAGCAGGCCCGCGAGGTGCTGGAGACCGGCAAGGCTTTCGGGCCCGGGGCGGCGGTGAGCGAGCGGTTGGGCCTGTGCTATTACAAGTTGGCCCAACTCGATAAGGCGACGGATAATTATGTCGATGCGCTGCGGCAGAATCCCAGTTACTACCAGGCGCTTAACGGCCTGGGCGTGGTGCACATGACGCGCAGCCTGCAAAGTTCGCCGGCCGATGTGGCCCAGGCCCAGGAGGCCATCCTGCTCTGGAACAAGAGTCTGAAGGTTGATCCGGCGCAACCCGTGATCCGGGGGCTGCTCGAACGCTTTAACGCGGGCGCGGCCACGCAAATTAGTCCCGGATCCTGACGAACCGGCGGCCGGTGTGGCCGGTAGTAGCAATATGACGCCCATTGTTCCATTCACTGCTTCCCCGGTCGCGGCCCCACGCGGGCGGGGGTGGCGGGCACTGGCGGGCCTGTGGGGCGGCGGACGTTTGTTTGTCCCCTGGGGGGCGGGGCGCCGATGGGTGCCCGGGGTGACGCCCGGGGCGGCGGCCGTCCTGGCCGGCGGTAACCTGCTCCTGGCGGTCCCATGGTTTCTGGTCCTGCAAACCACCACCGAATGGTTCCGGCGGCAGGACCTGCCGGAGCACCGCTCGTTGGCGATTATGCCGCTACTTTTTAACGTGCCCGACCCGCAAACCGCCGTGCCCAACACGTGGGGAGGGTTGCTCCAGGCGGTATGGCATGATGATTGGAATGGCCTGACCCATGCCGGGTGGGGCGAAATTCTGCCGCAGGGGACGATGTTCCTGCTGACGTGGCTGGCCGGCATAGCCATGCTGTTCTTCATGCTTTTGCCGTTTGGGGCGCGGTGCGGCTCCAATCGGGCGTGCGTGCGGCATGTCTTGAAGGTCAGTTTGCTGGGCACCGGGGCCATTCATCTGGTCTGTCCGGCCCTGGCGCTGTTCCTGGTTGTCAGTGCGCGGGCCCGCTGGACCATGGATATCTACGATATCATGACCCGCCTCATTGCCGTGTTCTGCGCCGTGGCGATTTATGGGGTGCTGGCTCTGGTGCGGGCGGTGGGCGTGGAGTACCGCCGCCCGGGCGATTGGCCCCCGCAGCGCGATCCGCAGTGTGAATTCTGCGGCTACAACCTGAAGATGGCCCCGGCCCAGGGGCGCTGTCCGGAGTGCGGCCGGCTGGTGGCCGAGTCCCTGGGCCTGGAGGTCCGCCGCCCGACCCCGTGGGAACTCGCCCCGCAGTGGTGGAACCCGCGGGCGGTGGTGCGCCTGGCGGCGACCATGGTCTGGAACCCCATGGCGCTGTTCGCCCGCATGCGGGCCTACAGCGGCAAGGTGCCGGTGGAACGCTGGCTGCTGCTGGCCCTGGGGCTGGTGGCGGTCGCAGCGTTCGGCCTGTGGCCGCTGATGATTTATTGCACCGAAGGACGCAGCCGGCTGGGCGATCCGCAGTTGTACATTGGATCATTTGCCATGGCGGCCACCTGGACGGGCCTGGCACTGATGATGGTGGGGATTGAAACCGGCGGGGTGGCGCTTGTAGCCTACTTCCGCGGGGCGCCGGTGGACCTGGGGGCGGCCGCGAAAGTAACCAGCTATGCCAGCATCCTGCTGTTATTCTGGATCCTGGTCGGCGGGGCGCAACTGCTGGCGGTTGCCATCATCTGGGACCATAACGCGTGGTGGCGGCCAATTCCGCCGCGCCTGCGGCCGATCCTGAGCCTGGGTTCCTTTGCCGCCGCCCAGATCGGCGGGTTGCTCTGGTTTGAAATCACGGTGTACCGCGGCTTGCGCGTGGTACGGTATGCCAACCGTTGATGGTTTTCCCTCCGGACGCAACGTGCGTATACTTGATGCCTATACGGCGGGCCAGCGCTGCCGCACCATTCTCCGAGAAAAGGGTTGTCATGGAACCACTGGATCGACTGCGCCGCAATATTGAATCGGTGTTCTTTGGCAAAAAGAAAGCCGTCACCCAGATTTTGACCGGCTTGCTGGCCCGGGGGCATATTCTCATTGAAGACGTGCCGGGGGTCGGCAAGACCGTGCTGGCCCGCGCCCTGGCGCGCAGCATCAACAGCGTTTTTACGCGTATTCAGCTCACGCCCGATCTGCTGCCCAGCGATATCCTGGGGGTCTCGGTGTTCAACCAGGAAAAGCAGACGTTTGATTTCAAGCCCGGACCGATTTTTGCCAACATCGTACTGGCCGATGAAATCAACCGTACCACCCCGCGCACCCAGAGCAGCCTGCTCGAAGCGATGAACGAAGGCTCGGTGACGATGGATGGCGTGACCATGCCGCTGCCCCTGCCGTTCATGGTTATTGCCACGCAGAATCCCTTCGAATTTGAAGGCACGTACTTCCTGCCGGAGAACCAGTTGGATCGCTTCCTGCTCCGCATTCAGGTGGGCTATCCGGACCGCACCAGCGAGATCGCGATTTTACGCCAGCAGCCCGGGCGCTATGGGATCGAACGGCTCGACCCGGTACTGACCACGCAGGAGGTCCAGGCCCTCCAGGGCCAGGCCGCCCAGGTGAAGATGGATGCGGCGTTGATCGACTACCTGATGGATCTGGTGGCCGCCACCCGCGCCCACGAGCAACTGCACACCGGCGTTTCCCCGCGCGGCTCCCTGGCCCTGCTCCAGGCGTCCCAGGCCCTGGCCATGGTCGAAGGGCGCGACTACGTCGTCCCCGATGATCTCAAGCAAATGGTGGTGCCGGTCTGCGCCCATCGCATTATCACCAAGAGTTACATGTCCGATGGCGATCTGAATACCGCCACGCGCATCCTGGAGCAGATCCTGGCCCAGGTGCCCTGCCCGGTTTAGCCGGGGGAGAGTCGATGCGACCCATGCGCCGCTATATCGAAGTGCCGGTAGCCGGCCGGATCTTTGCCGTCGTGACCGGCAGCGTCCTGCTGGCGGCCATCAACAGCCAGACCAACCTGCTGTTCTTCTTCTTTGGAGTCCTGGCCGGCTGCCTGCTGCTCTCGGCGTTCCTCGCCGAGCGCATGGTGCGCCACGTGGAAGTCACGCGGCAGGTGGTCGATCATGCCGCCGCCGGCGAACGCATTGATGTACATTACCACCTCCGCAATGGCAAGCGGTTCTGGCCGGCGCTGGCGGTGGCGGTGGGGGAGATCGATGCCCGGCAGCAGGTGCTCCAAGTGCCCGAGGGCTATTGCGGGCACGCCGGCCCGGGACAGAGCGCCACGGTGATGGCACACATGATTCCGCGGCGGCGCGGCCTCCTGGAACTGCGTGCCATCCGCCTGGCCAGCGCCTTTCCGTTTGGTTTTGTCAATTTTATCGTGCAGCGCCCGGCGGTGCAGACGATTGTCGTCTATCCCCGGATCGGAACCCTGAGCCGCCAGGTGCTCTTGCAAGCCCGCGAATCGGCCACGCTGGGCACCATCACCAGTGCGTCGCGCGGGGGGCAGGATGAGTTCTACGGCCTGCGTCCATACCGGGCCGGCGACCCCGTGCGTGCCATCCACTGGAAACGCAGTGCCCGCACCGGCGAACTGGTGATTCGCGAATTGACCAGCAATGTCACGCCGCAGATGGTGGTGGTGCTGGACGTGCGCGGCTGGCAGCAGCCGGGGGCCAGTCGCGCCGAAGCGGCGCTGGAACTGGCCGCGGCGGTCATTGCCCATGGGTTCCTGGAGAATTTTGCCGTCGGGCTGCTGGTCGTCGGGGCCCAGTGGCTCCCGGTGGCCCAGCCGCGGATGGGCGTGGACCAGCGCCGGCGTCTGCTCGGCACGCTGGCGCTGCTGGACCTGGCGCGGATCGAGCCGCAAATGCAGTCCCTGCCGCGGAGCCTCCGGAAATCCGGGGCGCAGTGGGTGGTGGTAAGCCTGACGAAAACCTCCGCCCTGGAAATACCCTCGGGCGGCGCCGTCACGCTGCTGGCACTGGATGATCCGCAAAGCACGCAATGGTTGACCTTCCCGGAATTGTCCAAACCGGCGGCGGTCTGAGGCGACGGTGGTTGTGCCGCTGCCGCGGAAAACGGCGCCGCTGCCGCGATGGCTATAAGCTGGTGCGTGATTCCAAGAGACGCCGGCTTTAGTTCTGCGGCGCCTTCCATATCGATTCGAGTTCGAAGATCTCCAGGGACCGGATCGTCGCGGTCCCCCGGGTGCATTCCACCGCGACGTCATGACCGGTCGGCCGGAAGCAGGTCGCCAGCGAGACCTGGCCGTCGTTGACGAACGATTCAATGGACGCGCGGTCAACCAGCAATTCCACCTTCCGCACCGTTTCCGCCGTGGCGGCCGGCGGGGAATTGCAGGCGATCGACTGGTCGGTCAGTACCACCGGTGTGCCGCGGATATGGAACGTCAGTTCCGCGTCCTTCGGCATGTCCACCGTGGCCAGGATGTGATACAGGTCGCCGGTAACCTCCAGCGGCCGCGGCGTCCCCGGGCGCAGGGCCATGTCCGTCCAGGCGTACTTGCGGCCGTGCAGCAACTTGATTTCGGGCACCGGGTTGCGGTAGATACGCAGCGCCCCGTTGTTCTCGCGCAGCGTCAGGTCGCACGGAAACGTCACCTGCTGGTTAAATGGCATATCGGGATAGATCTTCCGGCCGTCGCAGCGCATCCAGCCCATCTGGATGCGCCGCCCCGGCTGGCCGGCGATTTCGCCCCAGCTCATGGTGGCGTAGAAGTGCGGGCCCTGGCAGGTGGGAAACTGGGGCGTTTCTTCGGTGTAGCGCGTGCCGTCGAATTCGCCCAGCGTATACCTGCCGTTGCCGCGCACCACTACCCACTTTTGCCGACTGGGGTCGCCATTAATGGGCAGTTGAAACATGTCCGGGCACTCATACGACTGCGGGATCTGGTCCTTCTGTTCGGTCCAGTCCAGCAGGTTCGGCGAGGTAAACAGCACGTAGGCACCGGCCGGGCCCGAGAGGATCAACACCCAACGCCTGCTGGGCTCGTGCCAGAAGACCTTGGGATCGCGCTCCGGATGACGCAGCACCGGGTTCCGGGCGTACTTGGTCCAGGTACGGCCCTTGTCGAGGCTGTAGGAAATACAGGTGCTGTAGTTGTCGTTGCCCGCCCAGAAGGCGACCATGGCCGGCGTCTTGGGGTCCGGCGCGAGGCCCGCGGTGTTGGCGTAATCGATCACCGCGCCGCCGGATTGCACGCCGCTCCCAAACCGGTGGTCCTCCCAGAATGCCGGCGGCAGTTCGGTCCAGTGCACCAGGTCGGTGCTCACGGCGTGGATCCAGCACTTGTTCCAGCGCTGGTTGAACAGGTGGTACTCGCCGTCGTAGTGCACCAGCCCATTGAGATCGTTGAGCCACCCTTCCTCGCGCATGCCGGGATTGAGCTTGCGAACGGTCCACTGGCGGGCGGTGTAGTGGAACTGCGGGCGGTAGGTTTCCTGGTACAGATCCGGCGCCGGCGGCAGCAGGGGGGCCAGGGCCTCCGGCTGGGTATAGCGCTTCACGAGGCCCGCAACGCGTTGAGCGCCGCCGCTAAGGTACTGGATCTCGGCCTCGGACAAGGCGCGGCTCCACAGGGCCACGCAATCCATCTGTCCCTTCCAGCCGGATTTTACCGCGCCGTTGACCGCTTCGGCACCGATCAGGCAGGGGGCGGTGTTCCCCGCGCGCAATGGGCCGACCGGGTACGCCTGGTCCATGCAGACGCCGTCGGCAAAGATCTGAACCACCGTGCCATCGTACCGGCAGATGATATCGTGCCACGCCCGCGCGTCGAGCCGGGCAATCGGGACCCGTACTTGCGTCATATGCGCTGTGCCTTGCGTGCCCAGCTCAAAGCCAATGTCCGTGTTGCTGGAGAAGACGTTGTAGACCAACTTGTCGTGGCCGTCGTATTTGGAGAACAGCGGCCCGCCCCAGATTCCCGAAGGACTCTGGAGTCGTACATAAACACTGACCGCCGACCCCTTGAGGTTCAGCGCCCCTGCGGCACCCTGGCCGGCATCCAGATAGCCGCCATCAAACCGGGCGACGATCCCGTCCCCGCCGCGGGTCAGCGAATCCTGCCGCTCCGCGCCGCCGAGCCTGCTCCCCACCGTGGCGGCGCCGACGACCTGCAAATCATTCTTGCCGGTGGCGTCCTTCAGGTCGGCCAGATGCCAGGTGGCGATGGCATCGACGAACGGCGAGGGGGTTGGAGAGGGGGTGGGAGGTTGCTGCGCTCGGACCAGCCAGGGCGCCAGCAGCACAATCGCCAGGGTGACAAGGGTCGGTTTCATCGGTGGGTTCCATAACGTGCAAACCAGGATTCATTTGCCAGCGCCCGCGCACGGGCAACACCCACAATAGCCACAAGCGGAACAAAAAGCATGACCATAAACTTTTGGGGCCTGCCGGGGGTGACCAGATTTCTTGGCCGCTGTTTGTAGTGCCGCCTTTAGGCGGTAGTGGAGTCTGATCCCGCGTGCACCGCCTAAAGGCGACTACGAACGGATGGCCCGTTGCGAAACAATTCAGCCACCGCCTCCCTGCCCGCGGCCGCTGGCTTTCATGGTGGTGCCACCGGCATTATCCGCGCCATCGCTCAATCCAGCAATCGCGGGTGTTCCCGGGCCACCTTGAGTATAAACTCTCCGAAGAGCGTGTTGGCCCAGGCAAACCACGCCCGCGTGAAGCGCTGTGGGTCGTCCTTGTGGAAGGCTTCGTGCATGAAGCCCGTGCCGGCGTGCGTTTTTTGCAGCGTCGTAACGCACTGCTTGATTTCCGCCTCGTCCGTTGCGGTTATCCCGCGCATGGCCACGCCCAGCGGCCAGATCATGTCCAGGCCGGCATGCGGCCCGCCCGGTCCTTCGGCCGCCTTGCCCTGACAGTAGTACGGATCGGCATCCGAAAGCACCAGCCGCCGGGTCGCCTGGTAGATCGGGTCCTCGAACTTCGCGGCACCCAGGTACGGCAGGGCCAGCAGGCTCGGCACGTTGCCATCGTCAATGCAGTAGTAATTGCCATAGGCGTCAACTTCATAGGCATAGATCTTACCCAGCCGGGCGTGGTTGACGATCGCATGGAGCCCGAGCGCCTGCTCCACCTCGTCGGCCATGGCCCGGCACTGCCCGGCCAGGTCATGCGCCTGCCGGATCTTCTCGAGCATCTCGGCTGCCTGCCGCAGGCTCACCATGGCAAAGAAATTGGCCGGCACCAGGTAGGGGAAGACCGTGGCATCGTCGCTGGGCCGGAACATCGAGCAGATCAACCCGACCGGGTTGGCCGGCCGGCCATAGCCGCCGCCGGGCAGGGTATCGGTTGCCGTCTCGGTGCGCCGCCGGAACTGGTAGGGGCCCCGGCCATTCTTGCGCTGCTGTTCCTGGAACGTTTTATGGATCGCCCCGATGGCCTGCTGCCAGGCTTCATCAAACGGCTGGGGGTCGTTGGTCTGCTTCCAGTACCCATAGGCCAGGCGAATCGTGTAGCACAGCGAATCGACTTCCCACTTGCGTTCGTGGACGCCCGGCTTCATCAGTGTCAGGTCGCTCTTCCAGTCGCTGACTTTCTGCTCATCCTTGTAAAACGCGTTGGCATAGGGATCCTTAAGCACGCAGCGCGTCTGTCGGTTGATCACGCCGGCGATCAACTGCTGGAGCCGCGGATCTTCCGCCATCAGCGGCAGGTATGGCCACACCTGCGCCGAACTGTCCCGCAGCCACATCGCATCAATGTCGCCCGTGATCACGTACGTATCCGGGCGGCCATCGATCATGGCAAAATCAACCGTGGTGTCGAGGGTGTTGGGAAAGCAATTCCCAAACATCCAGGCAATTTCCTTGTTGCCGATCGAACCTTGAATGCGCCCGATG
>Ga0316217_10002988_pt1 | contig 19792 bp, 19 predicted proteins | sample 1anoAmetaG_FD_203633 | JGI IMG/M metagenome (GOLD analysis project Ga0316217, IMG submission 203633) | Freshwater microbial communities from Trout Bog Lake, Wisconsin, USA - 1anoA | ecosystem: Environmental > Aquatic > Freshwater > Lake > Hypolimnion/Profundal zone | place: USA: Wisconsin...
AACCCCAACCCCAACCCCAACCCCAACCCCAACCCCAACCCCAACCCCAACCCCAACCCCAACCCCAACCCCTTTTATTTTTATCAAATATCAAATGATTCGAATTGCACAAAAATCAAGCATTTTGAGGTTCAAAATGTAAATGATTCACACTTTACTCCTTCCCATATTCAGCTATTCCAAGATTTATGACTCTAACATATAATACTATGAGAAAGTTCAACAAAATTGTAGTTGGTAAACTATCCTTTACTCAGATCCCTTCTGCAAAAGACAGTTTGTCAAAGGAAGCTTGAGCTTTATCGACTTTGATATAGCATAGTTCTAAAAGATAGCAAACGAGCTCTACCAAAAAGCATAATTGATCGATGGTTATGCTCCTTTTTGCAAACATGTCTTCATTTAAAACTTTGCTGGAGTCTTAAACTCAGTTGCAGAGATAACGCCACAGAATGAGCACCTTCTCAAATCAGGTTATGAGGCAAGAACAGAGAAATAGTTGCCAGTATTGAAGAGATACTTTCCTAAGGAATCAGTTGAAGTCAAACCTAGTAAATATCTGGATCTTATCCTTTATTCGAAGGAGCAAGTGCAGAAAGAAAACCTAGCGATGGGAAATGTTGACCCTAACAAAGATGTAGATTATGACTTCGGAATCGTTTCAGTCAAACCTACGGATGTAGACTATGAAACTCCCATGGATCCCATCACAATGATGAGAAATGCACTGGGAAAGGAACATGGTGGTTCAGGAGTTGAGCTGAATCGTGAAAAGTATTTGTAGAGTGTAAAATACTGGAGTCTAAACGCACTGGTCAAATGATAGTGTACTCTTCGTGATATAACCATCAAGGATCAAAACTTAGGATGCTCAATCCTTACGCTCATCGGCTTGTATTACATGTGGGCTTTGAAAATGCCTTGCTTGTTGTGTTCTCTTTGCAGCTTGCCAACACTATACAAAGGCATTGATCTTTTGTCAGATCTAGTTTGTAGTCCAACTGACTCAGTAGTGTCATAGGTTTGGTTCAACTGTGTTCTGTTTTGATGAGTGGGGTCCCTGGGACCTTTGGGAATGGACCAATGAGGCTTGTTCTGGTTCACACTCGTATATGAACTTTTTTCAGGGTGATATGAACCTGGGCCAACTATTTCTGAAGTAGAGTTAAGTTAGATAAGAGGGTCAAAGCCTTTGACTGCCCTTCTGGCGTATAAACTGTATTGAGGTTGGACTGGGATTTCTGGCTTCAAGTTTGGTGCGTACTAAGGTCCTGGGGTCATTTTATACTTCTTCTCAGGGAGAGGGAACTAAATTAATTGGATTTTACTCTTGAATCACCTCCGAACCTCGTATTTCCATTGTAATTCCTCCTGGCTTTGTCTGCTTCGTTAATGTCAAGCTGAATAGCGCATGAGTTACGTCAATATCTTTACGGAAGTAGTGTTCGTACTTAGCCTTGGTATCTAAGGTGTTTCTGGGGTTGCTGCCTATTTTCCATTACGGTCCTTTCGTATAGTTGAATTTATCAGTAACGTTGTAGTTGGGCCCTTTGGGAGTCTGCTTCCCATAGCAGTCAACAACAGCCATTTCTTTGGATACAAATTTCTTGGGCTATGCCTAGCGAGTGGAAGTTCCAAATGAGAATTGAGGAGCTGATGGTTTCTTGCTCTAATGCATCTCTCCGAAGGCAGAGTAGATTTCTGTGTTGGAGAATTTGATTAGATCTTGATAGGTGTAGACTTTCTTGTCATCCTTTTCCTTCTCAGGGGATTTCACATCACTCATTTCTATTCAATTAATGAAGCTATTTAACAACTACTATAGAAATAGACACACGGAAATAGAGGGTTTATGAACCCAACAACTATTGGAAATCATGCCTAGTTGACCGAGTTTATATGGTTTGTTTGCAGCAAACAACGATATGGCAACATATTGTTACTAAAGCCTTAAAGACTAAGGTTTTGATTATGATAAATAAACAAGCTCTTTTACTCATGATGCTTTAAAAGCTTTCATGAGAGATTTATTGCTTTTTGATTCAGCTCTTTGTTATATCTCTTAAAGTTTTTTAAAGTTCATAGACTCACAATTCTTAACTACCCGTCTTATGTTGTCTGAGCTGATGTATCGTGTTGAGAACATTTTTGTTCACCAAAGTCTTGAATATGTGTTCAGGGATTAACGAACATATATCTTTACAATCTTATCATTTAAAATGTTTAGAGATCTGATAAATAAGTTTTGAATCTCAAAGTGAGCATTTGGTAATGTTTAACCCTGAAATGAACAAACTGTGATATATGTGCTAAAAGAATTAATTTATGATTATAAACCTAAATTCAATCACTTTGCAATGTATAGAGATTGTGATGAGATTTTCGGCTGCTAGCTGCAAACCTACTACAACCTTGACAATCTTAGCCTCCACTCTCAACTTTACATCGATTCTTAGAAGATCTTGCCTGACACTGCTTCCTAAAATTTTAAAACATAATTTCGCACCCAGTCCATTAAGAAAGTCACTCCCAGACAAGAAATCAGTTTTTAAAAGCATTTCATGAAGTAGCATGCCTCAGTTTTCCTTAATAATTATCAGAATTTGGTAGAATCCTTCAGGAAATCACAACATATAACACCCAAAAAGTTGAAACGTTAGCACCTAGAAATAAAAGCAAACTCTCGACAAATTCAAATTTCGGAAGTATTGTCCAAAGCCAACTCCACTCTAACGATGGATTAAAAAAAGCAGTTCATAAAAGATCTTTAGCACTAAGAAAAACTCAGCTAGTTTTTAGTTTATGTGGTCAATAATACAGAAGAATCTGATGCTGCCTGGCTTGTTTAATCTGCAAGAATGATCTGGATTCTCTACACTCCTCATCAAAGAAAGCAATACTAGACAAATTAGCTCATTCAGTTGGCTGAAGTTATCAGCAGAGAGCCGTTAATTGAATATCTTTAAGGCTAAGTTCATAAGTTTAAAAACTTATAACCCGACTTGCGAGAAATTTTAGCCTCTTTCATTGAAATATTTTCGATTTCTGTCCTTTTGGTTATTCGCTAATACTTTGCCAACCCATGTTACATTGATGAAGGATTGTTATAGACACATAGGAGAGTTTCTAATTATCCTTTTCTCAGTGATAATTAGGAGGCATAGTAGGAACAAGAGTGGAGAGTTCATTCCCAGCCTATTAAGAAGAGAAAAGCCTCCTTTTGATACAAATTTCTCAATATGATTTGTTTTTCATTGTTTAAGCAAAGATAAAATCTCATTTCAAAATCTTTACTATTTTGGATGAAATTCATACTTATTCAGTCGTAGATTTCTAAAACAAAAATTTTGGTGTTTAAAATATAAAAAAATATAATGATCAGGATCTTCGTTTTGGCGATATCTCTGTGCACTTACTTCAGCTTGCATCTTTCTTCACTCGATCATCTAGCCTTAGCCTAAATACATGAAGCTATCTTTCCCAAATTGATTCATGCTCAGCAAAATGCAAGTAACACTAATGCCAAACATTGTGAGGCAGGATACGTCTTCGTCTAAAAGCACAAAAAGTGTCTACCCGTTTAAGTTATATGTGATCCACATCAATACTTTAACCAAAAGTAACAGAAATGCTTTGCAATTGGTACAACTTGTCAAAGAGATGAGAGATATAGCCGTCAAGATAAAAAGTGCGTAAAAGTAGACAGGAATTGTAGCACAGGGTTTGTTTTTAATGAGAAGTCATTGAGTTGTAAAAAGATTGTCAACTGTGTTGCTGATGAGGAGTTGAGTGCTGAATGGCACGTTTGCTAAAAGAAAAAGATAACTTGTCCCAAAGGACAGGTTCTGGACTTAACTAAAAACGTTTGTGTGGCTAGAAATTTTATAACCAACCCTTACCATGAAAAACTGTCTTATGTAGGGGATTTCAAAAACTATGTAAGTTATTACAACACTGCCAAAAGTGTTGACAAGCTTCTTGCAGATTGCCCTTTTAGGACTCCCTTTTATCAAAAGAGTAGTACTAGCTGCGTGTCTTGTCCTAAAGCCACTCCCATCTTTGATTTGACCAACGATAAGTGTATTGCCTGCAAATACAACGAAATCTACAATTCTTACGAACACAAATGCATGGATTAAAAGATTCATTTTGATGCACCCGCATCAATGTGGAGAATAGGATTGTGATTTGCTTATCTGTTGATCATTTCCCAACAATAAAAGTACTCAAGACTCAGTTTTTTATTGAGGTGCTAATATTTATAATATGTCGTAGTAAGAATCAAGTCAAAAGATTTAAAAACTCATCTTAGAGATGAACAAAAATGGACTCTCCTATCTCAACAACGGTTTTATTTGCTTAACTTAGGACATTTCGCTTAGTCATTAGAGTACTTCAAAAAAGCTGAGCGTATAGTGGTTGAAGAATTGAAAATAGATCCTGCGAATCAAAAGGTTAATAAACTCGCAGGAATTACTTACAACAATCTAGCTTGCTACTACAAAAAGTATGTTTTGGGGTATCTAGAAACAGTAAACCCAAAGTAGCTCTTGGGTACCTTAAAAAAGCACTTTAGGTTTAGCTATACAAAGTTGAGGATTGGGTCTCGACAGCTAGCACACATATCAACATATGTGCTATTTATTCGTACTTGGGAAAACACCAGGAAGCAGCTGAGCATGCTGAGCTAGGCCTTAGTATGCTCGAAAAAGTCGATCAAAGCACCTTGAAAGAAGAAGGAGACAAATCCTACTGGAACACTAAAATGCTATCTCATTACAACTTTGCCGTTTAGCTTGAGCATTTGAAAAAGTTTTAGGAATCTAAGAAACAGTATGAGTCTGCAAGGCAAACAGCTTTGAGCCAAAACAATAAAAACTAAAATTTCATGAAATCCATAGATGAGTCAATCTAGAGAATAGGCCATGAAGAGTAAGATCAGAAAAAGAAGCTAATTGAGCTGTTGGCTAAGAAAAGAGTGAAAGAGTAGAAAGGGAATTATGATTTTATGCGGAGAAACAAAAAAAACTTTGGAGAACAAGCAGAGTGGAGAGCTTTGATCTAAGCCAAGAAATACTAGATTTACAAAAATGAAAATAACGCCAAAAAACACTATCAAAGTTCTGAAAAAGTGAAGCGTTTGGCTCCTTTGGGTCGAAGCAATTCAAAGAGAGGACTTGAAGAAAATTGATGAAGTATATTTTTTGTACTTTATTCCCTTTATATTCCTTAAATTTGTTAAACCTTTTGAGGAAAGTTGTGAATTTGCAGAATATTTTTTAATTCAAATCGTATTAATCGATCAAAACAAAAGCTTTTCCAATGCCTAGTTATGCTATTTGGGTTCTTACTTCTTTAGCTCAGCAGTGGGAACCTTTATTGCTCGTAGCTTCTTGATGATCTCAGTAAAAAACCAATTACAATGACTGGATATATGCAAGTAATCTAAGGTTTTGTGGTCCATTTCAAGAATCTCTAAGAATCTCCTTTCTTATAGGCCTTGATCAGTTCATCAGCCACTTCACATTCGCAGCATTACAAAAACGCAGGGATGCTTAATAAGTAACAAAAAACATGTTAGATAGCTCGTACATTTCTTTTTCAGCACGGTGAGGTTCATGTTGCATCAGAATCACTAAAATTTTCACTAAGCCATGCTTAGTAATTACAAGTTTACTTGGCGGCAGTCTTGACCGTTTTACATCTTAATCAACTCTTGGAATATTCTCTCAGCTTAAGGGTATATGTCATTCTAAAGAAAAATTTCAACTAAAAGATTAAAAATGTCTTTCTTTTTGAAGCTTTTCTGGTCATCTATGGCTGTCATGTAAGCAGTTTTTAGCAACTATATTCCTTCGTTTTTTTTGCCTTTTTATAGCCAAGCCCTTAATTAGTGAGTCATTACCTTGCCACTCGGATTAGCATTTGTAGTCCTTTGTCTACTGAATCAGCCATTCTAAAATACTAGAGACCTTTTTGTGCCATTTATTGAAGCTTCTGAGCAGAAGTTTAAGGAAAGTGCTTAATGTGAATCTCAAGCATTTACTAATAGTTTCTCGCCACTGCCCAATTGCTTAATAATGAAGGAGGAACTCTAGAAGTTTTTAGTTGCAAACAATCAGTTAATTTAACGCAAGTAGGGCTTTTTCATATTTTTATGCGGCAATGTAAAGTTTGACTGAATATTTTGATGAGTACCTGCTTCAGTGAAGTTAGAGGCTCCTGAGGTGTAGTCTTTAGACCATTGAAAGATCCCAGTGGTGATGTTGTCCTTACCAGCTTTGAATCTTTTGTCTCCCATTTTCTCATTTGGGTTCATTTTATCAGAATTTTATACAAGTGAATCATAAGTACGCAAAAAGATTAAGTAAAACTATTAAAAGCTTAAGAATTCAGTCATTAAAGCATATGCTCTTATAAAGAAAGTTTAAACTCTAGGTTGCAAACTTTTTGAAGGTTATAATAATCTGACGAATCAATGTTTTTTTTCTTTTAAAGCGAGACTTAAAGGAGAGTTAGAGAAGACATCTAAAAGAATATGGATGTTTGCCTATAGAACCCTAAAAAGTATAGCCAAGCCGTGGAAGTTTTAGCAATGCATGTAAACTCATCTGACCAAAAATCCATCGAAAAAATAGTAGACAATATCAAAGCTACCATCAAAAACTAGGATCTACAGCCCATAAGAAAGTATCAGGCCATTTTGCTTTTGAAGGATCTTATGAAAACTCAAAATAAAGCACTGGGAAAGTACGTCGTTAAAAAAATATTGAAAAGATTGACTATTTTGGCTCAGCATAAGAATGGAACTAAAGAAGAGGGTGATTAGTAAAGAGGGAGGGACATTTTCGGAGAAGTTAGCTCAAGTCAGCAGACATACTCTATTAATTTTTTAAATACTTTGCTAACTGCTCTTTAGTAATGGGGTACCAATTGGTCGAAAGCACCTGATGGGCCATATAAAGACTTTAATCGTTAGTACAATTAATTGGTAATTAATGGAGTAAAATTCCCAAAAAAAAGGCCAAAGTAAACTTCACCATCCCCTCAACCGAGGAATAACAGCATTTCACCAATAGGAAACAAAGCTACCACAAACTCTTCTCTTTAGAAGAAATCAAGTAAAGATGAAGTTGTAAAAGAAAAGCCAAAATCTAATGCTCCTGTGAAATAGATCAAAAAGCCACTTAAACCTTAGATTGTAGCATAGCTGAAGACTTTTTATGACAAGGTGAAGGAATCTATGGGCTTATTTAATGAGCTACTCCAATCAAGCACTATTTAATAATGTAAGTGAAATTTTATATAGTTCCTCTTTTCAGAGATATCGTTGGAGAAATTGAAAAAAATTCAAATCAGGCTACCTAACTTTCACTAAAACTTGAAAATTAGAGCAATGCGGGCAAATAAAGAGTCAAAATATAGAGTTATTTCACCTTTTTGTAAAAAATTGAAAAGGATCTAAATATAGTCTCAAAAAAACCTGAAAAATTTGAAGTGTTCAAAACAAAGTACCTCAAACTAGCCAAATCCTGCCTTGATCTTATTTCTTAATAAATAAAGAGTAACTAAAAAGTTGAAAGAAATGAGCAAAAAGCCAGCTAGATTTCAAAATAGGAATAGTAGATTACAGCCAAAAGTTCATCATTGATAAAGCCAAAAGTTGCCTAAAAGAAAGATTAGCCAAAAATTAAAAATCAAAACAGATATCTTTCAGTTACAGGGATCAATGTCTTGGGTCCAAGTCCTAATTAATTTGGCTCAGGGGGTCAAAATGGAAGTGTCGAGAGATTTGGATCTTTTGGCGGTATTAATACGGATAGAAATACTGAAAGACACAGAGCTTCAGTCCCTGTGAGTTCACCTAGAAATTAGAAATAAGTTAATTCAGATAAAAAATAGCAGTAATCTGTTCCTAAAGAAGTTTAAGCTTTTAAGCCATAGCCCTAAAGAAAATAAGTCGTCTAAAACAAACGAACAGTTAACCAACCCTTAGAAAAGCCTAAACCAGTGGAAAAACCTAAAGTTATATAAAAGCCAAAAGCAGCATAAAAACCAATCTAAAAACCAAAAGTTTAATAGCCTCCAAAGAAGCAATAGAAACCAGAGGTTAAAGTTGAGTAAAAGTTGAACCAAAGTCAAGACTTTTTTAAGTAATTTGCTGTAGATAACAAAAGTAATGATTTAAAGATGACAAATCCCTTTAAAGACAATGATTCCTTTGGGGCTTTTGGGAATCCAGTTGCTGTTTAACGAGACTCATCACACGATTTAGACTTTTTCGGAAAGATCGATAACAGCTAAAATAAACCAACTAATATGCAAAACATCAATCCACGTAGAAAGAATGTGGCAAAAGAGGCAGTTGAAGCTGACATCTTTGACCCTAAAATGAAAAGTCAACTTTCTGATGGACTTTCAGCTTTCTAAAAAAGATAAGCTTCTTAGATTAGTGGTAATAGGATTTAGAATAAGGTTTTTTAAGAGGAAGGGTCTAAAAAATCTTTGAATTTTGATAATCCTTTTGGTAATGTGCTGCCTGACCTTAAGAAATCAGATAAAAGATCATAAACAAACTCTGTTGATAAGAGTAAAGACTAAAACCCATTTTCAACTAATAATTTATTTCAAAGGTCTGGAGTTTTTTAAAATGACAACGATTCTATTACTAAAAAGTTCCAAACAGGAAATTTCGGAAAGATAGCCTTATAGCAAAAAAAATAATAGGAAGCAGTTCCCAATCCTTTTGAGACTTCAAGTGTCAAAAGTAAGAAAAATCCATTTCAATCCACTGGTAATCCGTTCCAAGAAGATCTTTTTTCAAAAGCTTCAAAACAGAGTAAAGGGTCTAAAATTTCCCAAAAAAGCAATAACAACCCCTTTTAAGCTGAATCAGTGAAAATGAACATACCGAATCCATTCTAAAGTAATAGTTAACCCCCATAAAATCCTTTTTAAACTTCAACTCAAAAGAGTCAAAAGAGCAATAAAGTAATAGACGATATTCTTGAAATCTTCAAACCTCCTACAAAAAAATAAATTTAAGATTTGAGCCAAAGACAGTCATTTAAGAATATTATCAAATAAAATGAAAACAACAAAAAAGGGCCACCTACTAAGCCACCTAGCATCGGCTCTTAAAATCCGAGATAAAGCATAGTTTTTTCTGTGAAACTTTAAAAATAGCCATAGCCAGGACTCAGTTTTTCTCAGTTTCAAGATATTGCAGCTTCAAAAGGAATAGACTTTACAGAAAATAAACCTAACTAACATTAGCAATCAGGATTTAGTCTCTCAAAATTTGGAGATATGAATGATCCTTTTCAGAATGCAAATGGTCTCAGAAATACCCAAGACTTTTTTGCAGCTTTTTAGAACAAATCTAACAAATCTAAAGGCTCTAAAAGTAATCACTCTTCTGTAAAAAATATAAACTCTTAAAGGCCTTAAAACTTCTTTTAACCCTTTAATTTCAACCAATAAATTCCTGTCAATAGAAAGAGCACATAAAATGATAAAAAGTCGACCAATAAAAATAAGCCCTATGAAGATTAAAAAACAGTCAAAAGTGTATCTGAGAAGTCCTTTGACTTTTCACAGCTTGAAAAGAACTCAGGCATTCAAAAAGCAAGCGAAAAGAAACCATAATCAGTCAAACCAGTATAGTTTGAAGATTTCTAAGGCTTTGGGAAAATTAACGCCTAGTCTAACAAGGAGCTTAAGTAAGGTGTAATGATAGACATTAAGTCCCAAAAAGATTTGAGTTGGGGAGACTTTGATATTTCAGCCAACAACATGACTTAAAATCAACAAAATGGTCAAAATGATAAAAAACTAGATACAAATGCATTTGGGTCTAAATTACTTGAGGTATAATCAAAGAAAGATTTCGGCTCTAACAACATGATAGATAGGTCCTATGACAAAGAAAGTAGGAATATAAAGTCAAGTAGGCAAATGAGTGTAAATTTGTAAGATTTTGCCCCTATTTCTAAAAAAGGGACGGAATGGAACCCTCTAGGCATGATTCCTAACCTCAAGCCACCTCAGTTTACATACATGATTGACGATAAGAAACTAACGCATAAGAAGCACTAGCTCGAAGAGGTAAAGAAGCAATACGAATAAAAGCTCAAGCACTTCAAATAGGCAAAACTTAAAAACGATGAAATTCGTAATCGTTTGATGTAAAAGACGAACAAAGTCTAGGAAATAATAAAGCAGAAGGGAGACTTCATTCAGATGCTAAGTAAGCTAAAAGAGAATAACGAAATCAAAGAACAACGTATTCTTAACATCAACCAGCGTATCAAGAAAGTTGAATAGATCAAAACTAGGATCCTAGAAAAGGAAAAAAAGCTTTTTGATATCACCAAGACCCAAATCAATCAGGAAGACCGAAAAGTCAACGTGCAGCGTAGTACTGCCAGCAAATGGTAGCTATTCAACAAAAGCTTGGAAATGCATAGGAATAGCTCATACTCAATCACTGCAAAGTTGTCAAATCACGGACTTTCATACTTTTGATTTTAGCTGCATTCAATTGCTTACTCACTATATACTATCATCAATAAGGAAAAGCTTGTATTAAAAAGTTGAAAGCAGCTTTAAAGCAGGTAATTCTTTGCAATCATTTAATAATAAAGGAAAAACTAACAAAGATTTATAGGTAATTGCCAAAGGAAGACGGCAGCGCACTTATTCTCCTTGCATTTTCTATTATTACTGATGATATTGTGTCAGGAAATCATGATTTAAGTCATATAAAGAGCAAACATAATGATTATGCATCACTTTTCATACTTATCAAGAGCGTACTTAGCAAATCTAAGGCCTATTACAATAAAACCCGCTTTGATTACTCCTACTAAGAAGAGTTTATTCCTTGCCCAAAAGCTTGTCCCTTATTTCGAAGAATTTACCATAAACATTTTTGTTGTAATATCAATTATAATATGATTATGGAAGACTCAACAATTTTAGTTCGCAATGGAAAAGTAGTATTGGGAACGAAGCTAAAGTATACTCTTTTTCTATGATGAACTACAACACAGAATGATAAATGTTAGCATATTGACAAAGACAAAACTAGATGAAACAAAGGTTTTTCGCTTCGAAACAATGATGATCTTTTCAAATTATGCGAGTGTTCCAAGTAAATTAAAGCAAAAAGATACAATAAACTAAAGGTTTATCACTATTACAGTCAATACAGCTAGTTACCAAATAAAATCACTAATAGATTCTTAGAATTTCTGATGTTTCAGTTAAACCTCAGTGATTAGTTTCTTCTTCTCTGTAATTTTCTTGAAAGGTTTCAGTGTACTGGATGTTGGTTATAAAAGTGCTGGTTTTTCTAAACCGATCGGTCATCTGCTTACTATAGCTCTCAAAAACTTTGATTCCTTACTCAATGGTTTATTTTTTTATGGATTCGTCCTCACATTGGATGAGGATATCCAACATTTTTTCTTTCATTTTCTAGTGCTATACTTATTTTTTTGTCGCAGACAGATTCCTTTGTTTGTAAAGAGGACTTATATGTCTCAAAGTTTTATTGGCTTAAGGCTCAGTGTATTGATGTATAAAACTCTTTTTCTTAGGCTTTTATTGTTTCTTATATTCAATTTTGATGCCTCTGAGCTCAAAATTCTCACGTTCTTAGATGCTTTCAATTTTGTATTTCAACTCTTTTGACTACAAAATCCTTTATCTTGCGCTTTGAGGCCGTTTCTTCTTCACAGGAGTCCTTTATGCTGTGCAAACTCCAGACCTTGATAAAGCAGTTTTCGATTTTGCACGCTCTGTTAGAGGTACTCTAAGGGAATCCTCTGAATCGTTACGCCTTCTGATTTCGCATCCAGCATAGATTTACCTCGTTTTCGACAGATCCCCTTTTTATTTAATTTTCTCTATCTATCGAAAGAGCCTCTTCTTGAGCTTAGTGAAGAAAATGTTTTTTGGTTATCTCTATTCTTGTACGGAATTTCTGAAACTTTAGGGTTTTAAAGTAATCAAATTAACGCAAGATTGAGTAGCTTGGATAATTTGGTTTTCCGGAGCCTACTTTATTTCGGGAGCAATTTTTTTGCCGAAGTTTTAAACAGTCAACAAAGCTTTTGCTAGGTATTAGTTATTATCTTTTTAGAATCTTCGAGCATTATTTGCGGTTCTGCGATGTTTAAGTTTGATCTTTTTGAGCTACTAATCGAGCTAGCCACACCTGACCTAAAGCTATTGTATGGACGATTCCCTTTTGTGAGTAGGGGTTGTAAATTTGGGCTATTAGTTTCTTATTTTTGTGGATATTTCGTTTTTTTAATGGATATTTCCTTTTTTCGTAGTGTTTTTTGCTTTCTGGTGGTAAAGAGGCCTTTTAGTTAGTTTTTTAACGCCTTCCTTAGTCTTTGTGGGCGCTGAAATCTCGTCGTTTTTGGAAGGCTACCTTTTGGTATTCTCAATAGATCTAAAAGTTAAAGCATCTTGCAAACTTTCAAGGTTCGAAGTCTTGCAATTGGAAGAATTGTTGGTGGAGGTCATGGAAAGGGTCATGAATTTATCAGGGGAGGAGCTGAGCTTCAAACGTTCAGATAGATAGTTAGACATATTATTCTATTCTCTGGAACAATTCTTTATAAACGATTTAGAAAATGCCACAACTGTAGAATACATCTCCAAATAAACCAAGGCCAGTTACATTTTTATTCTCCTCCTCATGCCTAAATTTGAACGTTTTTACCTCCAGGGTTTTTTATGTCATTTTGCTTTTGGTTCGCTGAGTTCTAGCTATTAGTCTTCAAATTACTCAACCTTAGACCATATATTTGACCAAAAAAATCAAGTTTTTTACAAACAGCAAAAGGCTTTCAAAGTGTTCCAAATGTGATGATGTACCAATGAAGTGCACTCAATCTTTAATAATTGGTAGATAGTTTATTTTATGTTGTATAAAATAGGTTGGAATAAAATTAACCCCGATGAGCCATTTGCTATCTTCGATGTTATGCCCCAAAAACCAAAAAGCCTCTTTGGTTTGTATCTCCAATACTTGCCAAAGTGCGCCCTTTCAGTGCCTCTCAGCCAGCTGTGTATGTTCTACATTACATTTCAAATGTCAGACGATGCAGTTACAAGCAGTAAGTGATTACCTTGTGAATTGGAAATAGCACATAGGCAAGGAAGGCAAATAATTCATGAGCAGAGTGGAGAAGATTTTCGAGAATATTCGAAGTAGGCTATAACGTGAATTCAAACTCTTCACTTGCTTCTGCAAAGATATGTTTCTAGGTAAAGACTACTCGAAATTGATGTATTTGATCGAGAAGGATGAGAAAAAGAGCATAACAGGCCAACTTTTTTCATCTTCACTGAAAAGAATAACCGAACCCAACATTAACAGATCATTTTCCAGCTTTACTTTGTCTTAAATGAAGAATATAGACTAGATAACCTCGCAGCTGCTTTCTCGGATTTAAACTTTGTACAAGTCGAAAGAAGTAAAAGGGTTGGAGACTATGAAAAGGTGCAGTAGTGCTACTGAGCGCAATCATAACAACAATACTAAAGGCACCATTGCCTCAGAAAAGTCTAACTTATAACAAAGCATAATGAATCTAAAATTGGACCTCACTTTTCCGAGAAGCATTAACAGCAAAATAGTGCCTGAAGCCTCTCTTATTAACAAGATCTTAACCAAAAAAATAACTAAGTACAACCTCGCATACAGAGCCTCCGAATGTTCCTTCAGCATTACTGAATTCTATCGTAAACTACGTGTGACTTGCAAACAACTAAACTAAAATCACCTAGCCAAGAAAAAGGCAACGAATCTGGCATCCTTGATCCTCGTAAAGACATAATTCGGAAAAGTTCTAGGAGGATACACACCACTAGAATGGGAAGAAACCAAGCAAATCATTGATTCTGACGAAGACTCCATGAACCCTGAGGCAGAGAACAAGCATAGCTACTTTCATAAGTACAAAAGTGATCCGACAGCCTCCACAGTCATGTTTTCCTTAGACCTGATGGAAAAATACAGCTTGAATAGACCCGAATAAGCCATTTACTGTGGTCGTAAGAGCATTGGCTTCGGCAAAGGCGATTTGAAGATAGCTGAGAAGGGCGATGAGCACAGGAAAAGCTATTGCAAGCTGCCAGCGTCTTTCAACTACAGTCCTAAGCCGTACCTGAGTTGGTCCAAGAGTGGCATGGAGCTGAGTGGGAGTCGCTACTCCGTTTACTTCAAATTGAAATAGTGGTAAGCCTTTATTTTATAATACTGATTATCTAATACTAAAATATCTTATCAAGAGTGGCTGTCAATTTTGATTAGCCCTTCGTGGATGTAGGCTTGGATCCGGTCAAAGTAGGGCTTGAAGTTGAAATTTTTATAGACTTCAAGGATCTGCTTGGTTATGGCTTGTAGTTCCTTTTTGTTTGTCCAGTTCTTTGTTTTAATGTGACCCTTGAGTTCCCTAAAAAAGCAGTAATTGGGGTTGAAGGCTTAGGAGTAAGGCGGCAAGAAAGAGATCTAAAAGGGGCATACATCTACAGATGCCGAATTGACTGCAGATACACTTCCAGTCACCTCATTTTTATAGACTGCCTAGCTCTCAATAAACAGTATCTTTCTATTGTGCCGACTCTTGCTTTACATAAACTTCTTCATGATCTCTTTGAGACTGGCGCTGAAGGTCTACTTGCTGGGGGGCTATTCGAACAGCCTCCACCCTGCAGCCCCGCCTCTTGTTATGACGCATAGCAGTGCGATGTTTGAGTTTTTGTGTTTGGGGAGTATTTGCGCGTTGGGTTTGTGTTGGTCCTTAAGGATCCAGCAGAATTTGCGTTTGAGGTAGAGGCTGATCTATGTGTAGTCTAGGAAGATAAGTTAGGCTCCACTCTCCAATAGTGACTTATATAACCGACAATACTAGAACCTTCGTTCGATTATTACCCTTTCTGTATATTTCCTAGTGGGATTGGCGGGGATGAGTGCTATTTTCTTGTAGGCGTAGTTGGCCCCTTTCAAGATACGGGTCACGCTATTGGCAGTCAGTTAGTGTTTATAAAACTAGCTCGGCTGTTTCTTCATATGATGGTTAACCACCTTGGCTATTTAGATGGTGGTTAGTAGTCCGTTTTGGGCCAGGATCTGGCGGATCAGCTATTCGTAAAACAATGTCCTTTTTCGGTTTCTGGTGTGCTTGACGGTGAGAGTGTTGAGTATGGATGGCAGGGTTTGGTCGTACTGATACTCGTTCCACTTGTTTTGTACGGTTTTGGTGCAGAAACCCATTTACGAGGCTATTTTCCTCAATGATTTGTTGTGTAGCCCGAGATAGATATTTCTGAACTACTCGGTTAGTCTTTGATATCTTTATTCGGTCCAGTTCTCCCTCAACTTGCGCTTCTTCCTGTCCTCGGATAGTATATCTCTCAAGTCTGAACTGTTCAAGGGTTGATCGGTTAGCTGATTGGATTGTATGTTGGATGATTCTGGTTGTGTTTGAGGGTCAAAGTCTTAAAAACTGTAGAGCAAATTGAGCATCTTGTCTTCTTAAAGCTCTAGCCTATCATCTTCCTATTAGAGGTCAACATGGGTGAGCAGTTGGATATCCTCTAGCTCTAGCGATGACCCTGGATCAGTCATGCTGTTTATGGAAGCAAATGCCATTCTGTGTTCGCCTATGAGTTTGCCTATTCATTTCCATAAATAACCTATTTCCTTCAGTACTGTATTGTTTATATTTATGCGGTCTGATTTGATGATAGTTTGTAATAAGTAGGCAATTTGAATAGATGCAGGCTACGAAGAGCGTGCTGGTGGGGTGCAAGGACGGGGTGGCTGCAGTCTGCGAGTGGATAGCCAATAAGTACAGCAACAATCGGAAGAAGTGCAGAGGGGTGCTCATCACGCTGGCCCTGCTCGCCCTGCTGGCCGGACTCATCGTGGGCAGCTACAAGTATGTGGACTCCTTAAGTCAGGGCGTGCCCATCAACCATACCTCGGGCACCATCCAGGATCGGCTGGTCAATAACGCGGGTTCGTTCGTGGGGTTGAACACATACTACTACTCTGTGCCTGCCACTAATTTCCTGGTGACTTTCAACAGCGAGTAGATGTCGGAGTCGGCCACCAACGTGTTCCCTTCTATTTCTGCGCGGACAGTGGAGGGCATCAAAGTGGAGATCGAAGTGCATGCGAAGGTGAAGCTGGTGCCGAGCAGCCTCAAGGCATTCCTGGAGTAGTACGGGATGAGTGCGGTAGACGGAGTGCATCCGGGCTGGCAGATCTACATCAAGGAGTACGTTTGCCCTAACCAAGGAAGATAAGGAATGTGGTGGTCCACTCAGTCGCCGCCTACAAATTCTATCAGATCACCAACCAGGGCCTCACTGCCACCATCAACGCCCAGTTCGCCGGCTTCTCCAGCAGCCAGGCCAACTACCCCTTCAACGTCACCATGATAGGAATGAACGTCCACTACCCCCTCAGCACTATCGGAGTAACCGACACATTGGGAATAAAGCTGCTCAAGGAGAGTTCGAAGCTGAGTCAGCTCAACTCGCAGCTGGGTCTACTCCAGACCTACCTCAACGCCTACGGCAGCCAGATCGAGAACTACGCGCGGCAACATGTAAGGATGGGGTGACATAGGCGACGAATGAGGGGATAATGGGCAGCAGGGAGGAGTCCATCAAGATATTCAACCCGGAGTGGATGTAGGGGGTGCAGCTACTGAACTCCAGCTTGCAGAACGCGAGCTACCATGACCCCACATTGCTGCAGAAGTACCTGTAGGTATACTTCAACACGCTGTACAATGTGAGCTATCGTGTCAATGATCTGCAGCCGTTTATTATCTGACTGTTCCATCCATGCTTAAATATCATAGTATAGCAGCATCATATGATATAACCCATTCCGTCATTCGATTATAGTATGTCAAAGTAGAGTGAATAACTGGTTGATAGTTGCTGGGCCATTGGAAAATAATTATGCCGGTAGAATATCATAGATATCCTGCAATCATATACTGTGAAGCACAGTTATCATTAACTCCAGCTAATGCTTCGGCTTGAACCAGTCTAGATTTGAATAATCCACTCATTCTTCATTGCACCACATCCTAATCTCTACTAATGGCAGTCATTCCATCAAGTTTCCCCTGCTATTGCGTTCGGATTATAACCTATAATAGCAGCTAGCATGTTGGCGATGCTGAGATAGGCAGACCGTCCTGCCCTGCTCACCCTGCTGGGGGTCAGCCTGGTCAAGTTCGCAACGGGCATTCTGGGGATCTGGGGTGCCACCAACATCTACTTCTTCTCCTACCTCCACAACCACGGCACCCTCATCACCTCGCTCACCAACTCAGTGATCCTGCTGTGCGCGATTGTGCCCTCTGCGTTCTCGATGCTGTTCGCGACGCGGCTGTCTCGGGTGTTCGGGTATAGGAAGGTGGTGAGGGTGTGCGGGGTGGTGTTCGCGGTGGTGCCGTACATAATAAACGTGAAGCTGAACCTGATGGTGCTGGGACTGTGCTACCTGGTCATTCCCGTCTCCTGCCTCTCGATCAGTTCGGTGCCCGTGCTTAACTGCCTGTGGTCGCAGTTCCCCACCCACCTGAACAAAGTTTCCGGCATCGCAGTACTATGCTTCTCGCTGGGAGCCATCGTCTTCAACCTCATATTCGTGCACATCGCCAACCCTCACAACCTGCAGGCTCAAGTTAATTAAAAACAGCAAGCCTACTTTCCCCCTGAGGTTGCAGACAACATCTTTACTGCCTCCAACGTCATCTTCTTGATCTCAGGGCTATGCTACATCGTCGGCTCCCTCTTCATCGAGAAAAGGGACCAGCGCGCCTCAGACGCTCAGGAGCCACATGAATAGTTGCCCTAGGAATCTCCTCCCGCCTAGACCGAATAGAAGGCGATGTAGAACCAGAAAGCAGCGTAGAATGCTGGGAACAAGATCAAAGTGGGCGACAATATCAAGAGGGATGAAAAATAAAGCAAAAGCAGCAATGATTCGGCAGATTGGTAGCAATAGAAGCTGAAGGTGAGGAGTGCGCTCTTGGACTCCAGATTCCTCATCCTCTTCGGGATATCCTACGTGTCGCCTCTCTACCTGATCTACCTGACGCTCTACGTCAAGCTCATTTTCATGCCGCTGATCAACGATGACCACTATCTGGCCTACTGCGCAGTGGTGGTCACTCTGGCAGCCATCATAGCTGCGCCGATCTGGGGCTGCGTCGGCGACCACAAAGGGTTCAAGTTTACCCTCGTCCTGGTGGTGCTTTCAGACATCGTGGTCAAGTTGCTAGGCATTTTCTGCAACCAGAAGTGGAACATTATCATACTGTACTTTTCCCTCAGCTTCAACGACAAAGGTATCCTCACTATAATAGGGCCTGGACTGGTGGAGATGTTCGGGCTATAGATGGCAACCTAGCTGATCCCCTACAAAGGCATTTCCCTATTCATGGCCTACATCACAGTGCCCATCTTCCAGATAATGGTTTCAACCTACTCCGCCTACAAAACACTGCTCATCATCTTCATAGTATTCAGCTGTGGGGGCGTAGGGCTGGCGATTTACTTCTACCGGAAGATAGAGATGGGAGGGGAGAGACAGAAGGAGTTGGAGTAAAAGAATTACTTGCCTTGATTTTGTGTGCTATAATAAAGTGCTATTTGTGTGCTGTCATATGATGTAGTGTGCTGTAATATGATATAGTGTGTTGTAATATGATGGAATGTGTTGTAATATGATGATGTGTGCTGTAATGTGAAAGCTACTTCCCCTAGGGTTGAGTTATTATAAACTAAAACTTATTCAGACGATGGAGATGTGGAGCAGGGCCAACCGATAGGCCAAATTGACTCTCGTTGGAGCTTCACTAATCAAATTCGCCTCCAGTTTGGCGATGGTCTGGGGCAGCCTCAACGTCTACTTCTTCTCCTACCTCAAAACCCAAGGCGAATACATCGATTCAACAACTAACTCCAAACTGCTGCTCTGTGCTATTATCCCGCTGTGTTTCACTGTACCAATCGCCAATCCCTTCTCTCGGCTGGTCGGCTATAAGGTCTCCATTCGGTTGTTCGGAGTTGTCTTCATGCTATCGCCACTGATGCTGAACTTCTTCAGCAGTACGATGGAATTCGCGATATTCTTTATAGTGATTCCAATCACGTCGGTTCTGATGTCGGGCATCCCTCTGATAAACTGCCTTTGGACGCAGTTTCCAAAGGATCTGAGCAAGGTGAGTTCGGTGGCTGTGGTAATGTTCAGCTTCGGGATGATCGTTTGGAATCTGTTCTTCATGCAGATGGTCAACCCTGACAATCTTCAAGCTGTTGTTGACTAATACGGAATCCCCATTTTCCCAACATCTGTCTCGAATAGGGTAATCAACACTTCCAACTTGGTCTTCATTGTAGCTGGATGCATGAGTATCGTCGGGTCATTCTTGGTCACGAAAAGGGTAGTGGGATCTCTCTAGTAGTCCCTGGATAAGGGAGAGAGCAAGCAGCAGGAGCCCCAAGCAAATGCGATGATAGATAGTGACATCGTATAAAACCTCTAGAGGGCAGTATCTTCAATATCCTTTAAGAGCTAGAAGGTGAAAACTCTGAAACACTATCTGTTGGACACCCGCTTCGTCCTCATCTTCTTAATTTCAGGGTTGAACCCCATCTACTTGGTCTATCTCATGGTTAATGTCAAGTTGGTATACATGCCGATCATTAATGATGACCATTTCCTCTCCTATTGTGT
>Ga0316217_10002989_pt1 | contig 19792 bp, 10 predicted proteins | sample 1anoAmetaG_FD_203633 | JGI IMG/M metagenome (GOLD analysis project Ga0316217, IMG submission 203633) | Freshwater microbial communities from Trout Bog Lake, Wisconsin, USA - 1anoA | ecosystem: Environmental > Aquatic > Freshwater > Lake > Hypolimnion/Profundal zone | place: USA: Wisconsin...
CCCATACCGCCGACCATATCTGCATCGCCGTCTTATCCGCCTTTTGATTACAGCAGGCGAGACATGAGTTTGATAGACGACGCTGCCACCAAATGATTTGAGATCAGAGGCCCGGTGTCAGTTACTGGGCTACACCGCCCTGCCTGTGAAGAAACCAACCCGCCGTCGTCCCGTCCCGCCCCGCACCATTTTGCCGAAGCCAACCCGGAGCCAGCGCCACACCGCCCGCCGTTCCAAAGCGCCAGAGGACTGGCGCACTCCAAGACGCTTCGCGCGGTTCGGGAGTCCTCGGTCAACGCGCCAGCGTTTTGGAGTGAGGCGGCCCTCCGCCGCTTTCTCCCCAAGCGCCAGCGGCGCGGAATCTTTGTAGAAATATTCCCGTAAACGTCCCCAGCTCCGTAGGAGCGGCATATTCCGTGATGTCGCTCCTACGGAGCTTTCATTTTCTTTGGGTCGTGGTGCTACAAAGATTCCGCGCCTACGGCGCTAAAAAATGCCTGCCGTCGCCAAGTTGGAATTGTTCCGCACCGCTCCGCGACAGCCTAAGTCCAGTTTTTGGTCAAGTGTGAAAAACGGGGGCGTTATCGCGCCGGTCGCGGCGGCACGGGGCGACAGGCAAATCGTCCATAATTGAATGGGGATCAGAATTGCCTCGGCGTGTCCGTTGTTCTGCGCGCGCCATCGGCTTGTTGCAGGATGCGTTGCAGGAGCAGCTTGAAACCGGGCTCCGCGAGTTCCGTCTTCTTCACGAATTCCAGTTTTTGCCGGCGCAATTGTTCCTTTTCCAACGGGCTCAAGACTTTCGCCGTCACGACCAGCACGGGCAACTGCTGAAACCGCGAATCGCCGCGAATCTGGTCCAGAAATGTGAGGCCATCCAGGACCGGCATGATCAGGTCGAGCACCACCAGGTCCGGGGAGTGCTTTTCCAGACAGGCCAGGGCTTCGCGCCCGTCCGCCGCCAGCTCGATTCGAACCGGTTGGTCCGCCAGTTGCGAACGAATGATTTCCCGCGCGTCCGCCTCGTCGTCCACCACCAGGATTTTCGGGTTGGCGGGCAGGTGAAAACGTTCCAGCGCCGCCAGCAGCGCCTCCCGGACCACCGGCTTCTCCAAAATATCCACGGAACCAAGAATGCTGCCCCGGCGTTCTTCCGCCACGATGCTGACGACCACCAGCGGCAGCTTGCGCAGTTCCGGATCGGCCTTGAGGGCGCGAATCACCGCCGCGCCGTCCATTTGCGGCATGAGCAAATCCACGGTGACGATTTGTGGCCGGAATTCCCGCGCCATGCGCAGCCCCTGCTCGCCGGAATTGGCGGCGATGACTTGGTAACCGAATTCTTCGAGCAGGTTCGTCAGGAGCATGCGCGAGTCGGATTCGTCATCAATGACCAGCAATAATTTGCCGCGCGCCTCGGCCGGCGGGCGGACGGGTGCCGCCGGGTCGGCGGCCACTATCACTTCCGGCTGGCTGGCCGCGGCCCCGGTGGTCCGGTCGGCTTGGCTGCGCAGCACCACGCTAAACGTGGAGCCGCAGCCCACGTCGCTGGTCACTTCAATATGGAAACCCATGAGCGCGCAGAGTGCCTGTGAAATCGTCAGTCCCAGCCCGGTGCCCCCATATTTGCGAGCGGTGCCCGCGTCGGCCTGTTGAAAGGCTTCAAAGATCATCCCCAGTTTTTCCCGGGGGATGCCGATGCCGGTATCCACCACGTCAATCCGCACGGGGTGGGGATCGTCCGGCGCGGTAACCACGCGCACGGTCACGCTGCCGCGCTCGGTGAATTTGAGCGCATTGCCGATGAGATTGATGATGACTTGCCGCAGCTTTTCGGCGTCGGCCGGGATGGGGGCGACCGTCGCGGGCACGTCCGCCAGCAAGGCCACCGGCCGGTCGCGCACCAGCCCTTCCTGCTGGGCGATGGTTTCCCGGACCAAAACCTCCAGCGCCACCGGGGCAATTTGCAGCTCCACCTTCTCCGCCTCGATCTTGGACAAGTCCAGAATATCATTGATGAGCAGCAGGAGGTGTTTGCCGTTGGCCTGGATGCGCTCCAGAAAATTCAGTTCGGTCGGGCTGAGGTTGCCGCTCTTGTTTTTGAGCAGAATGCCGGCAAAGCCGATGACCGAATTGAGCGGCGTGCGCAGCTCATGGCTCATATTGGCGAGAAACCGGCTCTTGGTGCGATTGGCTTCCTCGGCGGCTTCCTTGGCCAACACCAAAGCTTCCTCCGCCCGCTTGCGGGCGGTGATGTCGCGCGAGATGCCAAAAGTGCCGGTGGTCTTGCCCTGCTCGTCGCGCATGGGCAGCTTGGTGCTCAACGCCCAAGTCACGCTGCCATCGGGCCACGTCTCCTTTTCCTCCACCGTGAGGGGCTCGCCGGTTTGCATCAGCCGCTGCTCGTCCGCCAACGCCTGCCGCGCGTGCTCCTCAGTGAAAAAATCGGCGTCGGTCTTGCCCAGGGCTTCCCGCGGGTCCGTGAGGCCGAACCGCTCCAAATGAGCCCGGCTGTTGCGCAAAAACCGGCTTTGCGCGTCTTTGAAATAAATCCGATCCGGCAGATTGTCCATGAGGGTCCGCAGCAAAAACTGCTCGTGTTCCAACTCGCGCTGCGCCTTTTCCCGCTGGATGAATTGGCCAATTTGACTGCCGAGCGCCGCCACCAACTGGAGGGTTTCCGTGTCGGGCGCGACAATCTCATGGCTGAAGAACTCGGCCACGCCCAGCAAATCGCCGCCCAGCAGCAGCGGAAAACCGAAGGCCGCGTGCAAGCCGGCGGACACCGCAAAGGGCGCCCGCGGAAAGTTTGGGGCGCTGGTCACATCCCGAATCCACGCCGGCTGCGCCGTCGCCCAGACCCGTCCGGGCAGACCCTCGCCCGCGGCAAAGGTTCGCTGGCGGGTGACGGATTCGAACTCCGCCGCGTTCAAACCGGCGCGCTGCCAGGTGTTGACACAGTGCAACTGGTTCGCGACGGGGTCCAGCAGCCAAAGCGAGCCAAAATCCCACCCCAGGCTCGCGCCCACCGCCTGGAGGATGCGCGGCCCGGCCTCGGCCATTGTCCCGGCGTCCGCCAGCGCCCGCGTCACCGATTGCTGGAGCGCTGCGTGCCGTTCCGTGGCTTGGCGCTCCCGCCGCTCCCTTTGCCACCGCTCGTTGGCTTCGCGCAAGGCGGCGTTCAGCTCCCGGACCATCGCCTCCAAGCGTCCCGTTGGACTGGTGAATTCAGTGCTCATGGCTCATGTTTTCCCGACACCGCAATATTTAACCGGAAAATGGCAAAAGTGGTTAATAAATTTTCATTTTCTTTCGCCGGGGATTTCGTATCATCCAAGGCTGCTGAAAGAATAGCGGGGCTTGCGTCCCTGAAAACCAAGAAATATATATTTATGCCACTGACACATACCAAAGACCTGTTCGCCAAGGCGCTCAAAGGCAAATACGCCCTCGGCGCGTTTAACGTGAACAACATGGAACTCATCCAGGCAATTGTTGAAGCCTGCGAAGAGGAAAAAGCCCCGCTCATCCTGCAAATTTCCAAGGGTGCGCGGCAATACGCCAATCCGGTTTACCTCAAGAAACTCATTGAGGCGGCCGTCAGCGTGACCAACGTCCCCATCGCCGTCCATCTGGACCACGGCGACACCTTTGAACTGTGCAAACAGTGCATTGATGAGGGGTTTACCAGCGTGATGATTGACGCCTCGCACGAGCCGTTCGAGAAAAACGCCGAAATCACCCGCAAAGTCGTCGAATACGCCCACAAGTTCAACTGCTCCGTCGAATCCGAACTGGGCCATCTCGTCGGCGCCCAGTTCGACGAAGGCGAAGAAGGCGGCGCCCACTCCACCAGCGGCCATTACACCAATCCCGATGAATCCGTCAAGTTCGTCAAGGAAACCGGCTGCGATTCCCTCGCCGTCGCCATCGGCAACAGCCATGGCGCCTATAAATTCAAGGGCGAACAGCACCTGGATCTCGAACGCCTCAAGTTGATCAAGAAAGCCCTCATGGACGCCGGCATGGGCGATTATCCGCTCGTCTTGCACGGCGCCTCCAGCGTGCCGCAATACCTCGTGGCCGAGATCAATAAATATGGCGGCAAGATGCCCGATGCCCAAGGCGTGCCCGAAGCCGACATTGAAGTCGCGCGCCGCACCGGCTGTACCAAGGTCAATATTGACACCGACCTGCGCATGGCCATGACCGCCGGCATCCGCAAGGTATTCTCGGAAAACCCCAAGGAATTCGATCCCCGCAAGTATCTTGGCCCCGCCCGCACCGCCGTCAAAGACCTCGTCCGCCACAAGGTCAAAAACGTGCTCTGCTGCGCCGGTCACGCCTTTGACTGAGCCGCGCCTCACCGGTCAGCCCCGGACAAGTCTTGTCCGGGGCTTTTTAGTTTGTTTCCAACAGCCGCGAGGCGTAATTTTCCCCGGTATGCCGTACCAATTGCTCAGCCTCGAAGCGGTGGCGGATTATCTGCACCTGGCGCCGGCGGACATCCAGCAACGGGTGAAAGACCGCGTCATCCCGTTTGAAAAGCGCGGCGACCGGATTGTTTTCCGCAAGGGCGACATTGACGCCTGGGCTTCGCAGCGCATCCTGGGGTTTGCCGGTCCGCGGCTCGCCGATTATCACGCACACACCACCCGGCTCACCCGTAAAATCCTGCCGCATGAAGCCATTCTGCCCGACCTGCTGGCCGCCGGCGCCATCGCCTCGGCTATGACCTCCAAGACCAAGTCGTCCATCCTGCGCGACTTGGTGGCGGTGGCGGACAAAACCGGCCGGCTTAACGACACCAAGACCTTGATCGAAAGCCTGGAAGCGCGCGAGGATTTGTGCTCCACGGCGGTGCCCGGGGGATTCGCGGTGCCGCATCCGCGCTCGGTGGAACCCTATCTGTTTGAAACTTCTTTCATCGTGGTGGGCCGGCCCATCCAGGACATCCATTTTGGCGCGCCCGATGGCGAGCCGACCCAGCTATTTTTCCTGCTCTGCTGCCAGGACGACCGGTTGCATTTGCATACCCTGGCCCGGCTGTGCCTCATCGCCATGAAGACCGACATCCTCGCTCAACTCCGGGCCGCTCCCGACGCCCAGTCCATGCGTGAGGCCCTCATCGCCGCGGAGTTGGAAATCCTGGGGGGACGGAAGCCGGCTGGCTGAGCCAGCGGTGGAACGTGCTGGGACGGAAGAGTCAGAACGGAGCGCAGAAAACGGACCGCGCGCCGTCCCGGCGCGCAGCGCGTGGGGAAAGCAGCAGCGTGCGGCGAACCTCTGGAGCCTGCGCGTGAATCCAACGTGCTGCGACCGGGGACCGGTCGCGGTTCGAAGATTGCGGGCCGCGCGCCGTCCCGGCGCGCAGCGCATGGGGAAAGCAGCAGCGTGCGGCGAACCTCTGGAGCCTGCGCGTGAATCCAGCGTGCTGCGACCGGGGACCGGTCGCGGTCCAAAGCATACGGACCGGCGCTCCGATTTTTGCAAAGCCGATTTGCACTTTGGACGGCAACGGTTAAATTGCGGCGTGGAAGAATTCACCGACATCCTGTGTCCTTACTGCGGGCAGAACTGTGAGGTGGTCATTGACACCAGCCTCGCGCGCCAACGCTACACGACGGATTGCGAAGTCTGCTGCCGCCCCTTCGAGGTTTCCGCCAAATGCGAGGCCGGGGAAATCGTCAGTGTCGAGGTTTCGTCCGATTAACCGCCCAGCCTCAAGCCTCAGACGACGGACCGCGCGCCGTCCCGGCGCGCAGCGCGTGGGGGGAACCAGCGACGTCCAGCGAACCTCTCGAGCCTGTGCGTGAATCCGAAAACCGAAGTTGGCCACGAAAGAACATACAAAGAACACAAAGCCAGACGGCCTGATTCTGAAGGTCGAAAGGAGGCAGGTAATTTCCCGCTGAAATATCCTCTCCGCCCCTTTCTTTGCGCTCTTTGTACTACTATCCAGCAAAGTCTCTGCAGCCTGCGCAAATTCTTCCTTCTCATCCTCATCCTCATCCTCGCTTTATTGTTTGGTTGCGGCTTTGCCGCGCTGTGTTCTTTTGTGGTAATTCAATCTCGGGATTCGGGGTGAAGCCAGCGTGCTGCGACCGGGGACCGGTCGCGATCCGAAGGCTACGGCGGGAAGAAGCCCTCGCGCGCGTTTCCTTCTTTGATGAGCAGATTCGCCGGCACCTCGATGGTGGTCTGCCGCCCGAGGATCTCCAGCAACACCGCCACCCGCGCGCGGCTGGGCAGGACGCGGGAAACCACCGCGTGCAGTCCGCGCATGGCCCCTTCGGCGATCTCCACCACATCGCCCGGATGCAGCGTGGTGGAAATGACGTGCAACTCTTCCGGGCCGATGGCTGATTTTAACTCCTCAATGACCGCCTCCTCAATCACCGGCCAGCGCGAGCCAAAATGCACCACGCCGCTGACCCCGGGCGCCGCCTGCACTTGGCGGAGGGACAGATGCCAGTCGAACCGCGCGAAGAGATAATTTGGAAATAACGCCTCGGTCACCCAAACCAGGCCCTGCCTCGTGGTGCGCTGGAAGCGAATGCGCGGCAGCAGCACCCCGACCCCGTCCATTTTCTTCAGATGGCCGGCGGCGATATGTTCGTGCTTGGGCTGGGACCGGAGGCAGAACCAATTGGCGACAGCAGGCATGTTGGGAATAGTAGCAGCCGACCTGCCTTGGCTCCATCCAAAAGATGGTTCCCGGAGCGCGGCCGTCCCCGGCCGCAACAATGCCCAAACTCCAAAGCGCTGGCGAAGCCGCTGCGGGTCAAAGACAAGCGATCCAACGCTCAATAGCGGGACTTGGGGGAACCGGTTTTCCAGTTGGCCAGGTCTTGCCGGCGAAACGCCACCAGCATCCAAATGAGCGCCGCCGCGAAAAAGCTGGGGCCAGCCGGCGCCAGCGCCAAGTCTTCCAGCCGGTCGGCAAGTTCTTTCCAAAACGGGGTCAGCGTCACCAGTCCCAGCCGGGTGGATTCATTCCAGATGAAAATGCCCAGCGTCAATACGATGAAGCCCTGAACCCAAAACCACCCCCAGAACAGCGCCCACCGCTTTCGGCGCCAGGGAATGGGCGTGGCCAAAGTCAGCGCCACCAGGAACGCAGTCGGCGCCCATCCCATCTGCCAGGCGTCCGCCGTCAGCATGAATTTCGGGCCTTTCCCATTGGCGTCCAGCAGGTCCCGATTGGCCAGGATGATCGCCGTGTCAAAATTGGGCGGCCACTTGTGGCCGGGGTCCTTGAGCGGTTCAAAGCGGAGGAACCGCCGGCCGCTGTTGCTCTCCAATACCAGTTGCCCGAGTCCCCGAAAATAGCCGGCGTAAAGCGGCTTCGCTCCGGGCCAGGGCGCAATGAGCAGCGCGTAAAGCAACCCAAACCACCCGGCGAAAACCAGCATGGCTTTAAGCTTTGGCATCGGCGGCCTTGGCTTTCAAGCGGTCCCGGCCCACGGTCCATTCCACCCAGCCCACCCACAGGAGCAGGGCCAGCAGGACAAACACCGCCGGGAATACCGTCAGGTGCAGGGTGTGGAACAGACCGGGATGATCGCGGCCCACGAAAAACAGGGCGACGACTCGCAATTGGTTGAGGGCCAGCAGCAGCAAAGCTCCCGCCGCCATCCCGAGCAACTTCCGGCCGAGCGGCGCGGAAAAAGCGACGACCGCCGCCGCCAGCAGGCAGACTGGTTCCGTCGCATCACACCCTCGCTTGATCTCGAAGGCGTAGTTTTCAGTTTTGATCGTGCCTCCCGCCACGGTGGTATGTTGCTGCAACCCGCGAAGAATCCCGTTGGCGACCCAGGCATTGGCCTGCAAATTGGCCGGCCAGAGCACCCGCTCGCAATAGGGTGCCACCGAAACCGCATAGAACAGCAGCATGAGCGCGGCAAACTTGAGCGCATACTGGAAAATCGGACTCTTGCCGCCATACCAGAGCGATACGGATGGTTTTTTCATGCGCCACACTTGATACGTTGTTTGCGCCCGGAGGCAAGCCGAAAGACGAATGGGCGGGCGGACTGGAGGCTGCGCTTCCCGGTTCTGCCAGTTCTGCCAACCTGATGGAAATCGGGTGGTTGTGCGCGCTGGGCAACGAACAGGTGCCAGTCGCGTTACGAATGGGTGAAATTCGCGGCCAAGACAATTTAATCCTTTACCATGTTGTGCATGAATGAGACTATTGCCAAGACCTTGAGGGAAAAGCCGGGGCATCCGGCCAGCGCCCGAGGAACGGGCGGCTGATCTGGGCGGAAAATATATACTATGAAAAGACACTTTCTGGCGGCCTTGCTGGCGGCGCTTAGTCTCGCCTGCGTCCCGACCGTTAATGCGGATTCCAACGGCGACCTGATCGCCGGTTTTACCACCCAGTCCGGCAACGACCAGATTTATGATCTCGGCCCTTTGACCTCGCTTACCAATGGGCAAACGTGGTCGGCTTCCACTTTGGGCATTTCGAGCGGCACGTATAATTGGGGTGTCATCGGTTCCGCCAGCGCCGCAAGCAGTGGTTATGCTTACGGCACGGTTTGGACCACGGTTGCCGCTGGAATTCCTCCCCCGATCACCAGCCCAAGCGATTGGAACGTTATTGACGTGGGGATTTCCACTATCGCAAACAATTTGCCGGGTGGTCTTGGCGGCTCCCTGGCGAATACGGGAGCTTCCGTTGCTGCGGACGCGGCCAACAGTTGGAACGCGGAGACGATCAATGGATCCTTGGCCACTGCCTATCACAACGCCTACCTGAACCCGAATGTGGTCAACCAAGCGACGGCCTGCCTTTATACCGTGAAAGATGGTCCCAGTTCCCCTCTCGTGCTGGCGGGAACCTTCACCCTCTCGACCAACGGCACCTTGACCTTCAATATTCCATCCACTCCGGCCGCCGGATTTACGGGCACGCCAGCCAGCGGTTTTGCGCCGCTCCAAGTGGTGTTCAGCGATGCTTCCAGCGGAAACTTCACCAACTGGCTCTGGGATTTTGGCGACGGCAACTCGATCACCAACAACACCAACGCCAGTGTGACCAACACCTACGCCGCCGCTGGCAATTATACGGTCACGCTCACGGTGAGCGGGGCGGCGGGGGCGAGCACGCTCATGCAATTCAATTATGTCAGTGTTTCCCCCCTCCCTGACGCGCCGGTGGCCGGATTTACGGGGACACCGGCCAGCGGTTATGCGCCGCTTCAAGTGGTGTTCAGCGATGACTCCAGCGGGAGCATCACCAACTGGCTTTGGGACTTTGGCGACGGAAACGCCATCACGAACAACACCAGCGGCAATGTGACCAACACCTATGCCGCCGCCGGCAATTATGCGGTCACGCTGACGGTGAGCGGGGCCGGCGGGATGAACACCGACATGGAAACCAATTATGTGGTTGTTTCGTCCCTCCCCGCCGCGCCGGTGGCCGGATTTTCGGGCACGCCAGCCAGCGGGTTTGCGCCACTCCCGGTGGTGTTCAGCGATGCCTCCAGCGGCAGCATCACCAATTTGGTTTGGGACTTTGGCGACGGAAACGTGATTACGAACAATACCAACGGCAATGTGAGCAACACCTACGCTGCCGCCGGCAATTATGCGGTCACGCTGACGGTGAGCGGGGCGGGCGGAACGAGCGCTTTCACGCAAACCAATTATGTGACCGTGGCCGCCCTCCCCGCCCCGCCGATAGCCGGATTTTCCGGCACGCCAACCAACGGCCTTGCGCCGCTTCCGGTGGTGTTCAGCGATGCCTCCAGCGGCAGCATCACCAACTGGCTTTGGGACTTTGGCGACGGAAACGCCATCACGAACAACACCAGCGACAACGTGACCAACACCTATGCCGCTGCCGGCAATTATACGGTCACCTTGACGGTGAGCGGGGCCGGCGGGATGAACACCGACACCGAGACCAATTATGTGACCGTGTCCGACCTCCCCGGCGATGGGATGGCTGGCCTTACGGGGACGCAATTCGGCCGCCCTACCCAGCTCCAGGGGGCGCCCGGCACTGGCGTGAGCATCACCCTCAACATGCCCGCCTGCCAGTTGAACGTCTCGGCGGGCGCGGCGTTCACTTTTTCCTGGCAAACCACCGATACGAACGCCAGCGCCACCATCAATCTGTATTTGGACGCCAATAATGATCCCTCCTCCGGCTTGATCCCCATCGCCAGCGGCCTGCCCAACCAGACGGCGTCCGGACTCAACACCTCGTACGTTTGGCAGGCCAGTTCCGCCTTGGCGGGCGCCAATTATTACGTTTATGCCACCCTGACCGACGGGACGACGACGGGCAGTTTTGCCCCCGGCCAGTTGCAAATTGATCCCGTGGGCGCGTTCCAACTCCTCTCCGGCATCGTGGCCACCAACGCCACCTACGTCTGGCAATACTCTTACTACGGCACCAACTACACCGGCACCAACCAGTTGGCGCTGGGGGCCAACGTCATTTCCGTCACCAACGGCGCGGCCATTTACCAATTCATCGTCACGCGCCTGCCTTCCCTCGCGCAGGTGGAGGCGGTGCAATACAACCAATTGAACCAGGCCGCCACCACCACCAACGGCAACGGCATTGTCACCACGCTCACCTACGACCCGCTGGGCCGCCTCATCCAGCGGCAATCCAGCAACGGCGCGCTCGTCACCTACGCCTACGACGTGCTGGGCAACCGCACCAACATGATGGATTACACCGGCGCCACTTTTTACGGCTACGACAGCCTCAGCCGGCTCAAGAGCGTGACCACCTCCCAGAGCGGCATTCTGGGCGGCAGTGACAACCTCGTTTTGAGCTACGAATACGACCTGGCCGGGCATGAAACCGCCATCGTTTATCCCGGCGGCGAGCGCATTCAATACACCTACGACAATGCCGGGCGCCTCAAAACTGTCAACAACGTCACCCGGTCACTGCTGTTTCAATACACCTACAATCCAACCACGGGCCAGTTGACCAAGCTGAACCGGCCCAACGGCATTGAAACAGACTACGCTTACGACGGCATGGGACGGTTGACCAACCTCCTGCACAAGACAAGTGGCACTGGTGCCCTGGTGGCGCAATACGGCTACGCCCTGGACGCCATCGGCAAGGCGACTTTGCTCACCACCACCCTGCCCGGCGGCGTGGTGAAGTTCGAGCAATACGGCTACGATTATTTTGACCGGCTGACCAATGTGATTTACGCTGACAGCGGCATCCTCAACGACCCCAACGCCCTGAACGTGAGCTACACCTACGATGGCAACGGCAACCGGATGACCATGACCACCAAGACCAACAATGCGGTGACGGAAATCCGCACCTATGCGTACGGCAATGAAAACCGCCTGCTGACCGTAAGCAACCAGGTCGGAGTCCGGTTGAATGCCTACTTTTATGACCCCGCCGGCAATCGGATTCAAAAAATCGCCACCAACTACACGGCGTTTTACACCTATGACGAGCGAAACCTCATGACCAGCTATGGCGACCAGACCAATCAAATTGCGTACACCTACAATGGCGATGCCCAGCGCGTGAGCCAGACGTTAAACGGCGCGCTGACGAGCTACATCGTTGACCCCAACCGCAGTCTCTTTCAGGTAGTGCAGCAGCGAAACGCCTCCGGCACGATCACCGCCAGCTATACCTTTGGCGGAACCAGGCTGGTGACGTGGAACGGCAGTGCGGTGACGTTTGAATTGAATGACCCTTTAGGATCCGTGCGGTACTTAATCGACGCTACAGGGAATGTGCTCAATAGTTATAACTACAATGTCTTTGGAGAAAACAGGTAATATGCGCAAAAACCTAATTATACAAATCGGCGTTGCAATTATTACGCTCTATATAGCACTCCTTGTTCTACAACACTTTTGGGTAGATCCATTTCAGGCTAACATGCAAAAGCTTGTTAGCCGCAAAAGTGTGCAAGATATTAGGTCCGCCGAATCAAACCTTTTGAAGATGGGGCCGCCAATTGTACCCCAACTTCTTTCTGAGTTGGAAATAATAACTAATACTCTGACAGAAAGTGAAATTTACCGTTGGAGCTCTGGATCCACAGTTTCGCCCAACGCAAAGCCAGTTTTGGCAAGAGAAGGTATTTATAATATTATTTCAACACTCAGCGCAAATACATATGAGCGAATTATTGTCGAATCCTCAAAATCAAACAACCCGGAACTCTGCGTGGTTTTGGCTGGCGCGGATTTTGAGTCGCTTCTAGCGCTGCCGAGGGGAGACCTGTTCAATATTAGTAATTCTTTGGAAAACGTATTGCAAAGCCGAACCGCCGCAGATGGTGAAAAAAGTTGCATTACAAACTTTTTCAATTGTTTGCGATTTCAAGAGAAGGTAAGTGCAAATAAATGATCTTGGCATTGCGAACTTCAAATGATTTAATGCGATATGAAGAATACTTTGACCACGCTTTTCTTTCTTCTACTCTGTCTCTATGGTTTTGCGGCAATCAATGCAACTGCCGAGCCTCAGTTTGCCGGTGAGGATAACAGTGCACCTACTTGTTTGTCTTATCTGCGCTCCCGATATTATGATCCTGAAACGGGATCGTTTTTAACAAAGGATCCCATTGGTGTATCGGGTGGGGTTAACGATTATTGTTATTGTCTCGGAAATCCTGTTAGTTATGTCGATCCCGGCGGAACGCGCACGTATCTGGTTTTTATTGGCCAAGAATATGTGGGGTTTTCCCCAATATTTGTGAATGCTGCTAGGCAGGAGGAACAGTTACTGATGGCAAACCATCCTGGTGACGCGGTCTTACAAGTATACACACCAACGATAACTCCAATGGAGGCGGCGCTGCAAAATAACTCGGATATTGCGGGCGTATATTATTTTGGCCATGGAATACCGGGTGCTTTGACGCTTGGGGGTCCGCAGGGGGCTCAGTATAACTTGTCCACGTTTGGTGGGAATGTAAGCGTTGGAGGAGCTAGCGCCACCGGTTCAACGCCTCTAAGTGCATTAACAAGCGCGAATATTGCGCTCGACGCTCAAATATATTTATTCTGTTGCAATTCCACCGTGAGCTATGTTGGAGGTTCATCTCAGAATGCATATCCGTCGATAGCACAGGGTATGGCTGACTACTTTGGAGTACCTGTAACGGGATATGGGGCGGGCGTTAATTATCCTTCTGCTGGGCCAACAGCGAGTTGGATGGCAGGGGATGGTATAATTCTCAATTCCATTTCCAGTGTCGGTTCAACTCTGTGGGGTCCATTTTTACACGGTGAAATGTACGGTGCGGGTGGATCCCAAACAGTTTATCCCGATTCATTGATGAATGCCCTAATGAAGCCATGGTATGCACTTACTCCAGTGGATCTCATTACAATCGGCGGAACGGGTTCTCTACCTCCCGTCGGCGGCGTCCTGCTGGACACCGCCGCGACGCTGGTGGGTCAGAACCTGAGCGAGATCACCGGGGCGATGTACGACCCGGCGAGCGGGCAGTTCCTGTTCCTGGGCACCAACAGCCCCACGCCGGTCAAGAACATCAATCTGGACTATCTGTACACCGCCCTGCAAGCCGTCTATGGCAGCGCCGTGCCGCCCTTCGTCACCCTCGTGCCCTCGGCGGAAATCATCTCGAACTACTCGCAAACCGTGTACATCGCTCCAGGCCGGACGGCGTTGAGCGGGCCTTTCTGCTCGCCCTTTTACGACCCCACGGGATATGGCACCATTTATAACACCGAGCAGGTGACAGTGTCGCTGTCATATTTTGAGACCGTCGTTACCTACATTACCAACGCGGTCGTCGTAACGGCGCATTCCCCCTCGGTAATCATCAATCCCAACGACGTGGCAGTGGCCACCATGCCGTACCATCCGATTTGGCCGGACCAGGACACCACGGTGGACGTGGTGTTGGAAGGGATGGATTATGGTCCGGCCATACGTCCGCCGGTAAAATTCACCTGGAAGGCGCGGTTCAACTGTGGCGGCACCAACCTGGTGTTCAACCAGTGGATCGCCGATGCTCATGACGCCAACCCGCCCGCCGGGATCAGCATCGCCTACGCCAATGGCCGGCTCCAGTTGCAGAATGGCCCGGACTTTATCTGGATCAGCGGCGCGTCAGCCATTCCGGCGGTGCAGCAACGGCAGTTCGGCGGGCGGGTGGAGAATACGGAGGTGGGCTGGATCATGGAAGAGGCGGATCGCACCATGAAATGCCTGGCGATCGGCTCCAACAACTTGAGCGGGGACATTTACCGCAGCACGACGACCAGTCCCAATCTTGCCGGCATTCCGGGCTACCAGAATCTGTTCGAGCGGTATGGCAGCACGCTGCCCGCCGGATTCTTCTCGCGCATGTGGTTCACGCCGCAGTTGATGACGCTGGAGCAGTACGTTAACCCCGCCACCGGTTTGGCCAGCATCGTGTTCAGCAACGCCACCGTCCTGTGCCAGACCGAAGCGATGTTGACCGGCGGCGCCTCCCCGCCGCAGGAACAGGCCTTCTGCGCCAACCTGACGACCAATTATGACAGGTTCGCGGCGCTGCAATTCCCGTGTTACGATCCGACCGACCCGACCGGCACCCGCATCATCCAGACCAACATCTTTGGGATGTTGAAGGACGTGATGAAGGCGGTAGCGCTGGCGCGCTTCTTCCGGGACAACAACATTCCGGTGGACATGTGGTGGCTCAATTCGTGGCAATGTCCGGTGGCCTACACTCCCAAGAGCGTGCCCACCATCATGGGCTGGTCGGCCAACAATGCCTATTTCATCGAGGGCGGTGTGCAAATCCAACTGCCCAACAAGTATATCGCGTCCGTGACCGCCAGCAACGTGGCAATGGAGGTGCAATCCTCCCGGCCCGCCATGGCCGGCAACGGCAGCGGGGACCTGGCACAGCAGGTCTGGACCAACAGTACCTCGGTGGGTACGCTTACCGCTGTGGCGGCCAATACCGCCGCGCAGCCGCAGGACGGCAACGTGAGCCTGGCCGAAACGGATTTGAGCTTCGCGTCCCCCGGCGCTGCGCCGCTGCAATTCACCCGCTACTACCAGAGTTCGTACCTGGGCGGCGATGCGATGGGGCCGGGCTGGAGTTACGCGCCGTACGAACTCCAGTTCTCGCGTCCCTCCTGGTATGACGACTGGGACTGGATGGAGGACAATGACGGCGAACTGTTGCCGGTGTTTCCCGGTACTTCGGACACCGGCCTGCGTTCCGACAACCTGCGGGTGGTGAACCTCAGCAGCGGCGCGACGCTGGACTTTATTTCCTCACTCGTGTTGGGCTATGGGTTGAATGCCGCCAAGCAGCCCTGCATCACGCTCAATGGCCTCAATGACGACGGGGTGCCCGACTTCATGCCCGGCCAGCGGCAGAACGGCTCGATCCTGGTTCAATCGTCCGGCCAGCGGGAGTATCAACTATTCACGCCCGATGGTTCGCTGCTGGTGTTCGATGCCAACGGCAGACTGCTCCTGACCCAGGACCGCAACGGCTGGGAGCAGGATTACAATTATGACCGCGCCGGGCACTTGCAGAGCGTCACGGATGACGTCGGGCAGGCCCTGGTGTTTGGCTACAATGCGCAAACGAACCAGCTCCTATACGTGGTGGGTCCCAGCGGCGAGCAGGTGAACTACACCTACACGTCCGCCGGCTGCCTGGCCACGGCCACGCACGCGCGGAGCGGCGCGACGGTCACTTATGGCTACAACACCAACAACCAGCTTGTCGCGAAAACCTTGTTCAACGGGTTGAACGTCCTCCAGTCGCAACCCGACTTGCGGGGCCGGGCCAACACCAATGTGAACGCGCGGGGCAATGCGGTGCGCAAGTCCTTTACGCAAAGCAGCAGCGGCACGGTGCGGACCAACCTGATCTGGGATCCGCAAAACACGGACCCCCAATTTGTGCCACGACTCCTGCAACGGGATAATGCGGGCCGCCTGCTGGCTTCCCGCACCGTGACGGGCGCAACGACCACGCTCGGATACAACACCAACTCACTATATCCCAACACGGTGGCTTTGCCCATTGCCGGGCGGCCGCCCATCACCATTAAACGGGACACTTATGGCCGGCCCACGCGGATTACGGACCCGGGCAATGTCAACGCCCAGGACGTGACGGCCAGCTACGATCCGGACACCACGCTTCTCCGGCAGGTCACGGATGAGGCGGGGAATGCCACGCAATTGGCTTACGACGAAAACCAAAACCTCACCCGGGTGCAGGCGTCCCTGGGCGCGCAGGCCGTCAACGTGAATTTTGGTTACACTTTCTCCGGGGCCTTGAGCAGCGTGACCAACCCGTTGGGAATCCGGGTGGTGGCGATGAACCGGGACAACCTGAACCGGGTGACCAACGTGGTGGATGCGACCGGCGTCTCGATCAGCTACCAATACGATTCGCTGGGTCGGCTGTGGAAATTGATTGATCCGCAACTGGCTTCGCCGGTGGTCTATGTCTATGACAACTTTGACCGCGTCATTGCCATCCAGATGCCCGCCGGCACGAACTATTTTGGTTATGATCCTAAAATGGGCTGGCTCGTCAGCCAGACCGACCTGCTTGGCCGCACCACCCGTTATGACCGCGACCCCCAAACCGGGGACGTCTTGCAGACGGTCCAAATTGTCCCCGGCGGCGCGAACCTGGCCACCGTGATGAGCTACGACCGGTTTGGCAATCTGGCCAGTGTCACACCCCCGCAAGCCTCCACCATCACCTATAATTACGATGCCAGCGGCCGGCAGATCGGCGACACCTATTCCGGGGGCAGCATTCCCGGCACGCCCACGGGGTTGGTGTGCAATTACGCCACCAACGGCCTGCCGACCACCATCACCAACCTGATTTTTTCCTGGCAGCCTCCCGCCAGCAGCGCCGGGCTGAACGGTTACAGCTACGGCTTGGATCAGATGCCCGGCGATGTCACCAACACGGTCGGCACCAATGCCGCCGTCAACAACGTGACGCTCGGCAACCACCTGTTCCAAGTGAAGGCGCAGGACACCAATGGCAACTGGGGGCCAACCACAGACTTCCAGTTGGTGGTGACCAACGTGACCGGCTTCGCTCCGCCGGACGCTCCGCCAAACCTGGTTTGTGATCATGCTGCGAATAATGTGCCAACCAGTTATGCGGGCAGCTTCACTTTTTCGTGGTCGGTGCCCGCCAGTCAAAACGGCATTTCCGGTTATAGCTATGCTCTGGATCAAACGCCGGCAAACAGCGTGGCCACCACCGGCACCACGGCCACCATCGCCAGCGTGTCGCGTGGGACGCATCTCTTCCAAGTGCAAGCCCTCGGCGCCAATGGCGTTTGGGGACCGGCCGCTGAATTTGTGTTATTGCTGGTTCCCGCGCCCGCCATCACGGCTCCCGATGCGCCGCCCGGCCTCGGGTGCAATCTCGCGACCAATGGCGTGCTGACATACTACACGAACCTCGTGTTTTCGTGGTCGGTGCCCAACAGTCAAGCCGGTCTCACCGGATACAGTTACGCTCTGGACCAAGCGCCCACGAACATAGTGCTGACCACGGCGACGAACGCGGCGGTCAACGATGTGCCGTTGGGGGCACACCTGTTCCAAGTTCAGGCCCGGGATGCCAATGGCCTCTGGGGGCCGCCTGCCGATTTTTCACTATTGGTGATTGGCGCTCCCGCCGCGCCTCCTGGCCTCGTTTGCAACCATGCCACCAATGGCCAGCCCACCACGTTTACCAATCTGCTCTTTTCCTGGCAGACTCCTGCCAGCAGCGTTCCGCTGAATGGCTACAGTTATGCGCTTGACCAGGCGCCCGGCAACGTCACGAACACCGCCGCCGCCAGTGCCGCCATCCCCAACGTGGCTCTCGGCGTCCACCAGTTCCAGGTGCAAGCGCAGGACACCAACGGCGTATGGGGACCGGCCACCAATTTGCAATTTACCGTCTATGCGCCAGGCACCGAGCCGCCCGCCGCGCCACCGGGACTGATTTGCAATGTGACGGCCAGCGGCGTGCCAACCTATGCCGCGTGCAACATCGTCTTTACCTGGCAGGCGCCGCTCAGCGAGAACGGTGTGGCTGGCTACAGCTATGCTTCGAATGGCGTGCCCGCCAACGTCACGAACACGACCGCCACGAATGTGACTTTCGCCAGCCTGGCGGTCGGCACCTACAATTTCCAAGTCAAGGCCCTGGGAAAAAATGGGGTCTGGGGTTCGGTATCGAGCTTCCAGTTGATCGTCCAGCAAGATCCGGGCAGTGGCGGCGTCGCCGGCCCGCTGCCGCCTTGGAGCATCATCGTTCTGACGCTGGGAGTTTTCACGGTGGGCGCGTGGTTCAGCCGCCGGCAGCCTCGCAGCAGCGCCTGATTTGGCGTGGCTGACATGCCATCGGTTTTCATTCGCCCGCCGCCGGGTTCGCTGCTATTCTGCGGGGCTGAATCATGTCCGCGTCGTCCAACCAACCTCCGACCTCCGCGCAACTTCAGGCCGCGCTTGAACTGCTCGAACAAGCCGCGCGCAACCGCGCGCTGCTCGCCGACCTGTCTGCGGCCGAACACACGCGCCTGATGCAAGCCGCCGGCGACCTGTATTGCCCGGACGTGGACCAGCGCCGCCGGCTCGTGAAGGCCAGGGTGAAACAACGCCGGGCCGCGCAGCAGCAGCGGGATGATGCCAAGCTGCACGAAACCGGCATCCGCAAACTGCGCCGCGAAAAGGTCTTCACCACGCCGAATGTGTTTCCGCCGCTGGACTTTCAGCCGGAGGAAGTGACGGACCAACCCGACTTTCATGAAGCTGTCGAGCCGCAGAATTGTTACGTCTGCAAGCAGGATTACTCGCAAATTCATCATTTTTACGATCAGCTTTGCCCGGCGTGCGCGGAATTGAACTGGACCAAGCGCGCCGAACTGGCCGACCTGCGCGGGCGCGTGGCCCTGCTCACCGGCGGACGCGTGAAAATCGGCTATCAGGCGGGCATCAAACTGCTCCGCTGCGGCGCGCAGCTCATCGTGACCACGCGCTTTCCGCGCGACTCGGCGATGCGCTACGCCGCGGAACCGGACTTCAAAGACTGGGGCCATCGGCTGGAAATTTTCGGGCTGGACCTGCGCCACACGCCGAGCGTCGAGGCGTTTTGCCGTCACTTGCTGGCAAAATATCAGCGGCTGGATTTCATCATCAACAACGCCTGCCAGACCGTGCGGCGGCCGCCGGATTTTTACGCGCACATGCTGGCGCGCGAACAGGGTCCGTTGCAAGACTTGCCGCCGGAGGTCAAGCCGTTGTTGGGAGCCTATGAAGGCTTGCGCGGTTATCATTTGTTGCCGGAAGGCGGAGCGCCGGTCTCCGACCCGGCGCGATTCGTCGGCGTTCCGGCTTCCGCCGGCGCCCCGGACAAGCTGAAGCTGGAACTCCCGCTCGCCGGTTTGACCCACGCGGCCGCGCTCTCGCAGGTGCCGCTGCTGCCAGACGAACGGGCGGCCCAGCAGGCTTTGTTTCCCGAAGGCCGGCTGGATCAGGATTTGCAGCAGGTGGATTTGCGCGAGCGCAATTCCTGGCGGCTGCTGCTGGCCGAGGTGCCCACGGTGGAACTGCTCGAAGTGCAACTCGTCAACGCCATCGCGCCCTATCTCCTCAACGCCCGGCTCAAACCGCTGCTGCTGCGCTCGCCGGAGCGCGACAAGCACATCGTCAACGTCTCGGCGGTGGAGGGGCAGTTTTACCGCAAATTCAAGACCACGCGGCATCCGCACACCAACATGGCCAAAGCCGCGCTGAATATGATGACCCGCACCGCGGCGG
>Ga0316217_10002990_pt1 | contig 19784 bp, 11 predicted proteins | sample 1anoAmetaG_FD_203633 | JGI IMG/M metagenome (GOLD analysis project Ga0316217, IMG submission 203633) | Freshwater microbial communities from Trout Bog Lake, Wisconsin, USA - 1anoA | ecosystem: Environmental > Aquatic > Freshwater > Lake > Hypolimnion/Profundal zone | place: USA: Wisconsin...
ACTTTTATGAAACTTTGTACTACAAAATATATATTTTTGTCGTATATTATATTGCATCATGATCTTTTACGCTTGGTCGTGGTCAAAATGTTGTTTCTGATTGTTGTCAACTAGGTCATGAGGTTGAAAGAACTGTCTTCCTCTTCATTCTCGAAAAATTACTTTTCCAACTTGTTTGTGTCTCCCAGAATATCCATTAAATTGTCATTTTTTTAGGTCACTCTTTTTTGATTTTCAAGCAGTTCTCTTGCGCCTTTGAGCACATTCATTTTCATCTGCTGCATTTCTCGCTGCTATTCCTCGCTTGCTCCTTCACCGTAAAAGGAGATTTTTTTCTTAGTGATGCGTTAAAGCAGTTCTTCTGCCTCTTTATGCGCTTCATTTTTCCTATTTTAAAGATTAAAGTTGATTTTCCAGTTGGGATCACCTCCTAGAAGCAAAGAACCAATCTTTTCTCCAGTATTTATGCTCCAAATATGGCAACAGCAGTCAAAAGAAGAAGTGATAAAGGCCTAGTTTTACTAAATCAATTCAATACAAGTTATTCCGTCTAAATGCGCATTTTGGATCTTGAGTTGTTGGTTTATCATATCTTCAGTAAAACTATTGTCCTTGGCTCGTTTAATTTATGTCAACATCAATGTTTCTTCGGTTCCGATTATGAAAGATTTCTAAATAAATCAAACAATACCTGAGCCACTTTTTGGTCTCTTCTTCGAGAAAGAATACTTTTCTAGACCCTCGTTAAGACTAAAGCTTAAAGGAAATATCCCATATTCCACCCTTAAATGTTTCCGAATTCATCTCCAATCAACAAAATTTGGTGGTTTTTGTCAAACTTGACAGCAGTGACTGGGAAAGGTTAAAGATGTTTAGTCATCGATTCTGTAGTATATTGTTTCTAAAGGATAACTTTATTCTTATATTTACTCTCTCCAATTCCATAAAAGGTAGCCAGTCCTCCTGTATCAATACTTACAAGACACTCAAAAGGATCAAGGAATAATACATGCTTAATTTACTCTGAGACTTAGGAAGGCATTACTTAATGTCTGTAACTGATTAAATTAGTGACTATTGTATGCCCATCATCGCTTCCTGTTGCCAACACTTCAAAACCATGACGCACAGACACCGAGTTACAGCCTTTTTTGTGTTGTTTCATCACATATCTTACTGAACTTTTCGCGTCCTATGGTGCGTCCTCATCATGGATGAAGACTTACGTTCCCATGGATATTGAAATTATTCTTCTCAGATCTTGGTACCTTTAGTCATTCAGCTCACTAGTATCGCTACTCCAAAAGGCCAGTCCAGTCACAGCTTGTTAATGCTTCTGGAAATCTTTCATTCGGGCTCCATTTCTGATATTCACAGTAAAAATGCATCCTCCACTATCACCAACAAACAATTTTCTTTACCTATTGTCCAAAATCACTGCTGTCAACTAATGTGTACAAAGACCTCGGTATACGCTTAGGAGTTTTCCTGTTTTGGCATCCCAGACCTTCACAGAATCTGAATGCATAGTGACGAAACAAAGAAGAGTAGAATTGAAGATTACTGCGTTACAAGGCTTTTAGTCTGTTAGCAGTTGATCTTTGGGTTCATCATATTCAAAATAATGAAGCCTTTTTCCTCCGCAAATTATTCTCTTTTTCATGGATTGGCTGGCGGTCGAAGAATAGGTCAAACAAAAGGATGTAAGTTCATCAACTGGAGCATTAAAAGTTTGGACACAAAGGAAGTTTCTGACATCCCATATCTTTACCATTCCAGATGTATCAGCAGTGACAATTTGTGGTGTATCAGGAAGACACTTAACTCCTACAAGGGGATGGTTGTGCCCTCTTAAAAGAAAAATCTTATCCTTTACATATGTATTCCAGACAAAAGCTTAATGGTCAAGTCCAGCAGAAAGCAAACATTGGTTCATTTGAGACCAATCACACCAAGCCAAGGAATAAACTCCTTTGTCATGGCCTCTTAGCTATTTTTTAAGCTGATGAGTTGCACTATCCCAAAGGCAAATGTTGCCTCCCAAACAAGCTGATACTAGGGTCTGCTGATTTTAGATTGGCAAGATATCACCAATAGGACTTGAATGCCCTTCTTGTTGCGCATCAGTCTTATAGAAGGGGTTCCAGCCTGAAATAGTTCCTCTTTCTTTAAGGGTAGAAGCATCATAGATATGAATTATTGCATCTGAACCTCCAGTGTAAAGTAATTGCTTGTGCGTATTTCTCCAGTTTGCATATCTTATTTTGAGTTGTATTTCGGGTACAGAAACGATTTGTTTGAGTGTGAAGCTGGAGGCATCCCAAAAATTTAAGGTAAGGTCATTGGAGGAGGTAGCAATTAGATTTTGTTGCTCTAAAAACTAAAGATCAAGAATTTGACCTTTATGGGCATTAATTTCGTACAGGAGGGAGGCTGTGTTTGCATTATAAACTTTGAATCGTGAACTTTCTTTCTCAAGCATGAAAATATTTTTTAGCTTTTCGAAGTAATACAAATTTTAAATGCCTGTCTCGTGCTTTTCCTTATCAACTATTTTATCACTGATAAAGTAGTTTTTGATAACGTTTTTGAAGCTACGGTCATTCCTAAGCAGTCCCAATTAAATGATATGATTGCTAAACTCTTCCCACTCCATGCTTTGGTCACCATTAACATCCACTTCTTTGAAAAAATCAATCAAGGCCAAAGTAAGCTTCATTTTGAGCTTGTGATTGCCTCTATCGTAATCCAGATGCTAGAGCATTACTGAGACAAACTCATCAATGGGGAGACCTTTTTATTTGTCCATAAATCTTTGTTCAATTGCCGACATCTTTTTGCGATGCAGCATTTGAAGGATCTAAGTCTAGGTTATTTCATCATTGTCACCAATTTCAGAAGGGTCCTTGTCCATTGTATTTAAAAATATAATGAAACATACAAACTTTAAGCGAACACGATCCCATTTCTAATTCATAAATGAAAGGTCTCCAGAGAGAACAATCAATGAATTTTTTTAACGAAAACTTTGAATCTTTGGGGCTGCCGTTACTTTATTGTCAAATATCACTAAACAAGTAATTAATGGCAGATTGTTTTACAAACCTTCTTAAGCGTTAGAAATGACGGCAAATACGATGCTTTTAATATTTCTTAGTATTATAAATGCCTGTAAAATATATTTTTTAGCTTTCAATGATCAACTAAAATTTGAAATGCTTGTAACTGAGCTTATTCTATTGAAAAAGGTCAAATCATGCTTCAGATGAGATTTCTTTTGATTTTGGCTTTGGCTATCTGACGCATGTTGATGGAATTTAATGAAAGCAAAATCGGTCAAAACTTTTCCCGATCAGCTAAACCGGCTCCCTCGCCGCCTGTTCCTTCATTTTCGCAGCCAAATTACGAAAATTGAAAATGATCAGCGTTTTAAGTATTTGCTTGATATATTCGTTAAGAAAAATAAGAATTTAATACTAAAATTACCGAGTTTAAATAAAAAATGTCATTAATCTTCTATAATTACAATAAAACACAACATCCCAACATGTTCTACAACTTTAGCTTTGAAACTCAGACACATCTCGATGAAGAGTGCCACGTCATAATGTCCAACAAACCCTAGCAACTACAAAATACCACTAATACCACCAATACCAGTCCTGCTTCAGTTAAGTCTCAAGACTCCTTTGCTATCTAATTAGACCACCACCATGACTGCAGCTTTGAAATCGACACCCAACATTCACATGCTTCCAACATCTGGGACGCCTCTGTCCATCTTCTGAATCAAGCTCTCTAAGCGCCTTCATCGAAGATAAGTGGATTTAATGACCAAGATATCTACAGATATACTACCTGCTCTTACGGGCAAAAAGATAAAACTATGGACTAAGCGATTAAAAGCAATCGGTTTTTAAGATACAGAGAAAAAGCTGATTTCATTGAAACACTACAGAAAGAGACCTAACTTTGTGGCTTACTGGTAGAAATGTTCACTCTTTTCAGTCTTCAAATTTTCAGCGAACTCACCTTTATCATTCATACCATCTGGAATCAAAAATACTTGAGGTTTAGAGAACGTAGAGCGCAACAACAAACTTTTTCCCTTTCCCACTTCAGCTGCTTCTTTGGATCAGAAGGACAAGAGGGATTCAGGGAAGGAATCGATACTGAATACAAAGACGCAAAATAAATTGTAGGATTTGCTCAGGAAGACATTCAAAATTTAGCCAAAGAAATCTTCAATTCAAGGAAAATCAGATATCTGAATTTCCAAGATATCAAAGGCGCCAAAATGAACAATGGAGTTCTGAGGGAAGAATTCGAAAAGTTTATTTCGCTGGTGTCTAAGGAAGTTTTTTTGTGTGCAGAAGGAATCTATGAAGAATAGGTTAGCATTCCCATCTTTTCTGAATAAGAAGAGGAGGAACTTGCACTATTTGACCTGGATAACTCAAACAGATTCGTAAGAGCCTATAGTTAAATCTCATAGGACGACGAAACATAGTTCAAAGTTCAGGCTGGTTCCAAGCACCGCAAACTCTTCTGATTTCTATAACCTAGATATTTATATTCTCCCCAAAATAAGCTAACGCATTGAATGATATCGAATGCCTATATTTGTACTCTCTCGAAAATAAGCTACAGATTAAATGATATTCAATGCCTATTGATTATATTTTTAGTTTAAGCTCATGTAAGTGTAGGAGCGTGTGAGTTCTAATAACGTCTTTTCTTTTAAGCAAAGCAAGGGAAACAATAATAAGCTGGTGAATAAGAACATCCCTGGGGTTTCTGTTGACTAATTCCTACATATTGTTCACTGCATTGATTCTTAGACTGAACCTACTGTACCCATTTCTTCATCTCAGGTCGTGAGGAGCTAGCATCCTCTTCAGAATGATGTCAGCTGTTCTTATTTCGAGGTACAAATTATGGGATGGGCTTTGGAGGATTGCATTTGCATAGGCTTGATGGCCAAAGATAACAATATTAAGCAATATCCAGGAAAAAATAACAACTCTTTTGGTTACTTCAAAGGCGAGTTCTTCCTTTGCAAGAAAAAAGTAGCAAAAAAGTAATTCAAGGTTGGCGCGATATCTTAGAAACTGCAATTGGGAGATTACATGGGAATGGGCGTAAATTGCTTTAATCGGACTATCTATGTTACAAAAAATGGTAAAAATGTTTTGAACAACATCGCGATCCCTCCTACATGGACTGACTATTATCCAGCGGTTGGAGTAAGCAAGGAAAATGAAATAGTTAAATTCATATTCAATGAAAAAGATTTCAAATTCAACTACTAATCTATGAAGAGATAGATTGAAAGATAAGGTAGTTTTGATTGTAATGCAGCTGAAGGTGAAATAAAAAATGAAGGTATTTCTAATGCACAGATTTATCCTCTGATATTCTAATATCTATCATTTCATGGTTATACAAAAACCTTTGCTGCTTGTAAGCTGATGAGTGATATAGTGCAAGAAAAAGAAAAAGACTTCTATAAAATACCAAAACTATGCAAACACCCAGGCATTACTCGTCCTGCCATCAATCTAATCAACAATAACCAAACCTCCTTCAATGAAGATGCTTAAATGAATGAGCCTTTGAGGGCCAAAATGCGAAGCAGGATCATGTCTGAAAGGTTGGATGAAGAGAACTTAACTCTTGATGTTATCCGTAGAAAAAACACCGAGATGATTCTAGAGCCTGAAAGGAAGGAATCCTTCTTTTAAAATATCTCGAATGTCTCTAACTATGAGAAATCTTAAAGTATTTTGAACCCTGATATAGAAAACATAATCGAAGAAGAAGAGAAAGAGCAAAACTAGGAGCCTCTTAATTAAAACTAAAAGTTTTTGCTCAATTAAAAATTTGAAATCGTCAACTTGATCAAATAAAAAAAGATTTAGCAGGCAATGTAGCTTATCTAGAAGAAAATACCAGCTTTGCTCGAAGATAGCCAAATTGTTGCTTTTATGAAAGCTCATATCTTTTTGAGAATAGTCAAGGAAGGTAACTTTTTTGTAAATTAGAATCTAATTTGGCAGCGATTTGCTTTTCTCAGAAGGAAAAAGAAGTTTTTAATTGCCACAAAGACACTCTTTTCCCTTTTTATGTTGCATCTAGAGATAAAGTAGAGTGGAGACCAATGAAGTATATCTATAATGCTTTAGCTTTCAACTCAAAGGGAAGTAAATAAGAAACCGGAGACATTTTAAGCTACAAGCAGTTTGAACACTTCAGTGTTTATATCAAGAGTATAATTCACAAAAAAATGGGATATTTAGGCTGTAGCCGCCTTGCTTTTTACATAAACAACGCAAAAAAGATACTCTAAAAAATAAAAGACTACAGAGGAATGACTTGCGGTATATAACTTAATTTATGAATGATATGCACTCAATATAAGTTTGCAAAAAAACTTAATCAATCATTTTCCTATTTTCTGAATAAGGTTTGGCTTTCTTAATCTGTCTCTCATCTCCATGTAATCTGATTTGCGCTTGTTTTTGACACTTTGAAGATTCACATTTGAGCTTATCGAATTATTGCTGTTGATTGTCTCCACAGTAGTCTTGGCTGCTATGCTTTGAGTCATTATAATTGAATAAGTTAGTTTGTGATCAGCTAAAGGAGTTTTGTTTGATTATTTTTCCGAATTGTTGGGTAGCTATTCAGTCATTTCTCCTAAGTATATTGACTTTTTCAAAGAGTCTTAAGTCAGATTTGGTGTTGAAAGCTGCAGAATATCTCTTTTGTCATAATGTTAGATCGCCTTGTCTAGTTTTTCAGTAATAATCGTCTACAAATTGATATACTTGGCTTATTTAAGTCCCAAATTAAGTGTTTCACCTTCTTTCTTTAGTGTTTTAGCACCTACTTGTGAGGAAGTGTCATTAGAAGTAGTTTCGAAGAAATAATTGCTATTTCTTGGCTGCTGAGGTTTTAGCTATTTCGTCAGCCTTTACTTTTTGTCTGATCTTGAATTGCTGATTGGAAACAACACTTTCTGTGAGATATCTTTTGTTAGGTCTTCTTTTATTTACTTTGAATAACTACGCTTCATCAAGTTTCCTCCATTTGATAGCTCATAGTAATTTGACTTTTGTGCACTTTCCTATTTTTTCATGAGCTTTCTGTCGGTCGTCAAGCTAGAGTTTGAAACTCGAGATTGACGGAGCTGATGACTTTGGCTCATTTTGGTCAAACTTTTCACTGGAAAACCCTGATCCGCTTCTATTTTCTTTCTAACAAATGTAAAATTTTTTAAGATCTATTCAAATTCAAAAGCATTAATCTAGGAAACTTTAAACTGGTAAGATTAAAGTTGTCCACTAAAATCTTTCTTGTCTTTCATTATTTGTTAGTAAACCAAACAAGAATGTAAGTTTAGAATGTTCAAGACTTATCTCTTAGGTTAAGTTGCAGAATTCAGCTTTTATTTGATATTTAGAAAATTCTAGCAGTTTTTTTTTAGTTAATCTAACTGTTTATTGTACTGATTCTACCATTTCTCAAGAATAAAAAGATTATTTCTAAATTTTTACTACAACATGTCACATTTTTTACTTAACTAATTAGCAAGCTAACCTCGAAAATTCTTAAAATTGTTGCAAATTTAATTCCTTTTAACCTAAATTTAAGAGATTGAGGATTAAATTTGGGCAAATAGAGTTTGCTTTTAAACTTCAGTCTTCATCCAAGTACCAGCATCAATAACCTTTAATTTAGCAAAAGAATTTTTGAGCTATTCATAGCATTCATTACAAACCAAGTCATAAGTTTAAGTAAATATGTTTCTCAGCTTATTGTGGGTTGGGCATAATTCCCACTTTTGATGGCTTTATTTAGAAGGCTCGCATTTACTCAATTTGATGATATCTATTGATTAATTCATTGAATTCCTCCTATACTTCTTGTTGGGAGTATTTTATTGATTCTGGAATGGAACTTTGGCAATACTCCGCCCCATTTTATTGAAATTCCCTACTTTTGTCTTGCTTTTATCTTACTTATTCAATTTTAGACCGTACTCATAGGTTTCTAGATTTTCTTTTCTTTCGATTCGGCTTTATTCGCAATTCTCAGTCAAAACACCGTGATATATTTTTTTCTTTTAAGGAGACAAACTTAAGTTTCTTTGGTGATTGGCAAATTTGCCTTTAGAGTGGACTTGATCTGAACAATTTTTGCATAGAGTAGTTCTGCATTGAATGCACTGCTCAAATTACTAAGAAGAGCTTTAGCATCTTTTACATTTCTAGAAGGTTTTTGATTTTTTTCCATTTTTCTTTGAACGACTTTCTTCTAATCCTGTGCCTGGAGTGAGGCTAATCGTAAATTTGTTGAACTGCCTATCACAATCAATAAAATGTTTAGAATCAAAGCACTTTTAGCACCCAATCTGCAAGCAACAGGCATAACACAAAAGGTTGCCTACTTGTTCGCAATTCAGACATTTTTATTTATGGTCGGTAGCGTGAATTCTCGATTGAGAGGAGGGTTGCTATATATTTGTAGGAAGTTTTTAGTTAGCGTTGGTTCCTTTATTGCTAAAGCATTCTAACATTTCTCTTATTAACGGTTATTTGATTATTTAAAAGAAGATCCATAAACTTGGGTTTATCCTAACTTAACTGAATCATATATGCGCTAATTGGCCACAACACTCCGTAGGAGAAGTTATTACCAATATAACCATTTTTGCATATAATCCATCAACAAGCGTCAAGAATATCTGAAAGAACTGAGAATGTCTTAGCCAAATGCGTTATTAGCAAAAGCACACGGCTTTTAGAGTTTTATGAAATTCCAAACAAAAAGTAGCTAGGTGTTTGTGCAAACTATACATTTAATGCACTTTGAGCCGAGTGAATGAGTAAAAGCAAATCAAAATAACCAAGCAGCCTGTGACACAAGAATGTGAAACAATATAGAAAAAGACTGTTGAAAACATCTCTCAAGTAATCAATTGAATAAACTTAAGGCGGCTACAAAAAGAAGAATAATAACAAATGGTAGTTAACTCTCAAAGAACTAGTAGTTTATAACCATTTTTCGATTATTGTATATTTTATTTATTATGATTAGACTTGGAACAAAAAGGTTTGTTTTCCTTCTTTTTATCGCCATGCAGCTCGTAATGGTTAGCAACTATGTTTTTATACTCCAAAAACATAGCTATCTTAAAACTTATTAAGCAATAATACTTCCACCTCCTCCTCCTCCGCCTCCCACACCAACTCCAGATCCTGCTCCCCCAGCTCCATAAACGCCAACAACTAACCCTAACTCTAGCTCTACTCCAACTCCAACTCCAACTCCGGCACCAACACCAACTCCCACACCGAATCCGAACTCTACCAACTCTACCAACTCTACAAACTCTACTTCAAATCCTGTCCCCACAAACAATTCAAATAGTACTGTGCCTACACAAAAGAATAACGATTCCTCAAGTTCGAATTCAAATCCATCAGCGAACCAAACATCATCTCCAACAAACAATACCAACCAAAACAGCAGTGGAAATAATTCCACTTCTATACCTTCCGCTATACCCAACGATTCCCCCAACCCAAACGCTTATAATTCTACTAATAGCTCTTAGGCTAATTCAAACAATAGCAGCGGCTTTCCAAATAATACAAATAACCAAACTCCGCCCCAAACTCCAAACTATAATGATCCTTCTCAAGCACCTGCTTATCAACCTAATAGTAGCCCAGCATAATCTGCTGATTCCGCCCCTTTCGTCCCAACATATGATCCCAGCCTACCGAATGCACTAGAACTCAATGGAATTATATTGCTTTCTAACTTTTCAGACTCAGATGCCTTGTCATAATTGCCTGCATCTTGATTTATAAGTTTATGATTCGTTTGCATTCAGTATGTAAACTTTGGATTTTATCGGTCAAATCAAAGAATTCGGTCACAGGCTTGATCTACAATCTGTTTTGTTTGTTTTGCCACATAGCTTTGTTAATGTCTTTGATTCTACTAGAGAGTTCAGCTTTAATTTAGCCAAAAATTGTTAGGAATTTTGATTGATTGAAATTTCAGCTTGGTTACCACAATATTAAAGATCTTTGTTGTATATTATACAAATCATAGTGAATTATGAGCTCACAGCTCAAACAATAGCCCGATTCCAGCTTGCGCGTGCATCTCGACACTCTTCATAATAACCACCAACTCAACAATAAAGTTGGCTATGCCTTCGCCTGCATCGCCAACGCACTTTCACCCACTAATTATTCCAGGAGAGCCAATATCGAATATCTCAAAAGGCATAAGGACACTTTTCTACAATTCATCACTCAGGCCAGCTCGTGCTCACAGGAGCAACTACTCAACATTTTGATTTTAATCAACGCTATCTCCACGTAGGATAAGTTGGCACAAAATTAACAATAATCAGTGCTCAAATTGATGTCTAATGCCAATATTTCAGGCGAAGGCATTAGTGAACAACTCTGTGACGTAAAAGCAATCCTATTTAGGAAATTAAATCTTTTTGCTTTCGTTCGAATCTCAACCGCAAGAAAGGTCAACTCATCATAGACAGCATTATAGGCAGATTGAATCCCAGCCAATTGGTCCAATTCCTGAACTCTTTCAACAAAAATTGTAAATTCTGCCATAATGCTAGAATTTTACTTCATTTCTATCACTGAGCTGATTCGACTAGCTCGATAGTACAGAAACTAGGTTGACGTTCTTATAACAGTCCTATAGATCATGCAGTGGCGTATTGCCAACTTTTTGGCCAGCAAAAGTGAGAATGATGAAGAGGTTAAGTAAGCATCTCTCTTCTTGGCTGAAACCGCTATTTATCATATCAGTAATAACGCGATTCTATCGCTTTGTGGCTTGGCCTACTCGCAACTTACTTACACCAAGAAAAAGCTCTTAGTAAGCAAAAATACCGACGCTTTTCTCCGACAGAGTGTAGAAAGCTATACTCCAAAGCCTTATCTTCCTTCCAAAGACTGTTTTCTTTAAAATTGTAATCAATTAGTAGAAATCATTGCAACTGAAGCAAGTATCAAGCAAGGTGATTTCAAATTTTTGCTCAGCTACTTTTCCGTAAATCCTTTCCAATCGAGAAAATAACTATAGAGCCTGCAAACTAAGAATGTACTCTTTAAAGAGCTCTTACTTCGTGCGACTTAACCTTTCTAAACCACAAATAGTTCGAATAGGATTGGCATCATCACTTAATAAAAAGAGATATAAATAGTTGAGTGGATTCCTATGAGTTGCATAAGAAGTGTTGGAGGACTTCTTAGAAAGATAAGCATAGGTGGAGCCTTTGAAGCCTTTAGAGCCTTAAACATTCTACAGAAATTCAATAAAGCACACCCTAAATATAAAGAATTACTGGTCAAAATAGTTGAAACTTCAGTTCAGAACCGAGAATTCAAATCCTTGGAGCAAATTTCAAAAATTGTCCAGAATGATGTCTCTGCAGAAACAGTTATAAATAAGATAAAAGAAAAGGCATCAATAAAAAACGTAGATAGTAACAAAGAAAGCAAAAGATACTTTATTTTCGTGCCTTTATTGCTCAACAAGCAACAGATTTAATCCCTTATAACCAAATAGCTCTAGGAAATATTTGGATATGAAACTGTTAGTCTTGATCTAAAATTCTATGTTGCAGACTTTCTCCTAAGAAAAATGGTTCTATCTCCTCTCAAAAGGTTTGCTGCGTTTTTGACCAGAACTGTCGAAGAAGGGAGAAATAATTCTGCATTTAAACTTCTAGATTCATATCTGAGAGGCTTAGAAAATTTGAGTCCTGCAACTATAGATTGGGCTGCTACTCATTTTTCTGCAGAAGGATTAAGACTATTGGAGCTATTGTTCTCGAAGTTGATAGGTTCGAGGGGAAAAGCAGTTTGTAGCATACTATTCCAGCTATAAAAGCTAGGAGTTTATGGAAGCGGCAAAGATTGGGCTATTATTTACCGCTGGGCTTTACAACCTCTCTAAGAAACTTTCGACTAAACCAGAACTCTAGACTAGCTGTAATTGGTGTAGATGTTATTTTAAAAAATGGCTAGCATTCCTGACTTTATCAGCGAAAGGTTCACAAAAATTGTCAAGAATAACTGGGGTAAATATTCTCATGAGCACTATTTCGTACTTGAAGGAATTATGGATTTATTAAGTCAATAACCGAAAAAGTCTTTTGGCAAGAAGATTTTGGCTGAAGTTCCATAAATCACGGTTCAGCACCAAGCTTTCTAGAAAAGGGTAGGGGAAAACCTTTCTTCTCAGACCAGCCCACTAGTTGATTTCCTAACCAATTTGAGCTGGAACTTATTCTTTGAGCACATCGATAAATCATCAGCTATTCGCATCATTCTGAGTTTGATCAAAGATAATGACTTAGATGTCAACAAAAATGTAGAAATCCGCGTTTCCGTACTTAAAGTTTTACTTCATATGGTACTATACATCTACGAGAATGGTTAAGAGACTGCACCTAAAGAAATTGACCTTATTGTCTTCAATACCATTATAGCTGAGAATCCTGCTTCGATTGAGCTCAAATTTCTCAAAGGCTTGTGCCTATAGTACCTCTCAAGAGTGCCACACTCAGTAAATATACTCAAATTACCTCTAAACAGCCTCCTTAACCAAGGGTTCAACCAACCAGGCTGGTTCGCGGCGATAACTGAACTACTTGATATCGTGATAGAATCTAAGCCTAAGGCGATTGGGACATTCAAGTTGCAGCAAATCATCAAATGGGTCCTAATGAGGCTTATTAGTCTTTAAGGAGGGGCACTTTAGCAACTGATAGATTTTATTGATGTTACATGCTTTACGGAAGGAGATTACTAAATCTTTCTTGGTTAAAATTTGCAGCTCGTTCAAAGGATCCTGAAGGCAGAGATGTAAGGTAGTGGCTATCGTCCTAACTTGGTCTTAATTATGCTTTAGATTCTTTAAAACTACGACTAAGAATTGGACCCAAATTTACAATTACTTTTACTGGCTAAATACTCCAACTAAAGTAAAATAGTGAAACTGCTACTCTAATATCTTCAAAAATAGGGCATATCCAAAGAGTCGATAGACCAACAACTTTTAATGCGCTTGGTTCTTCTCCATACCCAAGATGCAGCCATCCAGGAAAAATGCAAAACTATCTTTCATAATAATATTCCACCAGCTAACACTGAAAAATAGTTTGTCTCGCTTTTCGCTGATGCGAAGTATGAAAATTGCTAACAGATTATAGCAAAAGTCACCAATCCTTTTGCTTTGAACATAGAGCAGGCCGAAATTCGTGCTTTCTTGGAATGGAAGCAAGCAGCGACAAAATCTAAAAAACTGCTGAGTCTTCTTTATGAAATACCTGACAGCAACTTTAAAATCCACTCATGTGATGCTTTTTACCTTAACAAAGATTATATAGTTTACCTCAATCGAACTCTTCAAGACATCACAAAAGATTTTGCTTTGGGCAAATTTATGGTAACCAAATAAAACGGTTACTTTTCCTTAAGGGAAAATAAGCTATAAAAGATAGTATTCTAACGTTTAAGTGAAATATTACGGAATAAAGGTTCTTCACTTCAACTCAAGTCTTTAATTATAGAAGTTTCTAAGAACAATCATGACCTTTTTTCCATGATTATAGACTTTATTGTGAATGTGCTTGGAAAATTCAAAAAATATGGAGAATACTCACGAAGCAGCATAGAGGTCTATTATGCTTTTTGTAGAGATATCATTAGTACCTGTACAATCAATCCTCAACCTTTGATATCCAACTTCAAGTAATTAGTTTATATGTTTCCCCTTGTCTGCAGTGATCTGCATGATAACTAGACTACCATAACTCAAATTTTAAGGCATTATTTTGCTTTAGTGCAAAATTTCAAAATAATCGAGAAGGATATCGGGATTTTAAAGTATATTGTAAAGGTTTAAGAAGAAATACTCAAGCGGTTTATGGCCTAAGAAGAAAATGCAGGGTTTTAGATTTATCAAAGAATGTGCACTTAACTTGAAGGATTTAATGAAATCAATTTAGCACAGATCAAAGTGGAATCTTTCCAAACTTCACATAAAAGTTTTGTCACACAAATATTAACCTTAGTTAATCAATTTGTCAGAGGAAAAATGACAGATGCTAGCACTAAACTTTCTTTGAATTTTGTAACTGATTATATCTCTGCTGTTATGTACTCGTTCAGCAACGGATTACTGCTGGATCCTTAAACCCATTAGAACTTGAAGAAAATCTAGGAAAATTTATCCAGCTACAACTTTAGTTAATAAAATTTGCAAATTTTAAAAGAGGCACTAGCTTGGGTTCTAAAAAAAGCAACAGCAGTAAAAAATCATAACTAGGATAAAACTTTTCAAAAAAAATCCTTGCAATAAAATGTTGAAAAAACTAAAGACTATGAAAGCGTAAAAGGTGAATATGCAACAAAAAAATAGAATGAGACCAAAAATTTAGAAAAATAAGAAAAAAGTCAAGTATACCAACAAGATTAAGACTAATATGGATAGCTAGCATTGTACAAATCCTTACTACCATCAAAAGCTCAATAAGCTGATGAGAGCTAAATAACAAAAGAGACTTAACAAGCTTACATACGTTTTAAGTAGACTGAATAGTACATAACAATACACTAGCAGTAGGTAGTTACTAACAAGACTGTCATAATCATCAACGAGGATAGCCCGGTAAAAAAGTAAGTATAGCCTGTCGAAAAACAATTTGATGAGAAGAACTTCTTCGAGTAAAGTAAAAAAACTTGTCCCTCGGAAAAATAGAGAAAAGAAAATCTTGAAATAGCTCAAAAGATTCAAAATCAAGAGTTTTCAATGCAGTCTTTGAAGGATCATTGTAAATTTGTAGGCTTTTTGGCAGAACTTAACTCTATCTCCTAAATTTAATTCGAACAGCTTCTGATTTCTAGTACATCTATAACAGAAACTGTACTTTCTCATGCTTATTATGTCAAAAAGGTTTTAGATGCTGAAACCATAGTTAAACTTATACGCATTTATAAAGTTTTGCACACTACAGGCAAATAACCTCAAGCCAGCGCAGTAGTATTAAAGATATTGAGTCTCTGTGTGGCTATGACTGAGAAAAAATAAAAGAAAATGCAAATTTTCGGAGACCAATAAACCACTAATTTCTTCAAATTGGTGGTCAAAAGAGCTCTAAACGGTTAGAAAAATAGAGAATAAATCTAGCTATTGATCCAAATCTTATATAGCTGCAGAATAAACACTTAATCATATTTTAAGGAAGGTCTTTTTTCCATGACAGTCGAGTTGATCAACAGAAACATATGCACAGATTTGGTCATAGATTACCTGAATAGAATCGATCTTACTTCACAATACATAAATGAGATATATCAGAGAGATCTTTTTAACAAATTGATGATTGCTGTTGCCAAGGAACCTAATAATCCTCAAGAAAGAGCTCTTTTGAACCTTTGGATTAAGCTTGCAGGAAAAGTATGTATCAACCATTCGATCCAGTAAAAGTTCAGAAATAAGTAGTTGCATATCAAGGTTTGGGAAAGATTCCAGAAGACGGTTGTTTTACCTGAACAATTAAATCTATGCTTCTTCTTCAGCTATTTGTGTATAAAACACTAAGGAATATGCTAATGGTTGATCAAAAACAAGGTCCTTGAAGATCTTTTGAATGGCTTGAAAGGATATGACCAAACAGACTAACTTTACTTACTTTTTTATCATTTTTGCTTCAATAACGAAGTTGGTAGAGATTACTGCTTTAGAATCAAATATCATTTGCACTTGATTGACAGACTCAATAGCCAATTTGCGTAGGTTTAGAAAAACTCGCTAACTAAATATTTTTTTAAGTAATTGTCTGATAATACAGGTCTTTAGGACAAATGATGAGCAGTAAATTGTATGTTTCAACTTTCTTCAAGGAAGAAACTGTAAAAAAACTCATTGAAATTTATAATGCCAAAACAGAACCTGCGATCTTCGAATGCTTACTTGATTTTGTTTCCATTTTGGAATCTGACAGCTAGTTTGACGAGTTGAAAAAACAAAACTTTTGGAGCTCGCTGAAGTAAATGTAGTTTCTATGAAGAATATTCGAGTATAAAATGAATAGTGAGGCTACTTACTCTTATTTGCTGCAAATATTCTTAGTCATGATCAAAAAAGGAAGGACTAAAGAGTTCAACCATCCTGAAGTTAGGAGCAAGGTTTGCCTGAAAGCATAGTATTCTATCAATATGGACGGCAAAGAGCTTGCTTTGAGGTTTATTGTTGCTCTTTGTATCAAAAATAAAGAAAACTATTTGACTTAACGCTGTATTAGACTTTTGGCTTCAATTATGGGCTTTAAGGTTAGTCAAAGTTAGTTGCAACTGAACTTATAAATGTTGAAAATTTAAGGAGTGGGCAAAAATAATGAATTTTTAGCTTATTTCAGCACTCATAATATTATTTCTTTAATAGTTGAATCTTTTCAGACATTTACTCAAGAAGCAACTGCATTGGCTCTAGAAATCCTTACAATCTTGAGCTATAACTCAACAAATAGCAAAAGTATCTGTCTGAAAATGCTTGACATAATAGAGAAAGCAATCAAAAGTGATACCAATATTAAAGGGTATGTCCAACTACTAGTAAGTCTTTCTTCAACAAAGTAAAATGATTTGCCAATCCAAAACTCCTAAATATCAAATTACATCACATCATCCCAATTCTTAGCCAACGTCAAGAAATCTAACGCATAAAAGTAATACAATCTACTTTTAGCTACACTATCTAAAAACCAGGTTATCAAATAGTAGTAACTAAAAGCTGTTTCAAAAATTGCAAGCCAACAACTAGTCAAAGTCAATATAGATAAGGTCTAGAGTTAAAACGGCTAGAATAGTCATGTTGCTGAAAATGCATATCTCTAATTACGTTAGGGTAGAAAAGTCAAGATGTACAAGACAGATGGATCGATAAGTTAACTCATCATTTATATCAGCAGTGACAGGCTAGAGTTAAATTGTGCAGTCAAGCCAAGTGAAGTCGTAAAAGCTAAGTGGAGATTACCCGTGAATTAGATAAAAAAGATCATTACGTATAAATCATAGGACAACCAAGAGTTTCTCGATTCTGTGTTTGAGAAAAATTCAGGGTTTTTCAGCAAGACTCCGAGTCATGAATGCTGCTTGAGCTTGCTAGGGAAAAATAATTAATTTCACATATGTTTTGAGAGCAAAATTCAAAAATAGCTATGGATGAGTGATTTGAGCATTATGATGGAAAATGCTAAGCAACTACTCAGCAAATTAAAGTGATAGTTTGTTCAGTTAATTTATATGAATTATCAGTTGTTAACTAAATTGGCTCTATTTGGATTATTTGAATAACATTTGCTGTTATTTCTATGTTTAGTGTGCGCTTTTTTCTCCTGATTTCTATTTAATTGAATATTAGCAGTATTGAAATCGTTCTCCTTGTTTGAGTCCTTGTTCTTTTGTTTCTTGTCCTTCTGTTCTCTTTTGGCTTTGGATTGCTAATAATTCTCTCCAACAGAATGAACAAGCTATCTATAAAGATAAGTCATTCCTTTTCTCAAATCTTAATCATCTGAAGAAACATCATTGTCTCCAATTGTTGGAACCAAAAGGTTCCTCAGTTAGTTTTATCGGATTACAGTCTGATCCTCGACTGTTCTGAAGCTATAGTTTTATAAATTGAACTTGCTTTAGTGAGTAATTGTTGGTTGAATGATCTATTAGGCAGTTTGAGAGTTGTTGTTTTAGGGGCTAGAATCCTGCCTGAGGATTGACTTTTTGATCTAGTTGGAAATGCTCTTAATGCATTCGATTATTCTTGGAGTTTTGACTACATATTTCTTGAATTGTTCTTTGATTTTATATGACAGCAACTTTTCTTTGCACTCCCCACGACCCAGCTTTTGATTGTAAAGCTTTGAAAACACATTTTTTTTGTAAATCATTTTACATCTTACGCTGTCTGAAGACTTATGATCGATAGTAATTTATTAACCTTGTTCAGATGTGCCAAAATTACGTGAAGAGACCTGAGCTACATCCTGTGGAGCTTGTTGCTAAATAGATTTGAAACTGCTTTCTTGTAAAAGCTAATAGTTTGCTATCTATGCTTCCATATAAGCCTTTAACGTATAATCTAATTAGTATTATAAATATCACCAAACTAAATATCAACTTATAATCAATCATGAAAAAAAGTCTAATCCGAAAAAATTCAAAAAAAGTATTTTTGGATCAATTTGGAAAGTGAAGCTTCATGGGCGGTTTTTACGATAAATGTCTATTAGTTTGTTCTTAACTTTTTCTTAATCTCCAATTATATTTGTTAGCTTGCTGTTTTATTGCTACCATAGAGTTTTAAGCAACTAAATCTACTCACATTTGCGCTTTGCTACTGCCTTTTACATCTCGCTGCAAACCACATGCTCATCGATTTGCATTTTCACTTTGCTCTCTTTCATCTCTTTATATTGTTCTTTCAGAACCTACATGTTTTTGTCAAAAAGGGCGTCTGCCTTTTCAATCCTTTTTTTGACTTTTTCTCGCTAATCTAACATAACTTGTCTTTGTTGGTGGGTCCAGTCAACTAACCTTTCGCGTTAAAGTTTTTCAGTGAGCCGATGGCTTAATAAATCTCATTTTACATTTTATTAACAAAGGCAACCTTTCTGTCCCTTAAAGTCATGAAATATTTGATCTGCTAATTGATCATTTCTTCTTCTATGTTCTTATGTCTTTTTTCTAATCCTTTCAAAAACTGCTCATCTCTTTGACTCTTTGGCTTTTGCTCTGCTGTTTTAGGCTTGCTTTTTTTGAACTCTTGTAGGTAATAGTTGAATTTTCTTTTGGCAGCTTTTACTGCCTACAGACTCTACATAAATCCTAGCATACCTTTTCATCTCTAAACAGGACATTTGTCTTTAAATCTTTGTTTTTTAGCTTCTTTTACTAAATAACTCGTATTACTTAGTTAGTTATTTGCTATTGCATTGATTACTGAGGTTTTTTATAATTTTTTGACGTTTTCTTGTTTGGCTTTGCCTAAACTTTCTTTTATTTAGATTTAGATTTACTTTTAATCTTGCCTTTACTTTCGCTGATAATCTTATGTTTTTCAGGCTTCTTTGGCTAATCAATATTGACTTTTTTCTTTTATTAACCCTTTACCTATTATATAATCTTCTTTTGGCTTGGTTTCCTGTTCTTACTTTAGCTTTTGTCTTTTTTAGTCTTCTCTTGCTTGCCTTACCCAGGTTTTTTGTTATTATTTTTCATCATTTCTGCTTTTTCTTGTTGCTTTATGTAGTTTTCTTATTATTCTATTGCATGGTTGAGGTATTCAGCAACCAGGAAATAAAGCTGAATTATCTAATGTTCTGAAAATTCTTCAAAATCAAATACTTCGCCTTATAAAATCTCCGCTTCTATAAATTCAACGATTATCTACCATTTTTTACTTTAATCACCCTCCTTTTTAACTTTTTCAAGAAAATTCTTGGCTTTAGATGGAAACAATTTGGCAAGAGCCGCGGTCAAAATGCTTGGATCTAACAAATCTATCTCTTCCTCTTCGATGTCTATCTAAATAAAGCCACAAATTAAAGCTAAGGCCTCAGTAAGCTCTTCTTAGCTCATGATTAATTATAAATATCAGTTAGTTTATAAAGCGAATCGAAATATAATCCAAACTCTTTAGAAATAAAAGAATCGAGGGGTTGG
>Ga0316217_10002991_pt1 | contig 19780 bp, 18 predicted proteins | sample 1anoAmetaG_FD_203633 | JGI IMG/M metagenome (GOLD analysis project Ga0316217, IMG submission 203633) | Freshwater microbial communities from Trout Bog Lake, Wisconsin, USA - 1anoA | ecosystem: Environmental > Aquatic > Freshwater > Lake > Hypolimnion/Profundal zone | place: USA: Wisconsin...
TGCTGGCTGCGATGTACGCCTGAGGGCGGGGGTGGGAAACTTGGGGGCTGGCGAGAGTCAGCCCCTTTTTCAGATGCGTGAGTGCCCGAACGCCAAAAGAACATAGATAGTAAGCGTGTACTATACCTCGATTGCCCTATGTGATTCATGAACTGTTTGATTACACTGGATATAGTGTAGTATTCTCATACCCAAAAAATAGGTATGTATGACATGAATGAAGAATCGCGCTCCTCACAGGATACAAGTGCTGGCATTCCGCCTGATGAAATCGAGGCACTGCAGGCAGTCATCGCAGCATTGCGCAATCTCGACCACGAAGCTCGTAATCGAATTCTAGATTCCGCCGCCACATTTCTAGGCATTGCGCGGATTCCATCCAGAACGGTGGCAACTGATTTCAGTTCCTCCGCACTGTCCGGTTCATCCTCTCAGCGATCTCCGTATTCACAAGATACGGCCATGTCTCCGAAGGATTTTTTGGCTGAAAAGGCTCCGAAGACCGATGTGGAGCGGATTGCTTGTTTGGCTTATTACCTGACCCATTATCGTTCGACCCCTCACTTCAAAACGCTGGAATTAAGCCTTCTAAATACAGAAGCGGCACAGGCTAAATTTTCAAATACTGCCTATGCTGCCAATAATGCCGTCAAGCTAGGATATATCGTTCCCTCTACCAAAGGGCAGCGACAATTGAGCGCCATTGGCGAGCGCTTTGTACAAGCATTACCTGACCGTAGTGCGGCAAAGGCTGTATTGGAGGCTATGCGCCGAAAATCGCGTACCAAACGGAAGAAGAGCCCAGCGGGGCGGGAGGAAGAGGAGTAGCCATGTCTACTTCACCTACCAAGTCACAACCTGTTCGTATAAGTGTCTTTAATCATAAAGGTGGAGTCGGAAAAACAACCCTGACCATGAATCTGGCTGCCACGCTCGCGGACATGGGCCGCCGGGTATTGATCGTAGATACTGACCCGCAGTGCAACTTGACTTCGTATCTGATAGCGGATGATGTGGTCGATGACTTACTGGATAAAGCTGATAGTCCCGCCGGACAGACCATCTGGTCTGCTCTTCGGCCCATATCGGAAGCTACTGGATCGTACAAAGTTATAAAGCCTCAACTCACACCTGTCGGGAATCTGTTTATACTTCCGGGCGATGTACGCATGTCGGAATTTGAAGTCGATCTCGCTGAGTTCTGGGCGCAGTGCTTTCAACGTAAATTAAAAGGCTTTCGTGGAACCACAGCCATAAGTGAGCTAGTGTCTCACGTTGCGAGCCAACTCCAAGTTGATTACATCTTCTATGATTCTGGCCCGAACATTGGCCCCCTCAATCGCTGTATCCTGCTTGACTGCGATTACTTCATAATTCCAGTAGCTTGCGATTTGTTTTCGCTACGGGCACTGAGAACGTTGGGCCGTACACTCGTGTCATGGATAAAGGACTGGGACACTGTATCCGAACTTGCGCCAGAGGAGACCTTCCTTTTAAAGGGCAAGCCTAAATTTATGGGCTATGTTCCCGGTGGCTTTAAGGTCTACGGGGGAACCATTGCTCAGCAGCACTCAAGCTTCCTCTCTCAAATCGAGAAGGACATTCACAGCCAAGTCGTCACCCTGTTGCGAAAAGTTGATCCAGAATTGGCGCACGGAACTATATCCCAGTTCAAGCTCGGTGAAATCAAGAATTTCGGGAGCTTGGTTCCTGCTTCCCAGAGGGAAGGCCTTCCATTTTATTCAGTATCCTCGGGCACGCCAGACCAGAGGGCGATGGCGAGGAGAGCATTGTTCACTCTCGCAAAGAAAGTCGAAGCCCGGATTCTGGACACCAGTAAATGACGGATACCCTAACCCATCCCGAAAGGCAGTTAATTAGGACATTGTTGCAGACGTATGATGGGCATCGTCCGCAGATCGAGCTATTTCGGGATCAGTTGCTTGTGGCACTCAATAGCTCGGGCGCACTTAGGGGGCAAATACATTCCATACGATCTAGGCTAAAAGACCCAGACCATCTCCGGGATAAGCTGGCAAGAAAAATATTTCGTCAGAGAGAGCGGAACGAACCATTTGGCGTAACTCATGAAAATTTACTGACTGCAATTAACGATCTTGTCGGAGTGCGCTTGCTCCATCTCCACACAAGGCAAATCATCGCCATTGATGCCGCACTTCGTGATGTTTTCAACGAAAATAAATATGCGCTTCTTGAGGGGCCGTTTGCGAGGACGTGGGATGATGAGTCACGCCAATTCTTCGAGGAGTGTGGCATTACGACTCGGGTGAGCCCATCATTGTATACAAGTGTGCACTACGTGATCGGTTCTGCATCAAGGACAACGGTAACGGCTGAAATTCAAGTGCGTACATTGATGGAAGAGGTTTGGGGCGAGGTAGATCATACACTGAACTATCCCGATCCTATCGATAGTCTCGCGTGCCGTGAACAGCTTAAAGCTCTAGCGAGAGCAACGTCTAGTGCCAGTCGTCTCGTAGACTCGATCTTTGCCACCGCTCAGGATCACAAAAGCCGTACCCAAGCCCGTCCTGTGAGAAGAAGGTCTAGAAGCACAGCACCCAACTCGCCGGAAAATGTTCCTGTTCCACCCAGTCAGAATGCTGAAACGCCCGAGAATGGATAAGCTTTGTTCTGCCCTTAGGCTTTGTATGTTTTGTTCCGTTGCAGGACTTCTTTCAATTCGGCTAGACCTTGCACTTGGTCGCAATATGCAGTATCCACGTGAATACGGCTTCCGCATGATTGATACGTACTCATTGTCCGTATATGGTTGGCAGTTCTTGAAAGCCGTCACGCCGAAAAACTGAGTCTCCCCTCTAACAAAGAGCCCGCCACTTTGCGTGGCGGGCTCTTTGAATTCGGCGTAACCTCTAGCTCGTCAGTTCTTCCCTGAGAGCATCGATGAAAGACTTGAAAAGTCATAGCTGATACCGAACTGTCCTTTCCAATCGCTTGATGGCAAAAGATCGGTCTTGCTAGACCACTTGAAGGCGACCGGGATCGATATTCCATTTTTGACGTTGAACACAAGTTTGGCTTGCGCTACTCCCAACCAACCTGCCGTCCCCAACAGAACTTGTGCATTGCTCGGCAACGTGATGTCCGTCCCCGGAGCCAAGTTGCCAGATGTGATATTAAGAACAGTCGGATTGTACTGGTACTGGCCGTATCCGGCTACACTTAATGTCGCACGGGGCGCAGTTTTCGAGCCTAATGGCTGATCCAGCTCTCCCGCAAACTGATAACTCTGCACAGTTCCGTAGGTTGCACCTGTCGGCACGTTAGCAAACCACGTTCCTGCCGCATTTCCAGTAAGTTGGGTTCCGCTTTTCCAAACGTAGGCTCCTACAAATGTAGCCGTATGCGTCGCTGGTTTGTTTTGTGGTGTGGAATATGTATAAACAAGTGTGAAAAGTGGCTTCCCTCTAGCGTCATCTAGTATTTGCCCATTCACTGTACTCATTGATTCAAGAGCTGTGTTAATCGCTAGAATGTTCGCGTCATAGTTAGCAGGATCGGCCGCTCTCAGTGTGTCTACATAAACCTTGCCGAAAGCTGCATAGTCCGCGACAAACTTTGCGAAATCGTTGTTTGCCTCATCCTCTTTGGCTGCCGCCAACCAATCAGCTTGTGCTTTGTTGATCGTGGGGTCTGTTTCTGCCTTAATGCGTGCCTGAAATACTTTCAGGTCGGCGAGCGTCGCCGCGCTGATCCCTTTCGCAAGCGCTGTCGCGTTATCTTTTATGGCTTTCTGCCAAGATGTCACGAAGTCCGGAGATCGTGGGTTATAGGGTCTGTAAAGTGCATAATTTACAGACAACGAATCGAAGGATACATCGTTCGATGGCAGGATTACGCTAGCGACCGAGGGCGTGCTGGATGTCGCCGATCCAGATGTAGAAACGCCTGAAGACCCGCTCTGAGCCACAGTGAACGTAGCTGTGACGTTGATATGCTGAAGGAGATCCAAAGCCGTGGGGGTGAGGTCGGCAAACGGCTTTCCAGAAAGATACCGTCGAAGGCCATCCGCATTTGCCTGAGCGGTCAAAGTATTACCATTGACTGTATCGGTAAAAGCGCCGGACTCCGCAGCGAGTGAAATCAGGTCTGTTGTCGTTGGTTTGCTAACAAGACTCGTTGAGCCACTGGCAGTGGGACTCGCACCTGTCTGGTTGACGGTTGCCTTCGTTGAAAGCACCTGAGCGGAGTTTTGCAGGGTAGAGTTGCCTATTGAAGTTAAGGCTTGTTGAATATCGTTGGCGGCGGTGTTCTTCAAATCCATCGTCGCAACCTTAAGAATAGCATCCTTTCTTTGTCCGACCACGAAAGGGGTCAAGTCGTCGGCAGGATCACTAAGGCTAGGCTTTAGCGTTGCTGCTGCCGTCTTGTCAACATAAAACTCTTGCGTGAGTTCAGCGCAATAGGCCGATGCGAACACAAATTTGTCGCACGCTTTGAGGTCGTCGCTCGTCGGAGTATGTACTTTGCGTGCTTGGCAAAAGCACGCGGGCCCTGCAACAATCAAGGTCAAGCAAGCTACAGCAGTTAAGGTTCCTCGTCTCATCTCTTTCCTCGCAATCCCTGTTTACCCCGTTGTAATGCGTAGCTCAAGTCAATGATTCTTCTACGCCGCTCGGAACTTCTAAGTCCCCTGAATCACGGGATTCCAGATGTCCTGTCGGTAGATGACGAAGGAGTCTAGGTCTACGACCGTGTTTCCTGCTTGTTGCTGCATATATACAACGTCTGAGTTAGGCCCCGGAGACAGAAGCGTGACCGCGAGTAGGTTTTCGCCGTTAAGGATTGTTAGTTGAAAAGACTTGTTATCTGTGGATATCGGAAGTTGGATTGGAGCGCCGGAGCCGTCTGTTCCATAGCTGACCGCGACTATAATGGTGTTGGAAGCGTCGATGCTGATGGTTTCTTTTGTGCCAGTAGCATCGGCTAAAGTCCACGACGTTTGTTTCAGTGGCATGTATAGTCTCCTAAACTCAAAGTTGTTGAGCACGCACACCTATCCTGTGCAGGAAGTTGCGAAGGATAAGGATATGGATCGGTTAAACAGACCATATGGATTCCGGCAGTCCACGGATAACTGAAAACCTGCGGAATACGCTTAGGGCGGAGTTGCAGCCAATTTAATGCGCGTAGTGCCAATCTCAGGAATAAATTCTACGTTCATCTCTGTTTTGGGAATAGTACCGATCTTGGTTCTTTCGTGTTTTTAGACAACCGTGCGTAAGCACGGTTCGTTATTCTCCGGTCGCCGCCCCGAACATCGCCAGCCGGGTATCCATCCTCTGCCGCTCCAAGGCGGTCTGCTTCATGCGTTCCGTCTTCTGGTAGCTGGCTACTTTCCTGAGCAGGATTTGGCGAAGCTGCTCTTTCTCTTGGTCAGTAGCCATATCGTAAACATTGAGGGCATTGGACAGGGGTAGGCCCTTCGTCACGGACTCTAGCCTGCTTACCTTGGAATCCTTAAGAATCTTCCCCACATCCGCAGGAGCCAGCACACCCCCCGCCGCCAACTGCTTCGCCTCATTGATCGCGGAGGTATCTCCACCCCTAAGCCTGTCCTCAAGGTCATAGATTTTGTGGTGGCGTTCCAATGTCTCCGCTGGCTGCTCCGCGCTTGCCGCTCTGCCGCTGGAGAGTTTATAGGCGAGTGATTCTGCCGGGGAGTAGTTGGGCTTGGTCGTAGCTCCCATTGCTGACAAGGCGGAATCGGAGAGGCTCTCGTTGGGCTTCTCCTGCCCGGTCATCTTGTCGAAGACCCCCTGCGCCGGGATGGGGGTGATGTTCTTAAACAAGTCCACCATCTGCTCGCCAAGGTTCCGCTCATGTCCCATCTTGTCACGCCCGGTTCCGAGTTCAAGCCCGGTGCGGGAGAATACGGGGTTCAAGCGGTTGAAGGCGAAGTCTCGGGGGTTGGTGGCCGCGTGCCATAGGTCGCTAGGCATGGTGCGGACGGAGTACACCTTCTTCCCGTCACTACTCACCACGCCGAAGGGCTCCTCCATGTGGGCGCTCCCGCTTACGGCGTAGTTGAGCGCCCGCGCCGCCATGAAGTTGTACATCCCGATGCGGGCGAGGTCTGCCCCGCCAATCTTCGGGAACTTCGCTGCGAATCCCAAGTCCTTCGCCTGCGATTCCAACCAGTCCGGGGCTAACAACGTCAACCGCATGATGTCCTGCGCGGTCTTGCTCCTGCCCATACTCAGGTAGTTGAGCCCGCCGTACCGCGCATTGGCCATCTGCCCGGCTACCTTGTAGCGGGTCATGGTATACATCTCGGGGTTGGTGTCTTTCAACCTGTCCGCGAACTTCAACGCCGATGTGAGCTTCAGCTTGTCGATAAAGCCGCCAGACCCGAATAGGTTCTGATTGAGCTTGTTAAGTACATCACCCACCCCCGGTACCTTCGCAATCCCTCCATGCCCCTCTACGCCCTCTGTAAAAGCATTGCCTGCGCCTTCTATGCCGGGTTGGATACCTCCAGCCTCAATGAGCCGGACATGCTGCGGGTTGGTCATGTCCCAGTCTTCGAGGTTGAATGGATTGACCCCGGACTGGATGCCACGTAACCCTTCTTGGAGCCAGTGGAAGCCGCTACCCCCTAACAGGGTATGCTTGGCGAAGCTACTCAACTCCAGCGCCTTGTTGACGCCGGGTATATCGCGAATGGCACTTCGCTCCGGGGCGAGTATCGCCTTGGATTGATCTAGGATATCGGGGTGGAATGCGACCGGGGCTTTGACCAAAGTATCAGGCCCTGCATAGGAGTACTTGTTAGTGTGGGGTGACTGCACCTGCTCGTACCCTGAGGTATCGTAGCGGTACTTACCATCGCCGATGTCGATGATCTTCCGATCATCAATCATGCCCTGTAGGTCGGCGCGGTTTGCCCACCCGGCCTTCAGGCTGGCAATCCCTGCCTTGGTCAATGGGTGGTCGGGTATAGCGAAACTATTCGCGATGACCGTGCCGGAATTCTCTAACGTCTGCCCGGTACCGGACGGCACTGCAAACGGTCTACCATCCTCGGCTTTCATCCGCATGGCGTTGTTGACGAACTCAGAGCGAGCTACTTCTTTCCCGATAGCCCTATGGTAGTCGGCTGCGGTATCTGAGGCGTCGAAGACGTACCTACTTCCATTCTTGACTGGTTCTTCCCCGTTTAATAGCCCATCCACGGTAGTTTCATAGATTCGACGGCGGGTATGATCTGGCTGGTTGCTTTCGCCCAAAGCTACCTTGGCGTCCTCAACGGGAGAGTCCTCTTCTCCCTGCCAGCGGGCGCGGGCAACGTAGTTAGTCTTTTTGCTCTCCGTACTCAATAAATCGTGGCCGACCGCTTCCTCAAAATCGGTGTCGTACCATTGCTTCAACTTGTCCACTTGAGCTACTTCATCAGGAGATAAACTCTGAGCCTTCTTGAGTACATCAAGTACCTGCGTCTTCAAGGCAGGCTTTACGGTGTCGCTGGCTGCAATCTTCTGCTGCCAGTCGGCCAAGGTCGTAGTATCTCCCCCTGCTTCGGCGTAGAGCTGGATGGCTCCCCGTGTGGATACATCGGGTACCGCCTGCTTGAACTCTTTGTTGAATGTGCGAGCCTGTACATCGTCCTCTTTCAACATCCGCTGATAGGTACCAACCAGCTTGTCTGCGCTGGTGTGCTGCAGCTCCGCGTCATCTGGTAGCCAGCCGAACTCCTTCGCCGTATGGGCAGCGCCCAACCCTGCCAACCCTCCGGTTAGGAGCATGTTGGTGCCAATCTCCAGAGCTTTTTGTGTATCGCCTGACTTCACAGCCTGTACAAAATGAGGGGACTCGTCGGCGATGCCCTTGAGCTGAACGGCGGTAAAGCCCGCGCTGGCGAGCTTGCCTACAGTTTTGGCCGCACCCAATACCTCTGGTGCCGCCATCTTGGCCAGATCAAGCCCGATGGATTCGAGCAGGGGAGCGGTGCCTAGGGTTGCTAGAGCGAGCCCCACGGAGAGAGGAGAAGTAAAGCCCGATGCGAAGTCTTCTGCCCCGGCTTCAATGCCAGTCGCACCCTGCCGTTTCAAATCCACGGTCGGAGTATTCAACCAATCCCAAGCCCTCGAATACCATGGCTGGTCAGCGTTGGAGGGGGTCGATTGTGCAGAGGTTGATGTACCCGCTGCTTGATCGAAAATATCCCCCGGCTGAGTAGGTGCTGCGGAGGGGGTATCCGAAAGAGAAGCCGCATGGTCGAAGATATCGGCATGGGTGGATGTAGAAGCGTGAGGGGTCGTAGCCGAGGATGCTGCTTGATCGAAGATGTCTCCCGAAGTCGAAGGCGCAACCGAAGTTGCGCCCGAATTTGCGGCCTGATCGAAGATATCCATCGCTTACAGTCCCGTCATTGGCGGCGTGCTGTTACCACCCGCTGAAGGGGTGAGTGGCAGTCCTAAGCTGTCCGTGGCTGGGGCTGCTGGAGCTGCCGGGGTCTGAGTATCGGGGATAGTCCAGCCGTGCTGAACTGCCATGTCTTTCGCTTTGGCCTTATCACCGCCTGCGGCATCCAAGAATACCTTCGCCGTGGTGACATCCAACACCTTGCCACTCCCGGCAGGAAGCGGCGGAGCGGTAAACAACCGCTGGCTCTTGACCGTGGTCTTTTTACCTGTTGGGTCAGTTGGGTCAGCCTCAGTGACGGTCTCGCCGTTCTTCGCGATGTCCATCGACTCGGCGGCGGAAAGCAACCCAAACGACTTCGGGTACTTCTGCTGCAGGATGGTCTTCGCCTTGTCGATATCGTTCCCAGCTTCGGTCAAGGCCGCGCCCCAATCGGCGGTGACTTGGCGCTGCTGCTTCTTGTCCTTCAGTTCTTCAGTGATAGCTCCGACTCGGGCGTTGGCTTCGGTGGTGCGGGCTTTGGCATCCGCAGTCTCCGCGTTCGCGTGCTGAATATCGGCCAAGGATTTTTCTAGCTGCACTCGCTGGGTGGCATAGCGGTTCACCACATCAAGCTGTGCGCCCATCGTAGAGCGTCCCGCTGGTACCGTAGCCAATACCTTGTCTACGATCTTCCCGTTGTCCAGTGTAGGCACCGTCACCTGAAAGTCTTTATCGTTCGCCTGCTTATAGGGGTCTTCGGTCACGGTGTAGTACATGCCCTTGCCACCCCCGGCAGACATAAACACAGCCTTGTGCTGCTTGATGTCGTCCCACATCTGAGGCGTGACCTTGGAATAGTCATCGATCTCCTGCCCGTCCTTGAGCCCCAAGTCCTGCGCTAACTTATCCTGCTGCAATTTGATGGTGGCGATCTCGTTGGGGAGCGTGGATGCCCGCAAAATGTTCTCGTTATTCGCGGCAGCAATTTTTAACCCGTTCAAGGCGTGCTCGTCCACCGCTTGCTGATGGGTGTCTTTTTGCTGCTGCGCTATCTTCTGCATCTTGAACTGGTCGGCTGCCTGCTGGCGGGCACGGTCATCCTGCCCCTGCTTCTGTTCCTCTGCTCCTGCGAACCCCAAACCGATACCAGGCCCCATGCCCAATCCCTTAGCCTTGCTCCCTGCCGCCATGCCGAACAAGGCTCCGGTGAGCAAGTTCTTGAATAGCTGGCCGGGGCTCGGATTCGCTGCCTGAGCTACCTCTTCGCCTGTATCCGGATTGACCTTGTAGGTGGGCTGCGGCTGCCCGCCAAGATTAACCAGCACGTGGCCTACATGGGAAAGAAAACCTCGATCCTGTTGCTCAGGCGTCGAAGAATCTCCCGCCATCGTGTCGTAGTCCTGTGCCGAAGTCGTAGTGCCGCCCGTTGATTGCGGAGCCGTCTGCGGCAAAGGAATCGTAGATGTCGTGCTCATAAATTATCCCCCGAAGACGGCCTTGGTTCCGGCTCCCTGAAACGCGGAACCTAGCCCGCCGAGAGCCCCGCCGAGAGCGCCCATCCAACCTTGGTCGGCCTGAACCTCAGCCTCAATGGCGTTGTTTACATCGCCGCCCGCGCCCACGGCGGATTGAGCGAATGCGTTGGGGTTAGGCATACTCCCGCCATAGGCCCCGAGTGCGCTCCAATAGTTCTGCTGTCCCTGCTGGTATCCGGCTTGGGTAATGGCGTTCTGGCTCTGTGCCTCTTGCGATGCTCCGGCGCTGGCCAATTGCCCCTGCATCTGAGTAGCGGCTCCCGATGGAATGTAGGTGTTCCCGCCTCCAGCGGTGGCCATCTTCTCTCCGATGGCTTTGGCGGCGTTTCCGTACTGAGTGGCGGTGGTCTCCGTGGCTCCGCTTCTGAGTGCGGCGGTCTCCGCTCCGGTGAATCCGAATTGACCCGGCCCGGCATTGATGATGGGGGTAAGCTGCCCTTGGAAGTAGTTAAGTGCGCTCGTGTAGTCACCGAACATCTGAGAGTAGTTCTGCGTCAGCGTGGAATAGAAATTCGCTTGCGCTTGCTCATTGGCGTCCGCGCCACCTTTATTGAGGAATCTAACCGTATTAGTCCAAATGACTGCCATGCTACCGTACCTTCTTCGCCCGGAAAGTGCGGGGCTTCAGCCTCAGTGTTTTCATCTCCAGTACCTCGAAACCGTGATTCCGTGCAAACTCAATCGTGGGCTCGTCGTCGGACTGGAAGTGAATCTCTCCAATTCCTGACTTCTCGGCTATCTCTATCACCGTGGTGAGTAACTCACGCAGTGCCAAAGCCTTCTTGGGCTTTGACAGTCCGGGCTCCGGAGCCATGCTGTCTAAGCTGAGGGTGAGCGTGTAGGGTACAAACAGTACCGGGTCGTCATCATCCTCTACTGCCAGAACCCGTGTGGTCGGGTAGCCCATCACTTCAGGGTCGAAATGGTTCCGCTCTAGGTTTCCTTGCATGTACTCCGCAAACCTCGGAATGTCTTCGATTGTTGCCCGTCTCGTCTCCATTTAGTGACCCTTGGTACCTAGGCCCCAGTAATGTACGGCGAGCCCTAGCCATGTAGCAGCCGTCCCTACCATGGCTCCCATGGCGGCAGCGATGCCTGTGACCCAGTTCCGCCACCTCTCCAGTGCAGTAAGCCTTGAGGAGTTAATTGCGCACATTCCCGGCTGGCCATTACCTACGCGGAGCCTTACCTGTGTTTCCAGCCACGTCAATCTCTGGTCGGTGGCAAGCATGTAGGCGTCGAGCTTTGCACTCATCCCATCTTGCTTCTGGCCGACGCTCTGCACCTCGGCAAGGATTAGGTCTGTTACTTCTACAGGCATGTGGGTACTTCTCCTATTAATGGAATGGATAGTTAAAATGTGCTCAAACCAGCCCGAAGCCATGTATTCAGAGCCGTGCAGACGTATAGATAACTGCCGTCGTAGGCCATGCTTCCAGCGGTTCCGGTTGCACTCGAACTCGCTGGAGCGGAGGCTAGTAACACATAATTACCCGCTGGTTGTTTTCCGGCTAAGTCCGCTACAAGGTTGGTAACCTGAGACTCCGCGATGTTGGGGATGTCTGTACTCAGTAAAGCTGGAAGCTGTGCGTGGGGAAGTGTACCCGTAGTGATATCGGAGGCGGATATCGTCACATTGGCCGATAGTGCATGACCGTTGATGGTTGTGGTCTGGGGCACCTTGGCATTGATTGCACCCTGCACGTCCGTGATCGTGCCTATCTGAGTGGTGCCTGATATGGAGACGGTTCCGGCCACTCCGAGAGCGCCCGCTACCTTGTCCCATGTCAGCGCCGGGGAGCCGTAGAACACACCCTGAGAATTGACTTGAATGCTTTTGTCTTGTCCTCCTGGGTTGGCTGTAACCGTGACGGGGAAGCCTCCTGTAGTGGGCGCTGGGCTCGATGTGGTTGTACTTGACGGGGTGCTGGATGTTTTTGAGGTTGACGATCCGCTCGCTACTGTGACCGGAGCGGAACGCTGAACCGGAGGCGTCAGGATCGGCAGAGGTGTGGCGCGGTGTTGAGGAATACCTGCCTTGAAGAACTGACGCAGGCTATCGGCAGAGACGGGCGTGAGCGCCGGGATACTGCAGCGTTGGAAAGGATTACCGCCGTCCGGCTCAGGTGCGGACATGGGCGCATCGCTGTGCTCCAGTACTGGGGAGAGTTGAGCTACGTCGGGCTGGAAGTCTACGCGGTTAGAGTTCGACATGCACCCCTCCAAAAACGGTCAACGAGAGCAGTTCTTCCGGATAAGCGTCGGCTCCAAAATCAACTTGGATTTGCATACTCCTGCACCATGCAGGTAGTTGTGATTGCGACAAGTACGCCCGCTTGGAACTCAGGGAAGAGCTTGGTGGCAAGAGCGGAGGGTCGTTTACAACCGTGTCCAGCGAGGTGAACTCGCCCGTGTAGTAGGGGAGAGCCTCGTCCAAAATCACACCCAGAATGGGGAGGTTGGCTCCGGGTATACATGGTGCGTCGTAGGTGAGAAATACCACCTCGGCAAGCTGCCCCGGATAGGCCAATACAATTGACCCGATAATGGCGTTTGCGCTGTACGGCGTACCGTTGTCGGAGGAGACAGTGAGGTCTCGTTTTAGAATCGCTTCCCCAGTAGAAGATGAGCCCACCAATAACTTATGTACGCCTGGACTGATTTCGATACTCTGCACGGCGGAGCACCCGCCCGTGAGTGCGGCAAAGGGACTCCAGACAAGGCCAGTTTCGGGCGTAGACGTGGGATTGCAGCGGTACCAGCCAGTAGCCCCGTCGCTCACATAGATTGCCTTGTCCTTTGAACCGTCTACATGCCACGAAACGTATGCCGTGGCCGGGTTGAATCCCTCCAGCAAATCGCCGATAGGGAAGCCCAACTCGGATACTCCGCCATCGGTGGTGATGGCAAGGAATTGACCATCGGATGTAAGCAGCATGGGAGTGCTGCCGTTGACGGCGAGGGCGTGGTAGTGCAGGAGCCCAACTCCGTCGATAAAGTCCGTGACATAGAAAATGGAGTCGATGCCCGTGCCCAAAATTACAAACACATCGCTGACCGTAAAGACCAACAAGCCTGACGGCGTGCTCACCATTCGTGTGACAATGCTCGGAAAAATGAAATAATTTAACGGCGGGAATGACTGCACCGCCACGCCCACACTGGTATAGCTCTGCGAGTAGTAGACGGTGTTCCCAACCGCAACCCAGACACGTCCAAGGTGGTACTCGGGAGCTACGGAGCCTACAGGAGGCGGGTCGTTGGCGTCGTCAATCGCTGCCTGGATAAACAGATTCAGGGTGGAATCCGGGTTGGTGTCCTTCAGGTTCCACTTCCCATTGACGCCGGGGTTTGGAATCTCGTCCATAAAGAGGAATGTGGAGCCGCCGTCTACGGTGCGGAAGAGCCACACGGCATCTACCTGAGTGTCGCTGGAGCCAACACCACTCAACGGTACATCGATGTTGCCCATCACCGGGCCTGTCGAGTAGCTGGCGGATGAGGCGGTAGATACATGGCCGTCAACACAGTGGTAGGCGTAGACGTACGTCCAGCCGGAGTATGCCGCTACTGTGCCGCTGCCGCAGTTGAGCCAAGTGAGCCCGCCGTCCGTGGTCGTGCTGCCGGGGGTGAGCGCCCACGTCGGCGCTGTGGTGCCGGAGGTTCCGGTATTTTGGAGTACCTGGAGGTTTCCATTGATATCGACAATCGAAGCCGTAGGTCCGGTGTAGGTGTAAAGGGTGTTGGCTTGCCAAGACGATATCGTTCCACAGTTGATCCAATGGGCGTTGCCGTCGTTGGTCACGCCATAGAGCGTCGTAGACCACTTGGGAACCGATGATCCGGTTGTGAGCGCCCCGCCAGAAACTCCGATATCCTCCTCGATGACCATGTTGACTTCGTAGATGTAGTGGCACATATCGTCATGGGCATTGGTCGTAGCCATGATCTGCACGCTGGCTGGATTGGTTCCGGTGGGGAGCGTTACCGTGTCCCATTGTTTTGCTCGCCCCACTCCTCCTCCGCCAGCGCTGTAAATGTTCGTCCAAGTGCTGCCACCATCTATCGAGTAGGAAAGCTGGGCGTTGTCGTTGGTGACGATGACTGCCCGGTTCGTATCGTTGTAATTGCCGTCATCGGCATAGGTGCGGTCTACGCCGGGGTAGACTTCGCCGTTGTAGGGGATTTCCGAAAGGACGTTGATCCGGCAAATAGGCGGCGTCGATCCTGAGTAGGTGTTGAAACCCCAGACACAACTTCCTGACCGATCAATGTGCTGCATGATGATGTAGGCAAACGTAGTGGGGTCGCCATCGGTCGCGGCTGCGGTGTTGTTGTAGGCGTTGTAGTCGGGAGTACCATTGCTGACTACGGCGGGCGTCAAGGTCTGTCCGCCGACCGGAGCGAAGGTGCTCATCAACTGGATGAAGCCGTTAGGGTCAAGCACTGTGTAGCCAGCCGTCGTGCTTGTATTAGGGGACCAGTAGCGGCAATCGGAGCCCGCATACGCGGATGCCTGATTGGTCGGGGCGGAAGGAGGAAAGGCTACGCCCCAATTCTGGACCGCACTCCCCATGCACATCCAATTGACGGTGCCATCGCTTACGATGGTGCCGTAGGTGGTGCTCCATGTGGGTTGAGTGCTGCCGGAAGTGCCGGAATCGCCCATGCAAGTCCAAACCAAAGTGCCGGTGCCGTCGTCGGTTGTAGCGCCTAACGTGACCGCCCATGCTGGCTGAGAAGTGCCGGAAGTGCCCGCTGTCGTGACTTGCTGAATGTTTCCGTTGTTGTCAACGACGTACTGGCCGACCGTGTAAGCCGTGGAGACAGCCCATAACCCAGTCGGAGCTACAGCTTCTTGCACGTTGTTGTTGGGGTCAACGATGAATTGCCCGGTAGTGTAGGTCGTATTGGCAGACCACGGCGCGGAGGTGAGCCATTTCTTCTGGTCAACGCCATCGCCCCAGAACAAGGTGTTTCCGATGCTCTTGAAGATTGAGGCTCCGGCTCCGGTGCTTTTGGTGTATACCGTCGTATTGGTCGTGGTGGCGTCGTACACGGTGGAAGCTGTGTCCGCCATCACCTTAATGACTTCTTGGGTGCCGTTGTAATACCGGAAGGGGTAGAAGGAATAGACCGCGCCAATGTCCGCCGAATTGAATACAGAGAGACCGGGACGGCGGGCAAGCGTGAGGCGGTTGGTTAACTCGGTATTTAGACCACTGATAAGCGCATCGCCACGGGCTCCTAGGAACTTCTCCTCGTAGCGGGTGGACGCGGCATCGCGCAGAGGATTGCGCTGAGTCCAGAGACCTCCGAAGAAGCGATTGAGATGGATTGGTGCATAGCGAGTGGGCTTGGAAGCCGCACCGGCTTTCTGTAGTTCATTCATTCATTAACCCCAAGGAAAGAGCATGGAAGCCGGGTAGGGGCTTCCGGGAGCTACTTCCGCTCCGCATCCGCCCTGGATGCTTCGACCGGGATACATCGAAAACTCCTCGGCTTCGCGGTCGCTGCTGCCAAGTGCCTTCTTGATAAGAGCCTCAAAAAGCATGTATTCCTTCTCGTAACGCTCGTCGTCCGCTGCTTTGAGAGCCTTCGCCAAGAATCCTTGGCGGTAGACATACGCCAACTCGTCGGGGATGGGAGCCCAGGTCTGGGATAGAGAAGTAATCAGCGGGGGCTTCTTTTGAAATACCGGAGTAACCTGCCAAAGAGTTCCAGCCTGCGAAGGTAGAGGAGATACACGGAAGCTAGAAGCTTGTGGGTCAACCATCGTCCATACAACCGTGTTATCCGCAGTTGTAGCCCCAATCGATGTAGCCCATGTAGGCGCAGTACTTCCCGTGGTTCCGTAGGTGGTGATGACCTGAATGTTTCCATTGCTGTCCCAGATCCCCGTGTACGGCTGTGCGGGCATGGCATTTGCCCCGATACCGGAGGCGTAGGCCGTGCTGGCAGTCCATATTCCTAGCTGTGCTTCCGCATTCGGCACCCAGCTTAACTGCGTTGGCGTGTACTGATAGCTGGTGGGGAGAAGCTCCCGCACAACCTCCATACCGTAGATAGGCTTGGGTATCGAGGTGTTGTTGATGTCAACTCGGGTGCAAGTCTCAATCCAACTGAGGTTGGCAATCGATGTGGGATAGTCCTGCTGGAGGCTGTTGGTCAAGAAGGGCGGAGCAATCACCCGGTTCCATTTCCAATTGAAAGGCTCGGCAAGTATCTCCGCCAATACTTCGTTGGCGATTACAATGGCGGTCGAGCTTTGCCCCATGCCGTAACCAGCCACGGGTGTACCCAAGACCTGCGTGAGTACCGGGTAGGTACGGGCGTAGTCCAAAACGTTTTGTACAGAAATCGTGGAAGCCATACCTAAGAAACAGGTAGTCGGCAAACTACTCGGGGATTGCGATTGAGGTGAGCCTACCCACGGGATTGCCGACTGAGTTGTGCTGCGAGGTTCGAGTCCACGCTCTGGCGGCTGTTAATCAGGTGGGACTCCAGCATGATGTTCTGCTGCGTGGCTTCCAACGCGCCGTTGGCTGCTACAAGCTGGCGGGTGAAGGTCTGCATTTGGATGGGGAAGCGACTATCGTCGGTCATTTCAAAGGTGGAGGCGAGGAACCCCGAGTTGTATACATAGGCCAGACGGTCTGGAATCGGGCTCCAGTAGTCGGACGGGGTGCCGAACAAGGTTGCAGACTTCTGATAAATCAACTTGACCGTGTAGGCCGCATCGGGCACAGGGTAGAGCCTGAATGTGATGTTGCCCTGTCCGTCATCCAACTGCGGGGCAATGTGCGCGGGGCGTCCTTGGTCTGTGGAATCATGGAGTACAAGGCTGATGTCGATGGCGAACATGCCACTGCTGCCGGACACGGAAGCCTTCTCCGGGAAGCCATAGTCCGCCACGGAGACGGTGTAGTCCTGAGTACCTGCCGTGGTAGTAAAACTCACAGAGTTCCGGTTCCACGGCCACGCAAACGAGAGAATCGCCTGCTTTACGTTGTTGGCGGTGGTGATGGCGGGCTCGTTGTCCACCCCGCCTACTCCGGTGAGTGGCTGGAGGCGGACAAAAGCCTGCGCCCAATTGATCGTCTGCGTGAGCGTGGTGGACATCGATTACCTCTGCTGGCGGGCGTTACCTAGAAAATCGCGCTTCACATAACGGAGGTAAAAGTTGTAATCCTTGTCCTCGGGTGTGAAGACGCCGAAGCAGGTACCGCAGATAAAGCGGATATTTCCGTCACAGCCTCGCTGCCCGCCAAAGTTGTACTTGCCGTCGTCGCGCTGGTGGGTGCAGTTAGCCTTGGCTGCTTTCTTGCCCTCGATCTTGTTTAGTTCCATCGCCCGTATCTGTTCCTGTGACTCCTTGGGCGTCTCTACAATCTGGGGGCGCTTGGCTTCGCGGATAACCTCAGCTAGTAAACTCTTGAGGTCTTCGGACGTGAGATTGATACCCTCAGCTTTTTCTGCCATTGTGTGTTCCTTTAGCGGGATGGACTCCCGAACTCTTTTCTTGTCTGCGATGCGGTAAGCAACCCGGCATCCTTAAATCGGTTTACAACCGTTCGCCAGCCACGCTGTTCCTGAATGGGAAGGTTCCGTTCGTCTACGTGCGCGATGGAGTACTCAGGGGAGTTCCCCTCGTGGCAGTACGTCACATACTCCACGGTGTTACCCTTGGCCACACATAGGGAGATGTCACCCTTGATATTCCCCGGTACTGCATGTAGCCCGCTCACTATGCGCCGAAGCTTCAAAATCAGCTCCGAGTGGTGCATGGGTTTACCCCAGCGGGCGGCGGAGTTTTTAAGCTCCTCCTGATTGGACAACCTATACCGCTGTAGGCGACGGTCATTGTCTTCCGCTAGATATGCGGGTATCTCATCCGGTGCCTTGCGGCTCCGAAAGAGGCCGTCTACGCAAGACAAGCAAAAAGCGTTGGGGTCGTTCATCTCCGCCTGTGCCCTTGCACGGTTGCTGAAGTCGGAGGCGGGCTTAACGTCCTTACAGTAGTTGCATCGAATTCGGTCAGTGGTAATCGTTGCTGTCATAGGTAAAAAGGGGAGGGTAATAATCCCTCCCGGTTAGGGTTAGCCTGTAATTGAGGACTGGCTGCGGATACGACGGAAGCCCATCACAGAGCCCGGACGTGGTGCCGCAACATCGAGAAAGCGGTAGCTTACAGCTCCGCCAATCTGCAACGCAGGATCAACTACGCTGGGCTCGAACTCAAGGATGCGAGCCCGGAAGTTGCCCTCGGGAGTATCGGAATCACCCAACTTGATCTTGAACATGGCATCGGCACCCGCGATATAGGTGCTGAGTGCGATGTGTCCGCTCAAAGGGCCTGAGCCGAGAGTTGCAATCGGAACGTTGGGTGAGGTAATAAACTTCACGCCAGCGAACTCGACCACGTTGTAGTTGTTGCCCTTACCCCAGCCGTCACGAAGCAACTGCTGGCCGGACTCAGACCGCTTCAAGATGTCGGTGATTCCGTTGTTGGTGGGATCATTGAACAAATCGGCAGCACAGTACGGGTGAATGAGGCCGCGAAACTTCCCGTCCTCAAAGGGCAGGATGTTGTTACCTTCCAGCCCTGCTACCTGAGTGCGAATGGTGGACGCGGTTACATAGGTGCCCGGAGCCAAATCCACGATGGTGCTGCTGTCCAGCGCCGTAGCAGTGTCGAACTCCATCTGGCAGATGGTGTCCGAAACCAGAGCGCCACGGTAGCCCAGCACGCGGGAGAGGTTCTCCAACATCGGGTCGATAGCGATCTCTTTGCTAAAACTGGAGACTGTGATGTAATCAGCATATTCGCCAAGTACCGCTTGTACATCAGGAGCGGTGGGAACAAGCCCGGTACCTACCTGTCCTTCAGTCTGGGTCGGGGGTTGATTTCCTGCAGTGACGCCGGAAGTAGCCCAGCCAGTGGCATAGCTGAAGAGCTGGATAGTCTTGCCCTTGTTGGGCGGGAGGGAACGGGGCGTGGTAAGAGTGGCAAAAGCGAGATGCATGAACAAACTCTCGATTGCCTGCGACTCGTAGTACACGGCCTGAGTGTTACTCAGGTTGGAGTTGGTTACTGCGGAGGCTGTGAGTGCCATAGTGAATCCTTATAATGCGGTGTTAGTGCCCCACCGACCGCAGAACAATCCGTTTGCGTTCTTCCGGTGACAGCTTCAGCATGTCGTCTACGGTTAAGGTCTTCGGCTTGGGCTCCTCGTCTTCGGTAACAACCGATTGACGGGTGGATAAGCCAACGTGTTTCTTGCGGGGCGCTGGTTCTTCTACGCGCCTTACAGGGGCAATGCGCTCCTGCGGTGTTTCCTTCTCAGACACCAATCCGGCGTCCATCAAATCCTCGAATGCAATCTCAAGGTTCGCCTTGGTAAAGGCGAGGTTGTTCTCCCTGAGATACTTCGTCATCGCCTGTTCATTGGCTGGCGTGTTCGCATATTCGGGGTGGGCAGTGACGAATGCCGCTCCCTCCTGCTGCGCCCGCAATGCGGCGGTGGCCTTCCTACCCTCGGTCAATGCCTCCCGAATCTCATCGGGAGAAGCGCCCACCGTGGCCTTGATTAACTTGGCGACGGCTCCGGTAGGGTTGGTCTGCAACTCCTGCCCGAGTAAAAACTTTTCCTCCTCGGTCAAGGTGCTGGGCTCAAAACTGTTATCGGGCTTGGCAAGCTCTTTTTTGCTTTCCTTTACCTGCCTGCTCAAGTCCTTAATCTTGCGGGTGGCGTTGAGCAGCCGGGGAGATCCCTGACATTTTAGACCGGAGACATCCCTGACACTTTGGTTTGTGGTTGCTCCTCGGTTTTGCCGAGGGGATGGGGTGCAGGGGA
>Ga0316217_10002993_pt1 | contig 19778 bp, 21 predicted proteins | sample 1anoAmetaG_FD_203633 | JGI IMG/M metagenome (GOLD analysis project Ga0316217, IMG submission 203633) | Freshwater microbial communities from Trout Bog Lake, Wisconsin, USA - 1anoA | ecosystem: Environmental > Aquatic > Freshwater > Lake > Hypolimnion/Profundal zone | place: USA: Wisconsin...
CCCATAGTATTTTATGCAAATAGCAATCCACTCGATTGTAGCAACAATTTGCACGAAAAAAATTAATCCCATCGAATTGAATCAGTGTTTCACCTTCTTAAATCTTACTAATACCATATAAGCTTTCTCAATGTATAAAAATTAAAACAAACTTAAGCAAGTTAGTTTTTGAATGATGATTGTAGAATAATTAGAAAAATTATATGCGATAAAATTTATTGTTTTTGAGAAAGAGAACAGTTTAAAAGATAAAATTGAGGTTCTAAAAATGGATATTAAAATCCTTTTAAAACGTACGAAATTGTTGGGGTGAGTGATTTTCAATTTGGTTTTTGCTCTATTGGCGTTACGTGTTTAGCTTATAATTTAGTTTTTATCACTAGACAAAAATGTCTTTCTTCGGACAAAAAGGAGACGAAAACAATCTGCAATATGACGACACAGCTTTTCTCTACTTTATAGCAAGCTTTGTTTCTCTCGGCGCAGTCGTATCATTAGTACTGATTCTAAGAGATCTGTGGTCCTTGAGCATTAAGCATAAAGAGAAGTTAGCCAAAAATCACATCTTCAAAACCAAAATTAGTAATTTATAAGGGTAGAGAAAGAGGCAAATATTTGGAAAAGGATTTTTTGTCAAATTGGCTGTTTTTGTAATCTTAGGGTTTCTTTTGAAAGTGATATCTAACATGGCTTCTCAGAATTAGAACAAATTGAAAGGATTTGATCCGTTTGAAATCTTAGGCGTCCCAAAAGACGCTTCTTTGCGAGATATAAAGAAAGCATACAGAAAGCTAGCCTTGGAGTTCCACCCAGACAAAAATATCGGAAATGCGTAAGCACAGAACAAATTCATTCTCATTTCCAAAAGCTATTAATGCTTTACTGACTAATCAAAGAAGGCGAATTGCTTCAAATACGGTAATCCTGACGGAATAGGCTCATTTAGAGTTGGAATCGGGCTGCCGCAATTTTTCATCAATACTGAGTACAAATACTACGTGCTACCGATCGTTTTGGGGATATTTTTAGTTTTGATTCCTTGGCTTATGATCAGCTGGAACAACAAAACTAAGGTGCTGGATCATGATGGAATCTCGATCAGCAGCTATAATACCTTTTTCTAATGCTTTTCGAATACTGACTAACCTGTCGATAAATACACTTTTCTGTACATAATCACTTCTTTTCCTGAACTCTATGAAGATGAAAACTGCCGACCTATAACTTCTTAGGATAAGTTGTAACTTTAGAGGTTACTAAATGCGATTCCTGTTGCTAGAAAATCAGTTATAAATAGTCTGAATGATAACCAACTGGATCTCTTATTGCAGCTTTATAGGTATTGTGCAAAACTAGCTGATTTTCGGTCATAGGGGCTACGAAAAAATATTGAATACTTTATTGGCAAAACTGCCAACATGATACTAATGTTCGCCAGCAAACCTAAAGTTTAAGGGGAAGAAATAGGATTGTTTGGCAACCCAGATTGGAAAATTCGATACTTAGGCTACAAAATAATATAAAACTATTTGTAGTTCTAAAGAGATTACTATAACCGCACTCTGCTCATCCCCAGAAATAACTTCTTGTGGATCCATAACCTTGATCTTGATCCTCCTTCAAAAGTTTCAATCATCCAAGCAATCAGCACTAATCGCATAACTACCAACCTATTCGAAATAATCACTTCTCCCGAAAAAACCCAAGCTTTATGTTAGCTAGTTGCACCATAGTCTCAGAAAAATCTGGAGCTTCAACTTAAAGAACTGCCGATTTATGATATAAATTTGAAAATAAAAGTTGGCGACAAAGAAAAAAATGTGATTTCTAACGTAGACTACGCTACTATCTACTACAGAGTAAAGCGAAGAAACGATACTTCAGGCTACAGTTTGGTCAACAACTATCCTTACCCCAAAAAGGATTCCATCTATCTGTTAGCTCTCTAGGACAAAGATCTGCTGTTCATGCACAAAGTAACTCTTTTGTAAATGCAGGTTGACTTCCCTTTGAAATAAGACGAGTTCGTTCAAAAATTCTAGTACCGTTCTGGCAGGCTGGGAAACCATGTTATCAGCATGTATGCGATTCATCAGGCTATTTTTCAAATTGATACTTATACCGTTCTGCCATTCAACGTAGTGGAGATGCCTAAGGAAGTTCTGGTAACTCTCTATAGATTTAGGAAAGACCTATTTAGTTCCATCCTGAAGATATTCATCTCGAAAAACTGTACAAAAACTTCTTTTAAACTTTGATTGAACTGGAGGTTGATCCCGAGGAAAATTAACTTTCAGATAGCGAAGACGAAGAAGAAATTCAAAAGGCAAAGAGAAACCAAACCAAAAACAAGAAGGAACACTCTCACGAAGACTGTAATTAATGTTCTGATGATTAAGAGTCTGATGGCTAAAATCTAGACTGATTACATCATTTAATTCAAAATTATCATTTAGGGTCGATAAAACTTTCATAATATTTATAATCCTACTTTAAACTTTATCGACTGTGAGCAAGTCTGGATGTAAAAAGCAAATGAAGCTAAAAATATAGATGATAATCATTTGAAGCAGCCAGGGATTGCCAGTCCTCCTTTAATTGTGCAACCTGCACAATGTAGCAAGGCTACTGCTGGGTAAATTGGTCCTTTTTTTAAAGCTACATTGTCAAAGGCCACTCCCATGTTTTCTCCATTCAAAGAAAATGATAGTTGCCCTTTATCCATATTTAAGAACACTCCCAAAACGCCTTCTTTTTTTAGTCTTTTGCCATATTGAGGTCCCGAGGCATTAGAGCTGTGTCTTAATTGACCAAGACCTAAATATTTCGAGAAATACCATAATAAGCAAAACCGAACACATGATCGCAGAAGGCAGTGTTCAAATCAAAAGCAAGAGTAGTGGTGACTCCAATTTTGAGTTAATTTTCAGTCCTCTGATCTGGAATGATTTCCCAATAATGTTGGCCTGAATTGAAGCCGATATTAGCAACAGCAGTCCTAAACACATAAGCGGGCTATTTGAGCATCACAAGAGCGCAGTTATTTTAAAATTGGAGCCCTTGTCCACAATTGGCTTGATTCCATTTAAGGCTCGAGCCAGTGGAGAAATGTTATGGCGATTGCTTATTGGTAACAACAGGCTAAATGAATACGTTTTTGGGGCCAGAAGGTTGATAGTTCCTGAGCAGCTAGTACATTTGCTTGACGTTGCCGCCTGTGGCTCTAAATGATTTGAAATGTACAGGATCTTTTCAAAGATGCTACATCTATCCGAACAGGATTTCCCAAACTCAGCTAGTACGGATCCTTAACAGATTGCGTTGTTCCAGCATTTGGGTTTGTTGCAGTTAGCTTCGTGCTTTTCAATATCACATAATTTGACCAGCTTCGGGCAAGTGAGGCACTTGATGTCTAATTCATCGTAGATCCGGATCAGAGCCTTGCTGGTCATTGGCTGTATGCCGCTAGTGCACCTTTTGGGGCAGGAGCTTGATTACTCAATCGTTACTTGTTCTTTTTTTTCCAATCATCAATGCATTTCGTGCAAAAGAGATCGCCACATCCTGTGCACTCTTTGGGCTTGCGGACAACATTAGTACAGATGGGGCAGTCGAACATATCTCCACTGAGGTTTGGAAAGCGTTCCTTGTCATAGCCATAATCTGCCATTTTGTTGAGTTGTGATTTAGTATTAAAATAACTATGTACTTGAGCTAATCCAAATTAATTAAAATCAAAATCTTTTATAATTTGCTCTGATAATTTCTTTAAAAATTACAGGTTGATATAGGTTTATAGAGTTTTTTCCTCTGAAAACTTAACTGAAAGGCTCAACTTTAATTTTGAAAAAGCATCTTTAGTCAGAATAGGAAAAAATTGAGATGCTTAAGTTGGGCATAAGCAAATTACTTGTAGTTTTTAAGGCTTAGCTTCTTGAATTCAATAAAATAATTCATAATTCAAATATGCTTCTAAATTCTTGTCATACTTCATCAAGACTAATAATACAATTTTTTGTTTATCATGCCGTAATAAGCTCATTAACAGCCAGCAAGTCGATAATGTATTTCTTCATGTTTACCGCAGCTTTTTCGTCCTTAGCCTTGAGCGATAGAGTTATGGTCTGCTCGCTTTTGTTAGCATGCAGCTAGACGCAGAAATATGCATCACTACGAACATCCCGTGCGTACAAGTAAAATTTTAGTATGTTGCCTTATTCTTCCTCGGCTGATGCCATCGTATTCACGTACCACATTTTAAATAGTTCTTCAATGCTTTATTCTGTCAGGTTTTACTCATTTTGAGTCTTGAGTGTCTCTACAGTTCTAGATAGAATGATGTGTACCCTTATTATAGTTGCCCCCATATTTCTTCAAACTGTTCTGAAGTCAGAACAAGTTCCTTGTCCAGAAATTCAGCTTATATTTCTCCGAATTGCTATTGAACTGGCTCGTCATTTTCTTATTTAGCTTAATTGGTATTCAACGGTTCTTCCTCTTAGCTTGGTTCTTTTTAAGGTTAAATTAATCCTAATTCCTTGTTCCTCATAGCAATGAAATATTCGAAAGGCTTCGTATATTTTGCTTCTTTCTTCTTATAAAGAATGCAGAGGCTGTTAAAATCTTAATCAAGGATTGTCTAAGGTAGCTATTCCTTGAATTTGGTCATTTCGGTTTCAAAAGAAGTGAAAGATTTTTTTGCTTATTCAGGGTTATCATAGAGTGCAGTGTAGTAGAAGGAGGCATGATCTAGCAAGGCCAGAGAAGATTTATCAGACTGGAAGATGAATTTAAACACGCTGTTTAAAATCTGGTAAGTTTAGACAGGACGTTTCAAGAAGGTTTGAACAATGCTGGTCAGAAGTACTTATTTAATACCAGTGTCATAGGAGTAGAATTTTTATTAGTTTTAGATAAACTACTCAAGAATGTAAGGAGACTCATCGATGTTTTGAGCGAAAGTACCCAGAATCCAGATAAAGGATTTTATAGATTCAGTTTCGTTGACATCGTTTCGATATTAGAGTAGGGTTCTGCTGATCTAGGGGAAAAGCTTGGGGTACTTTCTGAGAATCTGATGGAAACTTAGCATCGTTTAGTTTGCCAAATGATTCAGACTAAGCTTATAATACGAATTTATGTTAATGAGCAACGCCTTACTAACTTCAGGTAAATTGATGGCGATAATGGTCAAAGTTTTTATCGATTTCCTCGCCATTTCTATGTCAACATCAGTAGCGTAATCATTGAGCTAGTTTAGAAGATCGCCGAGATTGTATTAATTTGCGAGTTCTCCCAATATTTTGACCTTTAGGCTCTTTATATAGGTGGGTTAGTCAGCTTTGCAGTAGAAATACTTGAAATCTTTTTCGAAGTAGGTCTTTCCGCGCATATGCATTATCACATACTCAATATGCTGCAAGACAATATACATAGTTTCGTATGAGCCTGAATTTTAGTTACCTGTCATGAGAGTCAGGAGTGGAGCTTTGATTTTTTAAACAATGTTTTTAAACAGATCTTATCTTTTTTAGGTGAACTTTAGGATTATCTTGATTGAGCCTAGAACTAGAGGGGTTGAGGAGTGCTTGAGCTTGTCCCAAAGCACACTAAGAATCTCGTATCTTTCCTTATCATTTTATTTTTATAGATTGTAGCGGTACAGAATATCCAATATGCACGTTTGCTGCCATTAGTTGTACTATTTGAGGCGATGAATCAAGTAGAAGTACAACTTCGAGTTCAGAGGAACTCCTCCCTCTGAAATCAGTATTTCATCCAGAGCCAGTAGCGCATTCACGGATACCAGACTGTCAGAATCTTTAATCAGATGCGACAAAGCTGAGATTATGGTTTAATCGTGAAGTATTGTTTCTGGCTACACATAAAACACTTTTAGCAGACCCATGATTGCTGTTTTTTTTACGTACGGCTCAAAATCGTTGAGCAGTTCTCTTATTACAGGCAAAACATTGTTTACGTAATCTGCAGACTTGAAAGAGCAGAGATTTCTAAGGGCTAGTCCTCGAATCTTGGAGGAGGTATGTTTGCAATCCTTTTTGAAGGTGTTGACGGCCATAATAGCAAGATCAGGGTTATCTTCGGCATAGGTAGTGAGGTAGAAATAGATCATCTTTTTCATAACTTAGTCGTTCATGAATGAAGCTCTGCACATTTCAGAGAAGACGGGGGAGGCGTCCATACCAAGAGTCATGTATCCGATGACTTTTTTGATTACTTATCTTCCTTTTTTGCTGTCGTTCTAGTTAATTACGCCATTGAGCGCGCTGCTTAAGGTACGATATACTTTTTCAGTTCGTTCATTTCTCCTTTCTTCTTCTCCTCGAAGTATTGGCCGGGCTTGGAGTTGATAGAAGTTGGAGTTTTGATGTTCATGCTCATAACAAATGATTTATTAATCAACAAAGAATTGTAAAATCACGAATTAAGCATTATGGAAGTACGCTCCATTCCTTGGAATTATTGGATGGCTTTTTCAGAAACTGGCTCATTTTTGGACTCAATTGCTTCACTACTTGCCATAGTACTATTCCTCTTTTGGCTTGCCTATTTCTATGTGGAAAAGAAGACAAGGCTCTAGGCTAGTTGGTCCACTTCAATGAAATGCATCTGCTACAATTGTTTTAGCTAGTAATGTAGAGTCACTTTTTTGTGCAGGATATAGATCTGTTTGCTTAGCATATTGAAAATTTTGGAGAGATGAGGGTAGCGCTGTTTGAAATATCGGTTGAATTCGCAAATTGGAAGCATAAATTCAGCTATAGCGAAGCGTAGTAGGTTGAACTCTAGGAAAATATAGTGTTAGAGAGAGGATGGAGTTTAAGATTTAATTTAAAGGGCTGAAGCTATTTTGACCAGATATTGAAGATAGGGGATGAAAACTTTTTTAAGCAGATACTCCTAGTGCTTTGTCCAAGCTTTTGGATGCTCAATTTGATTGAGAAGATCAAGAATAGTTTTAACCGTAAGTGATTGTCCGTTGTCGTTTTGCTGAGTTAGGTTTAAGCACTAGTGGAAAAAGATGAGCCATTTGAAACCTACATAGAGCCATTTGCATCTGATGTTGATGATTTAGAGTGAGATAGCTTTCTTTAGCTACTTCGCAGCTTCGATAGACTGTCCACTGCCAAATACGAACGCCTCAATCAAATCATTATAGCTCAGCTATCCCTAGAATCTGTGGGGGTTATTGATATTGTAGATATCTAGCTAGAGTTGAAGTTTCATGTGGGCGGATGTTCGTTAATTTTAATGTATTTTAATATATTAAACTCCTTTAAGCACAAGGAGCAAGAAAAGTCAACATAAAATAATCCTCTAAATTACTTTATTATTGATTAAATACAATCTAGCAATCTCACCAATCGATAATTGCTCAAGAATGACCGTTAACAGCAAATAAATTCTCCAAATATCATATTACATCATTGGATATTGATAATACATGTTGAAAAGTAGCCTGGAAGGAAAGACAATAGCTATCATTGGCTACCAAACTCTATCGAGCCGCATCCTACTTAAAAAACTGTTGAATATAGACCAAGTGCGCATAATAGCGGTGTAGATAGGCAAATAAACCACGCGTAGGGCAACTTTTATTTCGGATGCTTATTTCAATGCCTAGCAGCAACTAAAGCTTCAAAAAAGAGTGGATTACGTGAGTGTAAGTAGGCTGCGAGAGTTCACGTAAGGCTAAAATATAAAACAGATCGATATCTTGGTAAGTTTGTATGAGCCTTTGGATTTCTAAAACAAAGATAAAATAGTGGAGTGCCATTTGCTTGCAACAAGTGCTATCGTATCTGCCCTCTCACAAATTACCATCAACCGCTGTATACTCCTTTCTAGCATTTATCTCAAGGAAAGTGGATATGTCGGAGAAGATCAGGAGCTAGACGATTAAAATATTCCACAAAAATTTAGCAATCGGGAAGAGGCTGATAGTTATTTGGCTGGAAACTTTGAATCTTGGGAGGAAAGCTGGAGATGGTCGATAAGCTATATTGAGCATAGCTATGGAAGTATATGCAAAGATATAGTGGTGGTTCGTGTGCCATCTCTAGGACCAACTCTTTGCAATAATGAGGGTTTCACAATGAAGCTGACTAAAATAGCTTCTCTCATACAAAAAATAGAAATGAATAGCATCCAGAATATCTATGGCGTTCAGACAAATAAAGTGGATATTGTGCCTAATGACTATCTGAGCCATTTGATAATGGTTCTCTTGTGTAGGCCTAGCAATAGTAGGGTATAGACTATCAATCTCTCTACTAGCACTAGAAACTATCTCAATTTGTAGAATTTTGTTGACTATTGCACGCAAGCTTGGAACTAATATGGTCATAAAACAGATAAAGTGAGGATTGTTGAATCGAAGTGGGCTCGTAATATGATCGCCAAGGCACAAAAAGCTCCTTCTCAGCTAAAAAAACGTTTGGGGAGTCTTTTTTAGGTTGCTTCTTGGAAAATCTAAGGACAGAATGCTTGCAGAGTGTTATAATCTAAGCTAAACTTGACACACAAGTATAGATATTTCTTGGAGCAAGAATGGCTGTGCTAGAGTATAAAAACTATTGATATCTTTAACCAGCTGACCAGCGGAGAACAGCAATAGTACAACTTCAACGTGAATAACATCAACTGGAAGGTGTACATAAAGCTCTGTGTTTATGCTATAATAAAGCATCTAATGCACTAACATGTTGAGCAATTTAAACCTGAAAATATAGATCTTCTGGTTGCAGCCAAGGATTAGTCATATTTTTCTGACATAATGTGGGCATTGAGATAAGGCAAAAACATTACAGGCCAGCGTAGAAACGATGCTACTCAATATGTACTCAATAGCAAATCAGTAAAAGAAACCATCAAAGCTATGGTATAATAAAGTATGCTCAAGCTGTAAAACCCGCCAACTTCCTTCTAAAAAGCAGAGGAACAGCTCACCAAGGTAGCATAAGAGATGTGTTTTCAGATGTTTAGTGACTATTCAATGAATTCTATCAGGTTGTTTGGTTGGTTTTTGACCAAGCTCTTCAAATCTATTTACGAGAGAGTTGTGATAGACAAAGACGCAATCGCTAGGATTAAGGCTCACGATTAAAACCAAGGTCCTTTGATTATAATACCAACACATCGCAGCTACATCGATTTTCTGATAATGAGCTATGTCTTTTTCGGGTACGGAATCAAGTGCCCACATATCGCTGCCGCTGAGGATTTTCTCAATATGGCAGTTATCCACATTCTTTTGCGCAGATCAGGAGCATTCTTTATCAAGCGAAATCAAAAAAAGAATAAGTAACTTTATAAAGCAATTATGACTGAATACCTCTCTAAATTGATGGTCAGCAATCATTATCTATAATTTTTTGTAGAGGGAACTCGCAGCAGAACAGGAAAAATGCTATCGCCCAAATTTGGGATACTCTCTATTGTTGCTGCCAACGTTGCTGAGGGGAAGCTAAGAAATGCTTTTATTTTGCCTGTGACCATAAATTATGAGAAAATTTTAGAAGGCAACAGTTTCACCTATGAGATGATGGGTGAAGCTAAGATAAAATAAAGTTTATCTAGGCTGATAAAAGCTGTAGACGTATTCAAATAAAACTATGGTAGAATTTATTTGGAATTCTGCGATATTATTCCTGTGAAAGATTGGCTTTCTAAAAACGAAGGCAGCTTCAGCGAAAAGGTAGCAAACCTCGGAGACAAGATAGTGCGAGATTTGAGTAACAAATTAGTAATTGCTGGTCCTGCTATCGTGGCTTCTGTACTCCTGATGAACCGTAAAGGTATTTCTGATGATTCATTGCAATAGCAATCATCCTGGTTGTCCAAGTAAATTTCTTCACGTGGCTTCAAAATCACTCGCAGCGAAGCAGATTCTTCGATCTCAGTTAATAGTACTTTGGCTTTGCTTGGAGGAATACTGAGCAAATCTCAGAAAAACATGTTTGAAGTGCAGGTCAATTTCTAGCAAACTTCTTTCGTCAAACTGTTCACACTCACTTATTATCGTAATACTTTGGCTCATATCTTCTTCTCTTAGGCTATTATAGCTACTTCTTTGGCGAGTTTCGGATACAAGGCGATCACAAGTAAGAGCATTACTCCTGATCAGTTGTTCAGCCAGACACTATTTTTATGGAAATTGCTGTAAAATGAGTTTTATGGTTGCTAGTAGCTGTCTCAAAGATAGAAGTTCGATGGCGTTATGAATTTATTGGTTATGAAAGGAATGATCAAGATAGAGGGTGGGTTCGTTATGGGGTTGAATCTATCAAGCAACTTCTTCAATTTTTATTGGTCATTGGTGTGGCCGGTTGTCGAATCCTACTGGCTAACATGTCTTTATTTTCTGAAACTGCTGAAAAATAAGCTGTCTATGCCTAGTCCCAAGTTACTCACTTAAATTCAATGGTTCGGCCAATCTCTCATTAACGAACGTATCTGCAACTACTTGTAAGCGATTTCATCGGACACAATAAAAAATGCAGTGAGCGTGTTTACAAGCATGAAAGTGATTGTGGCCACTAAACAGTAGACAAACGGTGAACCAGTGAGCCTAATAAAAGTGGGAGTGGGATAGTAGCAACTGAGGAAGCTATTGGAAAAGTTATAGATTTATTTGAAGACCTCATACGCCAAAAGCTTGAAGGGTATTCTTTAGTCAACGCAAGGCTCTGTGAATCTAGATTTTCCTTTTCTCTCCAGACTGTGAAATCATCTATATTTGTTATTTCGAGAATCTTAGCTATCTTGAGAATATTGGTGATAATATGTATTGATTCGCATAACAAGATCATATTCGATCAGCAAAGCTAGAAAAAGTTATAGTTGTATGAGTTGCAGTGCCAGATCTCAACCTCAACATTTTTACTTTAGAGCAGCTGTTACAAGAGAGGTTATTACTGTTACATTCAACCTTAACTTTATAAACACCATTTGTTCTTCGTTAAATTGGATTATTTTGAGAAGATTGTGTCTTTGATTGCAGATACGGCATTCACTGGATTATCTGAATTTGGATGATTTGTGTTCGAGGCTGACTGCTCTGGCAGCATTAATTGAAATTTTCTATTTTTTAGACCTTCTTTATGTGAGTTGCACACTAAATCTTCTAATATTACAAAAGGACAATTTTAAGTTGATTCAAAAGAAAGAATTAGAAGTTTCTTGTGACCGATTTAAGCTTTAAGCCTACTCCTTATAAAAACAAATTTATTGTCGAAAAAAACTTCTTGAGAACATTAGTGCCAATTGATGAAAAATAAGCAAATAAAGTTCACAAAATTATCATCTAAGGTCTTTTCAAAACCTGTGTCTACACAAACCGATCCAAGTCTAATTCTGATCGTTTCAAACTTTTCTTAATATTCCTCATAGTGCTTTAGTGCCTCTACTTTGTCATTATGCTACTTTTCGGTCGAACCCTTGCTGCGATTTTATTAATAGCTGAAATTTGGTTTTCAGAGGGCAGACGATTCACATCAGTGTAGGAGGTATCAACTCGATTGCTGTTTTATTGAGCAGACTCTCTAGGATTGAACACAGGATAGTGACTTCGAGTTGAACTTTTGTTTACAAGCAGAGGGGTGAATTTTTTATCAGAAATGCAGTTGCCGGTGTCGATTTCTTTTTGTTACTTATTCTTGTTTTTGTCGCCAATTTTCTCAGATGATAGGTAAAAATCATACTGGTCCTAGGTTTTGGTGTTATTTTTGGAGCTAACCTGACTGGAAAGGGCCTAATGCTTGCTTACGATTTCCTTGCTTGAAACGGGTTGGGCAATAAGGCAGTTTTTGTAAGTCGCTTCCACGAATCTTTTATTTTATTAATTGCTCTTCATCTTTTTGGTGAAGATCAATGTTTCTTCCTAGTTTTTGTCGTTAAGTTTCTTTTCCATCTATTTTTTTGTCGGACTGTACTTAAAAATCACATTTTTTTGCTATTTATGGGTTTATTCTTTGATTTTGTCTGACTAGTCGAAAAGCAGTTTTTCTTACAAAAAATTGTTCACGATTTTTCTGCGAATCAAATTTGATTTCAAGGAGTTAATACTTTTTCCCGCTTCAACTTGCAATTGCTGATCTTTATTTTAATTTTTGCTCATCTTTAAAGTATTCTATGGTCTGTTCGCTTCCTTAAAATACTTTTTGAGCAGCTAGCTTGCCCCTAACCTTTTATTTGGGTTTTTTTAGAGCATGTCCATAATGAAGCTATTGAGTTGAGCAGAGTAGTTTTAAATTTGTTTTGGCTGGGATCCAATAATATTCTGGCCCAAACTTATAATGTTTTTGCCCTCGAATGGATGGCAAAGCATTGCTAACTGATAGCAAACGCAGCCCAGGCCCCAAATATCAGCCTTGTAATCGTATTTTTAGTATTTGATGATTTCTGGTGCCAAATAAAGAGGAGTCCCCACCCTGCTATAGAGTCCCATATCACATTTCAAGATTTTAGACACTCCTAAATCTCCAAGCTGAATTACCCAGCAATTACATAAAGTTTTCCTTGGTTATCCATAAAGATATTGAGTGTTTTGACATCTCGATGGATGATACTATGAGAGTGTAGATAATCCAAAGCACTGAGCAGTTGCCTGGACATTTCCCAAATTTCAGGCTCAGTGTAAAAATCTCTTCTGGCTTTCCTCTTTTTGAGGATCTACTTCAACCAATAAATACACTGTAAAGATCGCCTTTGGGGGCGTACTGCATGATAATGTAGAGATAATTTTCATCAGTGAAAAACTAGAGGAGTTTGATGATATTGGGGTGGTCCAGCTTACTCAAAATGGATACTTAGGAACATGCTTCTTTGGTATTTTGCTTCTACCTAAGCTGTGAACTACTTTTATTGAGTTTATGTGAATCTTTTTCAGGGCATATTGCTATTTCGTTAAGCTATTCAGAACTCGATAGCAGACACCCGAGGCGCCCCTTCCGATTTAGGATTAGATGCGATACTTTTAGTAGAGTTCTTTGCATTTTCCTTACTATACGTTCATTATTCTATCACGGAATAAAAAATATTATAACAGTCAAAGCTTTTTTGCAATCTTGCACAAAAACTTGGTCCTGTGCAAATATAAGTTTAATGGTCATCTACTAGTTAAATTAGATCACAATCATTTTGAGACTTCTTATCTAAATGGATTATCAGCTATCTTTCCTAAATTTATTTTGGGCCGAATCCCCATAGAAATTAGCTCTTGGAATAATAGCTTGCAGGCGTACGGCATCTTTACTTTGTAGACGTTTGACTTTTTGCAGCTTTCGCATTTTTTGCTGTGTTGGAAAAATCCACATTCTTCACAAATCAGCACAGTTGAATCATCACTGCTGTACAAAAGGCGTTAAAGTAGTAGATCACTAGCTCCGAACCCCAATAAGCAATCCCGCTCCATTTCTCCAAGTCTCAACCCTCCCTCTTTGCTCCTACCTTCGGTTGGTTGACGTGTCAAAACTGTAACTTTTCCAGTAGATCTGGCATGTATTTTGTCGGCAACCATGTGTTTCAACCTCTGATAAAAGATGGGACCACTAAACACATAGCAGTTGATGTATTCGCCAGTTGTTCCAGAAATGAGAGTATCTTTTCCGGTGTAAGAAAATCCATTATCAGTTAGTATTTTGCAAAGGTCTTAGAGTTTGTCTCCGGCAAAGGCTGTTCCATAATGCTGTTTGCCCTTTAAACAACCTGCCTTGCCGCCTATAAGTTATAGTAGTTTGCCTACCGTCATCCTTGAGGGATAGCCATGGGGATTCATGATGAGATCAGGCCTCCAACCAGTTTAGGAAAAAGGCATATCCTCTTCTGGCACAATCAACCCGCAGACACCCTTTTGTCCATGGCGACTTGAAAGCTTATCTCCTAGCTCTGGTCTCCTCATTTCTCGCGTAATTGTTTTAATGACCGTATTCTGATCGTTACTGGTGAGAATGACCCTATCAATATAGTTACTGTTGCTGTTGCTTTTGTAAACACTGGGTTAGGAACTCCAAGAAATCGTTTCTTCTATCTTTTATAAATTCATCTGCTTTAAGTCGCCAGTCACCACAGGAACTTTTTTGTTAACATACACTTCTCCGCTTTGTATGTTGTGGCCTACCTTCGCCAACCCATCCTCATCTAAACATTGATATTTTTTTAACAGATATCCCATCATACTCTTCTTCTCCACTTATTTGAGTTAATTAGTTTTGCCGTACAAAACTTCTTTTAAACCAAAATCACCCAACTTTTTCAGCTATGATTCGTATCTCCGGTAGTAGAAAGTACGGCCGAAACCTCGATCAAGTGAAGCTTTGTTCACTATAATAGCATCCTCAATATCGTATCCTGAATAACTCATCACTGCCACGCTTGCATTTTGACCTGCCGGCAATTTATCATAGTTGATGAGCTAAACGTGTGCTGTTTTGACCATAGGTTGCTGTGGATAGCAGAGAAGATAGTTCAGGGTATCATTGCGGACCAACTCATTCAAACCAATTATTCCTTGCGCTTGTTTGCCCATGGAGCACTGGAAAAGGTTACGAGGTGATTGGTTGTGATGTGGGTAGGGGATGATGCCAGCAACAACTCCGATGATTGTAAATGGATCTATCTAAAGGTGAGTGTGGTTGACAGTGATTTCCTGTGCAGTCAGAGCGATGAATGCGTTATCTTCCTCGTTAACGTCTAGAAATTAGACTACACCTTTGGTGACTAACTAATCAAAGCCTATAGCCCCTTGATCAAGTTGATCAACCATTTCTTTTGTGAGCAAAATTTTGCCTTTCTCTAAAATCAGCAATGGACGAACAAGTCGACCTGAGTCGGTGTTTATCATTATTTAGCCAAACTACTCATCTTTGCCCTTGATCATGGCAATATTGACAAATTTTTAGATTAGTCCTTTCCTACGCAATAGCCGGATACGGTTAACTAACTGTTAGTTAAAGGTATAGCCAACCAGAGTACCGTCGAGTATTACTCGGTGTCCGCGGCCTTGTGATAAGTTGCCTTCAATTATTCCCAGATTCTTGAATTTGAAATTTCGGCATGAAGTAGTAATACAGGTAGTTAATGCTAAGTTTTTTATGAGACCACAGCCTTATCCGTCTGGAGTGTCGCAAGGGCAAATCATTCCCCAATGGGAACCTAAAAGAGCTCGGGGTCCTGCAACCTTCCTTGTCTTCTAGAACTGCGAATTCAAACGAGTAATCATACCTATTGCTGATATATAGCTGATTCTGCTTAGTTGCTGGCTGACTCCTTTTCTCTCGATATGGTAACGTTTTATCACCCAATTTCCCGTCGCTATAGCATTATGCAAGCCGTGAGTTATGATGCCGCATCGTGATTCCATAAGATGCGAAATTTCTACAACTCTTTGGTCTTTTTGTTTGATTAAAAATTTATTGAGCTATTCTCTCAGTTCGCTATTGAATACTTTGAAGCGATCTTCAAATAGCAACTCCAGCAAAGTTCCAGCACACTTCATACGCTTGTTACCATAGTAATCACGGTTATCTAACTTGGTGGGATCGTTGATACCCTCTATCAGTTTTTTCATCATCAGTGCTAAGTACTGCGCTTTGGGGAGCATATTATCCATAGTAACTTTGATATGAGCAAGGAAGATATTGCAGAGCTTGTCTTTGACTTCTTCAATGGGATTTCTTTCTTTTTTGGACTCATAGGTTCGTTTCCATAGCTTTGTACCCAAATATTGGATGGCTTCTTCAGCTGTGTAGACATTCTTTTGGTGACAGTCTTCCAAACTGAGGACAAGGTACTCTTCAAGCTGGTCTGTGCAATTAACTAGCTGAAAAATTTACTGATCGCATTCCATTCCAAAGGCTTTGAACAAGACGAATACAGGAATGAGTTAGGCAAAGCTTCCTGAACGGATATACATTCTACCATTTTTGACCAACATTTAACACATAGTTTTGGTATCGATTGTATAGGAAATAACCCCTGCCACTATTGTATCTAATTTTGGGTTGCGTTCGACAAGGATTCGGTTCTCTATCATTTGCTACTGGATGAGGATTACTTTTTCGGTGCCGTTTATAATGAAGTAGCCTCGAGGATCATAAGGACATTATAGCAGTTGGCTTAGCTAAAGCTAGTTCTTTCCGCGCAAGTGGCATCGACTGCTTCCTAGCATAATTGGCATTCTTCCTATTTTTACATTTTTTCTCTATTAGATGACATTATTTGCTATGTGGTATCTGAAATCCACGCTGAATTTAAGTATTTTTACAATATATCTGCAGAGTAAGACAGATTAGACGTCCGAGCTTCGTGGGGATAGAGTAGACTGCTTCTTGCATATTTATCATAATTTTTTTAGAAGGTAGGCAAGGATACCCTTATCCCAGTGTATTACATCCAGAAAGATGGCACTGAATCAGAAATAACTCTTCTGTTAAGTTTGGAGGTTATTATCTCAGCTATTCTGAAGTTGACGAATTCATCAAATGAGTCAATGTGTTGCTTGGCGAACCCCTGCAGCCCATAAAGTGAACGAATAAGCTTGTTCTTGATCTTGGGATCAGATAATGGGTTGACTGGAGCGGTAGGCTCAAGAGGCGGCTGATACAATTTATCCACCATTTTCTTTTATAAATATCTATCTCAATCACTAATTATCTTTATTCTGAAAAATAATCATGTACACCTCCATCAGATATAAGCGGCTATTTCCAATAATACTTGGACCCAACCATTTTGAAAACTAATCTTAACTGGTGGATTACAGCTCAGCTAATACAAGATTTATGCTGTTGAAACTTTATAATTTTAGCTTCAAGCAGGGAGATTCGTAAAAAGGCTGAAAGCTTGCTCCGAACATAATTATTCAAGACTGAAGCTTTAGAGAAGATTAAAAATAGTAATATCATTTGTTCAGGCATTCAGTTTTTATCTCAAAGCCATTTCCCTTGGATTTTTATGATGTTTTGTCTGCAGAGAGGACAAATTTCATTTTTTAGCTCCCACTACTCGAGACAGGTCTGATGGTAGATATGCCTGCAGGCAGTTTGTTCAATAAGATCTTCAATTGAAAACTGTTGCAAGCAAATGGCACACTAATCTTTGCCTGCCAACTTTGCTTCTTCTTCATCTTACTTTATTGCTTTACGTTTGAGATAGTTACGATAGTTACGAATTTTTCCTTTAGAAGGAAACATCTTTTTGCAGAAGGCTTTTATTCCTCTGGAGGCGTTATATGCGATTTCTTTAATATCGATACCGTAACTGAAAAGTAGGATCCTGGCAAACAGAAACACAGCTAGGATGATAGCTATGATAACAATAGCTCTGATAAGCCTGTTTACAAGGGATTCCATCATCGTCTATTTGTAATGCTCATAAACAACTTCTACGTATAATCTTTGCAGTGAGTTTTGAGATCTTTAAGGCTGATGATGTAGAATTTAGTGAGGTATATCGGATAGGTATTTGCCAGTTACAGTCCGGTAGAAGTAGCTTTTGAGATCTTTCTGTAAAGTTCGTACTCCGATTATTATCCTTCTATATGATGAGGGAATGTCTTTCTTGATTTAGATGTAAGGACTGGAAAAGCTGTTGCATGTGCCTTATTTACCTTTGATTTTGGCTGCACTGATGATTGGCGGCTCATAGCTCGGACTGCCGTCTTCTTGGTCTGAAGTCATAAAAATGAGGCAGTCCAAATCTTCGATATTGCTGATAGTGCAGACGTTGAACGTAAACTTAAAGTAGTTGCCCTCTTTGGGTACAAATACAAAATATTGAAAGTTGAAATCGAGATCTATGTAGCCTATGTTGTTTTAGGAAGTGTTTTTAATATCTTTGGCTTTGGTTTAGCAATACTTGCCAATGTAGAGAGGGGGACATTCGCAGGGAGTTTAGAAATAGGAGTTAGTACATTTTCCTCCATTCTGGCATCGGCATTGTTAGTTGATATAATTAAAGGTATTAGTATGTGTCAGCAGGGCGAGAAACAAGAGCATTAACACATTCATCTTGAATTACGAATATTATAAAATATAATTCTCTTCATATTAGCAACTTTAGTCCTTTAGTTAGGCAACCAGCAGACAGCCATTAAAACCTTGGCTTTTCTCTTTATGAGGGTAAAATGGTCTTCTCTAGGTTCATATTTGCTTTATTCAAAATATAATGATCATTTTGCGGAAAAGGAATCTTAAGATTGGCTATATGAGTTGTTTGGCTACTGATTGGCTTTGATTGAAGTGTGTATGGAGTCTTTCAGCTATTATTCTTAGCCATTTGTTTGTACCAGATATCTGGTCTGTGCCTATTTGCCGTATCTAGTATACTTATTTCCCAAATAATTCTTCTTCACGTCTTCGGCTTGAGCGTTGCCTTCAGTTTTCATTTTTGACTCAAAAATGGTGTGTTTACTTGCTATTTGGCAAACTTTCTCGACTTTCTTTCCTTTGAAAAACTACCTCTCAAACTCTTCTTCTCCTCTAAGCTTTTTATTCATTTCCATTTGTGACAAAGTCATAGGTTTTAAGCCCCTAATTCATATTATATTTACGTAAATTGGTTTTTCTTCCCTGCCTATATCCTACTCAGATTATATCTAACTTGAGTTTTGGCTGCATCTTAGCAATATTAATCAAACTATCTACTTTTCTGCATCTTTGCTAGAGCAGTTTTCCCTCTTTCGAGTGCTTTTCTTCTATTTATCTATTCCTTTCTATCTTTTTAAGAATTGAGGGTTTTCTGCATAGCTTCCATGTATTGGGCTTTAATCATGGCTACATAATAACTTTAGTACCTTCATTTTAATATTCGGTCTAGTTAGCTAAGATAATCACTTTGTGAGAAACTGTATAATTCTTGTTTTTTCCAATGCCTTGCTACTTTAGACCATAAATCATTTAGCTTTTTCTTGTTATTTGCTGTGAGTATTCTTATTTCCTTTTTTATTGCCTCTTTAGCTATATGGATTTATTAAATTTTATTGCTTGTTTGCGAGTGTATTACTGTGTTGTGGAATGAGCCTTTCTCAACTACTATGCTTGTTTCTGCTTATAATTGAACTCCTTCTTCTCTTTCTACAGTCTTTGCAATGCCAACTTATATCTATCTTTCGATATCTCGCCAAACTCCTGCGCTGTGATCTACCTCTCAGCTTTTTTTAGCTGATCTTTTTATTTTTTAACTTTCGCATTGTAGACTGCAGTGGCTTATTTCTACTATAGCTCTGGTTGTGATTTTTCCAGCTGTTACAGTTCCTTCTTTTTGCGAGAAAGCTCGTTAATTAAGTGCATTTTCTGTACTTTTTGTTAAATTTTGCGTTTACTCTACTAAATTTGCCGAACTTTATCTCTCTAAAGCTGCCTTTAATGTTTGCCCATGATTAGATAGCGCTTCTTAGGGTCTGGTTTATCCTGGAGATTGCTGTTCTGAGATTTGCTATTGCGAGAGTTCGACTTGACGGTTGATATTTTATCGGAGGAGAGCATATTTAAATAAGAATTACAAATAAACGAATACAGATTGCGATAGTTAATAGCAACGTATAATAATATTGCTATGAATTGGGGTGACCAAATCGAATATTTGCTCATGTTCCTCTCAATCGCACTGGGAGCAGTGATCTACTACGAACTAAAATTCCAAAATCAAGCCAAAGCAGAAATATGATCCTCCAACTTTATTATCTAAACATATCACTTGATCATGCAATGCTATGTCAAAGTAAAAGGGACAGAATACTTAAGATTTTGTAATGAAAA
>Ga0316217_10002994_pt1 | contig 19765 bp, 9 predicted proteins | sample 1anoAmetaG_FD_203633 | JGI IMG/M metagenome (GOLD analysis project Ga0316217, IMG submission 203633) | Freshwater microbial communities from Trout Bog Lake, Wisconsin, USA - 1anoA | ecosystem: Environmental > Aquatic > Freshwater > Lake > Hypolimnion/Profundal zone | place: USA: Wisconsin...
GTCTGCTTATCGTGCTGATAGTCCAGGAGTCCCTCGTGACAGGTGTTTTTGAATAGCTCTTGGTTGCTGGGATTTTAACTGACGTTGCCCATAATGCAATATGTTTATATTCTAAGGTTTATCAGGTGTCATTTTTAGTGGGCTGATTTGAGCCAACTTTGTGTTAGGGAGTAAAACTTTATATGAGTTCGAGTGATAATCAGTCAATAATAGGTGTTATCTCATCAATTTATGAAGGGAAACCTTTCCTTGTACTCCTTTGACTTTTAGGTTGTCAATTCTACCTTCAGTCCGATCTCATTCTTTTTCTTGTGATAGTTCTCGAGGGTTGGTTCAATGTGCACTCGACAGGCCATTACTGCTGCAATGGATCTCCTCAGTGGGTAGATTTTTAAGTAGTGGACTGCGCGGTATAGCGCATTAAGCTCCTGAGCATCCTTTTTGCCAATGAGGGCAGCCAGTTCTTTGCCAATGTGATCTTCAACCACGTTATTTTTTATTTTGGGAGGTTCCTTGGGATCGTAGTCGAGTACTTGGATTATTAGTAGAATCTCCTCAAAGGTTTTCTGACTAATATTGGTGATAGTGATCTAAGTGTCTAATGAGTTACATTGTGCCCCTTTTCCATGACCTCAGCCTCCTCAATGTATTTCATGACCCTGGTGAATTTCTCGTCAAGGACGTAGTCCTTTCCATCAACAACTATGAGCACCATCTTAAAATATCTGTATTAATTGCTATTATGCAATCAATCAAGAGTTAATTGCTTATCAAACTGCACAGTCCTTAACAAATTAATCATTATTCAGGCTTTAAGTTGCATTTGGCGGGCAAACTTGACTCACTAGCTAATCTGTTGTATAAGGATGTTAATGCTGGCTTTTTAAATCCTTTTGTCTGGAAATGTGTGGAATCTATGTTATGGTACCATGCCTCATCTTATTGTTCAAATTTCGGTAGATTCCATCTAATTTGTATGTAGTAAGTCTCAAGCAATACAGTTTTCATAAAAAAACACGCCGTTTAGGCTACATTTGACTGGGAATCAGCTCTTCGAACTTCATGTTGATATTCATCTTGCTCTTCGGGGTTGAGCAGTGGTTGGATTTATGCCTATCACTGACGATGGAATTGCTCCTAAAAGACCGCTAATTGGTGCGGTAACTTAAAGGCAGAGTTTCTTCTACAAATGACTGGCGTCTTGTGATTTCCTTTTCCTCCTCTTTCTCGTACACTTTCACTCGTAAACTTGTCTGTTTTTTCAGAACTTAGTTCTCACTTTCTAGCTTCTCTACTTGTTGCCTGAGCTTGCTGTTCATTTATTACAGGTTTAGCAGCTGTTTTTTGGTATTCGTTTCTTGCTATTTCATGAATTGGATTTCTTCTCTGAGTAGGCATTGGTTCTCTAGCTGCTTTTACTACTTTATGACACTTTTACGTAGTTTTGAGCCTTTTGGATAAGCTTGTTATTATTGTCTCTAAGGTGAGTAATCTCAGCAATGGCACTTTTGAGTTCTGCTCTCAACTATTCCAGTTTTTCTTTTTCGTTGACAGATTTGGCTGAGAAATGGATGTTTTCTTTGTTATTATTAGATCTTAAAAGTCTCATCGTTAAATTCAAATAAATTATAACTCACAAATATGCATTAGGTTTATTTATAGTTGCAGTGAATATTCAAAATGAAAGTGACTATTTTTAGCCTATTTATATATTTATGCCTGTGCTTCTTTAGGCAATTTATAATAGTTGATTTAAAAATGAAATCTTAGAGCGCGTAAAATTCATAAAAAGATCAAGAAGGAAAGAAGGAAGATATTTAGTAAAAGATAAGTTTGAAACTAGCCTAATTATTTGCTACCTAAAAGTAGGACTGGGAGCGTAAAGATATCGATAAGCTTGCTTACTTGTATGCTGCCTATATCCAAGAAGTCTAATTCTATCAAAAACTTCTTGAACAGGTAAATTAGCAGAATGCATAGCTCAAGGTCAGAGAAATCTAGCTTGAAAATTAGGTTACTGAATTGAGGGAGAGACTTTCTGGCCAAATACAAGAAGGTAGGTAAAAACAACCCTATAAGATCATTCAGCAGTCTAGATACATTAGAGCTAATGACCAAAATCAAGATGAGCTTTTAAAACTGTTCAAAAGCCTAGAAGCTGAGCTGTAGAACCAGCGGAATTAGTATGACTCTTTAAAATAGGAATTGACTAGGATTGAATCATAAAAGAGCGCCATTTCAGATCAACTTAATTTGGCGTAAAGGTAAACAGAGCAAAAGAGACAAAATGAAGATCAATACAAACAATAGCTCAATTCTTTGAAGAAATAGCTGTAAAAATTCAAATAGTAAAGCAAAAGAAATCTATAGTACTATAAAGAAAAAATCATGATTGAATTCAAAGAATAAATAACCAGAAATGAAAACCAGCAAATCAAGTAATTACAGAAAGAGAAAGAATTCTTCAAGCAGTCAATTAAGGACATCATTTCAGCTGTGAATAAGGTGATGCTCAGCTGCAACAAATCGATTCTTGAGGAACTTAATGAAGGAAATATTTTGGACAAACAATAGATTTAGGCCTGGATATAAAGGCTGAAGTTATTTGGAAAGAAGTTTGAAAAAGAGATTAATAAAATAGTTCAACCAAGATTTCGAACAGACGATAAAAATTTGATCTTGAAGGCAGCATAGCTTCAAAAGTAAAAGATCGCAGCTAAAAGAATGTATTTAATGAAAAATGTTATATTACCTATTCTACCTAGCTCCAGCCCGTGATGCTATATAACCTATAACCTACTAACAATTCTAAAATAATTTCTCTTTCATCCTTCAAAATTTCTATGCATAGGCAGAGCCTTTGATAAAAACTTGTGAATCATTAAACAAATATTTTGAGAAGACAAACCTTATTTGATTTAAGACAGTAACAAGATATTCATTAAAGATTCTGACTTCTCACAATTACTGTGCTTTATAATCATGTTAGAAAATAGTTGGTCAAACAAACTCACGCACTAGCCCAGAATCGCCACCATCATCAATATCCCCAACCCAACTCTCATTTACCAGAGTTCATCCAACCAACTTATTGCTCACTCTCAAACCGAGACCTCCCCATTACCCATACGCAAAGACATATTGGCGATTGGATGTCTTCCTACTTCGTAAATTCTGCTGCTCTCTCGCTATCAGCTCATTTGCTTTGATTTGGTCAATAACAACGAGCTTTACAATCTGTAGTTTTAAAACGCAAAAAGTCTCTATGTTGAAGACAAATACATTTACGTAGTATGCGGAAGTGACCTCTTTTGTTACAATAGCCAAGGCGAATAGCAATATGTAAATAATTGTTCCTGCAACATTGAGGCTCTAACAAGCGTGGAAATTAAAGGCAACAGAGAAATAGTTTTGGCTTTGAATGATCTAAACTTAATAAGATATCGAGGTGTCAACATTTCTTTTGACTATGGAAAAACTTCAGGAATTGCGTCTAGTCTATGCTGGATTGGAGATGGAGTACTTGTAGGAACTCAGGAAGGACCTGTCTCTTATCATTAGGGTAAAAAATCAAAATGGAAAGCCAAATCCAGTCATCCTGTGTTCAAAGTGATGTCTTATATTTACTAGGCAGGAGCTTTGGCCGTAGTTGGCAGGAAGGATGGGGCAATTTAGTTGAAAGATTGGAAAGGCAAGGGTGAAACTATTCATAAAATAAAGTTACAAGAATAGCTAGTAGGAATGTTCATACATGATTTCAGGAAAGAAGACAATCTGCAGCTGATTTTGGTGTGCCGTGAAGGCACAGTAAAAGGTTTGAATGTTTACGAGTAGGCCAAAAAAACAGAAAACATCAAAGTTGCGGATGAACTAAAACTTTAGCAAGAGAATATGTAAGTTCTCCAGAATGAAAAGCTAAACTTGGAGTTTTAACTGAGCCAGTTGAAATAGCAGATATCTTTGTATGAGAAAGACACTGTTCCTGAAGAAAGCAACTAGATACTAAGAGCAGATTTCAATTATAAAACTTATCTGCACCATTAAACCTAGGGACTTACTCTTTGGATTCAATGCTTTAATGGATACATAAGTGGTCTTACCTTTGAAGAGGCAGTAATGCCCATTTTTTTCTAAAAAACCAATGAAGTGAAATACATCTTCAAAGCCTAAAACATGATCTTTGGCTAAATAAGTTGCTACGCTCTAGTGCATTCGAATTTCAACTCAAAAGTCTATGAAACCCGAGGATTTAAGATAATTTTGCCCAAATTTTGGAAATTCGGAACATCCGAAGAGATAAAAGAAAAGGTACAGGGAGGAGTCAGATTCAGTTGTGTTTAGAGAAATGCACGGTTTATCAAATGGCTTAATCAGTGCTTTTTTATGAAATGGACTGAGGAAGAAAGAACCAAGCTTTAACTATCTTCAAACCTCAAAATGAAATTTTACAACAACTATGACAAAATAGCTTTAGAGTTCAATTTCATCTCCAAAGAAGGCAAAGTTTAGATCTATTGTGATTGTATCAAAACCCTTGGCGACGTTTTCCAAGATTTGGTTGAATACATAGGCTTAAAAGAACTAGATTCTTAGCTTTGGTTCCCTAAAGAAAAAATGAAACTGCAAAACACTTTACAAGTTATTGAAAGATTGAGCCAAGCAAAAGTCTCAATATCTTCTGAAATGGCTGAAGCAATAGAAAACATTAAGTTCATGCTAGTAAAAGGTGAAAGTGCACGTTGTGTAGGCTCCATGCGTGAATTAAGACGCACTTATGCAGATATAATGGGATTCAATCGAAATCTGTTGGTTTAAATCGAAAAAAAGAACCAAAATACGAAGCAGCTCTCAGACAGCTTGAAAATACTAGGAAACATGATCAACCAAACTGCGAACGTAAGATACGGTAAAGCCAAAGAACTGATGATTGCAGGCTGTCGTGAGGCCATTAAGAAAAAAGAATTCCCCAAAATAATCGCGATCATGGAAAGAGGAGCAAACGCCTTATGATATAATTGGTGGACTGACTCAATAATTTTGTTTAGATTTGTGCATAGAAATTGTTTTATTTATGACAAGTAAATAAAGATAGATTAGTGATGAAATTGAATATCCAAGTGCAGAAAATAGACATCATTTTTATCAGTGATATCCATAGCAACAAAGAAAACCTCAACAAACTGGCCGACTACGTTCGCAGCAACTCCCTCCATTTCGACTACTGTCTGGTGGGAGGAGATGTGGTTAATTGCGACCACAACAAGCAAACTCACAACTAGAAGCAGGAAAGCTAACTGTTTTCAGAAATACTCACTTTTTTCCATGATCTGTTCCAATGCAAAGTTATCTTTGTACCAGGCAACCATGATCCTTTGACCTTCATCAACGGGGAACCACATCTCTCACCATAAATCATCAATATCCACAAGCGTGAGTATGTTCTCGAACTGGGACTGAGTATAGTCGGCCTGGGAGGCTCTTTACCGGCCTATACAGATGTGGAGTATAAAAATAAAGTTTGGGAGGGGTATCCTTACCAAAGTGAAGCATAATACGAAAAAGAAATTGATCAAGTTTTTCATGAGGATGAGCTCAACACTTCCAAAATCTATTTGACGCATATAGGGCCTGCCCTATCCAGTACTTCACTTGATCGTCACGGAAAGGGTACTCCCATTTTTGCAGGAAGCAAAGCTCTCGACAAGATCGATTAACACGATAGTTTGCTTGTGCATCTTCATGGTCATGTCCATGGAGGAGCAAGATACGACATGTAATCAAAGATTTATGTAGTTTTAATGGTAAGTCGATAGTGAACCCCGGAGCTTTGGATAATGGTGATTACTCGATTTTGAAGGTGGTTCGGGACCAAAAGAAATGGAAGTTAGTCAAAACGTCATTTCTCAAATTGGTGTGATCGTCTATAAAATGTTTACCAAATTCTGTATAAAGTGGCTGACACGCCCCAGCACCCATATCCCGAGATTTTTCTTCTCTAACCCCTCCAAAATACTTCAAGAGACTCTCCAGAAGATAAAGGTCGAAGTAGACGGTAAAAATACAGGAATACTTGATTCAGGCATGATCGTCGGCCAGCAAGTAGATTAGGCAAACAAAAAAGTGAAAATTTCTTTGAATCTAAGCAAAGACTACCGCAGGATCAAGGCAGTTATAAAAACGGAGCTATAAACCGCTGGCTTTAAGGAAGTGGACATCGTATTGGCCCCTAAGGCCAAGGAGGACAAGTTCAACAGAAAAGGAAATTTGGTTGGCATAAAAAAAATAATAGCAGTCTCTAGTTGCAAGGGAGGAGTAGGAAAAAGCACAGTTGCTGTGAATGTTGCAGCTACTCTCAAAACCCAAGGATTTTCAGTGGGGATCTTTGACTCAGATATCTATGGTCCTTCTCTGCCAACCCTCATCAACCGTGAAGGCTAGTCTCTGCAACCCTATGAGCAAAACTAAAAATAAATCGCTCCAGTTGAGTACGAAGGCATGAAATGCATGTCTTTTGGCTTCGTGGGCCAGAAATCAGCAGTGATGAGAGGACCCATTGTATCATCAATTGTTTCGCAGTTGCTCTATCAAACCCACTGGGGGGAACTTGACTACTTGGTTGTCGATATGCCGCCAGGCACTGGAGATATACAGCTTAGTTTATGCCAGTAGTTGAAGTTCGATGGCGCAGTGATAGTCACAACTCCTCAAAGGCTTTCTTTTATCGATGTTGTGAAAGGCATCGAAATGTTCCAAGATTTGCGCGTTCGAATCTTGGGGATTGTTGAAAATATGGCGTACTATCAATGCGGGAAATGCGGGCACTAAGATTTAATTTTTGGCAGAGGCTACACCAAAATGATGATGTAACAATTCGGCATCTAAGTAAAGTTTGGTTAATTTAGAACACAATAAGGATTCCTCTGATGGGCTAAATCTCTAAATACTCGGACAATGGCACTCCCTTTGCATTGGTCTTGCCTCCCCAGCACCAGCTCTCTATTTCTTATAACAACCTTTGCAAAAATATTGCCAATTAGTTGAAAAAAGAGGAAGAACGAGTGTTTGTGTTTTATAATACAACTGACAGGAAGATCGTAATTGAGGAGAAAGGCAAGAAGAAAATAATCAACCCCTATACCTTAAGGTTAGCCTGTCGTTGTGCAGGATGCATTGATTAGCTGAGTGGAGCTTTGCTAATCCGCAAATCGGAAGTAGATCCTGAGGTCTTTCCCACTAAAATCGAAGAAAAGGGAAACTACGCAGTGGCAATCGTGTGGTCTGATGGGCATAGAAGCAGCATATATCCCTACAAACGTCTAATGGCCGAAGATATCCCTTCAGAATGATCAGATTATGTTATGTAAATCCATTTTTGGACGAAATCTATTTTAGATGCAGTGATGAAGCCTTATGACCCAAAAAGTGCATCACAACCAACACCCTTGAAAAAATGTTGAGTGTGGGTGGGTAAGATTCAAGTCAACCGCCTATAATAGACACTATATTATTTACAATCAGTTTAGCCAATGAAAAGAAGCAGGCAAACGCTCATGCAAACTCCCGTAAAAAGGTGGCAACAGATGAGTCCAATGGAGGACGAACTTGCCATCTTCGAATCTGATATCTCAGAATCCTAGCAGCCTGAACTTTTCCATTGTCTTGTTGGACATTCTCCACACCACTACTAGCACGTTTCGCTTCAATCACCTGCACTTTTTTCAAACGAAGAAGACTAGCTAACCCCTCTCTCAGGCTTTGATTAGGAGTAATCCATGGAATAAGAGTCACGCTAAACCGTTAACAGAATGAAAACTTCGCCCAAAAAACTGGAAATCAGACTGCCTTTGGTACATCTGGACACAAATCGTAAAGGATGCAACTGCAAGAACTCAAAATGCTAGAAAAACTACTGTGAGTGCTTAAGGATGGGTTTGGTGTGCTCTGAAGGAACTTGCAGTTGTGAAAACTGCAACAATAAGTAAGTAAAAGAAATCCACTTTGAAAACAATAAGAAACAAGTGCTGTAAGTGGTTGTGAAAGGGTGTCACTGCAAGAAAAGCAAATGCTTGAAGAAGTATTGCTAATGCCATAGCGGAGGACGTAAATGCAGTCCCTTGTGCGAATGTGTCGAATGCTACAACAGAGATGAGAATGTCGCTCCTAAGATGTAAACTTTGAGGAAGTTGCGTCACTTTGAACAAGAGCTAATTTATTGATTGAAATGATAATTTATCAGTCAACGGTGCATCTATATCTCCCTGTTGGATATTCAGAGCTAAATGCAGCTTCTAAATAACTGATAACACCTTTGCGATCAATAAATAGTTGGCTTTAATTTTATTTAATATGAACTATTCGACCCTTGAACCTCTAGCTTACTCAACTCCATTAAAAGCATATGATTTCCAATAGGAATGGAAGGGACAACGAAGTCAACGTTTCCCGCGAGCCAAAAGAATCGAGCCTCATCGAGATTTGATCAAATCAAGTATTTTTATAGCTAAGTAGATTTTGATTTGCCTGACCAGACACCAAATAGAGGTCGTTACCATTTCGACTAACCGAACAGCTTTTAAAAGCCTTTTCGGTCTTCAATCCAGAAGGTGCCTGAAATCAAGCATTGGCACCTGCGAGAAAGCAAGATCAGGACAATGTAGTTCAAGCCATCAGAAGCCCACCGAAGGCCTGAAAGAGTTCATAACAACATCATTACACACAATCCTTAGTAAAGACGCCCTTAGAGCCTACGAACTTTCTACATGAGCAATTGGAAGACCTAGAAAGAGTATAGTGTTGAGGATAGGATGCAGAGGAAAGCCAGGATTGATCCAGTTGAGTTGAAGCGCACCTTCTATAAGGACTTGAACATTTTTAGGAGAAGATGATTTTTAATAACAATCACTTTAGTATTCGTCCATAGCAGTTTACATTTAGGGAAATTCAGCCGAAATCTTGGAATATTGAGGTTCAGGCAGTTGAATTGAGTATAAAAGAGAGGAGGTAAGGTAAGATTCGATCTTTGTTGGTTGTTTGTAATTATTTGTTCAATACTTCTAATAATACTGATAAAAAGCGCATATCTGCTAGCAAATGAATGGAAGACAACGCAGCAAGAAAAATCACAATCGGACTTTCTAGATCCAGCCTCGGCAGTTAGTCAGTCAAACCAGTCGCAAAAAGTTCGAACCTCTTGAATCTGACTATTAGCTACGCTATGAATAGCTCGAGAAGATTCTAATAAGAGAAAACTACAACCTCAAGGAGCAGAATGAGTTTCTACTCCGCGAGATACGCAAGATTACCAAAAAGGAGAAGACGGCCAAACAATAATTATAGCAGACCAATAGTCGAAATAGCCTAATGTAAGACTACATTTCAAGATTTTAGAAAGATTTTTGCGAACTCAAAAACTTCATCAAAGAAAACATCTAAAGCCTCATCGAAATCATCAAGAAAAATGATTTGGAATATCTCAAGAAGATGGTCAGTACTTTCATAGTGAGTCTCAGTGAAATGATATGTCTCTAACTCAAGGAAAAGTTAGTGGTCCCAAAGGATAAAGGAAGACTTCTCCAAAGATACACTAAACTACTAAGTTTCTCAGTTGAATAAGACATCAAGTAAATGAAAAATGGATTTTGTGCTGCGAAAAAATAAAATACCCAGTCTTCCAAAAATAAAAAATCATCGAGATAAGAATCTTAGCGCAGAAACCACCTTAACAGTCCTCAACAGAGTAAGCAATCAAAAGATAACAAGAAGACTCCTCGTTTTTCATAAACCAAAGAACAGCCCTAGTTTGCCAATCTTTATGACTAAAATGACAAACACAAACGCATAAAGCTTTAAAAAGCAGCACAGCAGATGCAAAGCTCGTAGAATATAGTAAACTTATATTAAAGAACAATTAGCAAAAGCTTTACAGAAAGGTAGAGAAATAAGAACTAGCTTTTTGTAGCAAAATAGCAAAAAAACAGGCCTCAAAATAAGTTTGTGCATTTCAAGTTGACCTAAAATTGATTTTTATTATGTCTCTCAACATCAATAGCCCTAATGATTTTTACAATCGCAATGCTTTTATGAAATTCCTCATTCTTGTCCAAAAGGCGATTACTTAAAACCTGATTCCAATATTAAATTTATTAAGCTTAAAGGTCAAATAAAACTAAAAATGCGCAGTTTTGTTAGATATCAATAATCGCCAGCAGTACAAAGCACTTATGAACTCAAGCAGAAGCAACTCAACACCTCCCGCACTTACTTCCAGAACACTACCGCCAAAAACCCCTAAGTTTAGTTCTTCAAACTTCCATCTCTCAACTCTATGAGAAGGTCCGCTTCCATTTCTGTAACTTAGAGAAACGCTAAATTCAAACTACAGAACCTTTAAGACAAATTGTAAGAACTAGCTGCTGATGTACACAATACTCGGCTGGAGGCCCAGGTAAATATCCATTCATTAAGGAAACTTTGAGCCATATTAGCTTTTTGAGAGAAAGTTTGGTAGTAAACGAGCTCGGGGCAGCCAAAGAAGATTTGAAAAAGCAAATTAGAGGGTTATAACGGCTAATAAGGGCGACAGAAATCGCAGATGATGAAAGAAACCAGATCGTAAGAAACGACTGCAAATAACTCTGGAACCAAACCGAATAGCTCCGCCAAACTTTGTTTGATCTGAGAATACGCACAGAACGTTTAGATGAAAGCATGGGCTTCCTGAACAAAAGATAAGAGTGATATGCATGTTTGTTTATGAACCCATGAAAAATAGTCTAAGGACCCTACTGCAGGTATCTCTGACGAATACACTTGTAAAATCGCTATTATGTGGAGAATCCACAAAAAGTAAAGCTAGAAGTTTCTATCGATCAAATAACCGTAAGCAATAACCTGAGAGTGGCGACCAACATAGGTGATTTCTATTAACGTTTGTAATTATTTCCGGAGCAGCTTAACAGTTTCTGCGATCGAGTTTCTATAAATTAATATTGTAGCTGTTAATTCGAATGAAACATCAGAGCGATTAAGACGGTTGGGATAGCATTGATATCTAGGACCACAAACATTTACAATAACTACCCTCCCAACTGAGATACAACCTCAAAGATGCGCCCAGAGACATCCTTGATTCTCACCACCACTCCTTGGAACCTGATATGGTGCTTGGCTGGAAACCCAAATTGCCCTCTTGCCCACTCCCACTCTCTTACAACAACCCATACATTGACACTCTAACTGCCCATTTGCCTACAGATGACCGCTTCAAGTTGGCCTACCTAGGGCCTCGCTATACTAACTCTGTACAGTTAAATCAGCAGTACAACTATTTTTGGCGTTACCGCTCAAGATACAATACCTCTATCAATGCAGTCAAGGAAGCCGTGAAAAGAGTGGGAGAAGGAGGACGCAGGATCGCTATGGATTTCAGTGATAGCGAAATAAGCTTCGATTCAGCTTTTTAGGGTGGCAATTTAGATATGGCAGTGCGAATTAAAAAAACGGAGTACGATTTGTTTCTAAGGTGTGACACAAACACCAGAGGACACACCGCCTGGTTCTATTTCAAAATAGAGAACAAGTAGCAGTTGGGCTAAGTCCAGCTGAATATCTGCAACTTCGGCAAAAGGAAGAATCTATATGCCCATGGTATGAGGCCTTATACCCTTGCTGACGGATAATGGAGTCAATAAAGATGCTTTGACGTTAATTGGGTGTAAAGGATTTGTAGGTATGGGTTTGAAAAGAAAACGTTCCAACTCCAATTCAAGTACAACTTCAAAGACAAACATCAGACTGTTGTGTTTGCCTATGCTTTGCCTTATACCTATACTCGCCTTCAAAATTTGATTTCATAGATGGGCAACAAGACCAAATTTTTGAAAACGTCAAGACTTTGCTAATCTCTTGGAGGACTAGATGTACCTCTCCTAACCATTACTAACAACGCTTAAGGATAAGAGAACAACTCTGAAGAAAACCTCAGCTCGACAGATATAATACGAAAAAAGGTGGTACTGATCACCGGCCGCATTCATCCAGGATAAACTCATTCATCTTTCATTATCGAAGGCTTGATCAAGTATCTACTTTCAGACTAACCTATAGCCCATATGTTAAGAGCATCGTTTGTCTTCTATATCGTTCCGATGCTCAACCCTGATGGCGTTGTTGCTGGAAACTTCAGGACAAGCTACAGTGGCAAAGATCTCAACCGACAGTTCAATAAGCTAAACAAATACGTTTTCCCTGAAATCACAGCTCTTCATGATTTAGCCGTCCAACTCAAGCAAGGTCATCGTTCTGGATTCCAATTTTACTTGGATTTTCATGCTCACTCTTCTAAAAGGGGACTGTTTTGCTATGGTCCTTAGCATGCACCAGGAAAAACTTAGTTCTTCAAATGTAGAGCATTTGCAAAACTGATATAACAAAAGTCTCCAATTTTCAGCTATCGAAAATCAATTTTTTCGATTAGTGAGCACAAAAAGACAACTGGAAGAGCACACATGCTTAGGAAGATAAAAATACCAATGAGTTTTACATTTTAAGTTTCAAATGGTCTATACTAAAACAAAGATAGCAAAAATAATCCTTTTACCGAAAAAATTCTCATCTAATTGGGAGCAGCCATTAGTAATGGGCTATTCAGATATGGGCAGCTCTAAATGAGACTTCCCAGTATGAAAATAAGAGCAAAAGTAGATACAGGAATCAAAAAAAGGAGTGGCCTTTCGGCGAAAGAATTCCGAAAAAGCAGTAGCAAGAAAGGTCGGACTCTGACCATCAAAAACATGAATTATTTGAAGGAACTAAGCAATACTCAGAGCTGCCGTGCAGACAAGATCAATAAGTAAGTTTCTCTTCATGATGTCTTGGAGAATGAAAACCTAAAGAAAAAGAGCTTTATGAAAGACGAAAAAGAAGATTTCCATAACTTGATTGAGTAGATCAAAAAGGAGGAAATGGAGGAACAAGTTATTGACTAGTATGAAGGCGGATCTGACAGCTAGTCTGAGGGTGACGATTTATAAGACAAAGATTTGATGAAGCTCCATAAAATCATTGAGACAAGGAATTAAACTTCAAAACATTACGCAAAAGGAAATCTCTAGTGGCGAAGTCATTACAAAAAAGAAGTTTTCAGACGTCAATCTGAATCCGAGTAAACCAAGCAAATTAACATAAGCAACGAACTTGACAACCATAAAAAGCCAATTACATCCAAATACCTAATGCCTCTTAAGTTTTCTGCATTACCGCCTCGAATAAAGAAGATTCCTTTGATCTAACCTTAAAAAATAGTGCTACCCCCTAAAAATTTCGCTTTAGAAATTTGATAATTAATATATTTCATAGTTTATTTCCCTGATTACCTTTATTCACTACAAAAGGTTGTAAAACAAAGGCTACGTTTTAGATTTCTTAATCGCAAATATCTAACCCTTTAACTCTTCTTTATTGAGACTTTTTTATATTAATAACTTGATTTCTATTTTGGAATGAATACTCGAAGCAAAGACCTACGCTAGTTGACTTTTCTCTATGACTGGATGAGAATTGCACGAAAGCCCACTCAAAATCTAAGGCAAGATATTCAATTACTTTTCCAGTTGATAGCCATACCAATAACGGAGTCCTAACTTCGTATCATCCAAAAATAGATTGACCCTAAAGGTGTTAAAACTCACCTTAGCAAAGAGGATCTATTGACTTGCTTTGCAATTGAAGAGAATAATAGGCAGATCAAAGAGAAAGAATTGATAAAAGCCTTTAAGTACATCTCTAAAGACGACAATGATATCTCTTTTCAAGAACTCAAAGAACATTTCGAAGCAGAGGAAATCGACCCTGCTACTACCTAGATGCTGATTAAGCAATTATGCGAGTATGAAAACGAAAAAGGGAGATTCGACTATAAAAAGTTCGCAAGTTCCATTATGTGATTTGTGTTATAATTGCAACTATTATTAATGCAAAAAGAAAGATCAGATCACCAGCACCTTCTCGTTAAGTAGCTAGCTGCTGAGCTGAGATCGAGCAATTTGGATCTCAGAGGATTGATTCGATAGATGTACTGATCAAGATAAACAGGAACATTGATTACTATGAGCTTGATGAGGAGAATCGCAGATGTTTGCTGCAAAAGATAGTTAGAAATATCAAATAAAACGAAGAGGGGAACTAGGTTTTGGCAAATTTGAAGAATCGTATGCACTAGAGGTTGTAAGATACGAATTACTCTGCAACTCGTAAGCAGACTTATCTGATTGATTGCTTCAGAGAAGCTACAACTTTTCCTATCATCAAGCAAAGATAAGGCCTGTCTTTCAATCTTGAGCCATTCCACGGCAAAGATGTGGGTCGTGAGCTGAGAAGAGTCATTTGGTCGAGAGTTTTCAATGGAGATCGCCTCAGAATGGCGTTTTCAAAATTTGATAGAGAAGTCTCACCTTTTAAGGTTCAGGATTAGCTCAAGATGACCTTATAAAAGGTCTGTTTACAGCATAAAATTACTTTAAAGGATAATCAAATCTAAATAGCATTGAGATTAGTGTAATACTTCATCAAGTCTCAAGGAAAGCTACCTCAGAAATATCATTTTTACCTAGCTGTAACCTGCGTAGACCTTTACAGCTTTACTCAACCGAATAAAATAGTTGACGTAGGTGCTGTCGCTTTGGGCATTGTTTAGCTGCTAAATTTCTATGATCAGTAAAGAGATACACGTTTAGCAAATATAAAGAAAGCTCTATACTTGGTCGATAGTGACACTTATTCCTTCATTTAAAAGCACTTTTTGTAAGACGATCCAAAAGGAATCGGTCACCTGCTGTAATCTTTCGAGCTGTTTCGATTAACAATAGGCAGCTTTTATTTGACTTTTCAAACAACACAGTTTATAATCGATCAGCTGATTATAAGAAGAAGGTGCAAATTAGACATATATACACTTTTTGCGATTATGCTTTTAGTTATGAGCGATTAGTTTGAATAAAAAGTTGTAGGATAAGTTTCACTCAAGGATCTGATCCTCAAAGCAAGAGATATAGTGAAGAAGGAGGAATATATAGAAGCATTTAATGTTATCTATGGTGATATCCCTGCCTTCTTTACTGCAGATAACCTTGTTTAGCACCCTAATAATCGTTTATTGGCTGAAATGCTATCTATAGAAAGGCAGCATTTCGAAATCGAAACAGACTAAGAATAGAAAGATTTTGTTGTCTAGGTTGCCATGCCGGCTCGAATCGGAAGAAAATAATGATTGATTACTTTTACAAAACTTGAATAACATTCTATTTCCATAATATTTAAATATGATCAGTCACAAAAGACAAACAATTTAGCTCGGAGGACAGGGGAATGGGTCATCTCATTCTTTCCTTCGTATGAACTCTGGTATCCTTTCGCCCTCATCACAATCGATAAATCTGGTCACAAGATAAGTCATTATATCTCCTCACAAAATATCACACAAGGTTTCTCCAAACAAGCAAAAACTACCTCCTCCACGGGCTTCTCGTCAAAACTCAGGTTTGGAAAATAGTGCTCACAACTTTTAGCTGGACAGTTCGAAAGTGTCAGTGATTACAAGACTGGATAAAAGAGGCTTATTCGAATAGAGAAGTAACATAATATCTCCAACCAGCAAAGGAATAAGTCTAAACTACTCCACAGGAGCATCTCCTGAGCAGTCTAGAAATAGTTCTTTTCATCAACAAGAAACTGTCTCTCCTAATAAGATACAACTCACTCAAACCAGAACTCAATATGAGATAGAGCTTGAGCGGAAATTAAAAATTGTAGAGGTTAGAATTGGTGAGCTACATCGCTAAAAACAACAAGTAGCTGCCAAGTTAAACTAAGAAAATAGAAAGATTTACCACTAAAACGTCACTCTCAAACATAGAATCAATGATCTTTCCAAAGCTCTCTAAAAAAGCCAAAGACTCTAAAGTATAACCTCTTAAAGATCTCAAGCTAGTTCAGCTGAAACTTTTGCCTTATAAAACTCACACTTGCAGATTGCTAATCTGAAAAGAGAGATAATCTAGTTAGAGTAATGTTTGGCCCAAAAAGGAAGTGCTTAAACTCAGCTATTAGCCAAAAATGAAGTGCTTTCGAGCAATCTAAACAAAGCGACATCTCTTTGTCAAAGTTTGGAGTAGTAACTAAGAAGATTGAATGATCGGGTAGCAAAAAAAACAAATGATTTAGAGTAAATCTTGCGCTAAAACAGAGACCTTAAAGTTCAAATCCAAAACCATTAACAGGTGAAGATATCACAGAGTAGCTAAATCGAAAATATTAGACAATTGGCTTTCCAGAATGAGGAAAGATACAAGCTAATTCTGAAATAATATCAGTCAAAGATTGAAGAGTATCAGAATGCTTATAATAACAATCAGGAATTAATACAGCATCTTTAGTCATAGCTACAAAAATATCAAAATGATGCCCAATCTGTGATCAAAGAAGAAGCCATCTAAGAAAGTTCTGTTCACAATTAGCTGGTGAGCCAATGCCAGGAGCTAGAAGATAATTTGCTTACTTCAATACAAGAAAGAGATGCCATCATTTAAGGACTCAATGCTCAAAATAATCAACTTATGCATCAAATATAACAAAAATAGCAAGAATTAAGACAATTTATTGAGGAAGATGAGGAAAAGACTAAAAAGCTACTGTCTGCTTCCTAGCTATTGGAAAAGGTCACATATAAATTCTAAGAACTATCTTAAAGGTATCAAGAACTTTCTTAAAAATATGAACTCTAAAAGAATAAGCCGACCAAAAGTGAATCTATTCCTTAAAAATGTAAAAAGTGCGAAGAATTACTAAAAACCGTGTTAAGACTTAACAATCATCTGAACCTAAAAAAAGTATGATGATATGTATTGAATATTTTATATAACTGTCTTTGTTGGTTTAATATTAAGTTTTTCAGGATTTGTTCCAATTCAAATTTCTATCATCAAGAAGAAGACAGTAAAAGAGGTGAGCACAAAACGCAGAAAGGATAAAGAGTTACAATAATTGATAGTATTAATAATTTATTTACTAGAACAACGATGAAACAGTTAGGACAGCAAAATTAAATAAATCCTAACCTGAATAAGCAAAATGACTATTCCTTTTGGATTGACAAAACGAAGAAGGTTAGTATTAGCTCTCAATTCGAAAACGGAAACATCAGATTGGTGCGTCAAATTAACGCTGAAGATGTAACTCTTGCAAGAATTAGTACCTGCTGTAAGCTGTGAAAGACCACGAGAGTCTCAATTCCAAAAAGTCATGGTTTTACTTCAGAATGGCATGCAGTACTGAGAAAAAGATCAGACTTACCATTCAAAATGTCAATGTCTTTGAATCCATCAATGATGTAAACTTTACTCTACGAAGAACAGAAACGACTGTGCGATTGCCTGTCGGCAGTAAAGCTAATAAGAGTGGAAAACGCTTAAGGTTTCCTTAATTTAGGAGGAAAACGATAAAGCTTATCCTTAAATATCTCTGACTTTTTCTTTTAGATTTAATAGCGATTAGCCAGTGTATTTTTGCCTCTCTGTGCCTTTTACTTACTCAGACAATCAGAAATACTTCGCAGATTTAAAGCCCACCATCTCAAATAAAATATCTTACACAGATTAGCTCTTGGCCACAACCCCTGAAAACCGAGAAGTAAAACTTATTACAATAACTTAATACTCTTCAAACGATGGATTAAGTGACAAGCAGAAAAAGCCAGTGGTACTAATAACAACCAGAGTGCATCCTGGAGAAGTGAGCTCTTCTTTCTGCATGTTGGGCATCATCGAAACACTTCTAAACGCAACTAGTTTGCAAAGCTATCTGTTGAGAAGAATGTTTTAATGGAAAATTGTGCCAATGGTCAACCCTGATGGCGTGGCTGCAGGCAATTACAGAACTGACACTAGCGGGGATAACCTGAATCGAAATTATCTTTAGCCAGACCCGGATCTCCAGTATTTATATGTTAAGATAGTCCTGCAATCTTCAAGATAGTTCAGTTGATGAAATAGATTGTGTCCAGCGGTCGAAAGATTGAGTTTTATTTTGATTTACATTCTCATTCATGTATGAAGGATGCCTTTATCTATGGAAATGCGCTTAATAATGTTTTAAGTCAAACTCATAGTCAACTTTTCTGTAGAGTTTTGTAGGAAAATACAGAAATGTTTAAAAGTAGTTTGAGCTAGTTCGGAGAAAAACACATGAAATTTAAAGATAAAGCCGAAAAAAGAACGAAACAAGGCTGTGGCAGAGTGGTGGCTTGGAAGATAGCTCAGGTTATAACCTCTTACACTTTAGAGTCCACCATATTGCCAAACTATTACTAAAAGCCGATGAAAGAGATAAAAAGTGAGTTGAGGCCAATCAACAATCAAAAATTTAGTTATCAACCTTTCGAATATGAAAAACCTCTAACCTTTGAGGATGAACGACTTGGAAACATTCCATGTCATCCTTTAATAGAGGCTAACAAAAAATTAGGATAAGCTGTATTAATTTCAATCTTAGACATGCACCAAAAGAATCCATATACACGACTCTGCTAATAGTTCATTTAAAAGTAGCTGCTTCTGCTAAGAAAGAAGCTATTGCGAAGCGAATAAAGATTCAAATTAAAAGACATCTACTTAAGTGGCAGACACAAACTAAAAAATTAGGAAATCATTGCCTAGTACTCTAAGGAGATTTGTTTTAATTGGTAGAAATTCAACTTTGTTCACTAATTGGTACGTAACAAATGTTGGCCTCCTGAATGCAAAATTGTTAGTAATAACCAAAAAGGCAAAGTTGCCACCAAAACAGAGGCAAAATAAGCTAGAGCAGTGCAAACTTTGGCAAGCAATTAACTGAAAAATGAACACTAAAGTTAGTACAAAACTGAGCCCAGCTTAGACCTCAACGAAGAGATACTATCAAAAGTAAAGATAAAACTAAAAACTCAGTAGAAAAAGATAGCCGATTCCAACAAACTCAAATCAATGCAGTTCTAGTAGAAACTAACTTCAGCCAATATTCCACTTCGCTAGTTTCCGGTCAAAGAAAGATTGCTATCCATTGCTGATTGCTTTCTTGAGCTTTAAGAAAAGATATGCATCAAAAAGATTAAGCATTACTAGGCTGGCTCCATTCCTTAATACCTAATCAGAGGCCAGAATGCGTTCGAAGTTCAGGAATAGCTAAGGAAAAAAACCCAAAACATAAAGCCGTTTAAAGAACCTGCTTGCGCGAAGAAAAATGAAGCTAAAAAGCTGCAATAGAGCCTAAACAAAGTCAAAAGAGGAAACATAGGAAATTACTAACTATGTTTCCTCTAAAGAAGGAAGAGAACCAGAACCGAATCTAAAAACTAAATGTAGCTAATCCCCAACTTAAATCTACCTCGTTCTTATTCTAGCTTGAATAATAAGCTACTGCCGATATGTTATGAGCTGAGCAAGAAATAGAAGATTGGTGAAAGTTTAGAGCCGATTTAGCTGGGCAATTCCGGAAAGAGGAAGTTGAAGTTTGGGCTGAACTTACCCTACCTGGAGAGATCGCATCGTATCTCCTAAAAGAATAGACATCTCTTTAACGAAAAAAAGATTTGAAACGATGATTTCTATTTCTAATCATTTGGATTCAGCCATTATTGTACTGCTGTTACTAGTAGTAGTGGATATGTAATGATTGATTTGGGTTTGCTTCATATTCTTTACGGGGGTGGGGTTGGGGTTGGGGTTGGGGTTGGGGT
>Ga0316217_10002995_pt1 | contig 19761 bp, 16 predicted proteins | sample 1anoAmetaG_FD_203633 | JGI IMG/M metagenome (GOLD analysis project Ga0316217, IMG submission 203633) | Freshwater microbial communities from Trout Bog Lake, Wisconsin, USA - 1anoA | ecosystem: Environmental > Aquatic > Freshwater > Lake > Hypolimnion/Profundal zone | place: USA: Wisconsin...
ACGGTCTGTTCCACGGTCGAAGTCTCGACCACGCGGTAGCCGTGGCGGGCCAACTGGGCCGCGATCAGGGGCCGGGTGGCGCTGTTGGCGTCGGCCAGCAACACCGTGCCGTGTCCGGGCTCGTCGTCCACTCTGCCGGGGGTGATGGCCACCACCGGCTGATACGGCAGGAAGACGCGGAAGGTCGAGCCGCTTTGCGGATTGCGCTCGGCCCAGATGCGCCCCGAGTGCTGCAAGACGATGGTGCGGCAGATGGCCAGGCCCAAACCGCTGCCGCCCTTTTGCCGGGAATCGGAGGCATCCACCTGCTGAAAGCGCCCGAAGATGGCCTCCAGCTTGTCGGCGGGAATGCCGCGGCCCCGATCCACCACCGAGAGCGTCACGCCGCTCACGCCGGGACTCATGGCGACGGAAACCGTCGATCGGGGCGAAGAGAACTTGACCGCGTTGGAGAGCAGGTTGGTCAGCACCTGGAGCAGGCGATCGGGGTCGGCGGCAATTTCCACCTGTTCCGCGTCGTGCAGCAACTCCACCCCGGCGGCGTCCGCCATGGGCTGCATGCCGTCGATGGCCTGGCGGACCACGTCGGCCAGCCGCACCTTGCGGAAGGTCAAGGGCTCGCGGCCGCTCTGAATCCGTTCCAGATCGAGGATGTCGTTGATGAGCCGCACCAGCCGGTCGGAGTTGGTGAGGGCGATGCGCAGCAGGTTAGCGGCCTTGTCGTTCACCGGACCCAGAATTCCCGAGGAAAGCAGGCCCAGCGCGCCGCGGATGGAGGTCAGCGGGGTGCGCAACTCGTGGCTTACGGTGGAGATGAACTCGTCCTTGAGGCGATCGAGGGCGGCGCGCCGGCCGATGTCGCGGAAGCTGAGCACCCAGCCGGAAAGCCGGCTCCGGTCCTGAATCGGCGTCAGAGAGTATTCCGCCGGAAAGTTGGTTCCATCGCCGCGCAGGATGGTGTCCTCGCCGTTCACGGCGATATGGCCGTCCAAGGCTCGGACCAGCGGGCAACTCTCCCCGCAGATGTGGTCCGGTGGAAACGCGCCGTGCAGCAGTTGGTGCACCGGTTTGCCGACGAGGCTGGCGACGGGCGCGCCCAGCAAGCGGGCGGCGGCGGGGTTGGCGGAGGCGATCGCGCCTTGGCGGTCGATGCCGCAGATGCCGTCGGCCACCGCGTCGAACAACGCTCTCGCCGGGTCGCCGTCCATCTCGGAGGCGGGTTCGACGGCAGGGGCCGCGGGATCTTTCAGCACCAGCCGCAGCGCCAGGATTGTGGTCGCAACGGCAATGGTCAGGAATAAGAGCCAGTCAAGCCGGGGGCCGGCGGACAAGCGCGCGGGAATGGCCGCTACGGCGAGAACCATGGAAAGCGCGGCGAGAACGGGCCAGATCTTGGCCAATGCGTTCCCGGCTGCGGGTGCAGGTTGCTTGATTCCGGCGATCGCCTTCTCCTTGTCCCGGTCCTGCATCGTTCTCCTCGTTGGCACGGCTTCCCTATGCTGTGGCCCTCGTCCGCCTGCTTGGACCTTGAATCCTGAAGTGGCTGTTCTCTTCCAAAATACGCCTTGCCCCTATTTCTACGGAAGAAATGATTATTCCATTCAACTTGCAGGTAGTATAGGCGTCCGATTTCAGGCGCACTAGCCAAATCGGGGGGAGGCATTGTGGGGAGAAACGCTCCAGTTACGGGCGGGGTGAGCACCGCACCGGACGAAATGCAATGCGGAGGTCTTTTCGGGCGGGAAGATGGGGACGCCATCGGATTGAAGCTCTCGTCCCGGCAGGACAGTCGCACCCGTCGATCGACGGCAGGCTGGGCATTGGCCTGCCGCTTCTTCCTGCCGACGCTCGACTTGGGGATTTGCGTGCTTCCTTTGAACCGGCTGGTTGAGGGTGTCGGTTTCCCACCCTTGCGACAGAAAAAAGTCGCAAGGATGGGGCACGGAGCCTCTGTGGCGGACCAAACCGGTTTGTTCCAGCCCCAATCTGGCGACGCGGGCCGAGCTGCCGCTCGTGCGGGGCCAAACGTATACTGGGCTCATGTTTTCGAAAGCGCTTTCTCGTCTTGCCGCCGCCACTGTTGTGCTGTTCTGCCTTGCCGTGCAGCCGTCCGCCGCCCACGCCTGGGGCAACGAAGGCCATCGCCTCATCAACCGCCTGGCGGTCGCCACCCTGCCGGGCAGCGTTCCCGGCTTCCTGCGGACCGAGGCAGCCGCCAACGAGATCGAGTACCTGGGTCCCGAACCGGACCGCTGGCGCTCGCCCGCCGAACCGGAACTGGTGGCCGCGCAAGCTCCCGAGCACTTTATCGACATGGAATTGGCGGATGCTCTCGGGCCCTTGCCGCATAAGCGTCTGGATTTCGAGGCGAAGGTCTTTGCCGCCGGCCAGCGGCCGGAGAAGATCGGCCTCCAGCCCTGGCAGGCGACCGAGGTTTGGGAGCGCCTGAAGGCCGCCCTGCGCGAGTATCGCAATCTTTCTGCCGCCAACAAGGACACCCGCGCCGTGGAACAGGCCGTCCTCTTCTATGCCGGCTGGCTGGGCCACTACGTGGGCGACGCCTCGCAGCCCCTGCACACCTCCATTCAATACAACGGCTGGACGGGACCCAATCCCAACGGCTATACCACCGAGCACAAGATTCACTGGCAGTTCGAGGGCCCGTTCGTGGGCGCTAACCTGCACGCCCCCGAAGTGGAGGCCAGGATGACACCGGTCAAGGCCGTGGAAGGGGATATCTTCGACGCCTACGTCGCCTATCTGCGCCATACGCAGACGTATGTCGAGAAGGTCTATCAACTGGAGAAGGCCGGGGGCTTTGTGGGCGCGGGAACGGCCGAGTCGCGGGAGTTCACCGCGGATCGTCTGGCCGCCGGGGCCAGCATGTTGCGCGACATGATCGACACCGCCTGGATCGAGAGCGGCAAGCCGGTCGCCGACCCTTACGCCGGGAAGTAGCCAGCAAACAGCACCGTGCCCCATCCTTTCCGCGTTGTGTGCGGAAAGGGTGGGAAGCCGCGAATCTCAGCCAGCCTCGTCTTTCGGGAAGGATTTCCGCTCAGTCGCCCGCGGCGGCCACGGCTGGAACCCGCCGCAGCACCGGGGTCAGCGTGAAGGTGAGCAGCGCGACCGCCGGAATGGCGATCAGCAACCAGGCCAGCAGCGCCTGTCCAGCCATCCCGCCCAATTGCGTCAGGACGGCCAGCGGCGAGCTGTGCAAGAGCGTCTGTGCGCCCACCGTGGGCCGCTGCCCGGACGACAGCAGCCATCCACCCAGCCGCACAAACGGCACAATCAGCACCACTTGCAGCGGCATGACCAGATAATTCGCGGCCTGAATGGCGGGCAGGTTCAGGCGCAGCGCCAGCGCCAGTGCGGCGCACACCAGCGTCGGAATCCCCACCACCGGAATGCACCCGATGGCGAATCCCAGCGCCAGAGTCAGCGCCAGACGGCGGGGCGAGATGCCCTGCCGCAGCCAGACGGCCAGGTTCCGCTTCAGCGCGTTGAGGGAATTCTTCATGGTCACACTCTAATTATCGGTACGAGGGGCCGGATTCCTTTGTTCCCCCATGAAACTTTGGTAAAAGAAGCGGTGCCGGCGGCAGACGGCGTGTGCTCTTCAATCGGAAAAGTTGCGCAAAAGCCCGCGATGGCGCATCTCGGTTAAAACCTGCTCGACCTTCCAGTCGAGCGCGTCGGCGCCGTCCACGGTCAGATCGGCGTTCACCGCGGAGGGCCGCACATAGGCGATGCTCGAAGGGCGGACCGTGGCGTCGTACTGGAGCCGGACCGACTCCGGCGTTCGCCCGCGCTCTTCGATGTCCCGCTTGAGTCGCCGCTCGAAGCACACATCGTCCGGTGTATCTACATAGACGCGCAATTGGTAAATAGGTACCAATTCCGGGTAGTACAGGGCGAACAGCCCCTCGACCAGCAAATACGCGCCGGGCTGGACCGTCTCCGTCTTGCCGGCGAGACGGCAGTGCGTGGAGAAGTCGTAGAGCGGGCGCTCGATGGGCTGTCCCTGGGCCAGCGTCGCTACCTGGGCCGCCAGCAGCGGGCTTTCGATCATCGCCGGGTCGTCGAAGTTCTGCCGGGCGCGCTCGGCCAGGGGCAAATGGGAGAGGTCGCGGTAGTAGTTGTCGAGCGGGAAGTGAAAGCCGCTCAAGGCATGGGCCAGTTCGCGGGCCAGGGTGGTCTTGCCCGAACCGGATGCGCCGGCCACGGCCATCACCACCGGCGGAAAAGGAATCCTGCCGCTATGTTCGGCAATCTCGCTCATGGCTGGGTCTCCAGCACGGCGGCGATTCGGGGCGTCAGCCGCTGGAAGAGCCGGGCAAGCCGCTGCTCCACCTGGCGTCCGGCTTCGAAGACCTCCTGGTGGCTCAGTTGGGTTGCGCCCAGGCCGGCGGCCAGGTTGGTGACGCAGGAGATGCCCAGCACCTCCAGGCCCATGTGCCGGGCCACGATGGTCTCGGGCACCGTAGACATGCCCACCAGCGTTGCGCCCAGGCCGCGGAAGGCGCGAATCTCCGCAGGCGTTTCGAAGCTCGGCCCGGTGACCGCCAGGTAGACGCCTTCGCCCAGCGGGAAGCCTTCCTCGGCCGCCGCCGCCTGCGCCAGCACGCGCAAGCGCCGCGAGTAGGCCTCGGTCATATCGAAGAAGCGCAGCCCCGCGCCGGGCCGGAAGCCGAAGCGCGGCTCGTTGGGGCCGGCGAGCGGGTTCCAGCCCATGAAATTGATGTGATCGGCGAGAACCACAAGCTGACCCACGCGGTAGCCTTCGGCGATGCCCCCGGCGGCGTTGGTGAGCGCCACGGCCTGAACCCCCAGCGCGCCCAGCACACGCATGGGAAAGGTGACCTGCTGCGGCGTGTACCCCTCGTAGTAGTGCACGCGGCCCTGCATTACGGCCACCGGGACCCCGCCCAGCAGCCCAGCCACGATCCGCCCGGAGTGGCCCTCGACGGTTGATTGCGGAAAGTGCGGAATCTCGCTGTAAGGAACCACCACCGGCTGGGTTACGGAGTCCGCCACCGCGCCCAGCCCGGAGCCGAGCACGATGCCGATCCGCGGGGCCAGATTGCCCAATTTGCTCCGCAGAAAGGCCGCGGCTTCTGTCACTTGATCGAAATAAGTCATGTTTCTACCTGACGATGCGCTCTTGAGATTCTACAGGCTGGGGGGAATGCGTAGAGAGGCCGAACGAGGGCTGTGGGAGGGCAATTGCATGAACCGGATGAACCAAGAGGAGCCGAGGTTTGAAAGGGCACGGCTTCAGCCGTGCCGCCTGAGAGGCTCAAAATGTGACGGCTTCAGCCGCCGAGGGATGTTCTTTCGACGATTTGGGACCGCCCATCAGGGGCTAAAGCCCCGAATTCTCTTGGCGCGTGAGCGGCACGGCTGAAGCCGTGCCCTTTCAAAACCTCAAACTTCGCGCTCGGAACCTTCATGCGATTGCCCTGACGGCAGTGGCTTCCCACCCATTCGCCGGAAAAAAAGGCGAATGGATGGGGCACGGGGCATTTGCTTGGCGGCGGACAGCGGGATGGGGCACGGGCAATTGCTTGAAAGCGGCTGCGGCTCTCAGGCCGCAGGCCAGCCGTCGGGCGCGATGGTCACCACACAGCATCCCAGCGAGTAGTTGTACCAGGAGTGCTCGGTGGTCGGCGTCGCGAAAAAGCCTTCCAGGTGGTTGCGACGCACGACTTCCGTCACAAAATCGAGCGGGCCGTAGAAGAGCGTGAAGAAGCTGTCCCAATCGACCGTGAACAGGAACGAGGCGTCGGGCGCGGCCAGCGTTCCTCGGGAGGGAAATATCTCTTCGCGCCGCTTGAGCCTCTGCACGTTGAGCCGCTGAATCGGATCGGCGTTGGGGAACTCGGGCACGAAGACCAGCTCTTGCTGGCCGGCGGCCTCGAAGGCATCGAGAAAATCCATTTGCAATAGGGGCTCGAACCGGCCCTCCGAGGGCATCCAGACGGAGTTGGATTGCAGGAACTCCTGGAGCGCGTTGCTGGCCGGAAAGTCGCAGAACTCGTCTTTGAGCGACCGGATGGAAGTCAGCAGCGCCTGGTTCATCTTGTCGCAGCTGCGGATGCCGGTTTGCGCGGCGACAGACGCCCACGAACACTTGGAGCCAACGCTCAAGATCTGCTCGTCGCTGGGATATTGCTTCGCCGCCTTCCAGGCGAGCTGCTGCGGGACGGCGACGAAGGGATGGAGGATGACGTAGACGGATTCGAATCGATGGCCGTATGCGTCCATGAGGGGCGCATCGCAGGGCGGGTAAACAAGGCTTTCGTATTCCACGCAGTCAGAATAACAAAGGGGGGAATGCGTGAAAGGCGACCGCGGTTTCGCGTCTCGGCCAGCTCCCCAAGGGAAAAGCCGTCAGCTCTCCCTGCGGTAGAGCAGGTCGCGGATGGCGCTTCGCCGGGCCTCGTTGGCTTCGGCTTCCGCTTTGCGCTCGATGGCGTCCAGGGAGCGTTTGTCGTCGCTTTCCGTGGACTCCGGTTCGCTGCACGAGGGGCAGCGGTTGGCGAAGCCGGGTTTGTCTGGCCTCAGCTCGAATTCTTCGGAACAAACGACACAGGTCTTAATCGGGAATGCCATAATCGTCCATCCTAACGCAGAGTGTCCGGTCTGCAACCCCCGATCGTGCCTCATTGTGGGAAAGCCGCGCACGCAGGTTTGCAACGCCGGGCCGCGCCGAGTTGGCCGCGGGAAGGGCGGCATCGCGGGCAATGAGAGGATAGAACAACCGGCTGCGTCCGGCCGGGGAGAGATGAGAGATGAAGGAAATTGTCGCGGTGATCTTCGGTCTGGGCCTGGGAGGCAACGCCTTGCTCTTCGTGCCGCAGATCCTGGCCGTGTGGCGCAAGAAGACCGACGAAGGCATCTCGCTGGTCACCTTTGGCGGCTTCACCGTCCTGCAAGCCATCGGCATCGTGCACGGCCGGTATCAGCACGATCTTTCGCTGACGCTAGGAATGGAGGCCAGCATCCTGACCTGCGGCACGGTGACCGGGCTGACCATCTTCTACCGGGTCAAGCGGTTGAGGGCTGGCGCGCGGAAGGCCGATTGAACGGCGCAGGCGCTCCGCGCATTCCAACCGGGGTTGGAATTCCGCCTCGGTTCGCAACAGCAGCGGCGCGCCGGTTTACGATCGCTCCGCGCGCATCCTGGACGCCTTCGATCGACATGCTCCATCCCTGACCGCCTTCCGCAGCGGCGCATCCTGCGGCTTTGGCCGGCCGCTCCCATCTGTTCTTGTGTTGCGATCCGCAAGGCAGCACAGCGCCGCCCAGCGCGATTCGCGGTATGATTTCTTGCAGGAGCCCGCCCCATGATCACCCGCATCGTGCGCGTCGGAAATACCCTCTCCGTCGAGATCCCCGAGGAGCTGGTTGCCGAGGCGTTTCTTCCGGTTGGGGAGCCGGTGGAGTGGGTCTCGAATGGAAACGGCACCCTCTCACTCGTCTCACCCGACAGCTCGGAACATCGTCACGTTCGCGCCGGCCTGGCCGAGTTGGATGCGGGTCTGGGCATCTCGAACGAGCGCGTCATGGAGTGGCTGGATAGCTGGGGCACGGAAGACGAGTTGCCCGCTCCAAAATGAAGATCCGATGGTCGCCCACGGCTGTTTCCGACCTAGAGTCGATTCGCGGCTACATCGCGAAGGATAGCCCCACGACTGCGCTCAGGGTGGCGGCGAGAATCAGAGAAGCCGCCGTCCTGCATGGACGCCAGGACTGGCCGGAGCAGTTTTGAGGACCGAACAACCTCTTGCGTGCTTCGCTTACCCCTCGCGGTGCACGCTACCGATCTCAAAACCCAGCCAACCTTCATCCCAAGCGGCCGTCGCCCCGCCCCCACACCCCCGAACATTTAGAATAGACACTGCCGTCAATCTCCTGCGCCGCTCTTGCCGGCGGGAAAGCACGCACTCATCCCTATGCAACGCTGGTCAAAGCTCTTCGTTCCCACTCTTCGCGAGGCCCCGGCAGACGCCGAAGTGGCCAGCCACAAGTTCCTGCTCCGCTCCGGCTACATCCGCCAACTGGGCGCGGGCATCTACAGCTATCTGCCGCTCGGCCAGCGCTCGATCAACAAGATCGTGGGCATTGTGCGCGAGGAGATGGACCGGATCGGCCAGGAGTTCCTGTTGCCGGCCCTGTTGCCCAAGGAGCCGTGGGAACAGAGCGGCCGCTGGACGGGCATGGGCGACAACATGTTCCGGCTGAAGGATCGCAAGGGCGCGGATCTTTGCCTGGGCATGACCCACGAAGAGATCATGACCACCATCGCGCGCAGCGAGTTGCGCAGCTACAAGCAGTTGCCGCAGATCTGGTACCAGATCCAGACCAAGTTCCGCGACGAGCCCCGGCCCAAGTCCGGCCTGCTCAGGGTGCGCCAGTTCATCATGAAGGACGCGTACTCCTTCGACATCGACAAGGCCGGCCTGGACAAGAGCTTCGAGCTGCACGACGCCGTGTATCGCAAGATCTTCTCCCGCTGCGGGCTGAAATTCGTGGCCGTCGAGGCGGATTCGGGCTCCATGGGCGGCTCGCAGTCGCAGGAGTTCATGGTCTACACCGACGCGGGCGAGGACCTGATCGCCAGTTGCCCGGCGTGCGGCTACGCAGCGAATACCGAAAAGGCGACTTCCCTGCTCGCGCCGGTCACGGAACTCGAACCGACCGGCGACGGCCAGCCTGAGCTGATCCACACGCCCGGCATGGGCGCAATTGCCGACATCGCCGCCTTCCTCAAGATGAGTCCCGCGAACGACATTAAGTGCGTTGCCTATATGGCGACAACACGAGGGGTACCCGGTAATATGCCTGACATCGCAAGTACTCAACCCATAATTGCCTTCGTCAGGGGCGATCATACGGTAAATGAAACAAAGTTATTAGCCGCCATTGGCGGTATTCAAGAGATCCGGATTATGAATGAGGCGGAGGTTAGAGATATTTTCGATGCTCCCCCAGGGTTCCTTGGACCCATTGGCCTCAAAAACGTACAAAGTCGATTGACGTTCTCAGATAAAAAGAAGATCGTCGGTAAATTGCATAATGAAAAAACGCAACCAATTGTTGTGCTCGACAGCGCCCTCGAAGGCCGCAAGAACATGGTCTGCGGGGCCAACAAACTGGACTACCACCTGCGCAACGTCACCCCCGGTCGCGACTTCACCTGGACACTGCTGGCCGACATCCGCACCGTCAACGAGGGCGAGAACTGCCCCAAGGACGCCTGCGCGGGCAAGCTGGTGGTGGGCAAGGCGGTCGAGATCGGTCACATCTTCAAGCTGGGCTACAAGTATTCCGAAGCCATGGGCGCCAAGGTTCTGGACCCCAACGGCAAGGAAGTGACGCCCATCATGGGCAGCTACGGCATCGGCATCGAGCGCATTCTGACCGCGGCCATCGAGCAATCCAACGACGCCAACGGCTTCTGGCTGCCGGCCTCGATTGCTCCTTTCGCGGCAGTGGTGGCGGTGACCGACATGCGCGACGAGTTGCTGGTGGAAACCGGCGAAAAGCTGGCGGCCGCGCTCGAGTCCGCGGGCATCGATGTGCTGCTGGACGACCGCAAGGAGCGCGCCGGCGTCAAGTTCAAGGATGCGGATCTGGTGGGCATCCCCTATCGCATCAACGTGGGCAAGAAGGCCGCCGAAGGCCTGGTGGAACTGGTCACCCGCGCCACCTCGACCAGCGTGGACGTGGCAATCGGCGACGTGCTGGCCTTGGTGAAGAAGCGCATCGAGGAAGATGCGCTGCCGGTGATTGGGGCGTAAAAGCAGCTTTTAGCTATTAGCTATTAGCTATTAGCTTTTAGCTTTTAGCTGCTAGCCTGTTTTGTTCATAATCGCCGCCCTGGCTTCGGACCAAGGCTAACCCCGGCATGAATTAGCTAATAGCTAACAGCTAAAAGCTGGGAGCCATTAGCTAACAGTTAGGCACGAAGGAGCGAAGATGGCGTTGAAGATCAGGCTGGCGAGACCTACGGGAAAGCATCCCTGGGCAACTTTGCTGTTGCGCGTGGCGCTGCTTGCGGTTGCGGCCGTGGCGCTGGTGTTCTTCGCCGTTGGCGGCTGGTACTACCTCAAATACCAGCGCATCGTGGACGAGCGGATCAAGCAGCCCATGTTCGCCAACACCGCCAAGATCTTTGCCGCGCCGCGCGAAGTCCGTCCCGGACAAAAGCTCTCCGTTCGTCTCATCGCCAACGAACTGCGCCAGGCCGGCTACTCGCCCGACGGGGCCTCGGAGATGTCGCCGCTGGGCACCTACACCGAGGGCGCGCAAACCATCACCGTGCGCCCCGGCCCGCAGTCTTATCATTCGCAGGACGGAGCGGTGATCCGCATCGGTTCCGGGGTGGTCGAGTCGATCAACGACGACCACGGCCAGCCGCTCTCCAGCTACGAGCTGGAGCCGCTGCTCATCACCGGCCTCAGCGACGACGCCAACCGCACCAAGCGCCGCCTGGTCACCTACGACGAGATCCCCGCCAATCTCGTGCAGGCCGTGCTGGCCATCGAGGATCGCCGCTTCTTCGAGCACAGCGGCGTGAACTATTGGCGTCTGATGGCGGCGGGTTTTCGCGACGTAACCTCGGGCCAGAAGCAGCAGGGCGGTTCCACGCTGACCATGCAGTTGGCGCGCGGGTTCTTTCTCTCTCCGGAGAAGCGCATCAAGCGCAAGCTCATCGAGATCGTCATCACCTTCCAGCTCGAACACCGCTTCAGCAAGAAGCAGATCTTCGAGATGTACGCCAACCAGATCAACCTGGGCCAGCGCGGCAGCTTCTCCATCAACGGCTTCGGCGAAGCCGCACAGGCTTACCTGGGTAAGGAAGTGCCGCAACTGGATCTGGCCGATTGCGCGCTGCTGGCCGGCATGATCCAGCGGCCCAACTACTTCTCGCCCTACCGCCATGCCGATCGCGCCATCGAGCGCCGCAACCTGGTGCTGGATTCGATGGTCGAGACCGGGGCCATTACCAAGGATCAGGCCGAGCACGCCAAGGCCGAACCGCTGCATCTCTCCGCGGCCAGCGTGGACGCCAGCGAGGCGCCTTACTTCGTCGATCTGGTGCATGAGCAGTTGATGCAGAAACTGGGCGAGCGCGACTTCAACACCGAAGGGCTGCGCATCTACACCTCGCTCGATCCCGACTTGCAGCGCGAAGCCACCAACGCGGTCGAGGCCACCGTCCACGTGGTCGACGAGCGGGTAGACAAGTTGCACGCCAAGGACAAGAAGGCCGGAATCCCGTACACCTATCCGCAGGTGGCGCTGGTGGCGCTCAATCCCCATACCGGCCAGGTGCTGGCCCTGGTGGGCGGACGCAGCTACGGCATCTCGCAGGTGAACCACGCGGTGGCGCACCGGCCTACGGGCTCCATCTTCAAGCCCTTCGTCTATGCCTCGGCCTTTGCCACTTCGGTGGAGGGCACGCCGCTTGCCGGGCAGGACAAGGTTTTCACGCAGCTCACCATGCTCAAGGACGAACAAACTACTTACGACGTGGGCGGGCAGGAATACACGCCGCGCAACTTCGAAGGCGAATATCACGATCAGGTGACGGCGCGCTTCGCGTTGCAGAAGTCGCTCAACAACGCCACCATCGGCCTGGCCTCGATGGTCGGCTTCGATCGCGTGGCCGCGCTGGCCCGCGACGCCGGCATCAAGAGCGCCCGCGGCACTCCGTCGATGGCCATCGGCTCCTACGATGCGACCCCGCTGGAGATGGCCGGGGCGTATACCGTTTTCGCCAATAACGGCCTGCATCTGGACCCCTGGATGCTGGCCAGCGTGCGCACCACCACGGGCGACATCGTCAGCGACTACACGCCCACCTCGAAGCAGTTGCTCGACCCGCGCGTGGCCTTCCTCACCACGGACATGCTGGAGAACGTCATCAACCACGGCACCGGCGCGGCCACGCGCTCGCGCGGCTTTACCGCGCCCGCCGCGGGCAAGACCGGCACCGACCACGACGCCTGGTTCGCCGGCTACACCAGCAACCTGTTGTGCATCGTGTGGGTGGGCAACGACGACTACACCGACATCAAGATCCAGGGCGCCGACGCCGCCGCGCCCATCTGGGCCGAGTTCATGAAGAAGGCCGTGCTGCTGCCGCAGTACTCCGACACCAACGAATTCCGAGCGCCGGAGGGCATCGAGATGGTTCCCATCGACAAGGCCAGCAATCTGCTCAGCGACGAGACCTGCCCGGACTCCTATACGGCGGCGTTCCTGGCCGGCACCGCGCCCACAGAGACCTGCGACCACCCCGCCGAACGCCGCAGTTTGATGCAGAAGATCTTCGGCACCGGCAAGTCCACGAACTAGCGGTTGGGTGCCCCTGGTCTCGATTCTGAGACCAGGGAGGGCACAAAAGGCCGGATCGGCCCTCTCACCGATCGAGCACAGAAGCTCCGTGCCCCATCCTTGCGGCTTTTTTCTGCCGCAAGGGTGGGAAACCAACCATCTCAACCATCCGTCCTTTCCAGACGCGCCGGGTGCCCCTGGTCTCGATTCTGAGACCAGGGAGGGCACAAAGCCGGATCGGCCCTCTCACCGATCCAGCACAGAAGCTCCGTGCCCCATCCTTGCGGCTTTTTTCTACCGCAAGGGTGGGAAACCAACCATCTCAACCATCCGTCCTTTTCAGGCGCGCCCTACCCGTCGATCTCCGATCCGTCCGGCATCGGCTGGCAGCCTGGGCACCAGAAGGTCACCCGCGCATCCGGCCCCTGGATGCGCCGGCGAATCGGCTCGCCGCAGCGGCGGCAGGGTTCGCCGGCTCGTCCGTAGACCCACAGGCTGGCGCCGGGGTCGGTCGCGTGGGTGGTGCGCCGCCGGCGGCCGCCGTAGGTCACCGTGCTTTCTCCCGAATCTTCAAGCACATTGGCCGCCACCAGCTTCTGCGCCGCGGCAACAGCCCCGGCAACCTGCTCGGGCGTCATGGTCGAAACCAGCCGGAACGGGTTGAGCCCGGTGACAAAGCAAATCTCCGACTTGAATTCGTTGCCCACGCCCGCCAGCACCTCCTGGTGCAGCAGCACGTCGGCAATCTCCTCGCCGCCATGCGCCAGCACGCGCCGCGCAGCAGCTTGGGCGTCGAACTCCGCGCTGAGCACGTCGATCGCCGGGCGGGGTATCTTCGTGTCGCGCGCCAGCGACTGCGCGGTGTGCATGTGGGCCACCGGGACGTGAAAGCCCACCGCCAGATACTCGGCGGTCTCGATCAGGATGCGCATCTGGCTGCGCGGCTTCTGCCAGCGCTCGCCGGGGCGATAGATGTGCCAACTGCCGCTCATGAGCATGTGGGTGGCCAGGGTAGCGCCGCCGGAAAAGTGAATCAGCAGCCACTTGCCGCGGGGCTCCACGCCCTCGACGGTCTGCCCGGCCAGCGGCGTGTCGTCGTTGAAGCGCGTCAGCAGCGGATAGGTCGAGCGAAATCCGGTAATGGGCTTGCCCGCGAGCGCGCGGCCCAATGCGCGGGCGGTGCGGAAGATGGTGTCGCCCTCAGGCATTGATCCTATTCCCTTCTGCCGCACAGCAAAGCGAGCGGGTCATGAACTCCCTCTCTCCGGCTCGATTCCCGAGAATCTTGCGTAGCCCTGGACTCGATCCTGAAGGAGCGGCCGCCAACTGGTCAATCTTCACCCTGCGCCGGGGAGGGGCGCAATCTCCATTCACCGGTTGCGGGAAATTGGGGGTATCATCGCCATGAGGAGGTCCAAATGGCGACTGCGGCGGTGACTTCGAAGGGACAAATCACGATTCCGCTTGAGGTTCGCAAGAAACTGGGCCTCAAGACCGGCGACCGGGTGCGTCTCATCGAAGGCGAGAACGGCGAATTCATCTTCAAAGCGAAAACCGGTTCGCTCATGGATTTGAAAGGCTGTGTGCGGTGGACGGGCAAGCCGGTGACGATTGAAGAAATGAACGAGACGATTGCCAAAGGGTGGGCAGGGCAATTGAAGTTCGACGATTAGTTCCGCAGCTCCGATGGAACCTTCGCGACGCAAAGCGCGTATTGGATACCGAGCGCCCTTCCTCGGGGTCTAACCACTATGCAGAGCTTCGGCGACACTCTCGGCCAGGTCTTCCGCGCCATCATGGCGAACAAGCTGCGCAGCTTTTTGACCATGTTCGGGATCGCCTGGGGCGTGGGCTCGCTGCTGGTGCTCGTCGGCCTGGGCGAGGGCTTCCGCAGCGGCCAGCACCGCCAGCTTGCCACCTTCGGCAACGATGTGGTGATGATGTGGAACGGAACCATTCCGGCGCTGGCCAACCAGCACACCGGCATGAGGCCTTATCAGTTCACTCCGGGCGACGAGGCCGCGCTGCGGGCGCTGCCCGAGTTGCGCGCCGTGACCGCAATTCTAAACCGCAACGATCTCTACGAGGTGAGCGCCTACGCGAACAGTTCGGGCCAGGTGATGGGCGTCGAGCCGAACTTCTCCACCGTGCGGTTTGTGCCGATTGCCGAGGGACGATTCCTGGATGACCAGGACCTGGCCGAACGGCGCAGAGTGGTGGTTCTCGGCTCGAAGAACGCATCGCTTCTGTTTCCGGGCCGGCCTCTGCTGGGTGAAACCATCACCATCAACGACATCCGCTTCACGGTAGTGGGCCGCGTGCAGTCGATCAGCCGCGGTAACAACGACGGCGACAATCAGAAGGTCTATATCCCCCTCACCACGATGGAGGAGCTGTATGCGATGAAGGGCGACAACCTGGCCCAGAATGCGCTGACTTCCATCCAATACCAGCCAGCCATCAAGGGCGACACCACGGCCGCGGTTCCCGCCGTGCACCGCGTGATCGCCGAGAGGCACGGATTCGACCCGTCGCTCAAGGACGCATTTCAAGAGTGGGATACGATCCAGGAAGAGCACATGATCGGGGCGATCTTTAACGCCATGGACATCTTCCTGGGCGGAGTGGGCATTGTCACCTTGGCTCTCGGCGCGGTGGGGATTATCAACATCATGCTGGTCTCGGTGACCGAGCGCACCCGCGAGATTGGTTTGCTCAAGGCGATCGGAGCGACAAAACGCAGTATCCTGGCCCAGTTCTTTTGGGAGGGGCTGCTGCTGACCGGAGTCAGCGGCCTGCTGGGGATCGGTGTGTCCGCCGGGTTCATGTGGGTCTTGCAGGAGCTGCTCACGGGCAAGGTGCCCGGGTTCGATCCCCCGCGCCTTGTCCCCTGGTCGGCGGCCCTGGCGCTGGTTTCCCTGGTGTTGTGCGGCGTTGTGGCCGGGCTCTATCCGGCCGGCAAGGCGGCGGCGCTGGACCCTATCGAGGCGTTGCGGCGGGAGTGAGCTAACAGCTTTTAGCTTTTAGCTTTTAGCTTTTAGCTTTTAGCTTTTGGCTTTTGGCTTTTGGCTTTTGGCTTTTAGCTTTTAGCTTTTAGCTTTTAGCTTTTAGCTTTTAGCTTTTAGCTTTTAGCTTTTAGCTTTTAGCTTCCGAAGATGTTCGATGGCCGAACTTGATGCAGTGAGTTGAGCGAATGCGTTCGCTCGAGTGAAGAATGCGCCGCCGCTTTCCGGTTCGCAGCAGAAAGGCTGGCAGTTGTACCGCCTAGCTAAAAGCTAAGAGCTGACAGCTAATAGCTAATAGCTAACCGCTAAAATCCAGGAGCTGATTTCCATGTTCAAGGACATTCTCGGGCAGGCCTGGGAGGCAATGGTCTATAACCGCCGCCGCACTGCCATCACCATGGTCGGCATGGCCTGGGGCATCGCGACGGTCGTGCTGCTGGTGGCCTACGGCGCGGGTTTCAGCAACGCCGTCGAGAACATCTTCTCCAAGTTCGGCACCAACACCATCATCTTCTGGGGCGGCAGAACCAGCCAGCAGGCCGGCGGAGACAAGGCGGGAGCGCGCGTCCGATTTACTTTGGACGATATCGATCGGGTGTCCAACAACGTGCCCGGAATCCTGCATATCTCCGCAATGGCATCCAAGAACGTCACGGTCCAAAACGATCTGCACACCTACACGTGGAGCGTGAACGGAGTCCGCCCGTCCTATCAGGAGATATGGAAACTCAACCTGGAAAGCGGCCGATTCTTCAATGGAGCGGAGGATCAGCAGCGCGCGCACGTTTGTGTCATCGGGTCGGAGAATAAGATCAAGCTGTTTTCAGGCGCCTGGGCGCTGGGCGAGACGATTCGTTTGAACGGCGAGCCTTTCACCGTGATCGGGGTCATGCTGCCCAAGATGCAGGAGGGCGACAACGACGACAGCAACCGGGTTATCTATGTCCCTTTCAATACCAGCAGCGACTTTGTAGACACGAAGTACCTCGACAGCGTCTGGCTCGACTATAGCGGCGATCACGAAATGGTCGAAAAGGCCCTGCGAGAGACCATGGCCGCCGCGCACCACTTCCGCCCCTCCGACCACAATGCGATGGGCGTCGCCAACCTGATGTCTCAGGTCATTGTCTTCCGCATGTTGTCGATTGCCCTCTCGATCCTGCTTACGCTGGTGGGCGCGTTGACTCTGGGCATCGCCGGCATCGGCCTGATGAACATCATGCTGGTCGCCGTGCAGCAGCGCACGCGCGAGATCGGGATCGAAAAGGCGCTCGGCGCTCGCCGCCACCACATCCTGATTCAGTTCCTGGCCGAGGCGCTGGCGATTACCGGCGTCGGCGGAATCGCGGGCATCGCGTTGGCCTTTCTTGTCTCGGCTCTGGTGGGGCGCATCACCTTCTACAGCGCCTTGGCAAAAAATGCCGAGTCGGCCGACATCCGCCTGATCATCTCGCCCGCTTCCGTGATCGTGGCGACGGTCATCCTCATTGTCACCGGCCTGGTCAGCGGCATGATTCCCGCCATCCGCGCCGCCAACCTGGACCCGATTGAGGCGCTCCGGTACGAGTGACAGTTGTCAGTTGTCAGTTGTCAGTTGTCAGTTGTCAGTTGTCAGTTGTCAGTTGTCAGTTGTCACGGAGATTGTTCGCACGCGCGGTTGCCTGTCAAGCTGAATCAACCTGGCTAATGCAGGCACGTAGCGCAACAAAACAAACCCTATTCACTGACAACTGTCCACTGACAACTGACAACTGCTTTTCACACCGGCGGCAGCGCATCCACCACCGGCACGCCGGGGGGCGGAGCAAAACGGAAAGTCTCCGGCGAGACCTGCGCATTGGGCTGCTCGGCGGTGAAGGTAAAGCGGGTCAGCGCCCCATCGGCTTCTTCCATCTCGATGCCCGTAATGCTACCTTCGGCAGTCACCGTGAGAGTGAGCCGGGCAACGCGATTTTCCTGGCCCTTGGGCTGTCCGCTGAGCGTGAAGCGACCGCCCGCGGCCGACGCCAGCGTCAGGTGGGTCATTTCCTTCTCTATTTCCGTGTGGCCCAGCAGAAAACGCAGCGGCGAGCGCAGATCGTCGAGCTGTTTGGCGGCGATGCGCTGCACCTGCGGGTCCCCTCGGGTGTAGAACCAGGCGTACTTGCCGTCCAGCAGGAACAGCTTCCCTGCCGGCGCGCTGTACTCCCATTTCATGCGCCCCGGCTTCAACAGCAGCAGCGTGCCGCTTTCGGTGCGCCGTATCCCCAAGCCCTGGTAGCTCTCGGTGAAGCCGGTCTTGAGCGAGCGCAACTGGTTGTAATGGCGATCGACGCGCTGGGCAAGGTCGTGCGCGGAGGGCGATTGCCCCGGCGCGCAGAGACAGCCAATGAGCAGCGCGGCGGCCAGAATCGCGCCGCCGCGCCGCAGTGCTGTGCTTCCGCTCATTGGCCCAGGTTCTGGGTGCAGTTGGTGCCGCCGGCCGGGTCGAACTTGATGGTGCCGAACTGATCGCTACAGAAACCGCGGTTGCCCGTCTGGCCCACGGTCAGGGGAACGGCCGTGACCTGGTAGCCGGTGATGCGGTCGTTGCCGTTCAAACTCACCTTGGTGCAGTTGTTGATGGTGAAGATGTAGCCGGACTTGACGCCCGAGGTCAGGTCCCCTTGCAGCAACTGCGACGAGGCCGGGGTGGGCGGGCCGGTCTTGGGATCGCCTCCCAACGCGGTCAGCGAGCAGGCGTAGCCGTTCGAGGGGTAGGTGGAATCGTACTGCACTTGCAGCTTGGTGATCACCTGCATGGAGTTGATGGCCGAGGTCTCGTTGGCCTGCTTCTTCAAGCTGCCGATGGTGGGAATCGCCATGAGCATGAGGATGAGGATGATGGCGATAACGATCAGCAATTCCATGAGCGTAAAGCCGTTGCGCCGCGCGCTGTCGTTTGCCGGAAGATTCTCTGCTGCGCCGCGGCGGAGGCCGCAAAGCGAAATCTTGCTGTTCATGTGGATTCCCGTCCCTCGTGGAGCAGGCGGAAAGCTCCCGGCCTGTTCCTGAAAATGCTACAACGTATGGACGCGGAAGGGAAATGGAATGCTCGGATCAGGTTACAGATGACAGATTGCAGATGACAGATTGCAGATGACGGCCCGGTGGGGCGAAGAGTTGGAAGTGAGCGGGCGTCAGGCTGACCATTGCCGATTCCAGTCGAGTGCAAGCCTGGTACCGTCACCTGTCATCTGTAATCTGTCACCTGCAATCTGTCACCTGTAATCTGTCACCTGTCATCTGTCACCTGTCATCTGTAATCTGTCATCTGCCTCTCAACACTCCAGCCTTCCCCGATTCAACTGAACGCCATCCAGGCGGCCCAGCAGGGTCACGGCGATGCGCTCGGGGTCGAAGAGCTGCCGGGCCATGGCTTGCACCTGGGCGGCGTCTACCTGGTCGACGCAGGCGATGATCTCTTCCACGCTGAAAAACTGGTGGAAGTACATCTCCTGGCGAGCCAGGTTGGCCATGCGCGCGTTCGAGCTCTCCATGCCCATCAGCATGTTGCCCTTCAGTTGGTCCTTGGCGCGGGTCAGCTCTTCCACGCTGAGCGGGGTCTCCTTCAGCTTGCGCAACTCCTCCAGAATCAGGTCCACCACCTCGACCGCCTTGCCCGCGGAGGTTCCGGCATACACCAGCAGGGTCCCGGTGTCGCGGTAGGGGCTCAGATCGGAATAAATCGAGTAGGCCATGCCGCGCTCCTCGCGAATGGTCTGGAAGAGCCGCGAACTCATCCCCCCGCCCAGCACGGTGTTCAGAATCAGCGTGGCGTAGCGGTTGTCGTCGGTGATGGGCGGAGCGGGCACGCCCATGCAGATCTGCACCTGTTCGAGCGACTTCTTGTTGCGCATCAGGATGCGGGCGCTGGACACTGGGGCCGGCAGCTCGTGCAGCGGCTCTCCCCCGGCCAGCGCGGAGAACTTCTCGGCGATGGTCTCGGCAAAGCGGTCGTGGTCCAGGTTGCCGGCGGCGGAAAAGACCATGTTGCTGGCACTGAAGCGGCTGCCGTGGTACGCGGTCAGCTTCTCGTGGTCCAGCCCGGCCACCGTCTTCTTGGTTCCCAGAATGGGCTTGCCCAGCGGGTGGTCCTTCCAGAAGCTCTGGGTAAACAACTCGTGCACCAGCACATCCGGATTGTCTTCGTCGATCTTGATCTCTTCCAAAATGACGCAGCGTTCCCGTTCGATGTCGGTGGCGGCAAACACCGGGTTCAGCACCAGGTCGGCCAGCACATCCAGGGCGATGGGAACGTGGTCGGACAAGGACTTGACGTTGAAACAGATGGTCTCTTTGCCGGTGAAGGCGTCCAGGTTGCCGCCGATCGAGTCCATCTCGCGGGCAATGTGCTGGGCAGAGCGGGAGCGGGTGCCTTTGAAGA